>Ga0075421_100000072_pt1 | contig 74825 bp, 59 predicted proteins | sample SoiMetdeltSBSDD5_FD_75292 | JGI IMG/M metagenome (GOLD analysis project Ga0075421, IMG submission 75292) | Bulk soil microbial communities from a Populus tree surrounding site in Tennessee, USA - Soil MetaG P. deltoides SBSDD5 | ecosystem: Environmental > Terrestrial > Soil > Tree plantation... | reverse complement strand
GGCAAGCACCGGCTGACGCTGCAGGTGGGTGATGACTTGCACCGGACGATCGAAGGGCTCTGTTCGACCATCACGGTCAACGTCACGCAGTAAGTCCTCTTCGCTTGTCGGTGCGATCCCACTGACGCTTGTCGGTGCGAGCCCGCTCACGCTTGTTGGTGCGAGCCCGCTGACGCTGGTTGGTGCAAGCTCGCTGTCTGTTGGTTGGTGCGATCCGTCTGACGCTGGTCGGTGCGAGCTCGCTTGGCACCAACTGGCGAAGCTGCTCGCACCGACGACCGCAGGCTGTTCGCACCGACGGCGAAGTCGGTTCGCACCACCAGATCGAAGAATCTGACGACGTGAACGGCACGGGGGCGTGCAGGAATTGCACGCGTTCGCGTCGAGGGGGGCGTTTTTGCGTCTGTTTCGGTTGGCGCGCTGCCTTGCATGCGTCGTCGGCCGTGCAACGGCTCGTTCACGACCGGTATTTCGCGTACGACGAGATCCACGGCTGTGACCTCACGACGGGCGAGGATGTGCGGCTCGATGAGGCGCCGGATTCCAACGCAGGCCTGAAGGCCTCCGGCTACCGGTGTGAGGAGGGCCCCGCGTCGATCATCGAAATCCTGAATGATGCGCGGGACGGCGATCCGCGGTGGATTGTGATGGATGCGGGCAACGCCTTACAGGCGGCTGCGATGTCCGCGCGAGCGGCGGCCGACGGCCGTCGGCGCGGGTTCGTGCCGCTGCTGGTCCCTCTGTACTTGCGGTGGAGGGAGACCCTCGCGGTCGATCTTGAAGACCGCACGCTCCTGTTACTCGGTAGCTTTGCGCGCGGGCTGTCCGCCGCTCGCGGAGCGCTCGTCCAGGCCGCGTCGGATTCGCCGCGCCCGCACGTGCTCCTGACGTTTCGATGCGCGGCCAGCGGCGGCGCGCCCCCGATCGTACGGGAAGCGCGTGCCGCGTACGGAGCGATGCCGGCGATCTCCCGTCCAAGGGGCTCGGCGCTCCCGCCAGACGTCCTGCGGCTCGTGGAGCGCGCGTCCCATGCACACGACTTCCAGCGATCGGGCCGGCACGCCGCGGCCGAGCGACTGCTTCGGGACGTGGCGGGCGGCCTCGCAAGGCGGCAGGCACGCGCGGCCGCGGCCGCAACCCTGATGACGCTGGGCCGGATGCTCCTCGAACGCGGACGCGTCGGGCCAGCGGAGAAGGCGTTCGTCGAAGCGGCGCAAAGCGCGCAAGCCGAGGGCGACGAATCGATGGTGGGCGAGGCGCGTGTCTGGCAGGCGGCGGCGCGAACCGATGCCGGCCGGCTGACCGAAGCGGAATCGATCTGCCGCGCAGTTCTCCTCACCCGCCAGCTGTCGGCCGGTCGCCAGGCCTGGGCGAACGCCATGCTCATGCGGATCCTTCTGTGGCAGGGCAGGGTCGACGAGGCGCAGTCGTGCGTGCCGGCGATCCCGGACGGTGCGACGGACCTCGATGCCCTGACCGCCGCCACCATTGAGGCGACGGGGGTCCGCGTGCTGCTTGCCGGCGGAGACATATTCCAGGCGGGACAGCGCGCTCGTCGCCTGCTGGGATCGGCTGGGGCGGACAAGGGGCCGGCCGCGGATCCTCTGCCGCGGATCGTGGCGCTGACCGCGCACCTGCGTGTGCTGGCCGCGACAGGTGATCTGGAACTGGTCGAGGGTAGCCTGCAGACACTGGTCGCGCTGGCACGCGCCGCGCGGATGCCGCTTCGCGCGCTGCGCGCGCGGCTGATCTGGCACGACGCCCTTCGTCGGGCCGGCCGCGATCGGGAGGCGCGCAGCGAGCGCGATCGCCTGTCCCGCCTCCGGCGCGCGGCGCCCGCGCTTCTGCGTCGCGCGATCGAGGATCGACTCTCGGCTCGCGAAGAGGGCCAGCCCCCCTTGCAGGGGGGACCCTCTCACACGACGCACGTCGCCTCGAGCGCCGCGACGCTCGTACACCTCGTTTACAACGAAGACAGCGACCGGCGCGCCCTGGAACGGATAGCGGGGCGCCTCGCCCGCGACCTCCAGACAACGCGAATCGATTTTGTGTCGTGCGACGCTGGCCCGGTCACCACGGTGATGAGCAGGGGCGCCGGTCTCCCAACCCAGCTTGGCCGGCGCGCGTTGGAGTCGGGCCTCGCGATCTGCGAGCCGGTGGACGGAGGCGGGCAGGAGATCGCCATGCCGATCCGGATGGGGCACCGCTTCGTCGCTGCGCTCGTGTGCCGGTGGCCGCTCGACCGGCAGCCGCCGGCTCACGCGCAGGAATTGCTCGAACTCGCCGCCGCCGTCGCCGCGCCACGCGCCGACGCGTTGCTGACGTCGCTGCGCGAGGCATCGCGCGCGTCAACATCGGTGCCGGAGCTGCTTGGCGTCAGCGCGGCGATGCAGGAGGTGCGACGGGCGATCGAGCGAGCCGCAAGGGCGCCGTTCGCCGTGCTGATAGAAGGGGAGAGCGGAGTCGGCAAGGAGCTCGCGGCGCGTGCCGTGCATCAACTCAGCGCGCGACGTGAGCGCCGCTTCTGCGACGTGAATTGTGCCGCGCTTCCCGATGACCTCCTGGAATCGGAGCTGTTCGGTCATAGCCGGGGCGCGTTCACGGGCGCCGTCGCCGATAAGGCCGGCCTGTTCGAAGAGGCCGACGGCGGGACGCTGTTCCTCGACGAGATCCCCGACCTGTCGCCGCGCGGTCAAGCCAAGCTGCTTCGCGTGCTTCAGCAGCATGAAGTGCGGCGCATCGGCGAAACGTTCAGCCGCAAGGTGGACGTCAGGCTGGTGGCGGCCGCGAACCGCGACATGCGCGTCGAGGCCGCGGCGGCACGCTTCCGGCCGGATCTGCTGTACCGGATCGACGTCATTCGCATTCGGATTCCGGCGCTCCGCGAGCGCCCCGAGGACATCGCCATGCTGGCGCAGCATTTCTGGCAGGCCGCGTCGGTACGGGTGGATTGCGCGGCGGTCCTCGGTCACGCGCTCCTCGCCGAGCTGGCGCGGTATCACTGGCCCGGGAACGTGCGCGAGCTGCAGAACGTCATCGCCGCGCTGGCGGTGGCGGCTCCCGCGCGAGGCGTCGTGCGCCCGTCGCTGCTGCCGCCGGCGATGACCGGCGCAGTCTGCGTGACGTCCCGGCGCCTGTCGGAAGCGCGCGCACAGTTCGAGCGCCGCTGCGTTGAAGTGGCGCTCGCCCGCGCGTCGGGCAACTGCACCCGCGCGGCGGCGGAGCTCGGCTTGTCGCGTCAGGGTCTGTTGAAGACAATGACGCGCCTTGGCCTGGACGCACGTCCGGAGACCTGAAGGTCTCCGGCTACCACGGCCTCAGTACATCCTCGATGGTAGCCGGAGGCCTTTAGGCCTCCGGACACTGAAGGCCTCCGGACACTGAAGGCCTCAGGACCGTGTGGTACCATCCGTCGTCCAAATGTCCCGGGGAATCCCCTCTATTCTTATTGGATTCGTGTGTACCGTCCTCGTTGTGCCCGCGCTCGCCCAGCAGCGGCTGACGGAAACGCAGTTCGAAACCATCCGGCTCTCCAAGATCGTGACCGCCGTGCGCGTGACGGAGGCGATCAATCTCGACGGACGCCTCGACGAGCCGGTGTGGCATCAGGCAGCGCCGGCGACCGACTTCTTCCAGAAACTTCCCAATAACGGTGCGCCCTCGTCGGAGCGCACCGAGGTGCGCTTCGCTTATGACGACGACAACCTCTACGTCGGTGTCATGTGCTTCGAACCGGAGATGGATCGGCTGATGGTCCGGGATCTGCGCGAGGACTTCGACTTCGGCAGGACCGACATGGTGCAGCTCCTCATCGACAGCCTGCACGACCGCCGATCGGGGTTCACGTTCGTGGTGAACGCCGCCGGCGCCCGCCGCGACACGCAGGTCTCGAATAACGGCACCACCAACCAGGACTGGGACGGCGTCTGGGACGCCAAGGTCAGCCGCACCGCCGACGCCTGGTTCGTCGAGTACGTGATCCCGTTCAAGACGCTGCGATTTTCCGAGACTCCGAACCAGGAATGGGGGCTCAACATCACCCGGCGCATCATGCACCGGAACGAAGAGGCCAACTGGTCGCCGGTGCCGGTGCGGTACAACGGTACGCGCGCGGAACTTGCCGGTACGCTCCGCGGTCTCGAGGAGGTGCGGCAGGGGCGCAACCTCAAGATCAAGCCGTTCCTGATCGGCCTCGCCACGCAGGCACGCACGGGCGGCGCGCTGCGGGGCACGAGCGATTTCGACGGCGGGGTCGATGCGAAGTACAGCATCACGCCGGCGATGACGCTGGACGCGACGTATCGCACCGACTTTGCCCAGGTCGAAGTCGATCAGCAGCAGGTCAACCTGACCCGCTTCAACCTGTTCTTTCCCGAAAAGCGCGATTTCTTCCTGGAGAACTCGGGCATCTTCACGTTCGGCAGCGCGCAGGGGCGGTTCAACTCCAACAGCGAGAACCTCGTCCCGTTCTTCAGCCGGCGGATCGGCCTGAGCGCGGCCGGAACGCCGATTCCGATCATTGGCGGCGCGCGCGTGTCCGGGCAGGCGAACGACTACGACGTTGGATTTCTGACGATGAAGACGGAGGATTTCGGCTCCACGCCGTCGAATACCTATGTGGTGGGTCGGATCAAGCGGAACGTCCTCTCCACGTCGTGGCTGGGTGCCATCGTCACCGACCGTGAGTCGCCGCGCCCGGGCGACTACAACCGTGTCTACGGCCCGGACGTACACCTGCAGTTCAACCGGCTGGAAATCGACTCATTCGTGCTGCGCAGTGATACCCCCGGCCGCACGAGCCGCAACCAGGCGCGCAAGTTCGCGTCCACCTGGCGCGATGACGAGATCAACCTTGGCGTGGAGTACAACCTGGTCGAGCCGAACTTCAACCCCGAGGTCGGGTTCCTGCGCCGGACCGACATGGCGCAGTACACCGCCGAGGCCGCATACAATCCGCTGCTTCGCGGCAGCGAAGCGATCCGCAACCTGCGCTTCGGTACGAGCGTCGATTACTTCAACGACGCCGGCGGGCTGATGGAGACGCGCGTGCAGGACGCGAATACCGGCATCCAGTTCGAGAACGGCGGCTCGGTGAACTACACCCTGACCGATACGTTCGACCGGCTGGACACACCGTTTGCAATCAGGCCGGCCGTGATCATCCCGGTTGGCGATTACCGCTACGTCCGGCACTCGATGTCGGCGGGGACCGGCAACAATAGCAGGGTGGCTGTCAGCGGCAATACCAGCTGGGGCGAGTTCTGGAACGGCACCAACGAGTCGTGGGGCGGCAGCCTCGACGTGCGCCCGAACTTCCACCTCAACGTCGATCTCAGCTACAGCCGCAACCACGTCACGCTGCCGATGGGTGAGTTCACCACCCAGCTGGTGGGCGCGCGCGTGCTGTGGGGATTCAATCCGCGGGCCTTCTTCAACGCCTTTCTGCAGTACAACGCCGACACGCACCAGGTCAGCTCCAACCTGCGCTTCAATTTCATGCACCATCCCCTCAGCGACATCTACGTCGTCTACAACGACCGTCGCGACACCACCGGCGGACAGCTCCTGGAACGGGCTTTCATCGTCAAGATCACGAACCTGTTCAACTTCTGATGATCCGGCGGTCGCTGCTCGGCGCACTCCTGATCTCGGCGACGGCAGTCAGCAGCGTGTTGGCGCAGGCGGTGGCGATCGATCACGACGCGATCCGGGAGTCGCGAATTGTCACGGCGGTCAGGATTACGGAACGGATCATGCTCGACGGGCGCCTCGACGAACCTGTGTGGATGCAGGCGCCCCCCGCGGGCGACTTTCTGCAGAAGCTGCCGAGGAACGGCGCGCCCGCGACCGAGGCCACTGTGGCTCGTTTCGCCTACGACGAAGACAATCTCTACATCGGCGTCGTGTGCGAGGAGTCCGAACCCGACAAGATCCTCATCAAGGACCTCAGGGAAGACTTTGATTTCGGGAGCACCGATCTTGTCCAAATCTTCATCGACAGTCTGCACGACAGGCGGACCGGCTTCACATTCGTGGTCAATGCGGCAGGCGCCCGACGCGACTCGCAGGTGTCGATCAGCGGCGGGGCCAACCAGGACTGGGATGGTGTGTGGGACGCCAAGGTCACCCACGGGGAAGGAGTCTGGTTCATCGAGTACGTGATCCCGTTCAAGACGCTTCGCTTCTCGAATGCCGCGTCGCAGGAATGGGGCGTGAACATCAGCCGGCGGATCATGCATCTCAACGAAGAGAGCAACTGGGCGCCGGTTCCCATCCGGTTCAGCGGAAACCAGGCCGATATGGCCGGGACACTGAGGGGGCTGGAGAGCCTTCGCCCGGGACGCAACCTCAAGATCAAGCCATTCCTGATCGGCGGCGGCACCCAGACCCGTCCCGCGGGTGCGCTCCGCACGGCGAAGGATTTCGACGGCGGACTGGATCTCAAGTACAGCATCACGCGGTCCCTGACGCTCGACGCAACCTACCGCACCGATTTCGCCCAGGTTGAAGTCGACCAGCAGCAGGTCAACCTGACCCGGTTCAACTTGTTCTTTCCGGAGAAGCGCGACTTCTTTCTGGAGAACTCCGGCACCTTCGCGTTCGGCGCCGGTAACCGGAGCTTCGGCAACACCTCCTCGAACCTGGTGCCGTTTTTCAGCCGGCGCATCGGCCTGAGCGCCGCCGGAACCCCGATTCCGATCGTCGGCGGCGCCCGCGTCTCCGGCAACGTCAGTGGCAACGACCTCGGCATGCTGGTAATGAAGACCGAGGAGGTCGGATCGACGCCATCCAGCAACTACATCGTGGGACGCTACAAGCGGAACCTCCTGAGGACCTCCTGGATCGGCGCCCTCCTCACCGATCGCGAGTCGGCTGTTCCTGACGACTACAACCGCGTCTACGGGCCCGATCTGCACTTCCAGTTTTTCCAGCGGCTGGACGTCGATTCGTACGTGCTGCGAAGCGATACCCCGGGCAGGTCGGGCAGGAACATGGCGAGGAACTTCCTGGCGGCGTGGCGCGACGACGAGGTGACGATCTCGGCGGAGCACAATGCGGTTCAGCCGAACTTCAACCCCGAGGTCGGGTTCGTACGGCGCGCCGACATGACCCAGTACAGCGGGGACGCCTCCTATAACCCGCAGCTGCGGAACAGCGACGCCATCCGTAATCTGAGATTCAGCACCAGCGTGGACTACTTCAACAACGGCACCACCGGGCAGATGGAGACGCGCACGCAGGAGGCGACGACCGGCATTCAGTTCGAGAACAACGGATCGACGAACTTCACCGTCAACCGGACGTTCGACCGGCTCGTGAGGCCGTTTGCGATCCGACCAAACGTGACGATCCCGGTCGGCGATTACGACTATCGCCGTTACACCGCCAGCTTCAACAGCGGCAACAACCGGAAGCTCGGTGTGTCGGGCAACACGAGCTGGGGCGAGTTCTGGAACGGCCACAACCGGTCCATGAGCAGCAGCCTGGACTACTCGCCGAATTACCGCGTCAACATCGACCTCAGCTACAGCCGCAACCATGTGACCCTGCCCGCAGGGGAGTTCACGACCCAGCTCGTAGGCGCGAGGGTCCTTTACGGCTTCAGCCCCCGCGCCTTCTTCAATGCGTTCATCCAGTACAACGCCGACACGCACCAGGTCAGCTCCAACCTGCGTTTCAATTTCATGCACCACCCGCTCAGCGACATTTACGTCGTCTACAACGATCGGCGCGACACCTCTGCGGGCCAGCTCGTGGAGCGCGCCTTCATCGTCAAAGTCACCAACCTGTTCAACTTCTGACATGCATGTCCTAGGCGCGCGGAGCGCGCCAAGCAGATACTGTCAACCAGCCAAGGGCGATGCTCCGCACGCATCGGGATCTCAAGGGCGAGCCCTTGGCTGGTTCCGGTGGGCGCTGGCGGCGTGGGCGGCAGGCGTGACTGCTGCATCGGCGCAGGCGGTGCAGATCGACCACGACGCCATCCGCGCCACGCGGATCGTCACGGCCGTCCGGGTTACGGAAGCGATCGCCGTCGACGGCCGGCTGAGCGAGCCCGCCTGGGAGCAGGCCGTCCCCGCCACCGACTTCATCCAGAAATTCCCGAACAACGGGGCGCCTTCGACCGAGCGTACCGAAGTGCGGTTTCTCTATGACGACGACAACTTGTACGTCGGGGTCATCTGCTTCGATTCGGAGCCGGACAAGCTGGTGATCAAGGACCTTCGCGAGGATTTCGAGCTCAACGCCACGGACGCGGTCCAGATCGTCATCGACAGCCTGCACGACAAGCGCTCCGCGTTCGTATTCAGCACCAACCCCGCCGGCGCGAGGCGCGACAGCCAGGTGTCCAACGTCGACAGGATCAACCAGGACTGGGATGCCGTCTGGGACGCGAAGGTGAGCCGGACCGAGGACGCCTGGTTCATCGAATATGTGATCCCTTTCAAGACCCTGCGGTTTTCCAATTCGCCGTCGCAGGAATGGGGCGTGAACATCAGCCGGCGGATTCTGCACAAGAACGAGGAAACGAACTGGGCCCCCATACCCGTCCGCTACACCGGAACGCGGTCGGACCAGGCGGGCACGCTGCGCGGCCTCGAGCATATCCGGCAGGGGCGGAACCTGAAGATAAAGCCGTTTGCTATCGGGTTCGGCACCGAGACGCGCGCGGGGACCCGCAGCGATTACGACGGCGGATTCGACGTCAAGTACAGCCTGACGCCCTCGCTGACGCTCGACTCGACTTACCGGACTGATTTCGCTCAGGTGGAGGTCGATCAGCAGCAGGTGAACCTGACGCGCTTCAACCTGTTTTTTCCGGAAAAGCGCGACTTCTTCCTCGAGAACTCCGGCAACTTCTCGTTTGGCGCGGCGGGCCGCGGCAACAACAATTCGAACCTGGTGCCGTTCTTCAGCCGGCGCATCGGTCTGAGCGCCGCCGGAACGCCCATCCCCATCGTCGGCGGCGCACGCGTGTCGGGACGGGCCGGCAGCTACGACGTCGGCGTCCTCGCGATGAAGACCGAGTCACTGGGAACGACGCCGTCCAACAGCTACCTGGTGGGCCGGATCAAGCGCAACATTCTCCGCACGTCATACGTCGGCGCGATCGTGACCGACCGCGAGTCGCCGGTTCCTGGCGACTACAACCGCGTCTACGGCCCGGACATGCACCTGCAGCTCTACGACAAGATCGAAGTCGACTCGTACCTGCTCCGCAGCGATACACCAGACCGGACTGATCGGAACCAGGCCAGAAGCGTTCAGGCCGCCTGGCGCGATGACGAGCTGAACGTCTCTACCGAATACAGCACGGTCCAACCCAATTTCAATCCCGAGGTCGGCTTCGTGCGCCGGGGCAACATGTCGCTGTACTCGGGCGATCTATCGTGGAGTCCGCAGATTCAACGGAGCGAGACGATCCGAAACCTGAACTTCGGCACCAGCGTGGACTATTACAAGGGCGTGGATGGGCGGATCGAAACACGCACTCGAGAGGCGACCACCGGCATTTCGTTCGAGAACAACGGCTTCGTGAACTTCACCACGACCGAGACGTTCGACCGGCTCGTGAGCCCGTTCCCGATCCGGCCGCTGATCACGCTGACCGCCGGCGACTACGAGTACCGCCGCTATTCGCTGCGCGCCGACAGCGGCAGCCGCCGGAAAGTGAATGTAAGCGGCAACACCAGCTGGGGAGATTTCTGGAACGGACGCAGCCGATCGATCGGCGGCGGGCTGGACGCGCGACCGAACCAGCACCTCAGTCTCGACTTCAGTTACAGCCGCAATCACGTGACGCTGCCCGTCGGCGATTTCACTACCCAGCTCCTGGGGGCGCGCATCCTGTACGGCTTCACGCCGCGGCTCTTCCTGAATGCGTTCCTGCAGTACAACGCCGACACCAAGCAGGTAAGCTCGAACATCCGCTTCAATTTCACCCACCACCCGCTGAGCGACATTTATATCGTCTACAATGACCGGCGCGACACGACCCGCGGAGAGCTGGTCGAGCGCGCGCTCATTGTCAAAGTGACCAATCTTTTTACTTTCTAGGGAGAACGCGTATGGCGATGCGAACCGCGCGGCGTCTTGTGCTGGCTCTGCTCGCGGCGCTGATTGCGGCGCAGACCACGCCATCGGCCCAGTCCCAGGGCCTCGTATTCCGCAACGTGACGCTCATCGACGGCACCGGCGCCGCCGCCCAGCCGGACACGACCGTCGTCGTCACCGGCAACCGCATTACGGCGGTCGGCAGGAACGCCGCGGTCCCGGCCGGAGCGCAGGTCGTCGATGGAACCGGCAAGTTCCTGATCCCCGGTCTCTGGGACATGCACCTGCACCTGCGCGGCGATTCACGCGTGCCGCGCTTTACGACGTATGGCGAGGTCCTGATGATCGCCAACGGAGTGACGGGCGCGCGCATCATGGCCGGGTTGCCGAAGTTTCACCAGATCCAGAAGACCAACGAATCAGGCGAAACCCATGGCCCCCGTATCTTCCTTGCGAGCCGGAACTTCGACGGCGCGATTCCAACCCAGAAGCTCCCGCCCAAGTGGGGCGACACCGCGGCCGAAGCCGAGGAATGGCAGTCGGTCGGGCTGGGTGAGATTCCACGCGCGTACCAGGTGACGACAGCCGCGCAGGCGAAAGCGGCGGTGGCGGAAGCCAAGGCCAGCGGCGTGGAGTTTCTGAAGATTCACAACGAGCTGACTCCGGAGGCGTTCTACGCGATTGCGGCCGAAGCGAAGGCCGCCGGGCTGTACCTCACGGGCCATTTGCCGACCGGCGTTCCGATCGCCGCGATGTCAGACCTCAACACGCGCAGTATCGAGCATTTCCCCGGCATGCTCGAAGGGTGCTCGACGCGCGAGGACGAAATAGTCAAAGGGCAGCTTGCCGCGTTGTCGCTTCCGGCCCCGCAGCGCGCGCAGCGGAACACCGAGCTTCGGCGGATGGCGGTGGACTCGTTCAGTGCCGAGAAGTGCGCCGCCCTGGCGGCGCGCCTGGTGAAGAACAACACCTGGCTGAGCCCGACGTTCATGCCCGAGGGCGGCCTCCGTCAGTCGAGCGAACGCAACGCCGACCTCGCCAAGTACGTGTTCGCTCCGCTGAGGGCGCGGTGGCAGCAGCAGGCGTCCGCGGCTCCGGCGGCCGCGGCACCGTCGAGTGGGGCCGAGGAGCTCGCGAAGCGTGTGCTGGCCAGGCGTAACGAGATCGTCCGCATCATGGCGCGCGCGGGCGTGCAGTTCGTCCCGGGCACCGACAGCGGCGGCGCGTGGCGGATTCCCGGCCGGAGCCTCCACGAAAGCCTGGTGGAGATGAACAAAGCCGGATTGACGCCGATGGAGGTCATCGTCTCGGCCACCAGCAGTTCGGCGCGCCTGCTTCGGCGGGAGAAAGAGCTGGGCACTATCCAGACCGGGAAGCTGGCGGACATGGTCCTGCTGGACGCCAACCCGTTGCAGGAGATCTCGAATACGCAGCGGATCAATGCGGTGGTCGCCAACGGCCGCTTGATGGATCGGAAAGCGCTGGACGCGCTGCTGGCCCAGATGGCCTCCGCAAACGCGACCAATTAAGATATGAACGCCGGTGAGATCACCTGACCTGGAGCGAGATATGCCGAGCCTTCATCGCGCGTGCATAACCGGCGGGGTCTGCCTGCTTGCCGGCGTGCTGTTCTCCGTCGCCGCCTCGGGGCAGGCGTCGTTCGACACGCCGTACCAGACCACCGATTTCAGCGGCGAGTGGAGCGAGCTGCAGCATGAGATCGGCACCACGGCGGACCTGCACGACTACTCGGGGCTTCCGTACAACGATGCCGGGCGAATGCGCGCCGACACCGGCGACATCTCCGACTGGTCGATTCCCGAGTTCGTGTGCCGGCCGCATCCCGGCGTCTACAACTGGTACTACGGCGGCGGGTTCCGGATGACGAAGGACATCGATCCGATCACACGGGAGCTGGTCGCGTATCACGTGCAGTTCCTTCGCAACACCGATCGCCCGATCTACATGGACGGACGGCCGCATCCACCGGAATGGGCGCCGCATACGTGGGCGGGTTTCTCCACCGGCAAGTACGACGGCAACATGCTCGTTATCACCACGACTCACCTCAGGGAAAGCTACATCCGGGCCAACACAGCGCTCTTCAGCGAGAAGGCCAAGGTCACCGAGTACCTGATGCTGGATGGCGATCTGCTGACCGTGACCACCCTGCTCGAGGACCCGGTCTACATGGAGGAACCGCACCTCCAATCGATCAGCTATCGCCGCAACCTGCACCAGGAGCTGCCGTTCTTTCCCTGCACGGTCGGCGTCGAGAACGTCCAGCCAGGCTTCCCGCATTTCCTCCCCGGCAAGAACCCGTACTTGAAGGATGCCGCCGCCAAGCGCGGCGTGCCGGTTGAAGTGCTGCGGGGCGGGAAAGAGACGATGTACCCGGAATACCGGGAAAAGATCAGGAACCTGATGTCCGCGGCGTCGAAGTGACGCGCGCGTGGAGTCATCGATGAAGGCACGAATAGTGATGATCGCGGCGACGCTGCTGCTGCCCGCCGCGGCGTGGGCGCAGCAGGCGGGAACCGAACTGCACGTGATGCCGGTGCGCGGCAACGTGTTCATGATCGTCGGCGCAGGCGGCAACATTGCGGTCTCCGCCGGGATCGACGGCCAGGTGCTCGTCGATGCGGGGTCGGCGGCGATGGCCGACAAGGTGATCGAGACGGTGGCCGAGATCGGCCGGTCGGTCGCCGGTGGGGCGTCTCGCCTGACGACGTGCGTGGGCCCGCCGTGCTATGCGCCGGGAAGCTGGGGCCCGTACACCCCGTTCGGCTTTGCGAGCCCCACCTACACCGCTGTGATCGCCGCGCCAAGGGCGTTGAAGCCGATCCGCTGGATCCTGCAGACCACGCTCGCCCAGGATCATCAGGGCGGCACGCCCAAGATCGCCGCGGCCGGCGTCACCTACAACGGTGGCGAAGCCGGCCGACTGGTGGGCAACACGATCCCGGCGACCGTCATCGGCCAGGAAAACATCCTGAAGCGGATGACCGAGCTGAAGTATCCCGAAGAGGCGTGGCCGACGGAGACGTACTACATCCCGTCGCACAAAATGAGTCAGTACATCAACGGCGAAGGCATCCAGATGTATCACGTGCCGAACGCCATCACCGACGGCGACAGCATCGTGTTTTTCAGATTCTCCGACGTGATCGTTGCGGGCGACGTGTTCACGCCCGGCCGGTATCCGATGATCGACGTCGCGAAGGGCGGATCGGTGCAGGGCGTCCTCGACGGGCTGAACAAGATCATCGACCTCGCGTTCCCGGAATTCAGGCACCAGGGCGGCACCCTTGTGATCCCCGGTCACGGCCGCCTCGGTGACGTGTCCGACGTCGCGATTTACCGCAACATGGTCGAGGTGGTCCGCGACCGCGTGCAGGACCTGATCAAACAGGGCATGTCGCTGCAGCAGGTCAAGGCCGCGAAGCCGACGCTCGACTACGACGGTATCTACGGATCGCCCGACGCATTCATCGACGCGGTCTATCAGAGCCTCGGTACAAGTAAGAAGTAGGAAGTTAGAAGTTCAAAGTAATGAGCACAAAGGGACACCAACTTCTGATGATCGTTGCGGCCGTTGTGCTGGCCGCCTCAACGACCCAGGCCCAGCGCGGCGGCGGGGCGGGGGCCGCCCCGCAAACAGCCAAAGCGGCGGCCGCAATCGATCTGACGGGCACCTGGGTGTCGGTGATCAGCGAAGACTGGCCTCAGCGGATGCTGCCGCTTCGCAAGGGCGATTACACCCGAATCCCTCTCACCCCAGCCGCCCGCAAGGTAGCCGACACCTGGGATCCCGCGCGCGATGAAGCGGCGGGGGATCTGTGCAAGGGGTATACGGCCGCAGGGATTACGCGGATGCCGGGGCGCATCCGTCTCACCTGGCAGGACGACTACACGATGAAAATGGAGCTCGAGGCGGGTAATCAGACGCGCCTCTTCCACTTCCGTTCCGGGCAGCCGCCCGCCGAGCCGTCATGGCAGGGGTATTCCGTGGCGGACTGGCAGTACACGCGCCAGCCTCCGCGGAGCGGCGAGTTGCGCGTGATCACGAACCGTATCCGTCCGGGCTACCTGCGCAAGAACGGCGTGCCCTTGAGCGGCAATACGACCGTGACCGAGTACTACCACCGGTTCACCGCGCCGAACGGCGACGTCTGGCTCACGGTCGTGACGGAAGTCACAGATCGGGAGAATCTGCAGCAGCCGTACGTCCAGAGCTCACATTTCAAGAAGCTGCCCGACGGCGCCGCATTCAAACCTGAGCCCTGTTCCGCGCGGTAATCGGCTTCTTGACACTCCCGAAAGCGGCCCGTACTATCCTCGGTACGCTGCCAATGACCGGGTTCGGTGGAGGAAGGTGCATGACACGTAACGGGGTGCTTTTCATCGCGGCCGTGGCCTTGCTGTCGGGCGGGACGGCGTACGCGCACCACTCGCAGAACGCGCAGTACGACATCGGCAAGAAGGTCACGATTGAAGGAACCATGGTCCAGTTCCAGTTCCGTAATCCGCATTCATTCGTTCAGGTGGAAGCGCCCGACGAGACGGGGCAGGTGGTTCGCTGGTCGATCGAGTGGGGCGGCAGCGGTCAGCTGACGGGGCAGGGCGTCAGCAGGACGACGCTGAAGTACGGCGATGTCGTGACCATCACGGCGAATCCTTCGCGGACGCCGAACGACCACAAGCTGCACATGCTGACGCTGCACCGCAAGTCCGATGGATTTGGCTGGGGCACGCGGCCGGGTGAGGTCACCGACTAGAGGGTTTCAACTCCCAATTTCCAACTTCCAACTCCCAATCTTCGCTCCCAATGCCTTGGGAGTTGGAGTTTTGGGAGTTGGGAATTCGCAGTTCCTTCCTACCTGATTTCCCCCGGCTTGACCTCGAGACCAAACCCCTTCTCACGGTACTGATTCGCAATCCCTAACCCGAGGCCGTACTGGTTGTTCTCGGTGCAGATGAACTCCATCAGCTCCGAGCCGGGGGGAAGAATCTTGGCCGCGAACTTCAGCTGGACCGCGCGGGAGAACGCGCCGGGGTCGTCCAAGGTGAAAGCATTCGTCAGCGTTCCGAAGCTGGTGCGCGTCCACCGCTCGATCGTATGCATCTGTTCAGTGTGGGGCGTGCCGTGGCTGTCCATCCAGAACTTGTCGTTGTAGCCGACGGTGTCGATCACGAGCGTGTCTTTCTCCCACGTCCCGATGGAATGGCCCCACCACGACGGGATCAGGTCGTCGGGATGTTTCCGGCCGTCCATGAAGACATGGCGGATGCGGCCGGCGTCGCCGTTCTCGTGGACGATATAGATCGTCCCGGGTCCCTTCGCCGTGACCGACTGCAGGAAGTTCCACGGATACGGATTCACACGCGGAACGCTCATCGGCGTGCAGTACAGATAGGGCTCGTCGTCTTCCTTGCGGCTGTCGCGGAGCGCCTTTGCCCACGGAAGAAGCGGCAGCTCGCCCCGCTTCAATCCGCCGTCGGCCTCGATGTCGCCGTTTGATCCGCCGCCGACCCACGGACCATGCAGATCCGGCCGCCCGTCCGGCATCCGCGGCACCGGACCTTTTGCGAGCTCGTCGGATGCGGTCGGTGTGAACTCGCCGCCCAGCTTGGGCCAGAAGCCCCGGCGCTCAGGTTCCTGCGCCAGCATCGACACCGTGAGCCCGATCACCGCAACTGAGATGACTGCAATGTTTTTCACAGCGCCCCTTCCTACTTCAGTTGTCCGGGCTTCACCTCGAGGCCGTACCCGTTGTCCCTGTACTTGTTCTCGATCCCGGCCGCGATGCCGTATTGATTGTTCTCGGTGCAGATGAACTCCATCAGCTCCGAGCCGGGCGGCAGGACTTTGGCGGTGAATTTCAGCTGTACCGGGCGGGAGAACGCGCCGGGGTCGTCGAGCGTGAAGTCGTCTGTCAGGGTTCCGTAATTGGTTCGTGTCCAGCGCTCGATGGTGTGCATCTGCTCGGTGTGGGGTGTGCCGCGGCTGTCCACCCAGAATTTGTCGTTGTAGCCGACGGTGTCGATCACGAGGGTGTCGTTGTTCCATGACCCGATCGAGTGGCCCCACCACGAGGGGATCAGGTCGTCCGGATGCTTCCGGCCGTCCATGAAGATGTGGCGGATGCGGCCCGCGTCGCCGTTCTCGTGGACGATATAGATCGTCCCCGGACCTTTCGACGTAACCGACTGTATGAAGTTCCACGGGTAGGGGTTCATGCGCGGGACGCTCATCGGCGTGCAGTACAGATAGGGCTCGTCGTCTTCCTTGCGGCTGTCGCGGAGCGCTTTCGCCCACGGCAGGAGCGGGATCTCGCCCGGCTTCAATCCGCCCTCCGATTCAATGTCGTCGTTCGATCCGCCGCCGACCCACGGACCGTTCAGATCCGGACGCCCGTCGGGCATCCTGGGCACTGGACCCCTGGCGAGCTCGTCGGATGCCGTCGGAGTGAACTCGCCGCCCAGCTTCGGGGCCCAGAAGGGCCTGCGCTCGGGTTCCTGCGCCAGCAGCGACATCGTGATCCCGATCACCGCAAGTGAGATGACTGCAATGGCTTTCACACCAGCCTCCGGAAGAACTGAACCACGATCACACGACAATACCCAACTCCCAATTGGGAGTTGCGGAGTTGGGCGTTGATGGACTGTCGTCCCGTTCGTCGTGACCGTCGTGGTTGGATCTAGCGCGCATTGTATTACGGGTCCCAAGCCGGGGACCATTTCGGTTGACAACACTACACCCTTGCTCTATACACCCGGTCGGGCTCGGTTTCCCGCATCGAGGAGGACCTGATGGGTCGCTTCGCAAGTTGTGTATGTGCGCTCGCTCTGGTTCTGGCCGCCACCCCCGTCTGGGCGCAGGCGACGGCGCAACTGAGTGGCATCGTCACCGATGAAAGCGGCGCCGTGCTCCCGGGCGTCACCGTCACCGCGACGCAGACGGACACAGGGTTCACGAGAACCGTGGTGACGGACGAATCCGGCGCCTACGTCATGCCAAACCTTCCGACCGGACCGTACCGGCTGGAGGTCTCGCTCCAGGGGTTCCGTACCTATGTGCAGACCGGCATCGTGTTGCAGGTGGCTGCCAGCCCGGTCATCAATGCGGCACTGGCGGTCGGGAATCTCGAGGAGACGGTCTCGGTTGAAGCCGCTGCGCCAATTGTCGACGTGCGGAGCGCGGGCATCAGCGAGGTGGTGGAGAACGAGCGGATCCTGGAGCTTCCGCTCCAGGGGCGCCAGGTGACCGATCTGATCGTGCTGGCCGGAGCGGCCGTCCAGACGGCGTCGCCGCCTTCACACCACTTCGGCGGCGGAGTGCGCATCAGCGTCGCCGGCGGGCAGGACTTCGGCGTTGCCTACCTGCTCGACGGGGCCATCCACAACGATACGCAGAGCAGCGGCGGGCTGCCGCTTCCGTTCCCGGATGCGCTGCAGGAGTTCCGCGTCGCCACGAGCGGCCTCTCCGCCGACAACGGCGTGCGCTCGGGAGCCTCGGTCAATGCAGTGACGAAGTCGGGCACCAACATCGTCCACGGGAACCTGTTCGAGTTCTACCGGGACAAACGGTTCAACGCGACCAATCAGTTTTCTCCGGTCGGGCCGGACGGCAAGCGGCAGGACGACGGTCTGCTGCGCCACCAGTTTGGTGGAACGCTCGGCGGGCCAATTGTCCAGGACAGGCTCTTTTTCTTTGGCGGCTACCAGGGCACCTATCTGCGTCAATCGCCGAACGACAACCTCGCGTTCGTGCCCACCGCGGCGATGCTGGCCGGCGACTTCACGGCGTTTGCCTCCGCGGCGTGCAACCAGGGCCGGGCGGTTGCGCTGCGGGCGCCGTTCGTGAACAACCAGGTTGACCCGGCGCAATTCAGTCCCGCCGCGATGAACCTCGCCAAACGTTTACCACCCGCGAGCAATGCGTGCGGCGAGCATCGGTACCCCACGGGCGGTCCGGGGGCTGAACGCAACGAGGGACAGGTCGTGACCAAGGTCGACTATCAACGGAGCGCCAATCATTCGCTGTTCGGGCGGTACATGGTCACTTTTCACAAGCAGGGTCTGCCCCTGGCGGACAACCTCCTCACGATGACGAGTCAGCTCAGTGTCGGCCTGGACAACTGGGCCACGTCCGCCGCCTTCGGCGATACCCGCGTGTTCGGCTCGAACGCAGTCAACGCGTTTCGGGTGACGTTCAATCGTACGAGCGTCGACCGTTTCAACCGTCCCGCGGTGGAGGGCGCTGATCTGGGCATCAAAGCCTCCAGTTACGAGCCGCATCGGATGAACGTGAACGTCACTGGCGGATTCCTCGTGGGCCACCCGAGCGCGGGCTATGGCATCACCCACACCGAAACGTACCAGGTCAGCGACGATGTCACGCTGGTGCGGGGCAACCACCAGATCGCTCTCGGTGTGAACGTGGCGTACTGGGACACTTACATCGAAACCTGCGCGCGCTGTGGGGGCGAGTGGCGCTTCAACGGCCAGGTGACCGGTCTGGGGCTGGCCGACTTCCTCCTGGGAAGAATGTCCAACGTGGAGCAGGGTGGGCCCGGTGGCTCGGATCCCGCCCAGCACTATCTGGGCCTCTACGCCCAGGACGCCTGGCGCGCGACGTCGCGAGTGACCGTGAACGCCGGTCTTCGCTGGGAGCCCTATTTCGGACAGCACATGCAGGGGCGTTTCGGGATCCCCGTCTGGAGCTGGGAGAACTTCCGCCAGGGCGTGAGAAGTACGCAGTTCGTCAACGCGCCGGCCGGGTTTCTGTATTCAGGCGACGCTGGTTATCCGCCCGGGTCGTCAGGCATGAACCGGCAGTGGCTGAATTTCTCGCCGCGTGCGGGCGTGGCCTGGGATGTCACCGGCGACGGCACAATGTCGGTGCGTTCGTCGTACGGACTGGCGTATGACTTCCCGGTCGGCGATTTCCAGTTCCTCCAGACCTCCGCGCCCCCGTTTGGCAATCGCACGTTCGTCGACTTTCCGCCCGGGGGATTCGACGATCCGTACGGACACCTGGGTGGGAATCCGCACCCGATTGTCACGAGCCGCGAAACCGTGTTTCCCCCCGCCGGCGCCTTTGGGGCGATGAAGCCCGACATCAACTCGCCGCGCGTCCAGTCGTGGAACGTCACGGTGGAACGGCAGATCGGCACGGACTGGGGTGTCGCCGTCAGCTACCTGGGCAACTACACCGACCGGTTGTGGGATCTTGTGCCGCTGAATCCCGCGGTGTTCATGGGACTCGGTCCGTGCGCGCTGAACGGTGTCGTTCAACCGGTGTGCAGCACCGCGGCGAACACCAACGCCCGGCGCGTCATCTCGCTCGAGAATCCGCGAGCGGGGCAGCAGATCAGCGCGCTCGAAATATTCGACGATTTTGGCTCGTCGGCATACCGGGGCTTGCGGTTGTCCGGCACGCGTCGTTCCGCGAACGGGGTGAGCATGAGCGCGAACTACACGTGGTCCTACTGTTTCGGCCATACGATGATCGCGAATCAGAATCAATTCGCAGCCGGCCCGACCAAACCCGACGACCTGACGTTCGATCGCGGCAATTGCACGCAGAACCGGACGCACATTGCCAATCTCACGGTCGGATACCAGACGCCGCAGTTTGCTAATCAGGTGCTGCGCGTCGTTGCCTCGGACTGGCGCGTGTCGGGAATCTTCAGCGCGAGTTCCGGCAGCTGGCTCACGGTGACCACTGGCCGCGACACTGCTCTCAACGGCCAGGGCGTCGCGCAGCGAGTCAATCAGCTGAGCGATGACGTGTATGGCGACAAGACCCTCCAGAGCTACCTGAATCGAGCCGCATTCGCGGAACCGGCGCCGGGTGACTTTGGTAACCATGTCCGTAACAGCATTGCGGGCCCTGGAAGGTGGAACACCGATCTGGCTCTGTCCCGACTGGTCAGCGTAGCCGGCAGCCGTACCCTGGAATTCCGGTTGGAGGCGTTCAACCTCACCAACCACTTCAATTGGGGGAATCCACAGACCAACTTCCTGACGGGCACGTTCGGCCGCATCACGTCGCAGGCCACGCCGCCGCGGGTGATGCAGTTCGGCGTGAAGTACGGCTTCTAAGGGGGAAGGGAAAGAGGGAAGGGAGAAGGGTTGTGTTAGGCCTAAGTCTGTCAGGCCTAAGTCGTGAGACAGCCCTTCCCCTCGCCCCCTGCCCCCTCGCCCCCTCACGATGGAGGTCTCATGACGCGCTTCGTCGCCTCATTCGCGGTTGCGCTACTCGTCGTGATCACGTCCGCCTCCGCCTGGGCACAGGGGACTGCGGAACTGAACGGCCGGGTCACCGACGAAAGCGGCGCGGTGCTGCCCGGCGTGTCGGTCACCGCGACGCAAACCGAAACGGGATTCACCCGTACCGACGTCACCGACGCCGAAGGGTCGTACGTCATGCCCAACCTGCCGGTCGGGCCCTATCGCCTCGAGGTATCGCTGCAGGGGTTCCGCACCTACGTGCAGACCGGAATCGTCCTGCAGGTGGGCGCTACGCCCACGATCAATGCCGTGCTCGCCGTGGGGAGCCTCGAAGAGACCGTGTCGGTGGAGGCGGCGGCGCCGATTGTCGACGTACGCAGCGCCGGCATCAGCGAAGTCGTCGAGCAGGAGCGCATCCTGGAGCTTCCGTTGCAAGGGCGGCAAGTGACTGATCTGATCCTGCTCGCGGGCGCGGCCGTCCAGACGGGAGCGCCGAACAACCGCAGCTTCCAGGGAGGTGTCTTCATCTCCGTCGCTGGCGGGCAGGGATTCGGCGTGGCCTATCTCCTCGACGGCGCCATGCACAACAGTCCGTCCGACGCGGGCGGGCTGCCGTTGCCCTTCCCCGACGCGCTGCAGGAATTCCGGGTCGCGACGAGCGGCCTCTCGGCCCAGAACGGCGTGCACTCAGGCGCCTCGGTGAACGCCGTCACCAAGTCGGGCACCAACAACTACAACGGCACCGTGTTCGAGTTCCTGCGTGACAAGCGGTTCAATGCGACCAACCGGTTTGCGGCGATTGGGCCTGACGGTAAACGCAAGGACGACGGGTTGAAGCGCAACCAGTTCGGAGCAACCCTGGGCGGACCGATTGTGCGGGACAGGCTGTTCTTCTTCGGCGGCTACCAGGGCACGACGATCCGCCAGGCGCCGGCCGATACGCTCGCGTACGTGCCCACCGCGGCGATGATGGCCGGCGACTTCACCGCCGTCGCCTCGCCCGCGTGCAACGGCGGGCGGCAGATTACCCTGCGCGCGCCGTTCGTCAACAACCGCGTCGATCCCGCGCAGTTCAGCCGCGCGGCGCTGAACCTGTCCAGGGCGCTGCCGGTGACCAATGATCCCTGCGGCGAACTGCGGTTCACGCTCGGCGGCCCGGGAGGCGAGCGCAATGAGGGACAGTTCGTATCGAAGGTCGACTATCAGTGGAACGCCAACCACTCGATCTTCGGCCGGTATATCGCGACGATTCATCGGCAGGGGATACCCGAGCCAGATAACCATCTCGCGGCGCAGAACCAGGCCAATGTTGGCGTGGACAACATGGCGCAGTCCGCGGCGTTTGGCGACACCGCGGTGTTCGGCGCCAACATGGTCAACGCGTTTCGTGTCGCCTACAACCGCACGCGCGCCGACCGCTACAACGAGCCCGCGCTGGGTCCTTACGATCTGGGGATCGACGCCTACAGCTACGAGCCGCACCGGATGAACGTCAATGTGACCGGCGGCCCGAACTTCGGCACCAACGCCGGCTTCGGTCTGACCAACACCAACACCTATCAGGTCAGCGACGATTTCACGATGGTGCGAGGCGCCCATCAGCTCGCCTTCGGCGCAAGCGTAGCCTCCTGGGACACCTTCATCCTGACCTGCTCGCGGTGCGGCGGGCAGTGGGACTTCAACGGCCAGGTGACCGGCCTCGGGCTCGCGGACTTCCTTCTGGGACGGCTGACCGTGCTGGAGCACGGAGGCCCGGGAGGCGCCGACCCGTCGCAGATCTACCTCGGGATGTACGGCCAGGATTCGTGGCGCGCGACCAGCCGCGTGACCGTGAATGCGGGTCTCCGCTGGGAGCCGTTCTTCGGGCAGCAGATGGGCCACGAGGGCCGTTTCGGCACCCCGATTTTCAATTGGGACAATTTCAGGAAGGGCGTGCGCAGCACGCAGTTCGTGAATGCGCCTCCCGGGTTCCTGTATGCCGGCGACGCCGGCTTTCCTCCAGGCGAATCGGGCATGTTCACGCAGTGGTGGAATCTCTCACCGCGGGCGGGGGTGGCCTGGGATGTGACCGGGGACGGCCGCATGTCCGTGCGAGCCTCGTACGGGCTCGCCTATGACTTCCCGACAGGCGACAAGCAGTTCCTCCAGGTGTCGGCGCCGCCGTTCGGGAATCGCTTGCGCCTCGATTTCCCACCGGGAGGATTCGACAATCCGTACGGACACGTGGGCGGCGACCCGCATCCGATTGAGACCAGCCGGGACACGGTCTATCCGGCCGGGGGCGCGTTTGGCGTGATGAAGCCGGACATCCACGCGCCGCGCGTGCAGTCGTGGAACGTGACGCTCGAGCGGCAGGTCGGCGGGAACTGGGGCTTCGCAGTCAGCTATCTGGGGAACTACTCAGATCGACTCTGGGACCTGGTGCCGATCAATCCCGCGATCTTCCTCGGTCTGGGACCGTGCGTGCTGAACGGCGTCGCCATTCCGGTGTGCAGCACGGCGGCCAACACGAATGATCGCCGGGTGATCTCGCTGGAGAACCCGCGCGTCGGCCCGCTCGTCAGCAACCTCGAGGAGTTCCAGGATTTCGGCAGCTCCACCTACCGTGGTTTGAAGCTTTCGGCGCAGCATCGCTCCGCGACGGGCGTCAGCCTCAGCGCGAATTACACGGTCTCCCACTGCTTCGGGCACCGGATGGGCGACGGGATCCATCAGTTCGCGGCGGGCCCGACCAATCCCGCCGACCTCGATTTCGATCGCGGCAACTGCACGCAAAACAAGACTCACATCGCCAACATGACGATGGGCTACCAGACGCCGCAGCTGACGAACGGGGCGCTGAGGATCGTTGCGTCCGATTGGCGCGTCTCCGGCATTCTCAACGCGAGCTCGGGCAGCTGGCTGACGGTCATCACGGGGCGGGATACCGCGCTCAACGGCCAGGGCGCGCAACGCGTGAACCAGGTCAGTGACGACGTCTACGGTGCGAAGACGCTGGATCAGTATCTCGACGCGGCCGCGTTCGCGCAGCCGGCGCCGGGCACGTTTGGCAATCACGTCCGTGCCAGCATCGCGGGTCCTGGGCTGTGGACGATTAACCTGGCCGTCTCCAGGCTCGTGCCGATAACGTCGACGCAGAACCTCGAGATCCGGCTGGAGTCATTCAATTTGTTGAATCATTTCAACTGGGGCCTGCCGGTCACCAACCTGGCGCAAGCGACCTTCGGCCGGATCCAGACCCAGGCCACGGATCCGCGTATCATGCAGTTCGGTGTGAAATACAGCTGGTAGCTGGTAGCGGTAGCCGAGGCACAGAGGCGATCATGCACAGTCTGAAATGCCCCGCAGTCGTCGGCGTCGGATGTTTGCTGCTCACATTGTCCGCCGTCCCGGCGTCGGCCCAGCCGTCGTTCGACACGACCTACCAGACCATCGACTTCAGTGGCGAATGGAGCGAGCTCGCCTATGAAGGCGCCTTTCAGTACGACCTGGGCGATTACTCCGGCGTGCCGCTCAACGCGGCGGGCAGGATGAGGGCCGACAGCCACGATCACACCGAATGGAATCTGCCCGAGATTCAGTGCCGGCCGCATCCCGGCGTGTTCAACTGGTTCTACGGCGGCGGCGTGCGCCTCGTGAAGCAGAACGACCCGGTGTCGCGCGAGCTCACGGCGTACCACGTGCAGTTCCTGCGCGCGCTGGACCGGCCGATCTACATGGACGGGCGGCCGCATCCTCCCGAATGGGCGCCGCATACATGGGCTGGATTTTCCACCGGCAAGATTGTCGGCAAGACGCTCATCATCACGACCACTCACCTCAAGGAGAGCTACATCCGCCCTAACGGCACGATGTTCAGCGAAAAGTCGAAGGTGACGGAGTACCTTGTCCTCAACGGCGATCTGCTGACGATTACGACCTACCTCGACGATCCGGTCTACCTGTCGGAGCCGTTCGTCGTCTCGGTCAGCTACCGGCGCAACCCGCAGCAGGAGCTGCCGTATTTCCCATGCACCGTCTCGGTGGAAAACACTTTCCCCGGCGTGCCGCATTTCTATCCCTGGAAGAATCCGTACCTGAAGGAAACGGCGGAGGAGCGAAACCTGCCGCTCGAGCCGCTGCGCGGAGGCGCTGAAACGATCTATCCCGACTACCGGCAGAAATTGAAGGACATGCCCGCGCTGAGGCCGTCATCCAACTGAAGTCGGAGTCTTCTTCCATGAGACGAGTTTTCTCCACCCTCGCGATTGCGGCAGCGCTTCTGGTGCCTGTGACCTACGCGCAGCAGGCGGCCGGCGGGCTCCAGGTGCTGCCGGTTCGCGGCAACGTCTTCATGATCATGGGTGGCGGCGGACACGTGACGCTGTCGGCGGGCATCGACGGCATGCTGCTCGTCGATACAGGCTCTGCGGCGATGGCCGAGGCGATGCTGGCCAAGATCAAGGAGATCGGCACCATGGTGGCCGCCGCGCCCACGCGGTTGACCACGTGCGTCGGTCCCAACTGTTATCCGCCGGGAACGTCGGCGTCGTTCACCCCGTGGGGATTCGCGAGTCCCTCCTACAATGCCATCGTCGCGTCGCCGGCGCCGCTCAAGCCGCTGCGCTGGATTATTCAAAGCCACTTCGACCCCGACCACGTCGGTGGGACGCCCGTGCTGGCGGCGGCCGGGAGCTCCTACGCCGGCGGCAACCTGACGACGATCCTCGGACAGGCCGGCGCCGAGGAGGGCGCGACTCTCATCGCTCAGGAAAACGTGCTTCGGAGGATGACGGAAACGAACTATCCGGAAAACGCGTGGGCGCTGGAAACGTTCTACACGCCGATCTACAAGATGAGCCAGTTCATCAACGGCGAAGGGGTTGTGGTGTATCACGCGCCAGCGGCGATCACCGATGGCGACAGCTTTGTGCATTTCCGCTATTCCGATGTGATCAGCGCGGGCGACCTGTACACCTCTGACAGATATCCCATGATCGATGTCGCCAAAGGGGGCACCATTCAGGGCGTCATCGACGGATTGAACAAGATCCTCGAGATCGCCGTCCCGGAATTCAGGCACCAGGGCGGGACGATGATCATTCCCGGGCACGGCCGGATCGGCGACTCGGCGGACGTGGCGATCTACCGCAACATGGTGTCGATTCTGCGCGACCGGATCCGGGAACTGATCAAGGAAGGGAAGTCGCTCCAGGAGATCAAGGCATTCAAGCCGACGCTGGATTACGACGGCGTCTACGGGGCGCCGGACAGGTTTATCGAAGCGGTGTACCAGAATCTGACGGCAAAGGGTTCCACGGCATCGAGGTAATCGAGGTTTTCCGAGGAGGAAGCATTTCATGAGCCGCAAAGTGCTGGTTGTCCTTGCCGGGACGCTCCTGTGTGGGATGACGGCGTACGCCCATCACTCGTTCAACGCGGTGTACGACGTCAGCAGGGAAGTCACGATTGAAGGCAAGCTGGTGCAGTTCCTGTTCCGCAACCCGCATTCGTGGGTGCACGTCGAAGTCACGACGCCGGCTGGCGAGGTCCAGCGGTGGGCGATCGAATGGGGCGGCAGCGGCCAGCTGGCCGGACAGGGAGTCACCCGGACGACGCTCAAGGTCGGCGATACCGTCGTCGTATCCGGCGATCCGTCCCGGACACCGGGCGACTACAAGATGAAAATGAACTCGCTGCGCCGGACCTCCGATGGATTCGGATGGGGCCAGCGCCCGGGCGAGACTTTCGACTAACACGAACGTTCGGATCGTTCGTGTCGTTCGGGCCGTTCGGTTCGTTCGATCGTTCGGTCCGTTCGTAGGGAACGAAGGAACGATCCGAACGAGAGGAACGATCCGAACGATGGGAACGAGCCGAACGATACGAACGATTCGAACGGTCCGAACGATCGTGGCGCTGCTGTTCGTCGTGTCAGGAGACGCGTTCGCGCAGCGCGGCCAAGGGCCGGCAGGGCCTCCGCCAACGGCGCGAGCCGACGCTGCCGTCGATCTGACCGGCACGTGGGTCTCGGTCGTGACCGAGGACTGGGTGTTGCGCATGCTTCCCCCGCGGAAGGGCGATCTGCGCAACATTCCCCTCACGCCCGCCGCGCAGAAAGTCGCGGCCGCGTGGGATCCGGCGAAGGACGAGGCAGCAGGCGAACCGTGCAAGGCGTACGGCGCGCCAGCGGTGACGCGGATTCCCGGCCGCATGCGTATCAGCTGGCAGGACGAGAGCACGCTGAAGGTGGAGATGGAAGCGGGAAACCAGACGCGTCTGTTGCATTTCCAGCCGGCGCCTCCACCGGCGCAGCCGACATGGCAGGGCCTCTCGATCGCCCAGTGGGAGTACACGCGCGTGCCGCCGCGCACCGGCAATTTGAAGGTGGTCACGAATCATTTGCGCCCCGGCTACCTGCGCAAGAACGGCGTGCCTTATAGCGCGAATGCCACCGTCACGGAGTATTTCCACCGCCAGACGGCGCCGAACGGCGACGAGTGGATCCTGCTGATCAGCGAAGTGACAGATCCCGAAAATCTCAGGCAACCATGGGTGCAGAGCTCGCATTTCAAGAAACTGCCTGCGGGCGCGCCGTTCACCCCGGAGCCCTGTTCGGCGAGGTGAGGATGCCCATGAGCAGCCGCGGGGGTGCGGTGGCTGCGGTGATGCTGTTGATGACGCTCGGCAGTGTTTCGATCGTCGCCGCGCAATCGCCGAAGCCGGCGGCCAGGCCGGCGCCAGCGATCCCTGAACTCTCGGGCATCCTGGAGCAGCGCGGACGTGGCAATACGCCGCCCGCCGACTGGGTCGGCGCCCTCACGACCAGGGCGAAGGCGATCATCGCGGCGTTCGATGAGTACGCGGCGCCGAAATACGACTGCGTCGCTGCGACCTCGCCCCGTGTGATCGACGAGACCTTGTACAACGTACGAATCGAACAGCTGCCTGACCGTGTGAACCTCTACTACGAAAAAGACGACGTCGTACGGACCGTGTGGCTGGAAGGGCATCGGCATCCGGAGCCGAAATCGGGGGAGTATTTTCTGCAGGGATACTCGACTGGAAAGTACGAGAACTCTCAGCTGGTGGTGACCACCACCAAATTCACCTACGATCCCCACGGGATCAGTGACGCTTCGCCGTTCATTCCGTCCACCCAGCGCAAGAAAGTCACCGAGCGCTACTGGCGCGAAGGGAATATGGTCAAGGTCGACGTCCTGACGGAAGATCCGTTGATTCTGACGAAGCCCGTTCGATTCGGCTGGCAGTGGGAGTTCACCAAGACGCCGTGGATGCCGTTCGACTGCAGCATCGAAACGAACCTGACGATGCTCCAGTTTCTGCTTAAGCGCTATCCTGAGCCCTGACGCATGCACCCGCCAAAGGAGACACAGATGAGAGTCATCGCGGCGGCCGTTTTCCTGTTGCTGCCGGCGCTTGCCGGCGCGCACCATTCCCCCTCGACCTTCTTCGATCTCACGAAGTCAGTCGAAATCCAGGGCGTCGTCACAAAGTGGGAATTCCGCAACCCTCACCCGATTCTGTATGTCGAGGTCGCGGACGAGCACGGCAAGAACACCTGGCTCCTGCAGTTTCACAACGTCACCACGATGACCAGGCGCGGCGTCACCGCCCAGACGTTCCCGGTCGGGATCGTCGTCAAGGCGATCGGCGCCCCGTCGCGCGTGCCCGGCACCTACGGGATGAACGCGAACGTGGTGGTCATGCCTGACGGACGCGAGATCAAAGAGGGCGCCGGCGGGGCGACGCTGGACATCCCGGGGGTAAAGAACCCGTACTGACGTAGGTCATGTAGGGGCCGACCTTAAGGTCGGCCCCTACATTTCCTGCGGGATTGTTTTTTCGCCCCCCTTTCATATACTGCGGCTTCAGCTATTCCCAGCGCCACGATTCTGAATTACGGAGGACTTGATGGAGCGTCTGCTGCGGATTCTCTTCGCCGGCGCGGCGATCCTCGTAATGGCCACGGGCCTCGCGTGGGCACAGGCGACCGCCGAACTGGCCGGTCGCGTCACGGATGAAAGCGGCGCCGTGCTTCCCGGCGTCAGCGTCACGGTCACGCAGACCGACACCGGGTTCACGCGCACGACGGTGACCGACGGCGAAGGCGGCTACTCGCTGCCGAACTTGCCGACTGGTCCGTACCGGCTGGAAGTCGCACTCCAGGGCTTCCGCACCTACGTCCAGACGGGCATCGTCCTGCAGGTCGGCGCGACGCCGACCATCAACGCCGTGCTCGCGGTTGGCAACCTCGAGGAGACCGTATCGGTCGAGGCGGCGACGCCGATCGTCGACGTCCGCAGCGCGGGCATCAGCGACGTGGTCGAGAACGAGCGCATCGTGGAGCTGCCGCTGCAGGGACGCCAGGTCACCGACCTGATCGTGCTCGCGGGCGCGGCCGTCCAGACCGGCACCGCGTCGAACCGGGCGATGACGGGCGGCGTAAGCATCTCCGTCGCCGGCGGCCTGAGCTTCGGCGTCGCCTACACGCTCGACGGCGCGATGCACAACGACGTCAACAACAACGCGAACCTGCCGATGCCGTTTCCGGACGCGCTGCAGGAATTCAGCGTCGCGACGAGCGGGCTGAGCGCGCAGAACGGGATGCACGCCGGCGCGTCGGTCAACGCCGTCACCAAGTCGGGTACCAACCAGCTGCACGGCAATGCCTTCGAGTTCGTGCGCGACAAGCGCTTCAACGCGAAGGATCCGTTTGCCGCGATTGATCCCACGACAGGGGAGCGGAAGAACGACGGCCTGGTCCGGAATCAATTCGGCGGGACGCTTGGCGGGCCGGTCGTGCGGCACAAACTGTTCTTCTTCGGCGGGTATCAGGGAACCGAGGTCCGGCAGACGCCGGCCGCGAACATTTCCTACGTACCGACCGCGGCCATGCTGGCCGGCGATTTCACGACCTACGCCTCAGCCGCGTGCCAGGGGCGCGACGTGGCGCTGCGGGGCGGCTTTGTGAACAACCGGATCAGCCCGAGCGCCTTCAGTCCGGCGGCGCTGAACATGGCCAAGCGGCTGCCGACGACGACCGACCCGTGCGGCCAGATTACATACGCGATTCCCGATGACAGCCGGGAAGGAGACGGGCTCGGCCGCGCGGACTACCAGCACAGCGCGAACCATTCGATCTTCGGGCGCTACATGTTCAAGTTCGTCAAGAAGGATCCGCCCTACAAGGTCTCGCAAAACGTGCTGACGACATCCGCTCAGGGCCTCGACAACCTGTTCCAGGGGATCGCCATCGGCGACACGATGGTGTTCGGGTCGAATGCGGTGCACAACGTCCGGGTGACCTACAACCGCACCCGCGTGCAGCGCAGCACCGAAAAGTGGTTCTCGCCCTACGACATCGGATCGAACGTCTACACCTACAACCCCGGCGAGATGTCGTTCACGGTGCAGAACGCGTTCGCCATCGGCGGCGTGAACAGCGGCATCTTCAACACCGACAGCTACCAGGTGTCTGACGACCTCACGCTGGTGCGCGGCAACCACCAGCTGGCGTTTGGCGTCAACGTCGCGTATCTGACGATGGATTTTCTGACCAACGCGCGGGTCGGCGGCACCTGGACGGTGAACGGACAGAACACCGGCCTGAGCCTCGCGGACTTCCTGCTCGGGCGCGTGTCGACGCTCGAACATGGCGCCGGGAACCTGCTCCCCACCGCCATGTGGTATCAGGGCGTCTACGCGCAGGACACGTGGAGAGCCGGATCGCGTGTCACGATCAACGCGGGTCTCAGGTGGGAACCGTTCTTCGGCCAGAACGTCACCAACGGCGCCATCTATAACTGGAGCCGCGATAATTTCCGGAACAACGTCACGAGCAAGGTGTTCCTTCGCGCACCGGCGGGACTCCTGTATCCGGGCGACCAGGGATTCCCACCGGGCAAGACGGGGCTCAACAAGCAGTGGTTGAACTTCTCGCCCCGCGCCGGGCTTGCGTGGGATGTGCACGGCGACGGACGGACCGCAGTGAGGACCTCCTACGGCATCGGCTATGACTTCCCGACGGCCGAGCGCCACAACATCAACGCCGGGGCGCCGCCCTGGGGCAATCGATCGCTGCTCCAGGATCCTCCGGGCGGGCTCGACGATCCGTACAGCTACGTCGGCGGCGACCCGCATCCGATTGCGACGACTCCCAACACCGAGTTCGTCACCTTCGGTGCGTTCGGCGCTACCGACCCGGACATCAATTCGCCGCGGACGCAGTCGTGGAACGTCACACTCGAGCAGCAGATCGGATCGGAGTGGGGCGTGAGCGTCAGCTACCTGGGGAGCTACTCGGACCGCCTCTGGACCCAGATCCAGCAGAATCCGGCTGTCTTCCTGGGGACAGGACCGTGCACTATCAGAGGTGTGGCGTATCCGGTGTGCAGCACGACACAGAATCTCAACCAGCGGCGCCTGCTCACGCTCTCGGGAGAGAACCCGGCGTCGGCCGCGCTGATCGGGAACATGGATCTCCACACAAGCATCGGCAAGCAGGACTACCGCGGGCTGAAGCTCTCTGCCCGCCGCAGGGCCGCGAGTGGAATCTCGCTCAACGGCAACTACACCTGGTCGCGATGTTTCGGCGACGACACGTCGGGCGGCTTCCCGCAGCTTGCGCAGGACCATGCCGACCCGGAGCATCCGGAAAACGATCGTGGCCACTGCGGCTCGGACCGCACGCACGTGGCCAACGTCAGCCTGGGCTACGAGACGCCGGAAACGGGCAGCGCCATCCTCAGCGCGCTGGTCTCGCACTGGCGCGTGTCCGGCATCATCAGCGCGCGATCCGGCAGCTGGCTCACCGTCACGACAGGCACAGACCGCGCGCTCAACGGGCAGCGATTCCAGGAACAGCGCGTCAACCAGGTCAGCGACGACGTCTACGGGCCGAAGACCATCGCCAGCTACCTGAACCGCGCCGCCTTCGAGCAGCCTGCGCTCGGCACGTTCGGCAATCACGTGCGCAACAGCATCAGGGGGCCGAACTTCTGGACGACCAACCTTGCGCTGACGAAGCTCGTGCCGTTCACCGGCGCGCACACGCTGGAACTACGCGTCGAGGCGTTCAACCTGCTGAACCACTTCAACTGGGGCAGCCCCGGCACGAACTTCAATGCATCGACGTTCGGCCGGATCCAGTCGATCGCCGGCGAGCCGCGCATTATGCAGTTTGGTATTAAGTACGGATTCTAGAGATCTGTCGGGGAAGGGGATAGGGGTTTCCCCCTTGCCCCCTTCCCCCTGACGTTTTGTGGGAATGGACTTCGACCCCACCCTCCTGATGCTCTCCCTGATCCCCAGCGGGATCGGGTTCGTGTTGTTCGTTTACGGCAAAAAGAGCGACAGATGGCCGCAGCTGGTAACCGGGGTCGCCCTGATGGCGTACCCCTACTTCACCGGAACCGTCCTGTCGATGCTGAGCGTGGGGGCCGTGCTGGGGGCCGCGCTCTACGTCATGATTCAGCTTGGCTGGTGACGAGTCGGGTATAGGATCGGGCGCATGATTTCAGCCTGGCTGCTCATCGCGCTGTCGGCGCTGCCCGCGGGCGCGCAGCAGACGCGGACGTTCGTCGCGCGTCTTTCCCCTGTCCCCATCACCGTCGCCATGCAGAACGTGGTGGCCGGCCGCGGGTCGGCGAAGGCACTGCTTGCGGGCACGAAGCTGACGGTCGAAGGCACGTTCGAGGGGCTGCGGTCGCCGGCAACCGTTGCCCGTATTCACCTCGCGCCGCGAGCGATGCGAGGTCCTGCCGTCCTCGAGTTGACCGTCTCGAAGGGCACGAACGGGACGATCAGCGGCTCGCTGGACCTGACGCCGCGCCAGGTCGAAGCGCTCGAGAAGAGCTCGCTCTACATTCAGCTGCACAGCGAGAAGGCCCCGGACGGCAATCTCTGGGGATGGCTTTTACCGCAGCCGGTGACGCGATGACTGGGCTGCCGCAGGAGACAACTCGATGACGCGCGTGATTACTGGCATTCGTCTCGGTGTGTGCGTCACGGCCGTGGTGCTCGGCGCGGGAGTCATCCGCGGCCAGCAGGTGCCAGCGCCCGCTCCAGCCAACGCGGCACAGGTCGCCGCCGGACGGCAGGCCTACGCGACGAACTGCGCGAGCTGTCATCGGGCGGACCTGAGCGGCGCGGCCGAGGCGCCCGCGCTTGCCGGCCCGAATTTCACCAACATTTGGGGCTCGCGCACGGCCGCGCAGCTTGCCGCCTATATCCAGGCGGCGATGCCCCCGACCGGCCGGCGCACCTCGGCTCAAGAGGCCGCGGACCTCGCCGCATTCATCCTCCAGTCAAACGTCGCATCCGGTGGAATCGCGGCACAGGCGCCAGCGGCGCCGGCCGCAGCCGGTCCGCGTGTCGGCACTCAGTTCCCGCCCGGACGTGGCCTTACCGTCAGCGGCGAAGTGCCGAACTATGTTCCCGTCACCGACGCCATGCTGCGCAACCCGCCCGAGGGCGACTGGCTGATGATCCGGCGCAACTACCAGGCGTGGAGCCACAGCCCGCTCACGCAGATCACGCCGGCCAACGTGGGACGGCTGCGCATCGCCTGGGTGTGGGCGATGACCGAAGGTGGGGCCAGCGAACCGACCCCGATCGTCCATAACGGCATCATCTACCTCATCAATCCCGGCAACATTGTTCAGGCGCTCGATGGACGTACCGGCGAATTGATCTGGGAAAACAGCGTGGGCCCGGAGGCGATCATCGGCCAGGGCGCGATGCGCAACATGGCGATCTACCAGGACAAGCTGTTTGTCGCGACGACGGATGCGAGGCTGGTGGCGCTGGATGCGCGAAACGGCAAGCTGGTGTGGGACGTTGCCGTGGCCGATCGGGAAAAGGGATTCACCAACACGAGCGGACCGATCGTCATCAACGGCAAAGTGCTGCAGGGACTGGCCCGGTGCGAACGCTTCGGTCCGGAACGCTGCTACATCAGCGCCTACGACGCGGCGACCGGGAAGCAGGTCTGGAAGTTCCATACCGTCGCTGAGAGTGGCGAGCGCAACGGCGACACGTGGGGCAACGTCGAGAACCGCTTCCGCAAGGGCGGTGAAACGTGGATCACCGGCAGCTACGATCCTGATCTCAATTTGACCTACTGGGGCGTGGCGCAGGCGAAGCCGTGGGTGGCAGCGAGCCGGAACATGCGCACGTCCGATCGCGCGCTCTACACGAGCACGACGGTTGCGCTGCGGCCCGACACCGGTACGCTCGAGTGGTTCTACCAGCATTCACCGGGCGAATCGCTGGACCTCGACGAAGTGTACGAGCGGGTGCTGATCGACGTCGGCGGGCGCAAGTTCGTCTTCACGATCGGAAAGCCCGGCATCCTGTGGAAGCTCGATCGCGCGAGCGGTGAATTCGTCTCGCTCAAGGAGACGGTGTTCCACAACGTGTTCGATCGCATCGACCTCGAATCGGGCGTGCCGCGGTACCGGCCGGAGATCATCAACGCGAAGGTCGGCGAGTGGGTGGCTGCGTGCCCAAGCACAGAAGGCGGACACAACTGGCACGCCACCAGCTACCACCCCGGCGCCGGTCTGCTGCTCATTCCGCTGGCCCAGTCGTGCATGGAGATCTCGGGACGGAAAGTGGAATTCACCGAAGGGTCGGGAGGCACCGCCGGCGACCGCAAGTTCTTCGAGATGCCCGGCACCGACGGCAACGTCGGGAAGCTGGCCGCCTTCGATGTCAACACCATGCGCGAGGTCTGGAACGTCCAGCAGCGCTCGCCGTTCCTGACGGCGGTGCTCTCGACGGGCGGCGGCCTCGCCTTTACCGGCGACCTCGATCGCTATTTCCGCGCCTATGACGTGCGCACAGGCAAGACGCTATGGCAGTCGCGCCTGGGGACCTCGGTCCAGGGGTTCCCGGTGTCGTTCAGCGTCGACGGCAAGCAGTACATCGCGGTGACGACCGGACTCGGCGGCGGCAGCCCGCGGAATGTGCCGGCGACGATCGCGCCGGACGTCAGGTATCCGCAGACCGGCAACGCGCTGTACGTGTTCACTTTAGATAATTAGTCCGTGGTCCGGTTCGTGGTGCGCCGGCTGGCGCTGACCGTCCCCGTTCTGCTCGGGGTGGCGACGCTCGTCTTCGCGCTGATCCACCTCATTCCCGGCGATCCTGCGCAAACCATCCTTGGGGAAACCGCCTCGGAGGCGGAGGTCGCCGCGCTTCGCCAGCGCCTGGGCCTCGACCGTTCGCTGCTCGAACAATACGGCGGCTTCCTGACCAACGCCGCTCGAGGAGATCTGGGGACGTCGCTTCGCAACAACGCGCCGGTGGCGCAGGAGATTGGCGACCGGCTGCCGGCGACGCTGGAACTCGCGGCGGCGGCGATGTTGGTGGCGATTGGCGTGTCGATCCCGCTCGGGATCATTGCGGCGGTGCGCCGCGGCACGATCGTCGACCATGCGGCGACGACCCTGGCGTTGACCGGGATCTCGATCCCGAATTTCTGGCTCGGGCCGCTGCTCGCGCTGGTCTTCGCGGTCGAGCTCGGCTGGTTGCCGGTCTCGGGACGAGGGACGCTCGCCAACCTGGTACTACCCGCGATCTCGCTCGGCGCTGCGCTGGCGGCCATCCTGGCGCGGATGACGCGTGCATCACTGCTCGAAGAGCTGCGCGAGCCGTACGTGCAGGCGGCGAGGGCCCGCGGCGCCTCGAACGCGCGCGCGGTCCTCAGGCACGCGTTCAGGAACAGCCTGATTCCAGTCGTGACGCTGATCGGACTCCAGTTCGGCGCCGTTCTCACCGGCGCCGTCATCACCGAGACGGTCTTCGCGTGGCCGGGCATCGGCCGCCTTCTGATCCAGTCGATCGGATTCCGCGATTACCCGATCGTGCAGGGTTGCATCCTGTTCATTGCCGTCACCTATGTCGGCATGAACCTGCTCACGGACCTCGTCTACGGGGTACTCGATCCACGAATACGGTATGACTAGATCTCTGCGAGGCAAATTCCAACCTCCAACTCTCAACTCCCAAGCGTCGAAGCGGTGGTTGGGGGTTGGGGATTGGGAGTTGGGTGTTCAGGAATGGCAAGAGTAGGTGCCGCCATCGTCCTTGTGGCCGTGCTGGCCGCCGTCGCGGGGCCGTGGCTGGCGCCGTTCGATCCGGCGTCCCAGCAACTGGCTCTGCGCCTCGAAGGGCCCAGCGGCGCGCACTGGTTCGGCCTCGACGAGCTTGGCCGCGACATCTTCGCGCGCGTGCTGTCAGGCGCACGCATTTCGCTCCTCGTCGGCCTCGTCGTCGTCGGCGTCTCGGCGACGATCGGGATCGCCCTGGGATCCGTGGCGGGCTATTTCGGGGGGCGGGTCGACGAGGCGATCAGCCGCCTGATCGACATCCTGCTCGCGTTTCCGGGCCTGCTGCTGGCGATCGCGATGGTCGCGGTCCTCGGCCCGAGCCTGACGAACGTTGTTCTCGCGCTGTCGCTGATCGGGTGGGTGGGCTACGCGCGGCTGGTGCGCGGCCAGGTGCTGCGGACGCGCGAGCTCGAATTCGTCCAGGCGGCGCGTGCGCTTGGCGCGACGACGTCGCGGATCCTCACGCGCCACGTCATCCCGACGACGCTGCCGGCCGTCACCGTGCAGGCGACGCTCGGCATGGGCGGCGCGATCCTCGCGGAAGCGGCGTTGAGTTTCCTCGGCCTGGGCGTTCAGCCGCCGACGCCGAGCTGGGGCACGATGCTGAACTACGGGCGAGGACACCTGCTGGACGCGCCGCACCTCACGGTGTTTCCCGGCATCGCGATCGCGATCCTCGTCCTTGGATTCAATTTCCTGGGCGATGGGTTGCGGGATGCGATCGATCCGACGACGCAAGGTCGCGGGAAGTGAGCTCTGGTCCGCCTGAAGGCGGACACTACGTACGGTTTGTTGGGTGAACGTCTCGGACGTAGTGTCCGGCTTTAGCCGGACCTGGCCAGCCGCTGCTCCAGGTTGGCCAGGCGCGCTGTCGTCGCCGCATCGACATCACGTTCGTCGGCCAGCGCGACGTAGCGGAGCAGCGCGTCGCGCGCGACGGCGAGGTGTCCGAGCCGCTGCGACGCATCCGCGAGCCGACGGAAGGTGTCGGGATCGACGGGCGGACGGCCGGCCGCCCGCAGCAGGATGCGTTCGGCGCTGCGCACGTCTCCCGAGAGCAGCATCGCCTGTCCGTACAGCGTCAGCGCTTCACTCGATGCAGTCGCCGATTCAGCAATCGGCGCCAACGCCTCGATCGCCTTGCCCAGCGCGACCCGGTCGTTGCGCGACTCCGCGGCATTCAGCCACACCCTGCCGATGGCGGTATAGACCGCCGGCTGGTTCGGGTTGCGCTCGGCGGCGCGCCCGAGCGTGAGGATCGCGGCATCGGTTCGTCCCCGGCGCGCGTAGGCGAGCCCGACGCTGACCAGCCGTTCGGCATGCGCGGGCTCGAGCGCGGCCAGCGCCTCGAGTTGATCGAGTGCGTCCTGCTGCCGTCCCGCTCGCTCGAAGAGGTTGACGAGCTCCTCGCGCGCGGCAACGAAGGCCGGATTGATTTGGACGGCGCGCGTCAGCGCGGCCCGGGCCTCGTCCCCCTGGCCGCGATCGCGCAGACACATGCCGAGCAGGTAATGCGCTTCGGCGAAACGGTCGTTCATGGCAACCGCGCCGCGTAGGGGACCGATCGCGTCCTGGGCCTGGCCGTTCCGGTAATAGGCGACCGCCAGCTTGTACAGGACGCGCGGCGACCGGTCGTCGAGCGCGATGAAGGTGCGGTAGTGCTCGGCCGCGCGCGGGTAGCGGCCCATGGCGGTGTTCACGTCGCCGAGGAGCTCGACCGGGCGGGGGGCGGACGGGTCGAGGCTTGCGGCTTCGCGCAGGTCGCGAAGCGCGGCGGTCAGCTCGCCGCGGCGGCGATAGGTATCGCCCCGTTTCAGATGGGCGAGCATCGAGTCGCCCTTGAGCGCGAGGGCGCCGCTGAACGCCTCGATCGCCCCGTAGGTCTGGTCGGCGGCCAGGGCGGCATCACCGGCGGCGATCAGCCGCTGGAACTCGCGTTCCTGCCGGACCGAGTACCAGGCCAGGACAACCCCGACCATCAGGGCCGCCAGCCCCACCGACACCACCACCAGCCGCTTCATGGGTAACGCTATGGTAGCAGGGAACTTTTGCCCGCCACGCGGTGTCCAAGCCTGATACGGGGTAGACTTCATGGAGAGCAGGTCCCCAGGAAATCTCGTGAAGAACGCCGGCGCTCTCAGCTGGTCGGACGTAGACAGCGGCGAAGCCGCCCTGGTTGCCCGGTGCAACGTCGGCGATGAAGTCGCGTGTGCGGAGCTTGTCTCCGCCCACCAGCGCATGGTTTACGCCCTGGCTCTCAACCTGCTTGGCGACCGCGACGAGGCGCTCGACCTCTCGCAGGAAGTGTTCCTGCGCGTCTTCCGGACGCTCTCGAGCTTCCGCGGCCAGTCGGCGCTGCGGACCTGGATCTACCGCATCGCCATCAACCAGGCGAAGAACCGGATCCGCTGGTGGAACCGCCGCCACCGCGGCGACCAGGTGTCGCTCGACGACCACGTCCTGAAATTCGGCGACCTCGAATCGAAGCAGGACATCCTGCCCGATCGGCTGCTGGCCAGCAAAGAGACCGCGGCCAGGATCTGGCAGGCGCTGGCGCGGCTGCCGTTCGACCAGCGGACGGCGCTCATCCTGCGTGAAGTGGACGGGCTGCGCTACGAGGAAATCGCCTACACGCTCGACGTCGCCGTCGGCACGGTGAAATCGCGGTTGACCCGCGCGCGCCAGGCGCTGCGGGCCGACCTGCTGGGGCTGCGGCCATGATTCGATACCTGGGCTGCGACGCGGCGCGCGAACTGCTCCAGCCGTTCGTCGACCGGGAGCTGCCGGTGGCCGAGCAGGTGGAACTCGAGGCGCACCTGCGCTGGTGCGAAACGTGTGCGGCGCGTGTCGAAGACCTTCAGCTGATCGGTGCGGCGCTGCGAGTGGGCGCCGCGGTGCCGCCGGTGCATCCGGAAGATGAGACCGCGATGGCCGCCATCCAGTCGGGAGTGCTGACGCGTATCCGTGCCGAACGGGATCAGTCGCTGCCGGTGCGCTTCCGTGAAGCCTTCGCCGACATGCACTTCTTCTGGCCGGCGCTCGGCGCCACCGCCGCGCTCGTCATCTGCCTCTTTGCCGTGATGACCGTGAACCGCGTCATCCGGATCGAGCGTCCGTACTCGATGGCCGATCGGATCACCACGCTGGCCAACCCGGGATCGGATCGGAACCCGCTGCCGATCGACATGCTCATGCTGGCACCGAGGCCGCTGACCGAAGGTCCGGCGCTCGAGTCGATGTCCGACGAAGAGGCGGTGTTCGCGCTGGCCGCCATCGTGACGCGCGAGGGCCGGATCTCGGATTATGAGCTGCTGCACGCCGAGCGCGAGAACAGCGGCGGTGCGCAGGGTGGTTCGTCCCATGACGAGGTGAACGCGCTGCTCGAGACCGTCAGGCAGTCGCGTTTCGCCCCCGCACAGACGCCGGACGGCGCCGTTGCCGTGAACGTGGTGTGGCTGCTGGCCCGGACGACCGTCAAGGCCTCGATCGATCCGAACGATCCCGGGACGCTGGCGCCCCTGACGGGGCCTGGTGGCGATGAGGTGGTGAAGCCGCTCAGCGACGCACTGGCGCGGCCGGCGCCTCGCCCCGCGCGCTCGTAATATTGTTCAAGGCGTCGGTGGCCCGGATGATCACGCCGCGGGCCGCCGTCGTCCCTTCCAGAACCAGCTCGAACTGCTCGGCGCGCGAATCGGCGATGCCGTCTTTCGGGTAAATCGTCTGCCAGCGGTCCCCGTCCAGCGAATACTCGGCCTTCTGCACGGCTGAATCGGTGTCGCGCACGTCGAACAGGATGGTCGTGCGCGTGCCCTCGCGGCGGACGTCGGTCACCGTGACGATCGGCGGCATGTTGTCGACTTCGAACGTGGTGCTTTCCATCGACGCCGTGAGGGCGGCCTGCGGCGGGTTGGACGGCGAATCCGATACGACTACCTGCACCGTATAGCGTCCGTTCGGGACCGAGGTTGTGTCCCAGACGAGGATCGGATCGGTGAGGGCACGCTTCAGCGGCTTCCAGGTGGTGTCGCCCTCGCGGCGGTAGAGGACGTCGTAGAGCAGTTCGTCACGGTTTTCGTCTTCCGCGCGCCAGACGAACGTAAGCAAGCCCTTCTGATAGGCGCGGCGGCCCAGCGCCGGCGAGTTGGTCAGTGCGCCGCTGCCGGCGTTCAGCGAGGCCGCGCGCCGATCGGGCGTCTCGCCCTCGAACCCGGCGATCTCGGGGTCGCCGGTGGGGAAGGGACGCTGGAACACCGTACCCGGGGGATGAATCGTAATGTTCGTCACGCGCGGGCGCGTGTTGCGCGGCAGATAGGCCGCCGTCACGGACGTGAGCAGCGGCGACTGCTCGCGCGTCGCGCTCAGCACTGCGCGCCACTGCAGGTAGCGCGCCCGGGGACTCACGATCGGGCTGCCGGCCGATTCGGTGTAGGCCTTGCTCCAGTCGCTCCACGTTTCATCGGGCGTCCGCGTGTTTCCCGACCGCGTGGCAATCTCGAGCGTCGTTCCGGCAGGCGCCTGCCCCTGCCACTTGATCGCGCCCCACGTGGCCACCGACTGGGCGTCGCGCACGTCCGAGGTGTAGGTCCCCTTGTCCGCGCGCGCGGCCGACAGCCGCAGTACCTTGCCCGGGTTCGAGGTCGCAAACAGCATCCGCCCGCTGCGATCGGGCAGGAGCGTCGTCACCTGCTGGACCAGCGCGCGCGCGACCAGCGTCGGCTGCATCGGGTCGCCCGAGAGCCGGTAGATCTTGCCCTCGTTGCCAGTGGCGACGAGCACGCTGCCGCCCGGCTCGAACGCAAGGTCGTAAGGCACGTCTTCGCGGGGCTGCCACACGAGGTCCCACGCGCCGTCCGGCATGATGCGATACACCGCGCCGGCGCCAATCCCCTGGTTTCCACGGGGCGCGGCCTGGACGGGCGCGGCGGCGACCGAGGAGACGTCGGCAGCGGCCGCGATCGTGATCGAGGTGACTTCGGTCGACACCGATGCGATCGGCTGCTGCGCCGGCGCAGGGTCCGGCGGCGGAGCCGGACGATCCTGCGCGGGACCGCGGCCGCTCACCGCCGCGGCGTAGATGTTGCCGCTGGCGTCGACGCGCAGCGTGCGAATCTCGTTGTATGGCGAGTCGAGCAGAACGAACGGCTTGCCCGACGCGTCGATCTGGAAGACGCGGCCGGGCGACTCGGTGCCGGCCAGCAGACGTCCTTCGCGATCGAACGCCAGCGACATGACGTGCGTCGCCTTGGTCTGATAGAACGGGGCGCCGCGGCCATCCGCGCCAATCTTATAGATGATCCCCTTGTCGCCGGTGCCGGCGTAGACGTTGCCGGCGCGGTCGACCGCCAGGCTCCAGATGTACTTATCCGGCGGATCGAAAAACACAGTCCCAGTACCGACGCCGGTGCCGGCCGCGCTCACCTTGTAGATCTTGCCGTCGGGTGACGTTGCCGCGTAGACGCCGCCGTCAGGCGCCGCGACGATGGCGTGAACTTCGAGTTCTTCGGCGTCGAAGAACAGGGTGCCTTTGCCACTGGTATCGATGCGGTGAATCTGTCCCTCGTTGCCGCTGCCCACGAATACCGCGCCGTCAGGCGCGCTGATCATCGTCCACAGGAACGGGGCGCTGGATTCGTAGACGGTATCGGTGGCGGGTCCGAGCGAGAGCCGCCCGTAGGAGTCGATGGAGAGATTCTCGACGTCGCCCTGGAGAAATTCCGCTTCGGTGGAGACCTGCCAGAACGTCGGCAGGGCGGCATGAGCGACGGCGGCCGCGGCCAGGACCGCGACCGCGACGAGCAGGCGTTTCACGGAGTTATTCCTCGATGGAGAGTGTGAGCGTACGCGAGCCGGTCACGGCGAGGTCGGTGGCGATGTCCCACTCGCCGAGCACGGCATTCTGCAGCGGCCGGAAACTGCCGCCGTTGCGATCCGATTCGAGCACGGCCATCACCGACGCCGGCAGCGAGGAGAGCGACTCACCCTTGACGACCGCGCCGCCGTCTCGCCCGAGGAGGCGGACGTAGAGGCGGTTGTTCTTCCGCGCGTTGTTCAGCACCTGGATCATCTGCGGCAGGCCGCGGGTCTGAAGCGGCTGGACCTGCAGCTCGCGCGCCTCCCACTGCGACAGGCGCACGCCATCGGTCACCATGATCGACAGCGTGCCGATGGCGCTGGCCGGGATCGCAACCGGCACCGTTCTGGTGAATTCCTCACCGCGGTAGGTGCGAAGCAGCATCTTCAGGTCGACCGAGGCGCCGGCCTTCGGCTTGCTGCCGTCGATCCAGACGCGCTCGAGCGTCGCGCTGCGCGGCTGCTCGCTGGCGTCGATCTCGAGGTCGAGCCGCTCGAGCTCGACGTCTTCGAACGCATTGCGCAGCAGGAAATTGATCGGCGCCACCACGGAGGTCGCCGCGCCCACCGACGGCTGGTCGCCCGAGAACAGATCCTCGAACGCCACCTGTCCGTATTTCTTCACCGAGGCAGTACCGCGAATGGCGTAGCTCGCCGCGCCGTTCTGGCGTTCGTACGATGCGAGCGTGTTGACGATCGACAGATACGCGAGGAGCGGCGTAAACAGCTGATCGTTCACCATCGCCATGTTGAACGTCTTCTTCGTGCCGCGCTCCGACGTGAGGCTGAGCCGAACCGGGATGAGCGCGGGGCCGGGACCGAGCGTGCCGGCGATGGTCGTGGCGCGATCCTGCTGCACCGTGCCGATCACGTCGCCAGTGCTGGCGATCTTCATCGAGTTCGCGAGGCTCGGCAGAACCGTGAGCACGTGAGCCCGCGTCATCGGGAATGCGGTCGGGCCGAGGCCGTAGAACGGATGTCCGAACGCGTAGACGCGGCTGCCATCCACGTCGGTGACGGTCCCGGTCGCCCCGAGCTCGAGGTCGCCGCTCATGAGGGCAACGCCGATCGGATCCCCCGGACGCAGCGGAGGTGCCGCCGCGGCGCCGTTGCGCTGAGCGAGTCCGGGTGCAAGCGCCGATGAACCGGCCATGACCGGCACGAACCCCTGGTCGCGGAAGGCGGCTGCCACGGGATCGATCACCGCGGAGTCGAACCCTCCGAGCGTCAGCGGCGTGGCAATCGGGCGCAGGAGCGTACCGATGCCGGCGCTGACCGATGCGTCGCCGAAGACCTGCACGTCGTTCGGGCTGTCGGCGAATGGACGCATCCAGCTGAACGCCTGGCGAAGTGACGCGGCCAGGCTCTCGGGCGTGAGCGGCATCTGCAGCTCGACGCGGGCGGCCTGGCGCCGCGGTCCTGCAAACGTCGCCGCTTCGACCATTTCGTCGATCGGCGTAATGCCCGCGATCGGCTCCTTCGAGAACTGGCCGAGCGAATACGAGACCGCCCCCACCAGCCGGCCATCGATGTAGACGGGGCTGCCGCTCATGCCGGCAATAACGCCGGTATTGGCGAGCGGGCCACCTTCGAGCCGGGCCAGAATCAGGTTGCGTCGCGTGCCGATGACGTTTCGGAGGACGCCAAGGATGTGTACCTTGAACTCGTCCAGCCGGTCGCCCTCGAATACGGTCCGGCCGATGCCAACCATCCCGGCCTTCAGCTCATCAACGGGAAAGGTCCGGCTCTGGGCGGGGAGGCCGGCCGCCAGAAACAGCATGAGCGCAATGGCAGAAGCGAAAGTCCTGATAAGCATAAGAATGCGGGCTCAACGCTGAATGTACGGGCAAAACGCCGAAACTGCAAGGGCCCGAACCCCTTATGTTTGACGGAAATAGCCCGGTCATGGCCGTTTGTTTGACAGTAAGTGAAGCTCTGCGATAGAGTCGGTGCTCCATTTCACGCTGATGCCGCGCCGCTTTAGCTTCTTCGTGTCGCCGACTTCCGCCAGCTATTGGTGGTGGTATCGGACTGCGACTGAAGGGGCGACGCGCGTCTAAGACACGCATCAGAGCACGAGCAAGACCAAAAGCCTCTTCAGCCATCGGGTTGAAGAGGCTTTTGGCTTTTTAGGACGTCGAGCTGATTGCTTTTTAGGATGGCATCACTGCTTTGCGAAACCGTGACGGGCGACACCATGGCCCAGCTGCTGGCGGCGCGCGACGCCGCGGCCGATGTCGGGGCCGACTTGCTGGAGCTGCGCCTCGACGGCGTGGTGGACCTCGACGTGGCGGGCGCGCTCCACGGGCGCCGCACGCCGGTGATCGCGACCTGCCGCCCGACGTGGGAAGGCGGCCGCTTTGACGGCAGCGAGGAAGCGCGTCACCGAGTGCTCGAGCAGGCGCTCGAGGCCGGGGCCGATTACGTGGACGTTGAATGGAACGCCCACTTCGACGATGTCGTTCAGGCGAACCGCTCGAGGATCGTCCTTTCGTCGCACGACTTTACCGGTGTCCCAGCCGACCTGTGCGCGCGCGCTGTCGCGATGCGCGCCAGTGGCGCCGCGGTGATCAAGGTGGCCGTGACGGCGGCGCGCCTGTCGGACACCCTGCCGCTGCGCGAGCTCGCGAAACACGGCGACGCGGTGGTCATCGGCATGGGAGACGCCGGGGTTCCGAGCCGCCTGCTGGCGACACGGTTCGGATCCAGATGGACGTACGGCGGCAACGGCGTCGCGCCCGGCCAGATTCCTGCAACGCGGATGATTGACGAGTTCCGATTCCGGGCGATCACGGAGCAGACGTCCGTCTATGGTCTTGCCGGCGCGTCGGTGCTGACGTCGCCGATTCCAGCCAGGCGCAACGCCGCGTTTGCCGCGGCTGGCGTCGATGCGGTCTGTGTCCCGCTGCCTGCCGCCGACCCCGCAGATATCCAGACGTTTGCCGACGCGCTCGGCATCATCGGATGGGAACGATGCATGTAACGACCTTCGACGAATTCCGGGAGCTCGCGCAGCGCGGGACGTTCGTGCCGGTCTACAAGGAGATCGTGGCCGACCTTCTGACGCCGGTGTCCGCCTTCCTCAAGATCGCCGAGCATTCCGACTATGCGTTTCTGCTCGAATCGGTTGAGGGCGGCGAGCAGGTGGGTCGCTACTCGTTCCTCGGCAAGGATCCGTTCCTGATCCTGCGGTCGCGCCGCGGCAGGACGACCATCGACCGCGCCGGCCAGACGTCTGAATCGGAGAAGCCGTTTATCGCGGCCGCGCGCGAGCTGATGGCCGGCTTTCATTCGCCGTTCGTGCCCGGCCTGCCGCGCTTTACCGGAGGGGCCGTCGGCTACCTGGGCTACGACGCCGCCGCCTGGTTCGAACCCGTCGAATTGCAGCCGACGACCGAAGTCGAGGACGAAGCCGGCTTCATGCTGTTCGACACGGTGCTGGCGTTCGACCACGTGCGCCACCGAATCCTGATCATCGCGAACGCGCGGATTACCGGCGACGAAGACCTGGAATCGTTGTATCAGTTCGCGCGCGCCAAGATCGAGTTCGTCGAGCGCGAGCTGGAGCGCACGCTGTCAAAGAGCGTGCGGGCCCACAGTGAACCGGTGTCCATCTCATCGAATGTGACCCGCGATGAGTTCGAGGCGAACGTGCGCACCGCCAAGGAGTACATCGCCGCCGGCGATATCTACCAGGTCGTGCTCTCGCAGCGCTTCGAGACGAAGTTCGACTCGGACCCGTTCATGGCATATCGTGCCCTTCGTCACGTCAACCCGTCGCCCTACATGTACTTTCTCCGCATGGGCGGCCGCGCCATCGTCGGCTCGTCGCCCGAGATGCTGGTGCGCGTCGAAGGACAGTTGATGCAGACGCATCCGATCGCAGGCACGCGCCCACGTGGCCGTACCGAGGAAGAGGATCAGCGTCTGGCGGAGGAGCTGAAGCGCAACGAGAAGGAGCGGGCCGAGCACGTCATGCTCGTGGATCTCGGACGCAACGATCTCGGCCGCGTCGCGACCTACGGAACTGTCAAGGTGCCGACCTACATGACGCTCGAGCGCTACTCGCACGTCATGCACCTCGTGTCGATTGTCGAGGGCCGCCTGTCCGAGAAGCACGACCGGCTGGATGCGCTCGTGGCCTGCTTTCCGGCCGGCACGGTCTCGGGCGCGCCCAAGGTGCGCGCCATGGAGATCATCGCCGAGCTCGAGAATCGGCGGCGAGGGGTGTATGCAGGCGCCGTCGGCTATCTTGATTTCGCGGGCAACCTCGACTTCTGCATCACGATTCGGACAGTTGTGATCGAAGACGGTCACGCCTACGTGCAGGCGGGCGCGGGGATCGTCGCCGATTCGAACCCGGCAGCGGAATATGAGGAAACGCGCGACAAGGCGCGCGCCGTTATTCACGCGCTCGAACTGGCGCAGCGAGGATTGTAGGGATTGTAGGCATGGTACTGGTCATCGATAACTACGACTCGTTCACCTACAACCTCGTGCAGTACCTCGGCGAGCTGGGCGCCGACCTGCGCGTGTTCCGCAACGACGAAATTACTCTCGATCAAATCGGCGAGCTGCAGCCGGAGCGGATTGTCATTTCTCCGGGTCCGGGCCGCCCCGAAAACGCCGGCGTGACCGCTGACGTCATCCGCCGCTTCGGCCCGACGACGCCGATTCTCGGAGTGTGCCTGGGACACCAGGCGATCGGGATGGTCTACGGGGGGACCGTCTGCCGCGCGGCCGCGCCGATGCACGGCAAGACCTCGACCGTCGTCCACGACGGGAAGGGCGTGTTTCAGGGCGTCGGCCGTGAATTCCAGGCGGGGCGGTATCACTCGCTCGTCATCTCCACCGGCGACGTGCCTGCGGACCTCGAGGTCGCGGCGCGGACGCGCGAGGGAGACGTGATCATGGCGGTTCGGCATCGGCGCTATCCGGTGCACGGCGTCCAGTTTCACCCGGAGTCGGTGCTCACGGATGAGGGGCGCCGCATCCTGAAGAATTTCCTGGACCTGTAATGTTCACCGAATTGCTCGAGAAGGTCGTGCGTCACGAGGACCTCACCGAGGCCGAGGCGGCCGGCGCCATGCGCGAGGTGATGGAAGGGCGGGCGCCGGCGGCTTCGCTGGCGGCGCTCCTGGCCGGCCTCGTCATGAAGGGGGAGCGGCCCGCGGAAATCGTCGGGTTTGCGAAGACGATGCGCGAGCATGCGGTAAAGCTGTCGACATCGCCGGGCGACGTGTTCGACACGGCGGGGACCGGTGGCGATCGATCCGGAACGTTCAATATCTCGTCGGCTGCCGCGCTGGTGATCGCTGCTGCCGGCGTCAAAGTGGCAAAGCACGGAAACCGTTCGGTGTCGAGCCGGTGCGGCAGTGCCGACGTGTTCGAACAGCTGGGCGTCAATATCGCGGCGCCGCCGGCCGTGGTCGAGCGGACGCTGCAGGAGGCAAATATCGCGTTCTTCTTCGCGCGGACGTTCCATCCGGCGATGAAGCATGCCGCGCAGACGCGGCAGGATCTGGGCATCCGGACGGCGTTCAACCTGCTGGGACCGTTGACGAATCCTGCGGGTGCGCGCCGGCAGATTGTCGGCGTCCCGCGCTCGGAGCTGACGGAATTGCTGGCGCGGGCGCTGCTGATGCTCGGCTCCGAGCGCGCCTGGGTCGTCCACGGCGCCGACGGCATCGACGAAATCTCCACCACCGGCTACACCAAGGTATCGGAATGCCGCGACGGCGCCGTCCACACCTTCTACATCCATCCGTCGGACTTCGGCGTGGCGAAGGCGTCGCCCGTGGATCTCCAGGGCGGCGACGCTGAGCGCAACGCCGACATCGTACGCGCGGTGCTGGGCGGCGCGGCGGGCGCGGCCCGCGACGTCGTGCTGCTGAATGCGGGCGCGGCGTTGTTCGTCGCCGGCCGTGCCGCGAGCGTGCGCGACGGCATCGCGCTGGCCGCGAAAGCGATCGACCAGGGCGCCGCGAAGGCCACGCTCGATCGCATGACGCGCAGCTCGCAGGCGGCGACGGTATGACGACTGCGCCTGATCTCCTCGGGACGATCGTCGCCGCCACCCAGCGGATTGTGCAGGTCCGTCGCGAGCGGGAACCGGCGACGGCGCTCGAGGCGCGGGCGGCGAGAGTGTCGCCCAGAGGCACGGCGTTCGAACAGGCGCTCGGCATGGCCGGGCGTGTCAACGTGATTGCCGAGTGCAAGCGGCGATCGCCGTCGAAAGGCGTGCTGGCGGCAGAGTACGATGCGCCGTCTATTGCAAAGCTCTATGAGCAGGGAGGCGCGGCGGCCATCTCGGTGCTCACCGAGCCGACGTTCTTCGACGGGGCGCTCGAGCATCTGGCGGCGGTGCGGCGCTCGGTCGCGCTTCCGCTCCTGCGCAAGGACTTCATCGTCGACCAGTACCAGCTGTTCGAGGCGCGTGCGAACGGCGCGGATGCCATCCTGCTGATCGTCGCCGCGCTGGAGCAGGCCGAGCTGGTGCGCCTGCAGAAGCGCGCGTGGGAGCTCGGCCTCGCGGCGCTCGTCGAAGTGCACGACGAGGGCGAGCTCACGCGCGCCGTCGACAGCGGTGCGCGCCTGATTGGCGTCAACAACCGGAACCTGCGGACGCTGCAGGTGGACATCGACGGGTCGTACCGACTGGCCGGGAGGATTCCGGCAGGCGTCGTCGCCGTGAGTGAAAGCGGGCTGTCGACGCGGGCGGACCTCGAGCGGCTCGCCGCGGCCGGCTATCGCGCGTTCCTGATCGGGGAGCGCTTCATGATCGATCCCGATCCGGCGGGAGCGATCCAAAAACTGTTAGGGGGTCGGGAGTCATTTGTTGAGGACACTCCCGCGAATGCGAAAGCATCGAAAGGGAGTGTCCTCAACAAATGACTCCCGACCCCCTGATCAAGATCTGCGGGATTACGCGGCTCTCCGACGCGCTGCATGCGGTCGAGCACGGCGCTGGAGCGCTCGGGTTCGTGTTCTGGCCGCAGAGCCCGCGCTACATCGCGCCGGAGCGCGCGGCGGAGATCATCGTGTCGCTGCCGCCGGACGTCGACGCGGTCGGCGTGTTCGTGAATGAATCGGTCGACGGGATCAGGGCGATCGTGGCGAAGACCGGCATCAGCGCTGTGCAGCTGCACGGCGACGAGACACCGGACTATGCCGCTTCGCTTGGATGGCCCGTGTTGAAGGCCATCAACGTCGAGGAGGCGGAGAACGCCGCGGACCGATGGCCCGCAGGGACGACGTTCCTGATGGATGCGGCGGATCCGGTTCGGCGGGGCGGCACAGGAATCCCGGTCGACTGGCAGCAGGCGGCCGCCGCGGCGCGCGGACGGCGGGTGGTGCTCGCGGGCGGGCTGACGCCCGACAACGTCGCGGCCGCTATCGAGACGGTACGGCCCTTCGGTGTTGACGTCTCGTCTGGCGTGGAAGACGCGCCCGGCGTGAAGAACCAGGACAAGGTAGCGCGCTTTCTCGCAAGCGCACGGAGCGCATTTGACACACGCTGATTCAGTCCGGCTGAAGCCGGACACGACGACAGAAGCTGTGGAACGGCCTGTGTTCGGGCGGCGCGATCCCGATGCGCGCGGATATTTCGGCGCCTACGGCGGCCGCTTCGTTCCCGAGACGCTGGTCGCGCCAATCGAGGAGCTGACCGCCGGTTATCTGGCCGCGCGCGCCGATGCACGGTTTCGCGAAGAACTGGATCTGCTGCTCCAGACCTACGTCGGGCGCCCGACACCGCTCTATGAAACGCGGCGGCTGGGCGGGTCCGCTTCCCCGGCAAAGCGAGGCGTGCGAATTTTTCTTAAGCGCGAAGATCTGGCGCACACCGGCGCCCACAAGATCAACAACTCGATGGGACAGGCGCTGCTCGCCAGGCGCATGGGCAAGCGCCGCATCGTGGCGGAGACGGGTGCCGGCCAGCACGGCGTTGCCACCGCGACCGCGTGCGCGCTGCTCGGGCTCGAGTGCTGCGTCTACATGGGCGCCGAGGACATGCGGCGGCAGGCGCTCAACGTCGTGCGAATGCGCCTGCTCGGCTCCGAGGTGCGGCAGGTCGACGCCGGCAGCCGGACGCTGAAGGATGCGATCAACGAGGCGATGCGCGACTGGGTCGCCAACGTCACCGACACCTATTACCTGCTCGGATCGGCGCTCGGGCCGCATCCCTACCCGCTGATGGTGCGCGAGTTCCAGTCCGTCATCGGCCGCGAGGCGCGCCGGCAGATGCTCGATCAGGTCGGCCGCCTCCCGGATATCGTCGTCGCGTGCGTCGGCGGCGGCAGCAATGCCATGGGGATCTTCGACGGCTTCATGGAAGATAAGGACGTCCGGCTGATTGGCGTTGAGGCGGGCGGCGAGCGCATCGCCCCGGGCCGCCACGCAGCGCGCTTCGCCGGTGGCAGTACCGGCGTCCTCCAGGGTACGCGTACGTTCATCCTCCAGGACGAGGCGGGAAACATCGAGCTGACGCATTCGATCTCAGCCGGCCTCGACTATGCCGCGATTGGTCCGGAGCACGCGTGGCTGCGCGATCAGGGCCGCACCGAATACACCTACGTCTCGGATGCCGAGGCGCTCGAAGGATTTCAGACGCTGGCGCGGCTCGAAGGGATCCTGCCGGCGCTCGAGTCGGCCCATGCAATCGCGCATGTCACCACCCTGGCACGCGAGGTTCCCGACGGAACCGTCATTCTCGTCAACCTCTCCGGCCGCGGCGACAAGGACGTGCAGAGCGTGATCGAGGCGCTCAAGCTATGAAACGCCTCGCTGACACCTTTACCCGACTCAAGGCGCGCGGCAATGGGCCAGGGCTTGTGACGTACATCACGGCGGGCGATCCCGATCTGCCGCGGACGGAGGGCATCCTGCGCGCTCTCGACCGGGCAGGCGCCGATGTGCTGGAAGTGGGTGTGCCCTTCTCCGATCCGCTGGCAGATGGGCCAGTCATCCAGCGGGCGACCGAGCGCGCCCTGGCCTCCGGGACGACGCTGTCAGGCGTCCTCCAGATGGTGACGCGCCTGCGGGCCGACCTGCGCGCGCCGATCGTCATCTTCAGTTATGCGAACCCGATCCTCCGCCTCGGCGCGGAGCGGTTCGCGGACGAGGCGAAGGCGGCCGGCGTGGACGGCGTGCTCGTCCTCGATTTGCCGATCGAGGAAGCCGCCGAGTTCCGGGCGCTTCTGGCCGACCGCGGGATTGATACAATCCTCCTGCTCAGCCCGACGACGACCGACGACCGGCTGCGGCGGGCCGCAGCCCTCGGCAGCGGGTTTCTGTACGCCATATCGCGGCTCGGTGTGACCGGAGCCCGCGATGCCATTGCGGATGGCGCGGAGGACATCGTCCGGCGGATCCGGACGGTCAGCCCTCTGCCCATCGCCCTCGGGTTTGGCATCTCGAAGCCCGAACACGTGCGGGAGGTGGGGCGGTGGGCGGACGCCGCCGTGGTGGGCAGCGCCCTCGTCAGCGTGATTGCCGAGGCGGGCGCGGCGGCCGATCTCAATACGCGGGTAGAGGAGTATGTGCGGTGGCTAAAGTCGTGACCAACATCGAGGAGCTGCGCGGGCGGATCGATGTCATTGACGAGCAGCTGGTGCGCCTGCTGAACGTGCGGGTCGCGTGCGCCGTCGAGGTCGGCCGCCTGAAGCACGAGGCGGGGTTGCCGATCTACCAGCCGGAGCGCGAGGCACAGGTACTGAACAGCGTGCGGAAATCGGCGACCGAGCTGGCGGGTCCGCTGACCGCCGAAGCGCTCGTCAGAATTTTCGAACGAATCATCGACGAGGCGCGCCGCGCCGAACGGGCGGCCAGCGTGCGCGGCGACGGTATGGGTCCGGCTCTCGAGGAGTAGGAATTCCGTTAGCGACCGTAGGGGCCGGTTTTAGCCGGCTCGAGGGGAGCGGTAGAGATCATGATCGTTGTGATGAAAGAGCGCGCCACAGAAGCACAGGTGGATTCGGTGATTGCCCACCTGATCGAGTGGGGCATGGACGTGCACCGATCATCGGGCGCGACGCGCACGGTGCTCGGCGTCGTCGGCACCGGCAAGATCGAGAAGGAGATGATCGAGATTCTCGATGGCGTCCATGAGGTGATGCGCATTTCCGAGCCGTACAAGCGCGCCAGCCGCAGCTATCGGCCCGAAGACACGGTGGTCACCGTGGACGACGTGCGGATCGGCGGCGATGAAGTGATTGTGATGGCCGGCCCCTGCTCGGCGGAGACGGATGAGCAATGCCAGGCGTCCGCGGCGGCAGTGAAACGCGCCGGCGCGAAGGTTCTGCGCGGGGGCGCCTTCAAGCCTCGCAGCTCTCCCTATAGCTTCCAGGGCCACGGCGAAGCGGGCCTGCAGATGCTGCGTCGCGCCGCGGATTCGCACAACCTGAAGCTGATCTCCGAGGTGATGGACGTCAGCCAGATCGAAGTAATCGCGAAGTACTGCGACATCTTCCAGGTCGGCGCCCGCAACATGCAGAACTACACGCTGCTGCGGGAGCTGGGTCACGCGCGGAAGCCGGTGCTGCTGAAGCGCGGCATCTCGGCCACGATCGAGGAGTGGCTGCTGTCCGCCGAGTACATCCTCGCAGGCGGCAACAACGACGTCATTCTCTGCGAGCGCGGCATCCGCACGTTCGAGACGGCGACGCGCAACACGTTCGACATCTCGGCGATCCCGGTCGTCAAGAAGCTGAGCCACTTGCCCGTGGTGGCGGATCCGAGCCACGGCGCCGGACGCCGCGACATGGTGGCGCAGCTGGCGCGCGCGGCCGTAGCCGTGGGCGCCGACGGGCTGCTGATCGAAGTGCACAACGATCCTGACCACGCGCTGAGCGACGGGGCGCAGTCGATGTTCCCGTCGCAGTTCGACCGCCTGATGGCGGAGCTGCGCATCATCGCCCCGGCGATCGGCCGCAGCATCTGCCTCGAGGCGGTGGCGCGGCGCGGATGGGCGAGGTAGCCCAGCCGGTCTTTCCCAGGATCGCCATTGTCGGCCTCGGGCTGATTGGCGGGTCGATCGCCTTTGCCGCCCGCCGCGCCTGGCCGTCGACGCACGTCGTCGCTGTCGACCGCGAACGGGTCGTGCGGGAGGCGCTTTCGCGCCGCGCGATCGATGTGGCCGCCGATGATCTCGCCGAGGTCGGCACCGCGGACCTCATCGTCCTTGCCGCTCCCGTCCGCCAGAACATCGTCCTGCTCAAGCGCGTGGCGGCACATGCCTCGAAAACAGCGGTGATCACCGACGTCGGCGGGACCAAGCGGACGATCATCGGCGCCGCCGCGGCGCTGCCGCAGTCGGTGACGTTCGTCGGCGGTCATCCGCTGGGCGGAGGAGCGCGAGGAGGCTTCGAATTCGCGACGGCGGCTCTGTTCAATCGACGACCCTGGATCTTTACGCCCCCGGCGGATGCGGAGCGAACCCTCCAGGTTCGCGATGCCGTCGCCCGCCTCTCCGCTTTTGTGTCCGGCCTGGGCGCGCAGCCCACGACGATGACCGCGGCGGAGCACGATCGCTTGATGTCGCTCATCAGCCACCTGCCGCAGCTTGCGGCCACCGCGCTGATGGAAGTCGTCGGTCGCGCGGCGACTGGCAGCGGCCTGAAAATGGCCGGTCAGGGTCTGGTCGACACGACCCGTCTGGCGTCGAGTCCTGCCGATGTCTGGCGCGACATCTGCGTGACCAACGCCGACGAGATTCGAGCGGCGCTCGATCTGCTGATCGAACGGCTGTCTGAAATGCGGGCCGACCTCGAACGGGCCGAGGTGATTGACGCGGTCTTCACCGATGCCGCACACTGGCGCGCGGAGCTGATGAAAGGGCGAGATTAGAATGTGTATCTTCAGGAGGGCTGTGATGAGAACGTTTGCCTCCGGATTGTTGATCGCCATTTGCATGACGTGGGCGGGCGTGATCTCGCTGGCGCAGACGCCATCCGCCGGCGCCGCGCCGCATGTCGCGGCGGCGAAGAAAGCTGCCGGGCAGGACCAGCTGGTACTGTTCAATGCTCTTTGCGTTCCGCCCCCGCCCATATCGCCTCCTCGACAGGGTGGTGCGCCCGCTGCGCCGCAGGGCCCGCCGGCCCGATCGGAGTGGTACGCGGAACCCGTCAAAGTGTTCGACAACCTTTACTTCCTCGGCCAGACGGAATACACCGCCTGGGCAGTGACGACTTCCGATGGGATCATCGTCATCGACCCGCTCTTCGATTATTCGGTCGAGGAGGAGGTCGTCAACGGTCTGTCAAAACTCGGGCTGGATCCCAAACGGATTCGATACGTCGTTGTCAGTCACGCGCATAGCGATCACGTCGGCGGGGCGGCGCTGCTGCAGCAGCGCGGTGCGCGCGTGGTCATGAGCGCGGACGACTGGGAACTGCTCGCCACCGATCCGGGCCGCTGGCCAAAGGCGAAGAAAGACATCGTCGCGACCGACGGATACAAGTTGACGCTGGGCGATACCACGCTCGTCCTGCACCATACGCCGGGCCATACGCTCGGCACGATTTCAACGGTCATTCCGCTGAAGGACGGCAACCGGACCCACACCGCAGTTTTGTGGGGAGGCACCGGATTCAATTGGCGCAGCGGTTCACCGCGATACATCTCGGCCGCTCACCCCGCGAAGTTCTGGTACGAGCAATACGCAAACTCGGCCCGCAAGCTTCGTGACATCGCGACCAAGGCGGGCGCCGATGTTCTTTTGTCGAACCACCCGCAGTACGACGGCACCAAAGCCCACCTCACGGCGCTCGCGCGGCGGCGACCCGGCGATGCGCACCCCTACGTGGTGGGAAAGGACAGCGTCAGCCGGTTCCTGACCGTCGCCGAAGAATGTGCAAAGGCAGGCCCTCTTTGGTAATGCCACAGACGTCGTTGCCCGCTGCGGAGCGGGTGCTTCTCGGCCCCGGGCCGAGCGTGATTCCGCCGCGCGTCATGCGCGCCATGTCGGCGCCGGTGCTGAGTCACCTCGATCCTGACTTCGTGCTCTTGTTGGACGAGGTGCGCGCGCGGCTGGGGCGGTTGTTCAAGGCGCCCGACGGCTCGCTGACGATCGCGACGTCGGGAACCGGGACGTCGGGCATGGAGGCGATCGTCGCGAACCTGGTGGGCGAGGGCACTCGCGTGCTGGTTGTGACCACCGGATACTTTGGCGATCGGCTGGCTGAGATATGCCGCCGCTACGGCGCCGACGTCCGCAAGGTTGAAGGGGAGTGGGGCCGCGCGATCGATCCCCAGGCGGTCAAGGCGGCACTCGCGGTAGGCAAGACTGACGTGGTCGCATGCGTGCACGCCGAGACATCCACCGGTGTGCTGAACCCGGTCAGGGAGATCGCCGCACTGGCGCACGAGCAGGGCGCGCTGATCCTCGTCGATGCGGTGACGTCGCTCGGCGGCCATCCGCTGGACGTCGCGGGATGGGGACTCGACGCCGTCTACAGCTGCACGCAGAAGTGCGTCGGCGCGCCGTCAGGAATGGCGCCGATCGCGTGGACGCCGGCGGCGCAGGCGCGAAAAGTCACGTGCCGCAGCTTTTACCTCGATCTGGCGCTGCTCGAGGACTACTGGGTGCGCCGGAAGTATCACCACACGCTGTCGTCGACGATGATCTACGCACTCCGGGAAGCGCTGATCGCGGTGGAAGAGGAAGGACTGGAGGCGCGCTGGGCGCGGCACGAGCGTCATCATCAGGCGCTGGCCCGTGGACTGGCGGCGATCGGCGTCGACCTGCTGCCGCCCGAACGCGAGCGCCTGTGGACACTCAACGCGGTGCGCGTTCCCGCGGGCGTCGACGAGGCGAAGGTGCGGCAACGCCTGCTGCGCGAATTCAACATCGAAATCGGGGCCGGACTCGGGCCGCTGGCCGGCAAGATCTGGCGGGTCGGCCTGATGGGCGCGAGCTCGACCCCCGCGCTGCTGTTGCTCTTCCTCGGCGCGCTGGAGCACATCCTCCACGGCCTGGGCCACAAGTCGAACGGCGGCGCAGCCTCGGCGGCCATGGACGCGCTGACCACCGTTAACGCGTAGTGCGTGTGGGGGACTCGCGGTCGCGCCGGATCGTGACCTTCTGGCCTCGGAGGGTGGCCTTCTTCATCCCGGCGATGATCTCGTCGGCAAGCTCCTCGGGCACGCTCACCAGCGAAAAACTGTCGGCGATCTCAATCGCGCCAAGCGCGCGCGCCGGCACCCCAGTCTCGCCCGTGATCGCGCCAACCAGGTCGGCGGGGCGGATCCCGGCACGTCGTCCGGCGCCGATGAACAGCCGCACCGCACCCGCATCCGATGTGCCACTCGGGCGGGACGACGCCGGCCGCCGCACCTCCTGGTGCGGAGGCGCCTCGAGTTCGCGCTCGTCTCCGTCGCGGGTCGAGGCTGCATGCGCCATTTTGACGGCCGCTGCCGCGATATCGAGGATGTCGAATTCGTCCGCGAGCGACTCCACCACCACCCGCACATCCGCGAAATCGCCGCCGACCAGGTGCTCGCGCATCGACGCCTTCGTGAGCTCGAGGCGCCGCGCCTTGAGATCAGCGACCGTCGGCAGTGTGGCGACCTCTATCTTCTGCCTAGTGAGCTGCTCAATCGTCCGGAGCAGACGATGCTCGCGCGGTTCCACCAGCGTGATGGCCGTGCCCTCGCGCCCCGCGCGGCCGGTGCGGCCGATCCGGTGGACGTACGACTCAGCCTCCGCCGGCAGATCGTAATTCACGACGTGCGAGAGGTGCGTGATGTTCAGCCCGCGCGCGGCGACGTCGGTCGCGATCAGCAGGTCGGTCTTTGCCGAGCGCAGGCGGTTCATGACCGCGTCGCGCTGGCGCTGCTGCATCCCACCGTGCAGCGCCTCGGCCCGGTAGCCGTGAGCGTTCAGCGTCTCATTGAGCGAGTCCACCTCGAGACGCGTCCGGCAGAAGACGATCGCCGACGCGGGGCTCTCCATGTCGAGGATGCGATCGAGCGCCGCGGGTTTCTGATCGCGGCGAACGACATAGGCGACCTGGCGGACGCGGGGCAATTTGCCCGTCGCAGTCCTCTCGCCAGCGATCGTGACGCGGGCAGGATTGGACAAGTGCCGCTTGGCAATCGACAGGATTCGCGCCGGCAGCGTCGCGGAAAAGAGCGTGGCCTGGCGCGACTTGGCTGTCGCTTCGAGAATCGCGTCCAGGTCCTCGACGAACCCCATGTCAAGCATTTCGTCGGCCTCGTCGAGGACCAGGACCTGGATGTCGTCGAGCGTCAACGTCTTGCGGCGGAGGTGATCGAGCGCCCGGCCCGGCGTCGCGACGGCGATGTCTGCGCCGCGGCTGAGTGAGCGAATCTGCTGCTCCATTGACGCACCGCCGTACAGCGGCACGACCTGGATGCCGGTGCCGCGGGCGTATTTGTGGATGGCTTCCGACAGCTGCATCGCCAGCTCGCGCGTGGGCACCAGCACCAGCCCTCTCAACTGGCGGCGGCCCGCCTCGTCCTCGAGCAGCCGCTGGATCATCGGCAGCGCGAACGCGGCCGTCTTGCCGGTGCCGGTCGCCGCCTGGGCGAGCAGATCCCGTCCGGCCAGCATCAGCGGGATCGCCTCGCACTGCACCGGCGTCGGCTCTTCGTATCCGAGGGTGGTCAGCGTCGCGACAAGAGCGTCAGCCAGTCCAAGCGACGCAAAATCCTGAGGCGTGGTCCCTGTTTTTGCGACCATCCTACGCCACCGCTCCAGAGTACTCTTCGTATGTGCCCTTGAAATCGACGATGCGGCCCTGTTCGAACTGCCACACGCGGGTCCCGACTTCCTCAAGGAGGTCCTGATCGTGCGTCACGAGGAACACGGTGCCTTCGTACCGCTGCAGCGCTACGTTCAGGGCGTTGATTGATTCCAGGTCGAGGTGATTGGTGGGCTCGTCCAGGACGAGCACGTTGGGCTTCTGCAGCATGATGCGGCAGAACAGCAGCCGCGCGGTCTCACCGCCGGAGAGCGCCTCCGTCGGCTTGAGGCCTTCCTCACCGCTGAAGAGCATCTGGCCGAGCAGGCCATGGATGTCCTGGCGCGACGCGTCGGGATCGTAGCGATGCAGCCACTCCACCGCTGTCAACCCCGGCTCGATCTCGCCGGCATGATCCTGCGCGAAATACCCGATCGACACCTCGTGGCCCCATCGAAGCTTTCCCGCGTCGATATCGCCGGGAGCGGCCGGAAAGTCAGGCGCATCGGCAAGAAGCGCTTTCAGCAGAGTCGTCTTGCCCGCGCCATTGCGGCCGACGAGCACGATGCGGTCGCCGCGGTTGACGATGGCGCCGAAGCCGGAGATGAGTGGCTTGTCTCCATGCGCCTTGGCGAGCCCCTCGCATTCCAGGACGACCTTGCCGGATGGCCGGCGCGTGCTGAACCTGATGTACGGGCGCTGGATATTCGACCGCGCCAGCTCGGTCGTCTGAAGGCGCTCGACCTCCTTGCGCCGCGACGTCACCTGGCTCGCGCGCGTGCCGGCCCCGAAGCGGGCTATGAAGTCGTTCAGCTGCGCGATCTTCTTCTCGCGCTGAGCGTTCCCGGCCTCGATCGTCGTCCGGATTTGCGTCTTGGCGACCACCATGTCGTCGTAGCCGCCGGTATACGTGATGATCGTCTCGTAATCGATGTCGGCGATGTGCGTGCAGATGCCGTTCAGGAAGTGCCGGTCGTGCGAGATGACGATGAGCGTGCCTTCGTAGCGGCTCAGGAACTGCTGCAGCCAGTGGATCGAGTCGAGGTCCAGGTGGTTGGTCGGCTCGTCGAGCAGCAGCGCCTGGGGCTGACCGTAGAGCGCCTGCGCCAGCAGCACGCGCACCTTCTGCCCGCCCTGCAGCTCGGCCATCGTCCGTTCGTGCAGCGCGTCGGGGATGTCGAGGCCCTGCAGGAGTACGGCGGCATCGCTTTCCGCCGAGTACCCGTCCTCCTCGCCGACGATCCCCTCGAGCTCGCCGAGGCGCATGCCCTCTTCGTTCGTCATGTCGGTGCGGAGGTAGAGTGCGTCGCGTTCGACGAGCGCCTGCCAGAGCCGCTGGTTTCCCATGATCACCGTGTCGATCACGCGGTACTGGTCGAACGCGTAATGATCCTGGCGCAGCACGCCGAGCTTGGCGGGACGGACCACTGCGCCGCGCTGCGGATCGAGATCGCCGGTCAGCAGCTTCATGAAGGTGGACTTGCCGGCGCCGTTGGGGCCGGTCAATCCGTAACGACGCCCTGGGGCAAATGTCGTCGTGACGTCCTCGAACAGGACCTTCGAACCGTAGCGCATGGACACACTAGTGACAGCGATCATGAGAGCGGGATCCTCTGGATGGAGATTGGCTGGCTGGTGAACTTCTTATTGTAGCAGGCGCCGGCGACGTCTGTCGGGGTCGGGCCGCGGAACCGCCGACAGCAGCAATTTCGAATACTCGTGAGTCGGCTGACTGTAGACCTGTTCAGCGGGCCCCGATTCGACGATCTTTCCGAAATACATCACGAAAATCCGATCAGAGATGTGCCGCACGACGGAGAGATCGTGCGAGATGAAGATGTAGGAGAGGCCGAACTCCTGCTGCAGGTCCTGCATCAGGTTGATGACCTGCGCCTGAATCGAGACGTCGAGCGCGCTGACCGGTTCGTCGGCGATGACGATCTTCGGATTGGTGGCCAGCGCGCGGGCAATGCCGATGCGCTGGCGCTGGCCGCCGGAGAACTCGTGGGGATAGCGCGTCGCATGCGCCGGCGACAGTCCCACCTTCTTGAGCAGCGACCGCACCCGATCCCGGCGCTCGGGTTTCGTCTGCGTCGTGTGAATCTTGAGCGGCTCCTCGATAATCGCGCCGACCGTCATGCGCGGGTTCAGGGATGAGTAGGGATCCTGGAAGACCATCTGAAGATCCGACCGGTACCGCCGCATCTCACGGCGGCTGAGCGCCGCCAGATCGACGACGTCGCCGCCGCGGTGATACAGCACCTTGCCTTCGATCTCGACGCGATAGTTCATCGCTCGCAGGATGTTGACGATCGCCCTGCCGACGGTCGTCTTCCCGCATCCCGATTCGCCCACCAGCCCGATGGTCTCGCCGCGGTGGAGCGTGAACGACACGCCGTCGACGGCGCGGACCTCACTCTTCTTCCGCGGAATGACGCCGCCGAAGACGGGAAAGCGGACCTTCAGGTCCTGCACGTCAAGGATGGCGTCCGAAGTATCCATGGCAGTCGTCGTGGAGGTGGCACCGTACCCAGTGATCTAGCGCCGCTTCGATCAGCGGCGGCTCGATCTCGGGGCACGGCTCGAACCGTTCGGAACAGCGCGTGGTGAACTTGCAGCCGGCCGGAAGGCTGTGAATGTCGGGGACCGAGCCTGGAATCGTCGTCAGTCGGACGGCCTTCTCTCCGTCCACGCGCGGCAGCGAGCCGAGCAGTCCTCGGGTGTAGGGGTGAAGCGGGTTGTAGAACAGCTCGCGGACGGGCGCCACCTCCTGGATCTTGCCGCCGTACATGACGGCGACGCGGTCGCAGGTCTCCGCGACCACGGCCAGGTTGTGGGTGATGAGCAGGATGGCGCCGGCTTCGTGGCGCGCTTTCAACTCCAGCATCAGGTCGAGAATCTGCGCCTGGATCGTCACGTCCAGGGCCGTCGTCGGCTCGTCGGCGATCAGCAAGGCCGGATTGAGCGCCAGCGCGATCGCGATCATCACGCGCTGCCGCATGCCGCCAGACAACTCGTGAGGATACTGGTCGATTCGTGTCGCCGGGTCCGGAATGCCCACTTTCGTCAGCAGGTCGATCGCGCGGCCTCGCGCCTGTTCCTTGGTCGTCTGCGGCTCGTGCTCGAGGATGATCTCCATCACCTGGCGGCCGATTTTGAAAACCGGGTTCAGCGACGTCATCGGCTCCTGGAAGATCATGCTGATGTCTTTGCCGCGGACCTTCCGGATGTCCTCCCACGAGAGCTTCAACAGATCGCGGCCGCGGAAGAGAATCTCGCCGCCAACGATGCGTCCAGGCGGGTCGGGTACGAGACGCAAGATGCTCAGCGCGGTGACGCTCTTGCCGGAACCCGATTCGCCCACCAGGCCGAGCACTTCGCCGGGACGAATGTCGAGGTCGACGCCGTCCACCGCTTTGGCCACGCCCGACTCAGTGAAGAAGTGAGTCTTGAGGCCGCGGATCTGCAACAGCGGTGCGGCCGTCGTCATCGGAGCCGCGAGTACTCTTTGGGATCGAACGCTTCGCGGACGGCTTCGCCGATGAAGACCACGAGCAGCAACGTGAGGAACATCGCGCCGAGCGGGAAGAATACCAGCCACCACCTGCTGAGGTTGGCCATCCCCTGGCCGATCAGTTCGCCCCAGCTCGGCGTCGGCGGCGGAAGTCCGAAGCCGAGAAAATCCAGGGCAACGAGGGCGCTGATGTTGGCGACGATGGTAAACGGCGCGAACGATACGACCGGCGTCAGCGAGTTCGGCAGGATGTGCCGGAACATGATTGCCGGCTCCGTTACGCCGGTGACGATCGCCGCCCCCACATAGTCCTTGGCCTTTTCGCGATAGAACTCGCCGCGGATGTAGTAGGTGATGCCCATCCACTCGAAGGCTGACAGAATGACGACGAGCAGCAGGAAGGATGGCTGGAGCACCTGCATTCGACCCGGGACGTACACCGGGACAACGATCGAACTGACGATGATGATGGTGTAGAGGAAGGGCAGCGATGACCAGATCTCGATGACACGCTGACCCAGCAGGTCGATTTTTCCGGAGACGTACCCGAGCAGCGCGCCTATCACAATCCCCATACCGTCGGCAACCAGCAGTACCAGAATCGCGAACGTGAGCGAGATATTGAATCCATAGGCGAGCCGGACGAGGATGTCGCGGCCGCGATCGTCGGTGCCGAACGGATGCGCCCACGACGGCGGATGCGGTGGATAGCCCGGTAGATCCAGCAAAGACTCGTTTGGACCGTACGGATACGGTGGCATCAACACCCAGTTGCCAGCGTTTTCCGTTTTGAACTGCGCATCGAGACTGCGATAGTTCGGCTCGCCAATCACGTCCTGCCCGAACGCGCCGGCGGGATAGAAGTTCACGATCGGAAAGTAATAAGCGCCCTGGTAGCGCACCACCAGCGCGACGTTGTTGACGAGCACGGGCAGAAAGAACGAGCCGATGTACATCGCCGCGATGAAGAGGAAGGACCAATAGCCTCTCTTAAGCCGTCTGAACTTGCGGAGGCGGCGGCTGAAGATCGATTCCGATCGCGCGGGAACGGGCGGAACGACTCCCTGTTCGAGTTGCTGAGCGAGAATCGCGGTCTCTGCGGCCTTGTCGGCGATCGAACCAGGAATCCGATCGGTCATTTGAACCGAATGCGCGGATCGATCGTCGCGTAAATGATGTCGGAGATGATGTTGCCAACGAGCATGAGCAGGCTGCCAATCACAAGGATGCCGAGCGCCACAGGGTAATCGCGCTGCAGGATCGAGGTGTAGCCCAGGTACCCCATACCATCGATATTGAAGACGCGTTCGATCAGGAACGAGCCCGCAAGGATCAGGCTGAATACCTGACCGAGTCCCGTTGCCAGCGGGATGAGCGAGTTGCGGAGAGCATGCACGAAGATGACGCGCCGCTCCGGAAGGCCCTTCGCAAAGGCCGTACGTACGTAATCCTGTCCGAGGTTCTCAAGCAGTGAATTTTTCGTCAGGATCGTGAGTGTCGCGAACGATCCCACCATGTAGCAGAGCACCGGCAAGAACATGTAGCGGACCTGTTCGACGATTTTCTGGCCAACGCTCAGGTAGTCCCAATTACCCGGGCGGAACCCGCCCAGCGGAAACACGTCCCAGAAGCTGCCGCCGCCAAACAGCACGAGCAGGGAGGTGCCAAGCGCCCACCCCGGCACCGAATAGCCCAGAAATACGATGGCGCTGCTTATGAAGTCGAAGTGCGATCGATGTTTGACCGCCTTGATGACGCCGAGAGGCACGCAGACGAGATAACTAAGCAGAAAGCCGGTGAGTCCGAGGAATATCGAAATGGGGAACCGCGACCGGATTACGTCCCAGACTGGTTCCTGGTAGACGTAGGAATTGCCGAGATCGAAGCGCAGGACGTTGCCCAGCCATCGCAGGTAGCGCTCGTGCACCGGCCGGTCAAACCCGTAGTATTCGCGGATCCGTTGGATGGCTTCGTCCGGCAGCGCTTCCGCGCTGCGCCCGCCGGACGCCGCCGCCATGCGGTACTGTAGGATCCGGCGTTCGACTGGCCCCCCTGGTACGAATTGCGTCACCAGAAAGACCGCGAGCGTGATTCCCAGGAACGTCGGAATCACGAGCAGCAGCCGCCGCAGGAAGTAGGTCGCCATCGGACGGAGGTCGGCTCGAACCCTCCGCGCTACCTCGTGCCGGCTTCCGCCGCAGGCTTGGCGCCCTGGCTCTTGGCGTACTGCTGCCAGAAACGCACTTCTGTCTCTCCGACCGCCATCTTCGCGGAGTTATCGCCCATGGCGCGCGCGAGTTCGGCTTCCTTCTGCCGGTCAATCCACCACAGCCCGATCGGGTCGCGATAGTCGCCGACGCGGGTCAGGTAACCCTCCGGGTGGCCGAACTTGTTCCAGTAGGCGAGGCGCTGATACGGCGGATCCCAAAACAGGACATATGGATGGAGACCGGCGAGAATGCCATCAATCTCGCGGATGAGCGCGACGCGTTTCTGCTGGTCGAACTCGCGATCATAGGCATCGAGGAGCTGGTCGATCCGCGCGTTCTTCACACCGTTCACGTTGTTCGTGCTCTTCTGATCGGCCAGCGTCGATTTCCACGATGTCTCAGGATTCGGGAACAGCAGCCCGGTCCACTGGACGTGGATCATGTCGAACTGAAGGTCGCCCATCAACTGGAACACCGTTTCCGGCGTCAGGAACCGGAGGTTGAGGCCGATGCCAACCTTTCGCAGGTCCTCCTGATACGTCGTCATCGCCGGCTCATACACCTTGCTGTAGTAGATCAACTCGACCGCCAGCGGTTGGCCGTTGCGCACAAGGCGTCCCTGAGCGTCGCGATCTTTCCATCCGGCCTCGGCCAGCAGTTTCAGCGCGAGCTGTGGATCGTACTGGAGCTTCGGGTTGCTGGGGTTTTCGTAGACGCTGAATGCGAAGTACGAGTCGATTGGGCTGTATTCGTTGTAAAAGAGCTTCTCGATCATCAGCGGTCGATTGAGTAGATGCTGAAGCGCTGTACGGACTCGCACGTCATCAAGCGGCGGCTTCCGCATGTTGATCGCCAGCCCCATCGTCCCCTGGGGACTTTCGTTGTAGATCTTGCGCCGCTGAATCAGCCCCCGCTTGACGCGGTCGAGATTATCGAGCTCCTGAACCCAGTAGGTGGCGTTGACCGGCCCGTAGTAATCCAGGTCGCCCCGCTTGAACATCTCGATCGAGAGCTTCTGGTCCCGCACCACCGTCTCCCGGATCTCGTCGAAGTTGTTGACGCCGATGTTGCGGCGCGCCTGCTCGGCCCAGTAGTCATTCCGCCGGCGGATCGTCAGAGACTGGCCCTTGGAAATGTCCGCTTCGTTCACTACATAGGGGCCGCTGCCGGGCAGCAACTTGAAGTTGTACTCCTTCAGGTAGCGTGCCCCATTTACGGTCTTGAGCACGTGTGCTGGCAGAATCGGCATCGACTGCGAGAAGTAGAGGAAGTTCCGCCAGTTGAGCACTTTGCTCTTCACGCTCACGATGTACTTGCTCTCCGCGATCGGTTTTTCGAACTTCGCGTACACCAGCTCGGTCATCGGATCTTCGAGCGTCTTGTCCATCAGAAAGGACCAGGTTGCCACCACATCGTCCGCGACAACCGGCTGGCCGTCGCTGTAGCGTGCGTTGGGATCGATGCGGTAGCGGTAGGTCGCTTTGTCGGCGGAGATTTGCCAGTGGGTCGCAAGCGCCGGCATGTACTCGAGCGTGGTCGGGTGCATCGTCAGCAGAGTCTCGTAGGCCATGTTGGTGATCATGGCGTTCAGCACTGTGTTTGATTCGGGTCCGTTAATCCGCAGCGTCGAAGGGAAGTCGGGCTGATACTCGCGGAAGAGACCACCTTTAACCGCACGTGGATCGCCAATCAGATCGAAATCAGTGTTCGTTTCCCATCCCTCGCCGGTAAATCCGCGACCGCCCTGTTCGGCTGGGACGGATGGGTCGGCGCCCGCGTCTTTGTTCGGGAAGACGGGATAGGCGTTCTTGTCGGTGCTGGCATTCGACGGGCTGCCCGCCGGCGTCGGCGTTGTTCCTCCCCGGTTCGCTTCAGGGCCACCGCCGCCGCAAGCGACAGACAGGCTCACAACACAGGCGATCAAGGCTGACTTCGCGACCACGCGCATCGGCGTCACCTTTCTGAAGGACAGCAGTAAATAAGGGCTAATTCAAAAGACGTGCTAACGCCCGCCTACTATAAGACCCTTTGCAGGCGGCTCATCGGCGGACTTGGCGGATCTCATCGACGGCCGCGGGGTTCTCGAGCGATGACACGTCGCCCGGCGACTCGCCGAGGTAGGCCGACCGGATCACGCGCCGCATCACCTTCGCGTTGCGCGTCTTCGGCAGATCCCGCACGAACTCAATGCTTTGGGGGCGCAGCGGCTTGCCGAGCCGGCTCGCGACCAGCGCCTTCAACTCGTCCGCGAGCGTGTCGCTCGCCGAAAATTCCGGCCGGAGCACGCAGAAACACACCAGCGCCTGTCCCTTGGCCGCGTCGGGAATCCCGATCGCGGCCGACTCGACGACAGCCGGATGCTCGACGAGCACCGACTCGACCTCCGCCGGACCGAGGCGCTTGCCCGCGATCTTGATGGTGTCATCCGACCGTCCCAGGATGTACCAGAGGCCATCCTCGTCGATCGCCGCCCAGTCGCCGTGAACCCAGACATTCGCGAACCGCGACCAGTAGGTCTGCTCGTACCGGTCAGCATCCCTCCAGAAACCGTGGGTCATCCCCATCCACGGCGCGCGCACCACCAGCTCGCCGACCTGGTTGCGCACCGGCCGGCCCGACTCGTCCACGACATCGGCGGCAATGCCGGGTGGCGGTGCGGCAAACGCGCACGGCTTCATCGGCGTCAGCACGTTTCCCGCGACGAGGCCGCCACCGGTTTCGGTGCCGCCTGAGTAATTGATTATCGGCACGCGCTTGCGGCCAGCGGTTTCGAACAGCCATCGCCACGATTCGGGATTCCACGGCTCGCCTGTGGACCCCAGGATGCGGAGTGAAGAGAGATCGTGCCGGTGCACAGGCTCGGTACCGTGGCGCATCAGCGCCCGGATCAAGGTCGGCGACACGCCAAGAATCGTGACCTTATGACGCTCGACCAGCGCCCACAACCGGTCGGGGCCAGGGTAATCGAGCGCGCCGTCGTAGATCACCGCGGTACCGCCGGCGAGCGTCATGCCGAACAGCTCCCACGGACCCATCATCCAGCCGATGTCGGTCACCCAGTACATCGTGTCGGTGTCGTGAACGTCGAAGCAGTGCGCCATGTCCTGCGCCGCCTTGATTGGAAACCCGCAATGACTGTGCACCGCGCCCTTCGGCCTCCCTGTCGTCCCCGACGTGTAGATGATCATCAGCGGATCCTCGGCCGCTGTTCTCACCGTGTCGCACGTTTCATCCTGATGCAGCACCTGTTCGTCCCATCGACGATCGCGGCCGGCGGTCCACGGCACGTCGGTGCCAAGCCGCGAGACCACGAGCACGTGACGGAGCGAAGGAGACCCGGCCGCCGCCTCATCGGCCACAGCCTTCATGGCGACCGGCTGGCCGCGGCGGTAGTAGCCATCAGCCGTGACGAGCAGCGTGGCTTCGGCGTCCCGCAGCCGCGACGCCACGGCTTCGGCCCCGTAACCGGAAAACAGCGGCAAGACGAGAGCGCCGCGCTTGATCGAGGCGAAGAACGCGATGACCAGCTCGGGGCACATCGGCATGAAGAGCGCGACACGATCGCCCTTGTTGACGCCAAGTGCTCCCATGGCGTTCGCGCACTGGTTCACCTGCCGGAACAGCTCACCGTAGGTCAGCGAGCGCGTTGCTCCATCTTCACCCTCCCAGCGAATCGCGGTGCGAGTCTCGACCGGCGTGCCGATCCACTTGTCGAGACAGTTGTGGACGATGTTGAGAACGCCGCCGACACACCACCTGGGCCAGGCAGGACCGCGGGATGTATCCAGGATTTGCGTGTAGGGCTGGTAGAACTCAATGCCCAGGTCGTCGAGAACAGCGGGCCAGAACCAGTCGGGATCGTCGATGGATCGCCGGAGCAGGGCGCCATACTCTCCCAGCGCGTAGCGGTCCATGAACGCCTTCAGCCGGCTGCGGTCGCGGTACTCGGAAGTGGGACGCCAGGCGATCTCGCCGCCGAATTCAAAATGATCGCCCGCCATAAGCGAATATTACTGTGGCATGCAGATCCGGGCCGACGTTGTGAACGCCATCACCGCACATGCGCGGCGCGAACGGCCGCGCGAATGCTGCGGCATCTTGCTCGGCACGACCGACGAGCTCGTCGAGGCGGTTCCAGCGAATAACGTGGCGGCGGAGCCGTTACGGTCGTACGAAGTGTCCCCCGCCGACCATATCGCCCAGATCAGGCGGTGCCGGGACACCGCGAAGCCAGACGGGGACGGCCTGAAGGTCGTCGGGGTCTATCACTCTCACCCGCACAGCGCCGCGGTACCATCGCCCACGGATCTGGACCAGGCCTACGAGGAGTACGTCTACCTCATTGCTGGTCCAGCAGACGACTCGGCGCCGCTGGAGATTCGTGCGTATCGGTTGAGCGGGGATCGGTTCGTGGACCTTGAGCTGACCGCTACAGACGGACCGCCGAAGCTTTAGCGGAGGCCGGAAGGTTCGCCTCGACGACCCGAGGGGGGCGCGTCGGCGGGCGGCGGTGCACCTCGTTGAGCAGCGATTCGACGCGGGCAATGACGGTCGGCCACCGATATTCCCGATCGATGTACTCCAGCCCCTGCCGTCCCATCGCGTCGCGTGCGGTGCGCTGCGTGAGAAGGTAATCCGCCGCTTCGTCGAACTCGGCCGGGAACATGTAGTAGAGCCCGCCGTTCGCGCGCGTCACCTGCCCCGCCAGCACCTTGCAGCGGCCATTCACGAGCGCCGGAACGGCGTAGTTCCACGCCTCGAGCAGCACGATGCTCAGGCTCTCGTACCAGGACGGCACCACGAGCGCGCGTGCATGCGCGAGCAGCGCCGACCGCACCTCGTCGGACACATAACCGAGCGCTCGAATCTGCGGATGCTCCGGCACCTGCATCTTCGCCGGCCCGGCCAGCACGAGCGTGACGTGCGTGCGCGTCGATGCGTACTCCTGGAAGTTCTCGAACAGCGCGTCGCACCCTTTGTTCCGGTCCACGCGCCCGAGGTACAGGAGGTAATCCTCCGGAATGCCGAGATGATCGATCGCCGCGCGTGACGTCACGCCGAGCGGCACCGGCTCGAGCCCGATGCCGGCGACGACCGAGTGGCGCAGCGGATACAGGGCGCGGCTGGACACGAGGTCGCGCTCCTCCGGCGTCAGGAAGATGTACCCCGCCGGCTTGGCGAAGAATTCGATCAGCACGTCGAGATCGATTGCCGGATCCTCCTCGGCCGTCGGCACCAGTACGGCGCGGTCGGCGACGAGCGGCAAGCCGAAGTAGGAAGGGGAGTACCGGTAGGTCCAGAACACCACGAGGTCGTATTCGCGTCCGTGCGCGCGGAGGTGATCGAGCAGCCCGGGCGCGTCAGGTCCGTTTTCACGGAACCATTCCTGCTGCCGATCGGGCGGCGCGCTGCCGTCGAACACTTCGTCGCTCAGGTCGGCGAAGACCTTGATGCGGCGCTGTCGCGCCACCGGGAACCTGATCACGCGCACGCCATTCTCCGTCGCCGGTCCCGCGGGAAATGCGTTCTCCCAGGTGACGTAATCCTTGGCGCAGGTGGTGAGGACGATGATGTCGTGGCGGGGAGAGAGGCGCTCGGCGAGCTCGCGGCAGTGCCCTTCGGAGCCGCCCGCGATGCCGGCCCCGTACCGCTGGACGACGAACGCCAGCTTCATTTGCGGTCGCCGGACAGGCGCCGAATCTCGCGGCGGAGGATCGCGGTCTCGAGCGCCAGTTCCTGGACGCAGGCAAACAACACCTGGTTCGTGCGGCGCTGCCGTTCGAAGTTGTCGCGGCTGTATTCGTACATCCAGCGGAACACCGGCATGAGGACGTGGCGCTTCAGGAAGATCAGCAGCGACGCCGGACCCTTCGCACGATGCGACTGGTAGCGCATCGATGTGCTGAGCCGCCAGGTCTCGGGTTCACCGAGCAGCTCCGGCAGGATCAGTTTGGCGGAGTCCGGTGTGCCGGCGGCTGAGTGCAGCAGCGCCTCGACGTCGGCAAAGAGCGCGGGGTCTTCGAAGTAAGCGGAGCCGCCGCTGGCCAGGATCTGTGCACGAAGCCGTTCGCGCACCCGGCCGTGCAGCTCGGTCATGACGGCGTCGACAGGGACGCGCGCCTCAGCGGCCAAAGCCATCGCCCACGCCGCCCCGAACCTGGACGTTGGTGCTGACGGCGGCGACCTGCTTCGTCTTCTGCTTCAGCTTGAACGTGACCTTGAACTGCCCCTGTTGCCGATAAATGTGATCGGCGGAGAAGCGACGGCGGATCGTGCTCTTGCCCGCCTGGTACGGGTCGCAGTCACTCGAGTTCTCCGAGATGGTGCCGTCGCCCCAGTCCCACTCCACGCCCGCGCAGTAGAAGTCGGCGTAATCGTCGCTGCCGTCCTTCACGTCGACGGCGACGACGACGCGCAAGGGTGTGAAGCCGACGGGCGGCGTCGCCTTCAGTGATAAACTTGGTTTTTTGGGTTCGGTCTGCTGGCCGTGCAGTACAGCCACCAGGCACACTCCCAGCGCCGCAACCACCGTGCAAGCCACGCGGCGTAGGTCAGTCATACTTTGGCCCCAGACTGTCCGATTTTAAGCCGTGATCCGGCGGCCCCACAAGCCGCTTCCTAGTCCACTACGCATTGATGCTAACCGTCCACCAGACCCCTTCGATCACACTCACCGCGAAATGCTCACGGGACATCGAGGCGGACCTTCTTATTCTCCCCGTTTTCGAAGACGACCCCATCAAGGAAGAGACCGACCTCGACTCCGCATCGGGCGGCGAACTGTCCGCCGCGCTGGCGCGGCGCGAAGTGACCGGCAAGGCCTACGACTTGTTCTTTACAGCGGTCCGCGGCTGGAAGAGTCCGCGGGTGCTGCTGGTCGGCGCCGGGCCGCGCCGCGAGTTCACCGCCGATCGACTGCGGCGTAGTGCCATCGCGGGCGGCCGGGCGTCGCGGGATCGCGGCGTGACTCGCGTCGCCTTGATTCATCGCGGCGGCACGAGTGTCACGCCCGAACAGGCCGCACAGGTCCTCGCCGAAGGCGCCGTCCTCAGCAACTTCGACGGCGCAGCCTATAAGACGGGCGACACCAGGCGCGTGTGGCTGTCCGCGGTGCAGATACGCGTCGGCGCGCCATCGCCGGCCGTTGAAGCGGCGATCGAACGCGGCAGCGTGCTGGGCGAGTGCACCAACCTCGCGCGTACCCTCTCGAACGAGCCGAGCAACACGCTGACGCCGCGGGCGTTTGCCGACCGCGCGCAGGCGCTGGCGAAGGATGCGGGCCTGTCGGCGGAAATCTTCGACGAGAAGCGCATCGCCGAACTGAGGATGGGCCTGCTGCTCGGGGTCGCGCGCGGCAGCGCCGAGCCACCGCGCATCGTGATTCTCCGCCACGAGCCGAAGAACGCGGTCAAGGGCCCAGTCCTCGGTCTCGTCGGCAAGGGCATCACGTTCGATACCGGCGGCATCTCGATCAAGCCTGCCGACAACATGGACAAGATGAAGGACGACATGTCGGGCGGCGCTGCAGTGCTGTGCGCCATGGCGGCCATCTCCCGGCTGCAGGCGCCGGTGCGCTGCATCGGCGTCATCCCGCTGACCGAGAACATGCCTGGCGGCAGCTCGATCAAGCCGGGCGATGTCCTGACGAGCGCCGAAGGCAAGACTGTGGAAGTGCTGAACACCGACGCCGAGGGGCGGCTGATCCTGGGCGATGCCGTGTGGTACGCACGGCAGCTCGGCGCCACGCACCTGGTTGATGTCGCCACCCTGACCGGTGCGTGCGTCGTCGCGCTGGGAAAGTACGCCTCCGGGCTCTTCGGCACGCCGGATGCGTGGCGTGATCGCGTGAGAGACGCCAGCGAGCGCGCGGGCGACCGCGCGTGGCCGCTGCCGCTCTTCGACGACTATTTCGATCTGTTCAAGAGCGAGATTGCCGACTTCGCCAACACCGGCGGCCGGCCGGGCGGCGCCATCACTGGGGCGCTGTTCATCAAGCAGTTCACCGGCGGCCTGCCGTGGGTCCATATCGACATCGCCGGCACCGCCTGGGCCGAGGACGCGAAGCCCTATCAGCCGAAGGGCGCCACCGGCGTCGGCGTGAGGACGCTCGCCGAGCTCGCACTCGACGCGGAGGCGTGGGGTAGTAAGCTGTAAGTACCCGTGTTCCTCTTTCAGCAAGAACCAATCGTCGTCGACGTCATCAAGCAGCCGCCTCCGGCGAAAGACATCAGCATCGACGTCATCCTCGGGATGTTCCAGATGGCCGGCGTCGTGCTCCTGGCCGCCGCGGTCGGAGGCTTGATCGTGGGGCTGATCTTCATCGCGATCCGCCGGTTTCGCGACGCGTCCGCGCCGTCTTCCGATTCTGAGCACGTCAAATTGCGCATCTAGAACAGAACAGAACAGAACAGTTCTGCGTTCTGAGTTCTAGAGAGTTCTTGGTTCGGGTTCGTAGTTCGGGTTCTTGGTTCGGGGTTCTGAGTTCTGCGTTCTTGGTTCGATTCGCCGTACGCAGAAACGTCCAACGTGAGCTCCTGTCCTGCGGAATTTCCCCGCCTTTGTAGACGGAACAGATGCTGCACCGTCACATAACTCGATGGCAGCACATTCCTTTGTTGAACTGCGTGCCTGGCAGAGCGCCAGAGCCTTTAAACTCGCGATTTATCGTCTGATCGTGGAACAGCCGCTTGCCCGCGACTACAAGCTATGCGAGCAACTGCGGGAATCGGCACGATCTGCAGTCAGTCACGTGGCGGAAGGTTATGGTCGCTTCTATCCAGCAGACTTCGCCCGGTTTCTGGGCATGGCGAAGGCGTCGGTTATCGAAGCTCAGAATCATCTGCAGGATGCTGTCGACTTGGGACACATCTCTGAGGAACAACGTGCGGAGCATCACGGGCTGGCGGATGCCGCATTGCGCGATGTGACGGCTCTGATCGAGTACCTCCAGTCGCCGAGGGCGGCCGACAATGCGAAAAAGGTTAGGGCCAAACGACAGGCGCGCCGAACACGGAACCCCGAACCCCGAACCCCGAACCGTGAGAACGAGAACCCCGAACCCGAACCCGGAACCTAGAACCCAGAACGTAGAACCGCCGGCTTCTTCAGCGAATTCCCGTACTTCGTGACCCCCGCAAACAGCGCCTCGGCGATCTGCTGGCGATAGTTCTGCGATCGCAGCAGCGTCGCTTCGTCGCGATTGGTCAGGAATGACACCTCGACGAGCACGCTCGGCATGGTGGCGCCGATGAGAACCATGAAGGGCGCCTGTTTGACGCCCAGGTTGCGCGCGTTGCGGTCGGTCTTGCTCAGGAGGTCGTGGATCGACGCCTGGATCATCGACGCAAAATCGCGCGACTCGTCGAGCTTGTTGTTCAGAGCGATGGCTTTGACGATGTCGGGCAGGTTGCCCATCCGGCGCGCCGATCCGGCGTTTTCGCGCGCCGCGATCGCCTCGGCCTCGGAATTCGGCGCGAAGCTGAGGAAGTAGGTCTCGAAGCCGCGGACCGCGGCATTCCCGCTGGCGTTGGCGTGAATCGAGAGAAACAGGTCGGCCGCGGACCGATTGGCAATTGCCGTGCGTTCTTCGAGCGCCACATAGGCGTTCGTGCGGCGGGTGAGGACCACCTCGACTCCGGGCTCATTTACGAGCAGCCGTTCCAGCCGCTGGGCGATATCGAGGACGAGCTCCGCTTCGTTGAGGCCGCGCACCTGCGCACCGGGGTCGTGGCCGCCATGTCCCGGATCGATGACGACGCGCGAGATCCCGAGACCCAGCTGCCTGGACAACGAGTATCCGCCGCGCGCGTTCGCCGCGGCCGTAGCGGGGGTTGTCGGCTTCGGAGTGTCAGTTGTCTTCGCCGCCGCCGGGTGCTCTTTTGCCGCGGCGGCGACCCTCGTGTTCTTACCAGGCACGCGTTCGAAGTCAATTACCACCCGGTTCGGGTTGTAGAGCGAATACACGCTGTAGCGTCCGGCGCCCTGCAGATCGAACACGATGCGGGTGCGATTGTCCGGCTGGCGCCCGATGCGCGCCTGCCGCACGACGTCGTCCTCGAACGCGATGGTCGCGTCCTTGAGCGCGTCCACCGTCCGCGTATTCTTCAGATCGACGAACACTCGCGCGGGATTCTCGAGCCGTTCTTCATAGAACATCGCTTCGCGTTCGAGCTCGAGGGTCACGCGGACCGCATCTGGCAGGATCTCTCGCCGGATCGCCTTCAGCGTCGCCAGGCCGTCGCTCGTGGACACGGCGCCGATCAATCGATTGGTATGGCTGGCCACGCGGACGACGAGCGAGCTGCTTGGAAACTCTGCTTTGAGCCGGTCGAACAGCCTCAGCGCGGCCGCGCGATCGCGGGTGTCGCCGAACTGCCAGAAGGCGTCCGCCGAGAGCACCGCACCCTGCCACAGCGCGTTGTCGCTATATCCACTGCGCGGATACTTCCTGGCGATGTCTTCGTAGGCAGCGACCGTAGTGCGCACGCGGAACAGGAGCGCTTCCGACGCGTCCCCCGGCGGCTGCGCCCGCAGCTGCGGTGCGAGGTCCAGCTCTTTGCGCAGCTCCGCCTCGCGCTCCATCATCCCCGTGTAGAGCGTTTCCGCATTCTGCGCGGTGAGCACCGCGGAGCAGGCGAGCGAAAGGACCATCGCCCTAACGAAGCTGCGCATCCACCTCCTCGAAGTAGCCCGCGTCCACGAGCACCTCCCGCGGTTTGCCGCCGGTGCCGGCCGAGACGAGGCCCTCGGCCTCCATCATGTCCACCAGCCTCGCCGCACGGCTGAACCCGATCCGCAGCTTCCGCTGCAGATAGGAAATCGACGCCTGGCCGGTGCTGACGACGATGCGCGCCGCTTCGTCGTAGAGTTCGTCCTTCTCGAGCTCGCTCGCCGTGGCACCACCCTTCTCGTCCTCGGCCGTGATCGTGTCATCGAATACCGGCTTGCCCTGTTTGCGCAGGAAGCTGGCCAGCCTGGCGCTCTCCTGCTCCGAGATGTACGGCCCGTGCAGGCGGATGCATCGAGACGACGCGGGCGGCAGGAAGAGCATGTCGCCGCGGCCAAGGAGCTGCTCGGCGCCGTTGGCGTCGAGAATCGTCCGGGAATCGGTTTTTGACGACAGGCGGAACGAGATCCGGGACGGCAGGTTCGCCTTGATCAGACCGGTGACGACGTCGACCGACGGCCGCTGGGTGGCGAGGATGAGATGGATGCCGACGGCGCGCGCCATCTGGGCGAGCCGGCAGATTGACTCTTCCACCTCGTTGCTCGCGACCATCATGAGGTCGGCGAGCTCGTCGATCACGACGACGATGAAGGGCAGCGGCTTGGGGGCGGCCGGATCTTTGGCGTTGGCGCCTTCCGCCAGGATCAGCCGGATGTTGCGGTTGTACTGCTCGATGTTCCGCACGCCTTCTGCGGCCAGCGTCTTGTAGCGTTCCTCCATTTCGTGCACCGCCCAGCGCAGCGCGTTCGCCGCCTTCTTCGGGTCGACGACCACCGGCGTCAGCAGGTGAGGGATGTCTTCGTACATCCCGAGCTCCAGCCGCTTCGGGTCGATGAGGATGAACCGCACATCGTCCGGAGTGGCGCGGTAGAGAATGCTGGTGAGCATGGCGTTCACGCCCACGGACTTGCCCGTGCCGGTCGATCCCGCGATCAGGAGGTGCGGCATGGTCGCGAGGTCACTCAGGTACGGCTCGCCGTGGATCGTCTTCCCGAGCACCAGCGTCAGCTTCGAGAGCGATCGCTGGTAGGCGTCTGATTCGAGCAGCTCTCGCAGCGAGATCGCCTCGCGGTTCGGATTGGGAATCTGGATGCCGACCGTGGACTTCCCGGGGATGCGGTCGATGAGGACTGATTCAGCCTGCATCGCCAGGCAGAGATCGTCGGCGAGGCTCGTGATCTTGCTGTACTTCACACCGGCATCCGGCTTGAACTCGTAGGTCGTGACGACGGGACCAGGATGAATCTGGACGACGGATCCTTCGACCGAGAACTCGCGGCATTTCTCCTCGAGGAGCCGCGCCCCTTCCATCAGTTCACGCTCGTCAATCTTGCGCTCGCCGCGCGGCGCATCGAGCAGGGCCAGTGGCGGCGGCACGTAGGCTCCGCGTTTGCGCTCCGCCGGCAGTTTTTC
>Ga0075421_100000071_pt1 | contig 74829 bp, 75 predicted proteins | sample SoiMetdeltSBSDD5_FD_75292 | JGI IMG/M metagenome (GOLD analysis project Ga0075421, IMG submission 75292) | Bulk soil microbial communities from a Populus tree surrounding site in Tennessee, USA - Soil MetaG P. deltoides SBSDD5 | ecosystem: Environmental > Terrestrial > Soil > Tree plantation... | reverse complement strand
CCCATGCTCAACGTCAACCGCGCGTGTCAGACGTGCCACAAGTGGTCGGAAGACGAGCTGAAGGCGCGCGTCCTGACCATCCAGGAGCGCACGTTTGCCCTCCGCAACCGGGCGATGGACGCGGTGGTGGCGCTCATCGGAGACCTCAAGCGTGCGCGCGCCGGTGGCCGCGGCGATCATGAGCTTGCGGCCGCGCAGGAGCTCCAGCGCCGGGCGCAGTTCCTGCTCGACTTCGTCGAGGCGGAGAACTCGACGGGGTTTCACGCGCCGCAAGAGGCGGCGCGCATCCTGGGGGAGGCGATCGACTTCGCCCGGCAGGGGCAGCTGGCGCTGCGCGACGGGCGCCGTTGATCAGCGATTCGGCGGCACCGCCACGACGGGCATGCGGACGCGCGACCACATGTTGACGACGAAGAGGGCGGTGCCGGCGATCTGGCCCAGGGCTCCGGCCACGATGACGAGACGCAGCCCATCGGACGCGGCGAAGGCGGCCGTCACCTCCGCGAGGGCGCGGGTCGCCGTCGAGACGGTCATCACCCAGTAGACGACGACGGCCAGGCCGGGGCGATAGCGGCGCGAGTCGCGTGGGGGTTTCGGAAACATCCACGTCGCCACGCCCATCACGATCATCAGCATGAAACCGACGAGAAGAATGTGGACGTGCGCCGTGATCAGCAGGCGCGACGGATACCGGCCGATCGCGTGCTGCGTCACGATCAGATACCCGCCGAGGAGCAAGCCGGCCAGCAAGAAGCTCAGGCTCGTCTTGATGTAGAGGCGTACGAGCGCCGGCACGCCCCCAGGGTACCCGACTCAGCCGCGCCGATCATCGCGGCGGCCGCGGCGCCGTCCACGACGGGGCCAGGTAGGCCGCCATGCCCTTCGGGCCGCCCGCCCCGGTCTGCATGACCGACGAGCGCGCGGATGCCGGGCGCGCCGGCGCCGTCGCCCGCATCATGAACACCGGTACGTCGGCGTGCCGCAGGACTTGCTCGGCGACGGAGCCGAACAGCAGTCGTCCGACGCCGCTGCGCCCATGGGTGCTCATGGCGATGAGGTCGGCACTCGCCTCGCGAGCGGCCTCCAGGATCTCCGCATCGGCGCGGCCGCGGCGCACGCACCACGACACGTCGATGCCGCGCGCGCGCAGCATCGCGGCGAGCGGCGCGAGGTACTCCTCCGCATCCCGGGTGCGGGCGCGCAGGTCATCGACGACGACTGGCTCGCCGAAATCCGTCGCCACGGTCGTGATCGGCTCGAGCACGCGTAGCAGCGTGATCGACATGTCGAGCGGACCGGCGATCTCCGTGAGGAACGGGATGATGCTCTCGGCCATCGGCGACCCATCGAGCGGAACGAGTGCGCGCTTGTACATGGTGTTCTCCTCGACGGCGCTCCATCGCAACACCGGTGCCACGCCGGAGCGGCCGGGAAAACACGATATTACGGGGCTGCCGCATGGCCGCTGCCGAGGCACCGGCGCCCCGCCCCGGGGCGATGTCGTCCCGGCCGTGGATGGTGGCGCGCCGTAAATAGCGGACAAGCCGCGCGGGCACGGCTGGCATCGGCGCTGCTTGTGGAGCACGGCTGATGCTCGGCGAAAGTCCGTCCCGCTCGACGTCCACCGGCGAAGGAAAGGACGCCCGACGCGAGAGTCGGGGCGGCGGATGATACGGACGACGCACGGGGGCGCCGGGCGCTGGACGGTGTTGCTCGGGGACGCGCGGCCGGCCGGCACGCGCGAGGGAGCGAGCATGGACGACGTGAAGGTGCGGGAGATCCTGTTTCCGACCGATTACTCCGACGTCTCCGCCAATGCGGGCCGCACGGCGGCGCAGCTCGCCTCGCATTTCGGCGCGCGGCTGCACGTCGTGCACGTGGTGCCGCCGGTGACCGATCCGGGGCCGGCGGACGCCTTGCCGGCGGCGGTGGCCGCGCTCGGATCGGGCGTCGACGTCGTGAGCGCGGTCCTCAACGGGCCTCCCGCTCGGGCGATCGTGAGCTACGCCAGGCGCCACGCCGTCGATCTCATCGTCATGGGCACGCACGGCCGAACCGGCGTGTCGCGGGCGGTGCTCGGGAGCGTCGCGGAAGCCGTCGTGCGGCGGGCGTCCTGCCGGGTCCTCACCGTGCCGGACGGTATCCGCGTCGACGTGCCGACCGTCGGCGCTCAGCCCCGGCTGCGGAGGATCGGCAAGGCGACGGTGAACGTCGTGCCGCGCCCGACGACGGAGCGCACGTCGATCGTGCCGCCATGGTCGCGCACGATCCCGTAGCTCACCGAGAGGCCCAGCCCGGTGCCGGTCGGCTTGGTCGTGAAGAACGGGTCGAAGACGCGCGGCAGCGCGTCCTGCGGGATGCCCGGGCCGTCATCGGCCACCTCCACGATGAGATGGCCGCCGCCGTCTTCGGACGTGGTGACGCAGATCGTCCCGTGATCGCCGAGCGCCTGGCCGGCATTCGAAACGAGGTTCAGGATCACCTGCTGCAGCGCGTTCGCGTGGCCCAGCACGGCTGACAGGCCCGAGGCCAGGCGGGACTCCACGCGGATGCCGCTGCGTCCGAGCTGTCGGTCGACCAGGGAGAGCGCGTCGGCGACGACGGCGTTGACATCGACGGGCTGACGGTCGGCGGGCGTCTCGCGGGCGAACGTCAGCAGCTTGGAGGCGATTTCGGTGACGCGCATCGCGTGCCGGTGGAGCACACGCAGATCGTCGACGACGGACTCCGGCAGACCGAGCTCGCTCGCCTCGATGAGCATCAGCTCGATCCGCGAGCTCATGATCCCAACGGGGTTGTTGATCTCGTGCGCGATACCGGCCGCGAGCTGTCCCACCGCCGCCAGCCGCTCCGCCTGGCGCGTCGCGCGCTCCACGGCCAACCGCCGCGAGATGTCCGAGACGAAGGCGAGCGCATGCGTCCCCTCTTCGGTTTCGATGTAGCTGAGGCTGATCTCGACCGGGAACTCTTCGCCGTCTGAGCGCCGGCCGGTGAGGTCGAGCCCGCGGCCCATGGGGCGCGTCCGCGGCGCGGCGGTGAAGTCTGTCCGGTGGCCGGCGTGACCCGTGCGCAGGCGCTCGGGCAGCAGGATCTCCAGCGACTGTCCGATGAGCGCCGATCGGCGGTAGCGGAACATCTGCTCGGTCTGGGCGTTGACCGAGACGATGCGGCCGGCGGCGTCGACCACGATGATGCCTTCGGACGCATTTTCCAGGATCGCCCGCGCCTTGGCTTCGCTGCGGCGCAGCGCCTCGAGGCCGCGCTGGCGCTCGGTGGTGTCCGTGACGAAGGCGATGAAGAGGGTGCCGCTCGCCGTCTCGGTGAAGCTCAGGCTGATCTCCACGGAAAACTCACTGCCGTCCTTGCGGCGTCCCGCGAGGTCCCGGCCATGGCCCATCGGCCGAATGCTCGGCGCCGCCGCGAAGGCGTCGCGGTACGCCACGTGGGCGTCGCGGGCCCGCTCGGGGACGAGGAGCTCGACGCGCTGGCCAACCAGCTCCGCGCGTGCGTACCCGAACAGCGCCTCCATGCGCGCGTTGGCCATGACGATGACCCCCGAGCGGTTGACGATGAGAATGCCTTCGGACGCAGACTCGAGTACGGCACGGGCGAGGTCGTCCAGTCGCTCCATCGTCGCGAGTCTAGCCGAGTGCGGTTCGCGCTCGCCACCTGAGCTACGATACGAGCGATGCCGATCGCACACCGGGGCGACAGAGGTGAGTAGCGCACGCGTGCTCGTCGTCGACGATGAGCCCGACATGGTGGAGAACTGCACGCGCATCCTGCGCCGCGCGGGCTATCGCGTCCTCGGCGCGACGGACGTGGAGCGCGCCCTCACGATGATCGAATCCGAGCGCCCCGATGTGCTGTTGACCGACCTCAAGATGCCCGGCCTCGACGGCATGGAGCTGATGCGCCGCGCCCGAGAAATCGACAGCGCCCTGCCGGTCGTCGTCATCACGGCCTTCGGCACCATCGAATCGGCAGTGGCCGCCATCAAGCAGGGCGCCTTCGATTACCTGCCGAAGAACTTTTCCGTGGACCAGCTCACGGTGACGGTAGAGCGTGCGCTGCGTCAGCGGGCGCTCGGCGTGGAAAACGAGAACCTCAGAAAGCAGCTGGCCGCAGCGCTGGGACTGGAGAACATCATCGGTCGCAGTCCGGCCATGGCGCAGGTCTTCGAGCTGGTGAAGAAAGCCGCGCGCTCGGAGGCCAACATCCTGGTGCTCGGCGAGTCGGGGACCGGCAAGGAGCTCATCGCCCGGGCCGTGCATGCCAACAGCCCGCGCGCGCCGCAGCCGTTCGTGCCCGTTGACTGCGCCGCCATGCCGGAGAATCTGCTCGAGTCCGAGCTGTTCGGTCACGAGCGGGGGGCGTTCACGGGCGCGGTGCGCGCCAAGCCAGGCCTCATGGAGATCGCGGCGGGCGGCACCGTCTTCCTCGATGAGATCGGGGAGCTGCCGCTCGCGCTGCAGAGCAAGCTCTTGCGCGCGCTGCAGGAGCGTCAGGTGCGGCGGGTCGGCGGCACCTCACTCGTCGACGTCGACGTTCGCGTCGTGTCGGCGACGAATCGCGACCTCCGCCAGGAAGCCGCCAAAGGGCAATTCCGGGAAGAGCTGTACTACCGCATCAACGTCATCGAGATCCGGCTGCCCCCGTTGCGCGAGCGGGCGGGCGACGTGCGTCTGCTCGCGCACGCGTTCGTGAGACGGTATGGCCAGGGTCGGGTCACAACGTGTGCCGACGACGTGATGGCGGCGCTCGAAGCGTATCGCTGGCCGGGAAACGTTCGCGAGCTCCAGAACGTCATCGAGCGAGCGTGCGCGCTGGCGGATGCGGAGACGATCACGGTCGCGGACTTGCCGGACCACGTCCTTCATGAAGCGCCGCGCGGCGAGCGCTCCGCGCTCAGGCCGAATGATGTGCATGCCGCCGGGGCGGCGACGGATCTGCCGCTGAAGGACGCCAAGGACCAGTGGATGAGAGTGCTCGAGGCTTCGTATCTTCGCGAGCTCCTCGTCCGGCACGGCGGCAACATCACCGCGGCGGCCAAGGCCGCCGGCGTCGACCGGAAGACGTTCCACCGCCTGGTGACGAAGCACGGCGTCCGCTAGAGGCGGTCGCACCCCAGCCGCGGCTGCCGCGCCCCGCTTCGCGGCCCCGGCGACTTCCGTAAGTCCGTGTTTTTCCGGCCGCCCCCGCTTGGCAATGGGGTTGCTCTGTCCGAGTTGTCGCGGCGGTGGTTGACACTGCCCAGGAGGCACCGATGCCCGGACCCGTCATGTACGCGACCGACTTTTCGTCGGCGTCACGCCCCGCGTTCACGAAGGCCCTCGAGCTTGCCCGGAAACAGAAGACGGGACTCGTGATCGTGCACGTCATGAGCGCGGCGATGTGGGCGGGCGACGGCTACGTGTCGCCTGCGACGTACGACGAGATCTACCGCGGGTATCGCAAGGACGCGCAGAGGAAGCTCGACGCCGCCGTTGCGAAGGCCAAGGCGGCCGGTCTGCGCGCGCGCGGGCTGTTGCTCGAAGGAATGGCCGCCGCCCAGATCCTCCGCGCCGCAAAATCGGTGAAACCGGCACTGCTCGTCCTCGGGACGCACGGGCGCACCGGCGTGGCCCGCTTCTTCGTCGGGTCCGTGGCCGGCCGTGTGGTCGCGGGGGCCACGTGCCCCGTCGTCACCGTGCGGGGAAAATAACAAGGAGCAACGATGAGCTGGGCCATCTGGATCACGGGTCTCCCCGGCAGCGGGAAGACGACGATTGCGGTCACGGTAGCGGACGCGCTGCGCGAGCGTGGCGTGAACGCGCGAATCCTCGACATCGGCGACGTGCGAGCGTTCGTGACCGCGGCGCCTGTCAGTCCCCTGGTCGAGGACGTCGCGCACCGCGCGCTCGTCTATGCGGCGAAGTGCTTGAGCGAGAGTGGAACGCCGGTCATCGTCGACGCAACGGCACCGGCACGCGAATGGCGCGAGCTGGCGCGCAGGAATATCGCCCGGTTCGCCGAAGTGGAGCTGAGGTGCGCAGCCAGCACGTGCGGCAGCCGCGAGCGCGCCGTTCGATGGCAACTGGCGGAAGGCTGCCAGCGGCCCGCGTCCTCGACGCGCGCGGACGGCCCGGAGATCGTGCTGGCCTACGAGCATGCGCGCGCGCCCGAGCTCATCATTCACACCGACGTCGAGGACGTGTCAGCCGCGGCGCAGCAGGTGGTTCGCCTGGCCCTGCGCTTACAGCACGAGAAGCGTGTCGAGGTGGCCTGATGGTGCTCATCGTCGAGGACGAGGCCGACCTCGCCCACACATGTGAGCGTCTGCTGCGCCGCAGCGGGCACGACGTGACGACGGCGACCACGCGCGCAGCCGGACTGGCGGCGCTTGCTGCAAACGAGTCGCGACTCGTCGTCTGCGACGTCCGACTGCCGGATGGCGACGGCCTCGAGATCGTCCGGGCCGCCAAGCGCTTGAATCCGCCGGTGCCGGCCATCGTCATGACCGCCCAGCCGTCGGCAGCCGGGCGCCGTCACGCGCTCGAATCGGGCGCCGATGCCTATCTCACCAAGCCGTTCAGCGTCGCCTCCTTCACCGCGCTCGTGGATCGAGCCCTCGGGCGATGAACATTGGCGTCCTGTCGGTTGGCGCGCTGCTGCTCGCCGCTGCGGCGCCAGCGGCCCCGCAGGAAGATACCGCTCTCGTCGATCAGGGCCGCGCAGCGTTCAGACGCGTGGGCTGCGCGAACTGCCACATGATCCGCGGTGTCGGCACCGGCCTGGCGCCGGACCTCTCGCACGTCGGCGCGAAATACACGGCGGCGTACCTCGAGCGCTGGCTCAGGGACCCGCGCGAGATCCGGCCGAGCGGGCACATGCCGGCGCTCGAGCTGAGCGACGAGGACGTCCGCGCCCTGGCGGCCTTTCTCGCCGCCCAGCCATCCGCCAAATGATGGTGGCTGGCACCGGTCGCGGCCACGCGCGCGACTGACTGCCCTCATGGCACCGTTGACTGGCGCTCCGCCGTTATGAACACACGGCGTTTCATGAATGTCGCGTCGGCGCAGCGTGATAGCTCGGATATGAAGACCTTCAGGGCGATTGGTCCCGTGTCTACTACCAATGCATCTCTCGCATTCACGACGGCGTTTAATGTCGCACGCAGGCGCTGCGCCGAGCCCACCAGCTCCTCGTACGCGAGGATCTGGAGTCCGGCGGCCTCGAGTATCGGACGAGAGTCGCTCAGGCCATCTTGCACGGGGACACCAAGGCTTTCCGCTGTCCCCGGATCGATTTCGAACGTCGTCGCGACAAAACGCGCGCCGGGGCGAAGGATTCGCGCGATCTCGCGCATCGTCGCCGCGTAATCAGTGGCATAGACGAGTGCGTCGACGCTGAACGCGCCATCCGCCGATGCCGACGGCAGCCCCGTCGCCTCGAAGCCCGCGCGGCGGTAGTCGACCTGATTCGAAAGACCCACTTCGACTGCGCGAAGCCGCGCCTCCGCGACGGCAGTCTCGGAAACATCGAGGCCGATCAATCTCGCGCCTGTCTGGGTGGCGAGCCACAATCCGGGCCCGCCCGTACCACACGCGAGGTCGACCAGCGTGTGCCCCGGACTCAGCCGCAGCTCCAAGCGCGCCCGTTGTAGCTCGTCCAGGGTGATGAAACTCAGGTGATCGTAGGCGGCTGGATAGTCATCCCCAGAGGCATGGAGCCAGAGGCGCTTCAGCGCGGCGCTGCGCCTCTGCGCGGTATGAAGACGATCGTATATTTCCCCGATGCTGAGACGGTCCTCCGTCTGCTCGCGCACCACGCGACAACCTCCTCGGCGGTGTTAGGGTAGGGCGCCTGCGCCCGGGACGGTAGCCGGTGGGCGGTGGCGCGCGCCTAGAGCGACACGACTTTGTCGGCTGCGGCCACGCGCTCCGCGAAGACTCTTGGGTTGATGAACTGCGCGTTCTTCGGCTTCAAGTCGGCTTCAGTGACCCCACGGGCCACGGAGCACTTCCCTCAGACGTATATCGGCACACTGCGCGCCACGAGTGTGTCGATCATCTCCTTGAGCGCGGGCATCGCGACCGGCTGTACCGCCGACATCACGGGATCCTTCATCAGATAGGCGGCTTCGCCGGCGAGAAAGATCTCCGGCAGATGTCCGGCCTCGAGCGCGCCGATTGCGAAATTGAACGGAAGCCCGGCCCGCGTCGGATCGTCCGACCCGGCGGTGCCGACGTAAAGAATCTTCGCCATCGTCCACCATCCTTTCGCGGGATCAGCCGTCGGCGAACGCGCGGTCGAGAGCCTGGCCGAGATCGGCGATCAGATCGTCGACATCCTCCACGCCGACGGCGTAGCGGATCAGATTGTCCTTGATCCCGACCTGCAGGCGCTCCTCGGTCGTGAGCTCGTAAAAGCTCATGATCGCCGGCTGCTCGATGAGGCTCTCCACGCCGCCGAGCGAGGCGGCGATATAGGGGATCGTGCACGAGTCCACGACGCGGGAGGCGGCGTCGAGATCGCCGCGGACCTCGAACGAGACCACACCGCCGAACCCGCGCATCTGCCGCTTGGCAACGTCGTGGCCGGGGTGTGAGGGCAGGCCGGGGTAGTGGACGCGCTCGACGCGCGGGTGGGCGGCCAGGAACTCCGCGATGGCCTGCGCATTCTCGTTCTGTCGTTCCATCCTGAGCGCGAACGTCTTGAGGCCGCGGACCAGCAGGTACGCGGCAAACGGATCGATGATGCCGCCCGTGGTGGCCTGCAGCGAGCGGATGCCGCCGATCAGATCTCGGGAGCCCAGCACCGCGCCGGCGAGCAGGTCATTGTGGCCGCCGAGGTACTTCGACGCGGAATGCATCACGATGTCGACACCCCAGTGAAGGGGGCGCAGGTTGTAGGGCGTCGCGAACGTGGCGTCGATGACCGTCCGCACGCGGTGCTTGTGTCCGATCGCCGCGAATCGCTCGAGGTCGAGGACGCGGTTGTAGGGGTTGGTCGGTGATTCGCTCACCAGCACACGGGTCGTCGGCTTGATGGCGTCTTCGAGCGCCTCGTAGTCGCCGGCGGGAACGGTGGAGATCTCGATCCCGTACCGGGGCAGCATGGCGTTGAGGAACTGCCGCGTGCGCCGGTAACTGTCATCGGTGACGACGACGTGGGTGCCGTGCGACAGCAGCGCGTAGAGCACGGTCGTCATGGCGCCCATCCCGCTCGCGAACAAGAGGCCGTCGGCCGCCCCTTCGAGCGCGGCGAGCTTCGACTCCGCGATCTTCTGCGTCGGGTTGCCGTAACGCCCGTAGTCGATGCGCTCGCCGATCTTGCCGTCGAAGTAATCCTTGAGCTCCTGGCTGTTCGCCCAGGTGTACGTCGCTGTCTGGACGATGGGCGTGGTGAGCGCATGCGCGGGCTTCTGCCGCGGCTCACCGGCGTGCACCGACATCGTGCTCGGCCCGAAGGGCTTCTTCGCCGGCTCGAACCGGTCGCCCATCAGGACACCAGCAGCCGCGTCTTCTCCACGTGACGCGCAATGGTGCGGGCCACCCGCTTCGCATCCGCGGGAAGCTCGACGGGTTTGTTGCGGTGCGTGGGCTTGATGGCATCGAGCTGGCTCATATGATAGGCGGCCTTCTGGTCGGCGAACTTCAGCCCGTTCGCGGTCGAGATGACCACCACGCGGTCACTCGCCCGGATGATCTTGCGATCCACGAGCTTGCGCAGGGCCGCGAGTGCGACGCCCGTGTGCGGACAGTTGAACATGCCGGTGCGGTCGGCGCGCGCGGCCTCGTCCGCGAGCTCCTGCTCGGTGGCCTGCTCGACCACGCCGTTGAATTTCTGCAGCGTGCGGATCGCGCGCTTGACGCTCACGGGATTGCCGATCTGGATGGCCATGGCCAGCGTCGGCTTCGCGTCCACCGGCTCGAATGTCTTGAAGTCCTGCTGGAATGACCGGTAGAGCGGGTTGGCGCGCTCGGCCTGCGCCACGCAGATCCGCGGCAGCTTGTTGATCAGCCCGAGCGCCTGCATCATCAGGAAGCCCTGTCCGAGGGCGTGAACGTTTCCGAGATTGCCGCCCGGGATGACGATCCAGTCCGGCACCTCCCAGTCGAACTGCTGGACGATCTCGATCGCCACCGTCTTCTGCCCCTCGATGCGCAGGCTGTTCATCGAATTGGCGAGATAGATCCGCTTCTCCTTGGTGATCTCCTGGACGATCGCCATGCACCCGTCGAAGTCGGTATCGAGCGACAGCACGAGGGCGCCATTCGCCAGCGGCTGGACGAGCTGCGCGATCGAGACCTTGTCCTTTGGCAGGAGGACGACCGCCGGAACGCCGGCCGCCGCGCAGTACGCCCCGAGCGCCGCCGACGTGTCACCGGTGGAGGCGCACGCCACCGCGTCGATCGGCACGCCGGTCGCGATCATCTCCTTGACGACGGACACCAGCACCGTCATGCCGAGGTCCTTGAACGAGCCGGTGTGCGAGACGCCGCACTGCTTGATCCACAGGTCGTCGACGTGCAGCTGCTTTCCGTACCGGTTCGCCCACAAGAGGTTCGAGTTGCCCTCGTACATCGACACGATGTTCTCGTTGTCGATGAACGGCACGACCCACTCCTTCTTGCCCCACACCCCGGAGCCGTACGGATACGTGGTGCCGTGGGCGCGTTCCCGGAAGAGCTGCATCCACGCGGCCGCCGACCTCGACCGCAAAGCGTCCATGTCGTGCTGGACCTCGAGGAGGTCGCCGCACGTCGGGCAACGGTAGATCACCTCGCGGAGATCGAACTCGGCGGAGCAGCCATTGATGCACTGGAACCAGGCGTTGTAGGCCATCGCAGGCAGTATAGTCTCTCGTCAGTCCTGGAAGCCGACCAGGCGCCAGACGCCACCCTGGCGCCGCGCCACCTCCGGCTCGCGCTGCCAGGAGAGCACCGTGACCCATCCCAGGAACGGCATGCGGCCGGTGATCTCGCCTGTCGTATAGAACCACACATCGCCGCTCACCATCTCGACGTGGTCGATCCGGACACGCGCGCGGAGCTCCTCGTACAGCGAGTACAGCGTGAGCAGCTGCTCCCGGACAGCGGGCTTGGTGACTCCGCTGCTGCGATAGTTGTCGGCGACGTGGGCCAGCACGCCGCCGGCGTCCTTCGCCACGAACCGCCGCCGCGCCTGCTCGACCACCGCGGCCAGCTCCTCCGCCGTTCCGGGCGGCGCCGGGGTCGCCACGCGCGGCGCCGTGGTCGTCGTGCCCGAGGCTCCCGTCCACAGCATCACGACGAGGATCGCGCCGGCCAGCATGCCCAGGTCTCGGCCATCCAGGGTCACGATCAGAGTCTACGCACGCTCTGGTAGCATCGGTTGATGAGACGTCTCCTCCATCCGTTCGTGCTCGTGGTGAGCGCCATACTCCTGGCCGGCTACGCGTACATCGCCGCGCGCTTGACGTCGACGACGCCTGCGCGCGTGGTGCTGGCCGCGCCGTTCGTCCTGGTGTGGCTCCTCCCGGTCGTCTACTGGCTCGGCGCCCGCGACCGCCGCGGTCGCGTGCACGAGTGGGTGCAGGCGCTGAGCTTTCTCTGCATGGGCTGGCTCAGCTTTCTGTTCGTGCTGACCGTGGGGCGCGACGTGCTGTTGCTGGCCACGGCCGTGCTGCCTCCGGTGGCGGCGCTGCACACGCGACTCGGTGAGGCGGGCGGCGCGTGGATCACGGTGGCCGCGCTGGCCGCGGTCGGCGTGGGCGCCGTGGGCGCGCTGCGAGGCCCGTATGTCCGTCGCGTCGACATTCCCGTGGAAGGGCTGGCGCCGGATCTGGACGGTCTCCGGATCGTGCACATCAGCGATCTGCACGTCGGTCCCACGATGCGGACCGCCTACGTGCAGCGCGTGGTCGACATGACGAAGGAGCTTGCGCCCGACCTCATCGCGCTGACCGGCGACATCGTGGACGGCTCGGTGCGCCGGCTGGCGCCCCACGTCGCCCCGCTCGAGGCGCTGGCGTCCGGGGACCAGGCGTTCTTCGTGCTCGGCAACCACGATTATTACTCGGGAGCCGAGGCATGGACCGCGCACTTCGCGGGGATGGGATTTCGCGTGCTTCGCAATGACCACGTCAGCATCGCGCACGGCTCGGCGCGCCTCCTGATCGGCGGCGTCATCGATTTCGCGGCGCGAATGTCCGATCCGGAGGCGCGGCCGCGCCCCGATCTCGCCGCCGGCGGCGACGCGCGGCCGGACTTCCGTCTGCTTCTGGCGCACAATCCGAAGATCGCGCCGCTGGCCGAGCAGGCGGGCTTCGACCTGCAGTTGTCGGGACACACGCATGCCGGCCAGTTCTTCCCGTGGACCTTCGTGATTCATCTGGTCCACGGGCCGCACGCGGCCGGGCTCTCGCGCCGCGGCCGCCTGTGGGTCTATGTCAGCGCCGGCACCGGGACGTGGGGGCCGCCCGTGCGCCTCGGCACGAGGCCGGAGCTCACGCTCCTGCGCCTCGTCACCGCCAACGGAGCGGGCCGCGAGGCACGATAGCGCCGCCTTGCCCCGGATTTCATATTTCTATAAAGTCCGAGCCATCATCTTCTTCTTCCTCGTCCGGCCGCTCTCACACCACCTGGACTTGCTGCGCCGCGCGGACCTCGTCCAGAGCCGCCGCGAGGGCACGTTCATCTACTGCACCCCCAGGCCGGACATGGTGTCCGAGCTCGTGCGGCTGCTCACCGCGTGCCGCTAGTCAAGGTCAAGGCCGGCGGCGTCGGCTGGCGCACGCGGTTGACCGACCCCATGGTCGCCGCCGTCGCCGCGTTAGGGATCACCCAGATCACCGCGTGGGGCACGAGCTACTACAGCCTCGGCGTGCTCGCGGGCCCGATCAGTCGGGACACCCACTGGAGCCGTGGCTTCGTCTTCCTCGGCTTCACCGTCGCGCTGCTCGCGATGGGCATCGTCTCGAATACGGTCGGCCGGATGATCGACCGGCACGGCGCGCGCGTCGTGATGACGATCGGGACAGTGCTCGTGTCCGCGGGCCTCTTCGCGTTGTCGCGCGTTCACACGCACGCGGCCTATCTGGCGGTGTGGGTATTCCTCGGCCTCGGGATGCGGCTCTGTCTGTACGACGCCGCCTTTGCCGCGCTCGTGCAGGTCGCGCCCTCACGCGGACGCGCCGCCATCTCGTACCTGACGCTCTTCGGCGCCTTTGCCTCCTCGGTGTTCTGGGTGGTCGGCCAGGCGCTCAACGAGCAGGTCGGCTGGCGACACACGCTCGTGCTGTTCGCCATCATCAACTTCGTCGTATGTCTGCCGCTGCATTGGTTCGGTCTCGGACGTCGAGAGACGTCCGCGCATGCGGCCGCTCCGGCCGGGCGAGGCAGCCAGTCGACTGATGGACCGCCGCTCGAGGGTCGCGCCCGATCGGTTGCCATCGTCCTCTTTGCCGTGATCATGTCGCTCAACGGCTACGTGTTCGGAGTCGTCTCGGTCCAGCTCGTGCCGCTGCTGGAGGCGGCCGGGCTCGCGACGGCGGCCGCCGTCTGGGTGGCGTCCTTGAAAGGCTTCGCGCAATTCGGTGGGCGTGTGGTCGAGATCGTGTTCGGCCGCAACCTCCACGCGATCACCGTCGGTCGAATTGCGATCGGCATCCTGCCGCCAGCGTTTTTGTTGCTCCTGGGTGGCACGGGCGGCCTTCCCCTGGTCGTGACGTTCACGCTGCTGATGGGAGCGTCGCAGGGCGTGATCACCATCGTGCGGGGTGCCGTGCCCCTGGCGCTGTTTGGCGCGGCGGGTTACGGCGCCGTCCTCGGAGTGATCGCGACCCCGGTCCTCATCGTGAGCGCCGCATCACCAACGATCTTCGCCTGGATCGTGGACCGCTGGGGCTGGGGAGCGGGACGGGTGTCGCTTCTCGTCGGTTGCTCGGTGGCCTGGCTGGCCATGGAGGTGATGTCCCGGTGGTACGAGAGCCGCCGGACGGCGATCGCGGACGCCGAGGCGGCGAACTCGGTCGGCGTGCGTTCGGGACGGAGCCGCTGAGCGCCGAACGCGAACACATTACGACGCGACTGGGCCGGGCGGTACTCGGTGGCATCGACTTTGCCGCGGGGACAAGGCCGTGGCGGTCATTGCAGGCCCGCATCGCGGCGGCGACGCGATCGTCTCGAGCCCGGCGAAATCTCCGGCGCGCGGGCACAGGCGCTTCGTGGTCCTGCGAGCGGCGGTTATCGCGCTCGAGATCACGGTGATGGCCGCGTCGATTCAATCCTGCGCCGCGCTGCCGGTCGCGGCGCTGGGTGGCGCAATCGTGCAGAGCGGCGCCGGCGCCGTCGTGAAGACCGGCACCGAGTACACGACGACCGGAACGGCGCGCCGCACGTTCATGGTGCCGATGAGTGCGGTCCGCGCAGCCGTCGTGGAGGCATTCGACCGCGCCGGAGTCACCCTCGATGCCGAGCAGCAGCCACACGACGACAAAGTCCGCTTGACCGCGAAGCTGAACCATCGAAGCGTCCGCGTACAGCTCACGGCCTTGAGTCCGTCGCTGACGGGCATGACGCTCGTTGTCAAGCGGAACGTCCTCATCAAGGACCGCGCCACGAGTAGTGAGCTCCTCGAGCAGGTCGAGCAGGTGCTGGCCGAGAATCCAGCGTTCGCCCGCAGCCTGCATCGCCCCACGGAGGGAAGGGCAGCGGCCAGCCCGGTTCAGTGACCGCTCATGCCGGCCCTCCTCGAGCGCCCGCCCCGTTGAGGCGGTTCGAGCGCAGATGTCATCGTGTACTGTCTCCTCCTCGGAGCCGGTCTACTGCCGGTGCCGCTGGTACCAGGCGAGTCGACGGAGGGGGCAGCGCTGAGCGCTGAAGGCGGTGGACCGTCGCGGTATCGCTGGGTCCTGGTCGGCGTCTCCGCGACCGTCAATTCGCTCGCCTGGTCGGTTCGCTCGACGTTCGCGGTCTTCTATGTCGCGCTGCTCGCTGAGTTTGGGTGGAAGCGCGGGGAGGCGACGCTCGGCTACGCTTTCAGCTGGCTGTTGCTCCTCGTCTTCTCGCCGCTCGCCGGCTGGCTCTACGACCGCTGGGGGGCCAGGCTCGTGGTGCCCGCCGGAGGTTTGATCCTGGGTGCGGCGCTCGCGCTGACCGGTCAGGTCACGGCGCGCTGGCACTACTACGTCGCGTTCGGTGTCCTCGGAGGGGCGGGCATCGCCTTCATCCAGGTGCCGGCGGCCGCCATCGTGAGCCGATGGTTTCTTCGCTCGCGTGGCGCCGCCATGGGCGTCATCAGCGCGGGCGCCTCGGCCAGCGCCGTCATCTTCTATCCGATCAACACGTACCTGATCGTCGCGTTCGGCTGGCGCACGGCGCTGGCGATGTTCGGCCTGCTCGTGGCGGCCGTGACCATCCCGCTGGCCGCCTGCCTGTATCGCGAGCCGCCCGAACAGCTCGATGGCCGGCGTGAGCTCAGCGTGGATTCGAATCTTGCGGACTGGACGTTGGGACGCGCGCTATCGAGCACGCCGTTCTGGGCGGTGTTCGCGATGTGGGGCTTCGGTGTGATCGGCTATCAGATCATGACGACGCACCAGGTTGCTCACGCGCTCGAACGTGGCTTCAGCGCGGTCACGCTCGGCTGGATGTTCGCACTGGGCGGCGCGTGTACGGCCGCCGGCAACGTCATCGGCGGATCGCTGTCGGATCGCTGGGGCAGGGAGCTCGTCTTCGCGCTGGGCTCGGCCATCGGCATCCTTGGGATCGGCTGTCTCGCCTGGCTCGGCGGCCCGGAAGATCTCGTACTCCTGCTCGGCTACGTCGTCGCCGGAGTCGGCTTCGGTATGCGCATTTCTCTGCTGACGGCGATCCCGGCCGACCTCTTCGCGGGACGGAATCTCGGAGTCATCCTCGGAGCCGCGCAGGGTGGCGGCGGAGTCGGCGGCCTCATCGGCCCCTTCCTCGGGGGCTGGCTCTTCGACGTCACGGGCAGTTATCAGATCGCGTTCGCAGTCGCTGCGCTGGCCATTGCCGTATCGGCCGTGGCCGCATGGGTCGCCGCTCCGCGACGAGCCAGGCAGGCCAGGCACGTCGGTGGCTGAAGACTCATGGGCTTCAAGCGGATTTCGCGCGGCTTTCGAGGCCGGTGTCGGGACTTCCGCGTGCGGAGACGCCATTGCGCGGGGGGGGGCGCCGAAACGTGCACATGCTGACGGAGGAGACGGACGTGCGCTCGTGTCGGCGCCGCCTTCGCGGCGGCACGTCGCCTGAACTCGCGCGTCAGGAGCGATGTCGATCGAGCTCCTGATCCTGATAGGAAGAAGGATCCTCGATCGGCTCCAGATGGGTGTCGAGGGTCACGGACGGCACGCGCTTGGCGATGCGTTGCTCGATGTCCTCCAGCAGGTCGTGGCCCTGCTGGACCGTCCAGGTGCCCGGAACGAGCACATGGAACGACGCAAACCGACGCGGTCCGGAGCACCGCGTGCGCACGGCGTGAAAGCGGAGTCCTTGTGCGCGAAACTCGTCGAGCACGGACTCCAGGACCATTCGCTCCTCGGTCGGCCACGCGGCATCCATCAATCCGCCGATCGACGTCTGGAGCAGCCGCCATCCGATGAGCAGGATGTTGATGGCCACCGCGAGGGCGACGAGCGGATCGAGCACCACCCACCCCGTGAGGGCGACCAGCGACACCGCCACGATGACGCCCGCCGATGTCCACACGTCCGTCGTCAGATGCTGCGCATCGGCTTGCAGCGCGATGGAGCGATAGCGCCGACCCGCACGCATCAGCATCCGCGACACGACGAAGTTCACGCCTGCGGCCGCCGTGGTGAGGATGAGACCGATCCCGGCGTGATCGAGTAAGCGCGGGTGGAGGAGTCGCGCCGTCGCGGTATAAGCGATGGCGACGGCCGCGATGACCACGAGCATGCCTTCGAATCCGCTCGCGAAGTACTCCGCCTTGTCGCGCCCGTACGCGTGCTCGTCGTCGGCGGGTCGCCCCGCAATCCGCAGCATCGCCAGCAGCATCACGGAGGCCCCCACGTTGACCAGCGATTCGAGCGCGTCCGAGAGGAGGCCGACCGAGCTCGTCAACACCCACGCCAGGATCTTGAGTGCGAGCGTCGCGAAGGCCGCTGCGAGCGAGAGCCAGGCATAGCGCGCGAGCGCTGCCGACGACGACGCGTCACGCGTCACCATCCGATGATCAGCTCCGTCGACGATCCTCGGCTGGACCGCCGGGACGCGTGAGGTTCTGCGCCGTGTTGATGAGACCGACATGCGAGAAGGCCTGGGGAAAGTTGCCGAGGAGTCGCCGTGCCGCCGGGTCGTACTGCTCGGACAGGAGGCCCACGTCGTTACGGAGCGCGAGGAGCCGTTCGAAGATTTCGCGCGCCTCGGCACGGCGGCCCTGAAGCGCAAGATTGTCGGCGAGCCAGAAGGTGCACGGCAGGAAGGCGCCCTCCCCGGGCGGCAGACCGTCGACGTGCGGCGCCGTCGGATATCGCAGCACGAAACCGTTCGCCATGAGCTGCTTCCGGATCGCCTCGACGGTGCCGAGCATCCGCGGGTCACTGGCGGGCAGGAAACCGACGAGCGGGATCATCAGGAGGCTCGCATCGAGATCGTGGGAGCCATAGTACTGGACGAAGGCGTTGAGCCCGGGATCGAAGCCATGCCGGCAGACGTCGGCATGGATGCGGTCGCGGACCTGGCGCCAGCGCTCGACGGGGCCGTCATGTCCGAACCGCTCGACGGCCTTGACCCCGCGGTCGAGCGCGACCCACGCCATGACCTTCGAATGCGTGAAGTGCCGGCGCGGGCCTCGGACCTCCCAGATGCCTTCGTCCGGTCGATCCCAGGCCGATTCGACGAAACGAACGAGCGCGCGCTGCACGCGCCACGCCGGCTTGCTCGGCGGCACCCCACTCCGGCGCGCGAAGTGGAGAGCATCCATCACCTCGCCGTAGACGTCGAGCTGGAACTGGCCGGAGGCGGCGTTGCCGACGCGGACCGGCCGGGCACCCTCGTAGCCGGGCAGCCACGGAATTTCCAGCTCGGGCAGCCATTGCTCGCCGGCCAGTCCGTACATGATCTGCGCCTGGCTCGGGGCGCCCGCCACCGCGCGGAGCAGCCACCGTCGCCATGCGCGCGCTTCGTCCACGTAGCCGACCAGCAGCAGCGCGTAGAGCGTGAACGTCGCGTCCCGCAGCCAGCAGTACCGGTAGTCCCAGTTGCGTACGCCGCCGGGCTGTTCCGGCAGCGAGGTCGTGGCCGCCGCGACCACGCCGCCCGTCGGCGCGTACGTGAGCGCCTTGAGCGTGATGAGCGAGCGCACGACGGCCTCCCGCCACTCGCCCTCGTACGTGCACCGCGCGGACCAGTCGTGCCACCAGCGCTCCGTCCCTCGGATGGCCTCCTGCGGGTCGTGGGGCGACGGCGCGGCCTCATGCGACGGAAACCAGGTGAGCTCGAAGGACGCCTGCTGCCCCTCGGCCACGTCGAAGTCGGCAACCGTCCGAAGGTCCTTGCCGTGGACGCCGACGGTCGAGCGCAGACGCAAGGCGTCGCGGCCGGCGACGGCGAGAAGATCGCCGCCAACGCGCCGCACCCACGGGACGCGTGAGCCGTAGGCCGGCCGCATCACGAGCTCCATCCGCATGGCCACGCGGCCGCGTCGTCCTTCGACGACACGGATCACGTCGGGCGCCGTCGTGCGTGGCGGCATGCAATCGATGACGGCCACCACGCCGTCATCCGTCTCGAATTCCGTCTCGAGCACCAGCGTGTTCGTCCGGTAGCGGCGCCGCACCGTGCGCACCTGGCCCGCCGGCGCGAGCAGCCAACGGCCGTGCTCCGGAGTCCCGAGGAGGGCGGCGAAGCACGCCGGCGAATCGAAGCGGGGAACGCACAGCCAGTCGATGGAGCCGTCACGGCCGACGAGCGCCGCCGTCTGACAATCGCCGATCAGCGCATAGTCCTCGATGCGTGACGGCATGGCGGATCAGCGTCGATGACGGCGTCGACGTCGTCCGGCCCCGGCTCGAGGCCGTCTTGCCACGGGTTCTGTGAGGTGCGGCCGAGCGCCGTGCACACGCTCAGGATACCGCCGACGAGTCGACCCGGCCCCGTCGCAGTGGAGAGCCTTACAGTCGCGCCATCCTTGATATACCAACGCTGGCGCCTCCGGCGGTCACCGCCGCGGCAATCGCCGACGCCTCGCGGGTGCGGCCACGGTGGCGTATCGTGGGCGGAGGAGGTCGGGACGGTGGCTATCGACTCCGCGCTGTGGCCCAGGCTGTCGTTGGCGGAATGGCAAGACACGCACGATACGCTGCACATGTGGCTGCAGATCGTGGGCAAGACCCGTTTGGCCCTCGCGCCGCGTGAGAATCACTGGTGGCATGTGCCGCTCTACGTCGGCGCGCGCGGCCTGAGCACCTCGCCCATGCCATACCGCTCGATCGCCGTCGAGGCGCAGTTTGATTTCATCGACCACCGTCTCATCGTCAACACGAGCGACGGCGCCACCCGCAGTCTGGCGCTGCGACCGCAGACGGTGGCCGACTTCTATCGCGAATACGTCGACGCGCTCGAGAGCGCCGGTATCCACGTGAAGATCTGGCCGGTGCCGGTAGAAGTCGACGCGGCGATCCCGTTTGAGGAGGATCGGCGCCACGCGTCGTACGATTCCGACCACGCGCGTCGATTCTTCCACATGTTGCTCCACGCCAATCGCGCGCTCGCCCGGTTCAAGGGGCGCTTTCTCGGCAAGACCAGCCCGGTGCATTTCTTCTGGGGCGCCTTCGACCTCGCGCTCACGCGCTTCAGCGGACGGCGTGCGCCGGAATCCCGACAGGCCCAGTCGTCGATGCTCCGCGAGGCGATGTCCCACGAGGAGATCAGCTTCGGTTTCTGGCCGGGTAGCGGGACGGTCGCCGAGCCTGCCTTCTACGCGTACGCGCGCCCCGAGCCGTCCGGCCTCGCCGCCGCGTCGGTCCGTCCGGCTTCGGCCTACTACAGCCGCGAGCTCGCCGACTTCATCCTGCCGTACGAAGCGGTCCGCTCCCTGCCGTCACCGGATGACGCCGTCCTCGAGTTCTTCCAGGGCGTCTACGACGTCGCCGCCGAGCAGGCCCGCTGGGATCGTGCGGCCCTGGATCGGCCGCCGGCGGACTGGGCCTAGGCGCGCGCCATCAAGGCGCCCGTCTTCGTTTTCGATCTCGACGGGACGCTGGTGGACAGCGTGTACCAGCACGTCCTCGCCTGGCGGGAAGCGCTCGAAGCGGCCGGGGTCCAGCTCGCGGTGTGGCGGATTCACCGCCGCATCGGCATGAGCGGTGGGTTGCTCGTCAACGCGCTCGGCCGCGAGACGGGCCGGCGCCTCACCGCCAACGACGTGGCCGAGCTGCAGTCACACCACGCGCGCGCGTACGCTCGCCACGCTGTCGAGCTGCGGCCGCTGCCCGGCGCCCGCGAGCTCCTCGCGTATCTGTCGAGCGCGTCCGTCCCGTGGGCGATCGCGACGAGTGGGCGTTTGGCCACGGCGCGACCCGCGCTCGACGTCCTCGGGATCCCGCCCGACGCCATCGTCGTGACCCGGGATGCCGTCGAGCGCGCCAAACCCGATCCGGATCTCTTCGTCGCCGCGGCGCGACGGCTGGGCGTCGAGGCCACGGCCGCCGTCGTGGTCGGCGACAGCGTGTGGGACCTCCTGGCCGCTCAGCGTGCGCACGCGCTCGGCGTCGGCCTGCTCTCGGGCGGTTACGGCCGGGAGGAGCTCGAGCGGGCGGGCGCCTATCGCGTCTACGAGGATCCCGCCGACTTGCTCCGCCATCTGGACGAGGTCGGAGTCCGCACGTCGGAGTGAGACGGTGCCGGCTTCGCGCGCCGGCACCGCCTGTTGCTCAAGCCGCGCGCTCCTTCGTCGGTGGCTGGCCGGTCTGCTGCTGGCCACGCTGCTCCGTCGTGACCGGGATCTCGCGCATAGTTGCTCGCGCCCGGCTTCCGGGGAAACGGATCGTCAGCACGCCGTGCCTGTGCGACGCCTGCGCCTGCTCGGTGTCGACGCCCTCCGGCAGCGCGATCTCCCGATAGAAGCGCACATAGCGCTCGGCGTGACCATCTCCACGCTCCTCTTCCGCGCGCTGCTCGCCGGAAATGGTCAGAACGTTGTTCTCGACGCGGACCGCCACGTTCGACGGATCGATGCCCGGCATCTCCGCGGTGAGCTCGAGCCCATCGCCCGCATGTCGCATCTGCAACCGGGGCACCCGGACCAGCGTGCCGCCACCGCCCTCGTCGCCACGCGTCGGCATGAGGGCGTTCAGGAGCGACGTTCCGAAGAGATTCTGCTGCAGCCGCTCGAACAGTGCGTCGAAGGCCGCGAACGGATCCTGATAGTGCCGCGTGCCGAGGCCCCGCTCGCTCCCACCGGGCCGCTCCATCGCGCCCGGCTGACGTTCGCCCTGCCCCTGCTCTCCGTGTTGCTTGTTCTGCTCGTTTGCCATGATTCACCTCCGCTGCTCACATGTTCAGCTCGCCTCGCCCGGCCGCGCGTGAAGGAGCGACTTGCGCAGCCGACGTGCGCGGCAATACCCTTGACGGGCAGGTGGACGACCACTCGTCCCATCCTGGCGTCGAGCCCGTCGAGAAGATGTTCGAGACCGATCATCGTCGGGTTGCAACGTGAGCAAGACAAACGCCATCGGCAACCGGACGCGCGGAGACGTTTTGCGGATTTACAGAGACGCCCCCGGCGTGATTCTCGGGGCATGGCCATGACGGCGGAGTCCGATCTCGTTCGCTGCCCGAGCTGCGGCGCGACCAACCGGGTGCCGGCCGACAAGCTGCGGGCCGGCCGGCAGCCCGTGTGCGGTCGATGCCGTACGCCATTGGCAGTCCGGCCCCCCGCGTCGACGATCCCCGTGACCGTCAGCGACGCGACGTTCGCGTCCGAGGTGGAGCGGTCGCCGCTTCCGGTGGTGGTCGACGCCTGGGCGCCGTGGTGCGCGCCGTGCCGGATGATCGCCCCGATCGTCGATCAGCTGGCCGCGGAGCTCGCCGGTCGCGCGCGGGTGGCGAAGCTGAACATCGACGAGAATCCCGTGACCGCGGGGCGGCTCAACGTGCGCAGCATTCCGATGCTGCTCGTCTTCAAGGACGGCCATGAGATCGACCGGATCATCGGCGTGCAGCCGAAGTCCGAGATCGCCCGGCGCGTCGAGCGCGCCATCGGTTGACGTCCACCCCCGGCTGCCTGGGCCGCGCGCGGTGCGACGCCGACGGCGGCAGTGCGGTGGCGGTCATGGAAGGCGGCGCGCGACCGTCATTCCCAAATCGAGCAGACTGGCCGGCCGCGATTGACAATCGCCGCGCCGCGCGCACAATCGAAGTCGCGTAATGCGTTACCGGCGCGTCACGTATCACTCGACGACCCTGCGAATTGCTGCCCAGTCGTGGCCGTTGGCCGCGGCGTGGGAGCACGAGAGCCTCCGGCTGCTCGTGCACGCGCGCTGGCGTCCGGCCGTCGACATGGCCGAGACGAGCCGGTCCATCGAGGTGACGGTGGATCTGGCCGGCGTCGACGAGGACGACTTCGCGGTGCAGCTCTTCGACAACGGCCTCGTCGTCGAGGGGCGCCGGCAGCTGCCCGCGTGCGGTGAGGATGCCGTGTACCATGCGGCGGGTATCGCGCAAGGCTTCTTCCGGGTCGAGCTCCCGCTGCCGTCGCCGATCGATCCCGAGGGCGTGGATGCGCGGTACGAGCGCGGGCTTCTCCACGTCACACTGCCCAAGCGGTCCTGAGCGGCCGACCAATGGCGACGCCACCGGGCGGCGGTCCCGCCGAGCTCACGCTTCCCGATGCCCTGCCGGTTCTGCCGCTGCCGGACGGCGTCGTCTTCCCGCTGACCGCGGTGCCGCTGCTGGTCGTGAACCCGGCGGCCATCCGGGTGATCGACGACGTCATGCGCGGCAACCGGCTCCTGGTGTTCACCGCGCAGCGTGAAGCGCGGCCGGATGCGCCGGTGGCGCCCGAGAACGTCCATCGCGTCGGCACCGCCGGCGCCATCCATCAAATGGCCCGCATGCCCGACGGCAGCGTGCGGGCGATGGTCCAGGGACTCGAGCGCGTCCGGCTTCTCGACTTCGTCGCCAAGGATCCGTATCTCGTCGCCCGCATTCAGCGGGCGCCGGAGCCGATCGCCGCCGGGCCGGAGACGGAAGGGCTGCGCCGCGCCGTGGTGGACCTGTTCCGCAAGCTCGTGGAGCTGTCGCCCGAGCTGCCCGACGAGCTGGCGAGCGTGGCGGAGAGCTTCACCGACCCGCGCCAGGTCGTGTACTTCGTCGCCTCGGTCGTCCGCATGGACACGGCGACCCGGCAGACGCTGCTCGAGACCGATTCGGTCGGCGAGAAGCTGCGTCTTCTCGTGGATGTCGTGCAGGCGGACCTGAGCGTGCGCGAAATCGGCCGCAAGATCGCCAGCGATACCGAGCAGCGGCTGTCCAAGAAGCAGCGCGAGTTCATCCTGCGCGAGCAGGCCAAGACCATCCAGAAGGAGCTCGGCGAGGACGCCGACGACGACACCGAGGTCGGCGAGCTCCGCCGACGCATCGAGGAGGCCGGCCTCTCCGACGAGGCGCGGCGCGAGACCGAGCGCGAGCTCAAGCGGCTGGCTGGCATGCAGCCGGGCTCGCCCGAGCGCGGCATGGTCGTCACCTATCTGGAGTGGGTGGCGAGCCTGCCCTGGAGCAAGGCCGACGGGGGCAGCATCGACATCCGCCGCGCCCGCGAGGTGCTGGACGAGGATCACTACGACCTCGACAAGATCAAGGACCGCATCCTCGAGTACCTGGCGGTGCGCAAGCTGCGCCAGGAGCGCGGGGCGGGCGCCGAGGCGCCCGCGGTCACCGGCGACAGTCCGGCGCGCGAGCCGATCCTGTGCTTCGTCGGGCCGCCGGGCGTGGGCAAGACGAGCCTCGGCCAGAGCATCGCCCGCGCGCTGGGCCGCAAGTTCGTCCGCATGTCGCTGGGGGGCGTGCGCGACGAGGCGGAGATCCGCGGCCATCGCCGCACGTACGTCGGCGCCCTGCCCGGGCGGATCATCCAGGGACTGCGGCGGGCCGAGACGCGCGATCCGGTGTTCATGCTCGACGAGATCGACAAGATCGGCGCCGACTGGCGGGGCGATCCCTCGTCCGCCCTGCTCGAGGTGCTCGACCCGGCGCAGAACAACACGTTCGTCGACACGTATCTCGGCGTGCCGTTCGATCTCTCGCAGGTGCTCTTCATCGCGACGGGCAACACGCTCGACACCATCCCGGGACCGTTGCGCGATCGGATGGAAGTGCTGACCCTCTCAGGGTACACGGACGAGGAGAAGATCGGCATCGCCGGGCAGTACCTGGTGCCGAAGCAGATCGTCGCGCACGGACTTCGCGCGGGCGAGCTCGTCGTCGAGCCGGACGCCGTTCGGCTGATCGTACGCCGCTACACGCGCGAGGCCGGCGTGCGCAATCTCGAGCGGGAGCTGGCCGCCATCGCGCGCAAGGTCGCGCGGCGTCTGGCCGAGGGGCAGGCGGGTCCCTTCCAGGTGACGGCCGACAATCTCGGCGAGTATCTCGGCCGCCCGCGGTTCTTCGACGAGGTGGTCGAGCGCACGTCACGTCCCGGCGTCGCCACCGGCCTGGCCTGGACACCGGTCGGCGGCGACGTCCTCTTCGTCGAGGTCACCATGATGCCGGCCAGCGAGGAGCGGCTCGTCCTCACCGGGATGCTCGGTGATGTCATGCGCGAGAGCGCCCAGGCCGCCGTGTCATACGTCTGGTCGAGCGCCGACGCGTTCGGCATCGACCCGAAGGTCTTCGAGGGCAAGACCGTGCACATCCACGTGCCCGCCGGCGCTATCCCGAAAGACGGACCCTCGGCAGGCGTGACCATGGTCACCGCGCTGGCGTCGTACGCCACGCGGCGTGCGGTACGCAGCGACGTGGCCATGACCGGCGAGATCACGCTGCGCGGCAAGGTCCTGCCCGTCGGCGGCATCAAGGAGAAGGTGCTCGCCGCGCATCGTGTCGGCATCCGGACGGTGATCTTGCCGCGCCACAACGAGCGTGACGTCGAAGACGTGCCCGCCGAGGTGCGCGACGCGCTGCGGTTCGTGTTCGCGGACGACGCCGGGGAGGTCGTGCGGCAGGCGTTGAGCGAAGCGCCCGACATGGCGCGTCGCTAACCACGCGCGCGCGACCACGCCGGCGGCCGCCTCAGCCCGCGTTCAGCAGGGGCCACACCACCAGGCCGACGACGGCGGCCACGCCGACGATGATCGGCTCCGGAACCTTGTACCGCCAGAGGAGTGCGAAGCTTCCCAGCGCGATGAGACTCGTCGGGACGTCAGAGATCGCGCGCAGCGCGATGACGACGACGGCGCCGCTGAGGGCGCCGGTCGCCGCCGCCGTCGCGCCCTGCACGAACGCCTTCAGCTGGGCATTGTCCCGATTTCGGCTGAACCATGGCGCCGGAATGACCGTGAAGACGTAGACGGGGAAGAAGATCCCGATCGCGGCGGCGATGGCCCCGAACACGCCGGCGACGAGGAAGCCGATGAAGACGACGGTGATGACGACCGGGCCCGGCGTGATCATCGCCACCGCGACGGCATCGAGGAATTGCTGCTCGCTCAGCCAGCCGAACTGCTGTACCACGCCCTGATGGAGAAAGGGAACGATGGCGAGCCCGCTGCCGAACACGAAGGAGCCCGCCTTGGAGAAGAACAGCACGAGCTGCACGAGGACGTGCGTGCCGCCGATGCCGAGGCCCAGGAACCACCGCTCGATCAGCCAGATGGCCCCGACCACGACCACGCCGCCGAGTGTGGCCCTCAGGGCGTAGCGCCAGCCGGGCCACGCGCGTGCGAACAGCACGACCATTCCGGCCGCCACGAAGAATTCCGCAAGCTCCGCCCGCGCCCACACCGTGATGACGCCGAGCGCGCCGAAGACGGCCCAGAGCAGGGGATCGCGCCGGTTCGTGGATCGCGAGAGCTTGTAGGCGGCGATCGCGATGATCGCCACCACGGCGGCGCCGATGCCATAGAACAACGCCTGCATCCACCACAGACCTCCGAATCGGACATAGGCGATGGAGATGATCACCACCATCACGAACGAGGGAACGACGAACGCCAGGCCCACGGCGGTGGCGCCGGCGACACCATGCCGGAAGTAGCCGAGCGCGATGGCGAGCTGGGCGGCGAGCGGGCCTGGCATGATCTGCGCGAGCGCCATGGCCAGGCCGTATTCCTCCTCCGACACCCAGCGGCGCTGCTCGACGAGGTCGCGGTGCATGAACGCCGCGAGCGCGACCGGCCCGCCGAAGCCGAGGCTGCCCAGATAGAGAAAGTACCGGACGAAGGCGCCGACGCCGCCGGGCGCGGCGACCAATGTCCGCGTCACGCGCGGTCCTCGTAGACGGCGACACGGTGCGAGGCCGGCAGAAACGCGCACACGAGGTTTCGAGCCGCGTCGAACGCCAGCGTATGCGCGCCGACTTCTGTGCCGACGATCTCGTGGCGACGCCGTGCCGCGATGTCGAACACCTCGATGGCGCCGGGCTCGCCGATGGCGACGTACAGGCGTCCCAGGCGGGCGTTGAAGAACACGACGTCCGGTCCGCCGGCGATGGGATGCGTCTCCAGCACGGTGCCCGTATCGGCATCCACCACGAGGAGGACGCCGGCGTCGCACGCGCAGAACAACCGCCGGCCGGCGACATCGATGTCGAGGCCATGCGGCCCCGCCTGCGGCATCGGTAGGACGTGCCGGATGCGGAGCGGATCGCCGGACTCGACGACCGCGATCTGTGGTGGGTCGGCAATGTTCACGTGAAAGGCGTCGCTGATCGGATCGTAGACGGCCCAGCGCGTGCGACCGGCGACGGCGATGTCCGCCAGTCGCTTGCGGGCTTGCATGTCGACGATCGACACCGTGCAGGAGCCGGCGACGGCCGGGTCCCCGACGTGGGCGACCAGCAACCGCCGCCGTCGAGGATCGTAGGCGAGTCCGTTCGGCCGCATTCCCACGGCGATCGTGTCGACGCGCGGGACGTCGCCGATCGTAACGACGCCGACGGTGTTCTCGCCGCGGTTCGACGTGACAAGGACCTCGGGTCCGGCCAGCAGTGCTCCGGCGACCGCCGGCAGGCCAGGGATGGACCGGATGTATCGAAGCGCCGCGATGTCGATCACGTCGACGGCGTCGTTGGCGGTGTGGGCGACATAGACGTGGCCCGTCGGCTCGTGCACCGCCGCGTGATCGAATCCGCCCGCCCGCACATGGGCCGGCAGCGCCACGAAGCCGAGCTGCTGCAGCGCCACGTCAGCGTCCGCCCGCCAGCTCGGCCACGAGGTGCTCGACACGGGCCACGATCTGGTCGCGGGCCGCCTCATAGCCGTCGCTGACGGCGGTGACGTCCCATTGATCCAGGCGCGGCGCGGGGCCGGCGTCGAGATCGCAGCCAAAGCTCACCACGCGCGTGGCAGTGGCGAGGTCGTAGAGGGTGACGGGGCGGGGACGGGCCGGCGACGGCTGCAGTCCCTCGCCGCTGAGGCCCTTCACGGCCCGCGGTGCGAGCTGCGCATCGGGCTCGGTGCCGGCCGCGACGGCGCCGACGGTGAGCCCGCGCGCGGCAGCGACTCGACGGAAGTGCGCCGCGGCGATCACGCTCTTGGCGGCGCCGTGCTGGCACACGAACACCACGCGCGAGGGCGTCGGTCGGCTCGTGGCCCCGCTCCGGCAGTAGGCGTACAGCGCGTCGTACATCGGAAACTGCCGGGCCATGTTCTCGAAGTCGTCCCGGCTGGTGCTCTGAAACCCCGTCGCCGCCGCGTAGAGGCCCGCGGACTCGGGGGTCAGGGTGCGATCGTCGGTATCGGCGCCGCGCACGATCTCGGCCAGCGCCGCCAGCGCGGCATCAGCGAGCTCATAGCGCTCGATGAAGGCATCGAACGAGCACAGGCGGCCGCGGTGCCCGAGTTCGACATCCGCAATGTCATAGGGAATGGCGCTCTCGCGCTCGGCGGCGGCGAGGACGCCTCCCGCGGGCACGAAGAGAAATTCCGGGCTCGGATCGATGAAGCGGGTGATGAGCCACGGACAGGCGATGCGATCGACCCGGGCACGTTCGCGCGTGATCCATTTCATGCTGACACTCCTGTCGTGTCGAGGGCTACGTCCGTTCCGCGCCCGATGGCGCGCGCCTTGTCGTAGACGGCGATGGCGGCCGCGACGTCTTGAAGGGCCGTCCCGCTGCTGTCGAACACCGTGATCTCGTCGGGCCGTGTGCGGCCAGGCCGATGCCCCGCCACCACCGCCGGAAGCTCGGCGTGCACCTGCGCGCGGGTCATGAGCCCGGCCGCGAGCGCGTGCTGCAGCTCACCGATCTCCGCACACTGCTCGAGGCTGTCGACGACGAGGGTCGCGCTCGCCACCAGGGCCGGGTCGAGCTCTTGCTTGCCCTGGCTGTCGGCGCCGACGGCCGCGATGAACGTGCCAGGCTTGACGTCGGCGGCCATGACATACGCACGCCGTGCCGGGGTACACGTGACGCACACGTCGCTCTCCCGGAGGACCGTGCGGAGGTCCTTGGCCGCCTCGGCCCGCAGCCCGAGCCGTACCGTCGCGCGCGCCGCCGCCGTCTCTGCGCGAGCGTGATCGGCGTCGAGCATCCACGCATGTTGCAGCGGCAGGACGGCGTGGATGGCAGCCAGCTGGATCTCGCCCTGCACGCCGCACCCGACCACCGTCGCCGTCCGTGTGTCGCGTCGCGCCAGGAACTTCGCGGCAACGGCGGTGGCGGCGGACGTACGGAGCATGGTGATGCTTGCCGAGTCCATCACGGCCAGCGGCGTGCCGTTACGCGCGTCCGCCAGCACAACCGTGCCCTGGATCGTCGGGAGCCCGAGCCGCCGCCCATTGTCCGGGAAGTTGCCGTTGATCTTCGCGGCGACGTAGCTTTGTTCGCCGCGTAGCCCGGCGACCTTGACGTGAAAGCCCCCATCCTCGGTCGGCAGGCTCAGCACGCCTGGCCCGAAGGTGCGCTGCTCGGCGTGCAGACGGAATGCGTTCTCCACGGCCTCGATACAGGTATCGAGAGAGAGGAGATCCATGACGTCGCTGCGCGACAGCATCAGCATGGCGTCACGCTCCCTTCTTCGTGGTGGTGGCGTACAGGCCTTCGAACAGCGACATGCCTTGCGCCAGCACGTGGTGGTCATCGGCCGAGGCGGCGAGGAGGGCGCGGATTGCGAGATCGATGCCGCGGGCTTCCTCGTTCGGGAACTTGCCATCACGAAGATCGGCCTCGTGAACCAGCTGCGCCAGACGGGTCAGCCGCCGGTCGCGCAGGCGCGCGCGCTTGATCAGCGTCTCGAATGTGCAGTCGTCGCCGTGGTGGGTGAGCTCCACCCCGGGCGCGTCGAAGGCGACCGCGTCCGGGGGAAACTCGTCCGGCGGAGCGAAGATGAACGCGGCCTCGGGGTCGATGAAGCGCTTGATGAGCCACGCGCAGGCGATGCGATCGATATGCGGGCGGGGGCGTGTGACCCACCGTCGGCCACGGAGCGCCGTCACATCCAGGCGCGGTGGCTCCTCGCGGCGTGGTGCTTCGGGGCGTCGGCTGCGCATGGCGATAACCTCCTCGAGCCGCCTCACCTCGGCGCCGCCCGGGGCATCGAAGAAATCGATGCCGCGGACGCGTTGATGGTCCTTGGCGAGGCGCGTCACGTCTTCATGAATGCGCGCGCGCGCCGCGTCGGTCTTGGCGCGCTCCAGCTCCTGGAGCGCCTTGCGATAGCGCACGGCGAGTTGTGTGTAGTCCTGATCACGCGGCTCGTGAAACAGCCGCAGCACCTCGGTCGGGCTCACGTTCTCGATCCGCTGGATGCGGATCAGCGTCGCCTCACCGCCGTCGCGCTCGATCTCCTGCGCCAGCCACTGGAAGTCCTCGTACCGGTCGGCTGTATCGGGCAGCAGGTACGCCGACCGTTTCAATGGCACCGCGCCAAGCGACCGCAGTCGCCTCCACACGCGCACGCGGAGGCTGGAGGGGTGCGGCGGCACCCCGACGAGGAGCAAGAGGAGATGCTGCTCCGACACGGCTACAAAGAAACATAAGTTGCATAATCTGTCAATGCCGGAGGCTCGAGGCGCCAGCTTCCAGGTCGTGTACACACCGAAGCTAATATCGCTTGATATACGAAAAATAGTGGGATATTAAGGCTCATCGCCATCGCCTACACTTGAGGCGTTGATTTATTTGAAAGAAACTATAGTCACATACCGATCTTCCCCCGGACGGCGATCATCATCTTCAGCGCTGGCTCGACGCCGCATCCTGCGGATCCTGCGGGTTGACAGCCTGGAAGCGCCGGGTGATGTTTTCGATCTGTGACGCGCGATCCGTGACGCCATCCCAATAGAGGAGGTGTTTCGTGGTAACCACGGCGACGACTCGCTGGCAGATGACCGGCCAGGGATACGAATTCTGTAACTGCGATTTCGGGTGCGGATGCAACTTCGGCGGGTTCCCCAACTCGAAGGATGGTAGCTGCCGTGCCCTCGTCGGCTTCACGGTAAGCAAGGGCCGCTGCGGGGACGTCGACCTCGCCGGAGTCAAGGGCGCCGGGATCTTCGTGTGGCCGAAGGCGATCCACGAGGGCAACGGGAAGGCGGCGTTCATCGTCGATCCCGCCACAAGCGACAAGCAAGTCGAAGCGCTGGCGCAGATCTTCACCGGCAAGCTCGGCGGGATGCCGTGGGAGGTCCTGGGGCCGACGTTCGAGGTCGTCGGCCTGACGAAGGCGAAGATCACCGTCGAGGGCAGTGGCCGCAGCAGCACGTTCCGCATCGAAGGCATCGGTGAAGCCCGCGGCGACACGCTGAAGAATCCGGTCACCGGAGAGGATCACATCGTCAACGTCGACCTGCCGACGGGATTCATCTGGAAGAAGGGCGAGGTGGGGCAGGGAACATTTCACGCCGCCGCCGCCGGCCTCTCGGTCGATTTCCAGAAGACGAACTGGATCTACTACCAGTACGACTGGTCGAACGCCGCCTGAGCACTCGCAGGCGACCGCCGAGCGTCTATGACGGTCACCCCCCGGGTCGGCGAGCTCGGGCTCGTGCGGGCCCGGGGGTTAACGGTCCGCGTCGGCGGCGGCGTTGGCCCGCTTGAGCGCCTTGCGTTGCCGCTTCCGCGCGTGGGCCTGCTTTCGCTTTCGCTTTACCGACGGCTTCTCGTAGAAGGCACGGCGCTTCATTTCCTGGAAGATGCCTTCCTTCAGCATGTGCTTCTTCAACGCCTTGAGAGCCAGGTCGATCTGGTTGCCGGCCACCTCGATACGGGCCGCCGTGATCACACGCGGCAACGCGCACCTCGGGTGGCGACGGGCTCAGTCACGGTGGGAGACGCGTCGCCACGGCCGCGTCGGCTCGGAACGATCGACGAGATTGAGGGTCACGAGACGTGCGCTGCCCTGTGCCACCGCGGCGGCGATACTGCCGAACAGCTCGGCCGACTCCTCGATGACGTCACCCGCGTAGTTCACGATGCGCCAGCGCCAACCGCGGTCCTCTGCCTTTGTCACCGCCGCTACCTGCATGGATGGCCCTCCTCGCGCGGCACCAATGCCGTCTCCCTGACCGCGCCGCGGATGTCACTGCGCCCCTGACCGGACGGGCTTGCGACCTCGATCCGGACTCGACGGCCGTCGAGCTCCTGGCCGCCCGGATCGCGGAGCGCCCCGGGGGCCGCCTCGCCGTCCTCGACGCCGGTCAGAAACTCGCGCGCGCACTCCCCTGAGCTCGAGAGCGACAGCGTCATCACGGCCCCTCTGCCACGGTCTGCTGTGAACCACCTGTGCACCACCGGCACCGCCGACGCCCCGATCAGCACAAGCGACGCAAGCACTGACACGACGTAGGCGACCGTTGACACTGACGTCACCTCCGGGGAGGAGTCGGCGTCGCTCCTGTACGGGACGTGCGCGGCAAAGCCAGATCCCAAGGGACGCGACGCCCGATCGCGCCAGCCAAGAGGTCCGGTGGTGGGCACGATTCACACTACGCTAGCAGGCGCTCGATGTCGAGGACTCGCCCCCGGCGGTAGTGGGTCAGGTGGCAGCAGACCCCCCTTCCGGCCGACTGGACGCTCCGTGGGCCGGCGATCCCGACGCGTCTGATTTGTTCGGGCGGAAGGGGCAAGCATGTCAGACTTGGCGTATGAGGAACCTTTTGCTGGTGCTGCTGACGACAGTGGTGGCCGCCTGTTCGACCGCTCATCCGAGGGCGACGCCGGCGAGGACGACCGAGTCGGGCGCCAACGACGTCAGCGGTCGATGGACGGGCAAGTGGACGGGAACCGGGTTGTTGATGTCCCCGCGCGAGGACAGCGTCATTCTGGAGCTCGCCCAGACCGGCGACACTGCATACGGGCGCTTCGCTCTCGAGGGCGCGACCGCCGCCGAATCGGTGCCGATCGATATCCGCAACGGCGGCCTCTGGGGTATCCGGGTGCGGGCGAGCATCTCGGGTGAGAAGGTCACGCTCCGTCATACCGCCGGCGGCCATCTCTTCACCGCCTATCTGAAGCTCACCGAGGACGGAGAGCACCTGTACGGCGTCGTTCGGGGGCCGCATCCGCGGGTCGCCCTCGTGTTGAGCCGTGCGCCCGAGGGCGCCGCGCCGCCGCAGGCGGCTCGGCCCGCTGAAATGCCGAAGACGGAGCCGAAGATCGTCGTGATCGCGCCGGAGCCGAAGGCTCCGGATGCGCCGCAACGGGAGGAGAATTTCATCGATGTGGCGGCGCTCTCGCCGATCCATTTCGACTTCGACAAGGCGGATCTTCGCAAGGACGCCATCGACACGCTCACCTCGCATGTCGCGTGGCTGAAGGACCACGCCGACGCGGTGCTGCTGGTCGAGGGGCACTGCGACGAGCGCGGCACGGACGAGTACAACGTGGCGCTCGGTGAGCGCCGCGCGAAGTCGGTCAGCGAGCTTCTGGCGGCGCAGGGCATCTCGCCCGAGCGGATCTCGACGACCAGCTTCGGTCGCGAGCGCCCGGTCTGCACGACGAACACCGAGGAGTGCCGGATGAAGAACCGCCGCGCCGAGTTCCGGATCAAGACCCGCTAGCCTGTCTTCCCACCATCGGTGAGGGCTCCGGGTCTCCCCGGAGCCCTCACCGTGTCCATCGGCGGTACCGTCGGGCCACCGGCAGCTTCGCCCGCTCCATATGGCGGTATGCTGGAGCTATCGCGTTACCGACTCAGCATCGTGGAGGTTCACCATGGTTGGATTCGTCATCGGCGCGCTGCTCGGCAGCGCGGCCGCGTATGTCTGGCACGACAAGATCCGCAGCTATGTCGACAATGAGCTCCCGGCCATGCGGGACCGCGCCGCCGAGCAACTCGGCAGCATGGGGCAGCGCGCCGGCGAAGCGCTCGATCACGCGAAATCGCGGCTCGACTCCACGGTGCGCACCAGCCAGGAGCGGCTCCGGACGGCGCGCGGAGGATCCGAATCGTCGACGGAATCGCGCTCACGCTCACACCCGTCGTAGGTCGATCGGGCAAGACGAGCGCCGCTCCGTGTGGCGCCCCGCGGCCGTGCGGGAGCACCGTGCGGTGGACGTCAACCCCATCCACCGCACCCGCGCGTGACTACTCGGAGGGTCGGAACACGCGGGGCTGAATCGTTACTTCTTCGCGCACTTGCTCGACGCGGCCGACCAGGTGCCGGCCGCCGTCTCGCAGTCGGCCTTGGTGCTGTACTTGGAGAAATCACCCGACGCGCCAGACGGGCTGGCCGACGGCGAAGACGTCGATGGAAACGGTGCGCGTGCGGGCCGAGAATGGCGTAGTAAGGTACGGCATGCTCTGGCTCGGTATTGACGTCGGCGGCACTTTCACCGACCTGGTGTTGTACGACGAGGCTACCGGCGCCATTCGCCTGGAGAAGACGCCATCGACGCCGCGTGATCACGCAGAAGGCATGATGACCGGCATCGGCCGCCTCGCGCTCCTCCTCGAACGCGTGGAGCGCGTGGCGCACGGCACGACGGTGGCCACCAATACCGCCCTCGAGCGCAGCGGAGCGCGCACGGCGGTCGTGACCACTCGCGGCTTCCGCGACGTCCTGGAGGTCGGGCGCGGCAATCGTGTGGTGCTCTACGACATCAAGGCGACGCGGCCGCCCGCGCTGGTGCCACGCTCGCTGCGGCTCGAGGTCGGCGAGCGCACCGTCTTCGATGGGACGGTCTTGCAGTCGCCGCCGGCCGAAGACCTCGAGCGCGTCGTGGAGGCGCTCCGGACCGCCGGCGTGGAGGCGGTCGCCGTCTGCTACCTTCACGCGTACGCCAACGCGGAGAACGAGCGGCGGACCAAGGAGGCGATCGTCAAGGCGCTCCCGCACGTGTTCGTGTCGACCTCCTCAGAGGTGCTGCCCGAGTATCGCGAATACGAGCGCTTCGCGACGACGGCCCTCAACGTGTACGTCGCCCCGCGTGTGCGACGCTATCTCGCCTCGGTCGCCGCGCGTCTCGCAGCGCAGGGGTATCAGAGGCCGGTTGCGGTCATGACGTCGAACGGCGGGACGCTGCCGGCCGAGCGCGTCGCCGATCTGCCCGTGCACTCTATGCTCTCGGGGCCGGCCGCCGGGGTGATCGGCGCCGCCCACGTCGGCCGCGCATGCGGGCACCCCGACCTCGTCACGTATGACATGGGCGGGACGAGCACCGACGTGTGTCTGGTGCGCGCCGGACAGTTCGCGATGACCACCGAGGGCCGGGTCGGCACGCTGCCGAACCGCGTGCTCCAGATCGAGATCAACAGTATCGGCGCCGGTGGCGGCAGCATCGCCTCGCTGGGCGCCGGCCGATTCCTGAACGTCGGCCCGCAGTCGGCCGGAGCGGCGCCGGGTCCGGCGTGCTATGGGCGCGGCGGCGACCAGCCGACCGTGACCGACGCCAACGTCGTGCTCGGACGGCTCGGTACCGCCAAGCCGCTCGGCGGCGAGATCCGCCTCGATCCCGAGCGCGCGCGGACCGCCGTGAGCCGCCTTGCTGCCGCGCTGTCCATCGACGTGGCCGCGATGGCCGACGGCATCGTCAAGCTCGCGGTGGTGAAGATGACGGGTGCCATCAAGGAGATCTCGATCATGCGGGGACACGACCCGCGCGCATTCACGCTGTTTGCTTACGGCGGGGCCGGACCGCTCCATGCCGCCTTCGTGGCGGCCGAGCTCGGAATGTCGCGCGTCATGGTGCCGCCCATGCCCGGGAACTTCTCGGCGTTCGGCCTGCTGGTGGCAGACGTCCGGCACGACGAGGTGCGGACGCGCGTGGCACGGACGGGGGACCTGGGCTTCGCGGAGCTGGAGCGGCAGTTCGGCGAGCTGACGGCGCGATCACGAGAGCGCCTCGCGCAGGACGGGTTCGCGCCGGCGGCGATGCGATTCGAGGCGAGCCTCGACATGCGGTACGTCGGGCAGGCGTTCGAGCTTGCGGTGCCGTTCGACGCGAGTCTCGCCACGATGACGGACGTCGAGCGCGCGTTCCATGCCGCCCACGAAGCCCGGTACGTGCACGCCACCGCCGATCCGGTGGAGATCGTCGGCCTGCGCGTGTCCGCCTACGGCATGGCCGCCAAGCCCGCGCTGCCACGTGCGCCGGCGACCGGCTCGCTCGCCGCGGCGCAGGTCGACGAGCGCGCCGTGATGTTCGACGCCACGCCGATCGCGACGGCCGTCTATGCGCGCGACCGCCTGCCGTCAGGCGCGATGCTCGAGGGGCCGGCGCTGGTCGAGGAGGCGGGGGCGACGACGGTCGTGCCGCCGGGGTTCCGGGTCACCGTCGATGCCCACGCCAATCTCCTGCTCGAGCGAGGCGTGCGGTGACGCCGCTCGACCCGATCACGCTCGAGATTCTGACGGAAGTCCTGATCTCGATCGTGCGGGAGATGCGCGCCACGGTGTTCCGGACCGCGCGCTCGGTGGCGATCTACGAGGCGAAGGACTTCTCGTGCGGGCTCTTCGATCACACCTCGGAGGTCATCGCGCAGTCCGAGGACATCGGCGCGCACGTGGTGCCGCTGCCGTGGTCGGTGCGCTCGGCGATGACCGAGTTCGCAGGCGATCTCGCCCCGGGCGATGTCATCCTGCTCAACGATCCGTATCGGGGCGGCACGCACCTGAACGACGTCACGCTCATCTATCCGGTCTTCGAGGCAGGCCGGCTCATCCTCTTTCCGGCCGTGCGCGAGCACTGGGCCGACGTGGGCGGCATGGTGCCGGGAAGCCTCTCCGGCGAGGCGACCAGCATCTATCAGGAAGGCGTGCGCATCCCGCCCATCAAGATCATCGAGCGCGGCACGCCGAACCGCGCGGCGATGGCGCTGCTCCTCAGCAACATGCGCGTTCCCGACGAGCGCGAGGGCGATTTCCACGCCGGGCTCGCCGCCTGCAAGACCGCGGAGCGCCGGATTCGCGAGGCCATCGCGCGCTACGGCCTCGACCTGCTGCTCGCCGCCATTCGTCAGAATCTCGATCGGTCGGAGGCGCGGATGCGGGAGCGCATCGCCGGTCTCCCCGACGGCGAGTACTATTACGAGGACTATCTGGAGACGTTCCCGGGCGGTCGGCTGGAGCCGCTGCTGTTGCCGCTGCGGCTTACTGTCCGCAGCAGCGAGCTCGTCGCCGATTTCACCGGCGCCTCACCGCAGGTGCCGGTTCCCGTCAACTCCACCCTGGCCGTCTCGGCCGCGTCCGTCTTCATCGCGCTCAAGTCGATCCTCGATCCGGCGGCGCCGCTGAACCAGGGCTCGTTCCGGCCGATCAGCGTGATCGCGCCCGAGGGCACCATCGTGAACGTGACGGCGCCGGCGCCGGCCGGCTCCCACGGCGAGATCCGCAAGCGTGTCATCGCGGTCACCGTCGGCGCGCTCGCCCAGGTCGTTCCCGACCTCGTCGCCGGCGACCTCTTCCGCACCTCGTTCCACAACCTGGTGGGCGGCGTTCATCCGCGGACGGGCAAGGAGTTCGTGCACTACGAATGGGCGTCCGGGGGCAACGGCGCGTTCGCCGAGGACGACGGGCCGAGCGCGATGGCCTCCATCGACTGGGGCGACCTGAACACGGTGCAGTCGACGGAAGTGCTCGAGACGCGCTTCCCGCTGCGGCTGGAGTGGTCGGCGCTCGCCACCGACTCCGGCGGCGACGGTCGTCAACGCGGCGGGCTCTCGATGCACCGCGGCATCCGGCTCGTCGCGCCGACGGCGACGTACTCCGTGCTCGCGGACGGCGCAATCCTGCCGGCATTCGGCGTCCTCGGCGGCGGTTCCGGCAGCCCCGTGGACTCGCACGTGATCCGCGACGGTGCTCGGCTGCAGTTTTCGACCCCTGGCAAGATAGGTGGCTTTGCGCTCGTGAACGGCGACGTACTGGTGCTTCAGTCGGCTGGCGGCGGGGGGTATGGCGATCCGCTCGAGCGTCCGGTCGAGCGCGTTCTGAGCGACTGGCGCGAGAACTACATCTCCGCCGACCGGTGTCGCGAGCGGTACGGCGTGGTCGTGAGCGCCGCCGGCGAGGTCGACGCCCCGGCCACCGAGAGATTACGCCGGCAGCTCGCGGCGCGACGCCTGCGGCTGGCTGTCGTGCCGACCCGAGACGATCTCTATCTCCAAGGCGCGGTCAGTCGGCGCCGGATCTGCCGGCTGAGCCCCGCTGACGCGGCGAGCATCGGCCTGGGTGAGGGCGCGATCGTCGAGCTGGTCGGAGCCATCGGCGCGCCGTTGCGCGCCTGGCTCGTGATCGACCCGGCCGTGGAGGCAGGGACCCTGCCGCTCGATCCGCTTGGCTGCCGCGTGCTGGGAGCGGTGGCCGGGACGCTGCTCCACGTCCGCCGACTCTGAGTCGCGCGGTCAGTACGTCGGCTTCGCCCGATAGTACCGGTCGCGGTCCATGGACTTCACGGTCACGCGCTTGATGCTGCCATCGCGGAGGACGTCGAGCACGATCTCGCGCCCGGCCGCGCCGCTCGCCCACAGCCGCGTATAGAAGTCGGCCTGGCCGCGGAGGGTCTGGCCGCCGAGAGCGACGATGACGTCTCCGACCCGGAGCGGCGCATTGTCCGCAGGACTGTCGCTGGCCACTCGCGTGACGATCACGTTGCCTTCCGCCTCCTGCGTCGTCACGCCGAGCCACGGTCGCGCGGGACCGGCCGCGCGGCCGCGAGCCACGAGGTCGGCGAGCAGTGGCTTGAGCCGGTCGATGGGCACGAAAAGATTGCCCGGCACCGCGCTGCGCGCCCCCACCGAATCCGGCACCGCGAGGGAGCCGATGCCGACGAGCCGGCGCTCGCGGTCCAGCAGGGCGGCACCCTGCCAGTTCACCGTCGCCGGCGCCGTGTAGATGGCGTCGTCCAGCAGGTACTCCCAGTAGCCGACGAACCGGCGCCGTGAGACGACGTAGGCCGGCGCGACGCCGTCGAAGCCGACGATGAGGACCCGCTCGCGTGTCGCGAGCCTGGACGAGTCGCCGACCTCGACGGGCTTGATTGGAAGGCGCCCGACGGCACGGACGAGGCCGAAGCCGGTGGCGGCGTCATACCCGATGACGGAGGCGGGAAACGTCGTCCCGTCGGCCGTCGAGAGCTCCACCGTCTCGGCTTCCAGGATGAGATATCCGATGGTCAGCACGAGCCCGCTGGCGTCGATCACGACGCCCGTCCCTTCGCGTTCCGTCCCCAGCGTCTCCGCCGAGCGCGCGTCGGCGACCGCGCGCGTCCGCAGCTTCACGACGGACAGCGCATCGACCGTCATCTCCGGCTGGGCGCGCGCGCCCGGGGGCGCCGGCGAGGGCGGCGGTGCGGCCAGCGCCGACGCCACGGCGACACACGCGGTGAGCAGCGCGCACACAATACCGAGGATCGGTCGGGTCCAGGCAGGGGCAGCGCTCATCGGCGACCTCCAGCAGCAATGTGTCTGGGAGTGAAGTATCGCAGGCGTGCTACGGCGCCGATAGTAGATTTCCGACCGACGACACGAGTGACAGGACGGCCGCGGCGAAATCCTGCGGCGCTTCCTGTGGCACGTTGTGTCCCACGCCGGGAATCACGCGTCGCTCGAACCGTTTGCCGAACGACGCCACGTGAGGCTCCGAGCTCGCGACCGGGGCAACGCCGTTGTCGGCGCCGTGCAGGACGACCGTCGGCACCGTGATGCGCGGCCGCATGGTCAGCCGCTTTTCCGTGGCCTCCATGGCCGGATCGCCCGGCGCGAGGCCGTAGCGATGGCGGTAGGAATGGATGACGACATCGACGAAGTCGGGGTTGTCGAACGAGGCGGCGGTTCGCTCGTACGTCGCGTCGTCGAAGCGCCAGCTCGGCGACCACAGCCGCCAGAGCAGCTTGCCCAGCTCGCGCCGATACCGTGCGAGCCCGGCACGGCCGCGCTCGCCGTGGAAATAGTACTGATACCAATAGCGATGCTCGACGTCCGGCGGCTGCGGCGTGGCGCTGCCCGCGATGTTTTGGATATTGTAGCCGCCGCACGAGACGAGCCCGCGCACCCGATCGGGCCAGAGCGCGGCCACCACGCACGCCGCCCGCCCGCCCCAGTCGTAGCCCGCGAGGACGGCCGGGGGGAGCGAGAGCGCATCGAGCAAGGCGAGCAGGTCGTGCCCGAGGGCCGCCTGCTGTCCCGATCGCGGCGTCTCCGCCGAGCGAAAGCGGGTAGGGCCGTAGCCGCGGAGATAAGGGACGATCGTCCGGCATCCCCGGGCGGCCAGAGGCGGTGTTACCTCGTCAAACGCGTGCACGTCGTACGGGAACCCATGGAGCAGCACGACCGGCGCTCCGTCGGCGGGGCCCGCCTCCTCGTACACGACGTCGAGCACTCCGGCCGCGATATGCCTCAGCATGTGTCGCCCTTCGGTGTTTGTGGTTTGCCGGCCGCTGCCATAATCTCATCTGTCGTGCGCCGTGCGCGACTGACGCTGCTCGTCTGTGTCGGCCTCACATTCGTCCTGCACGCCGGCACATATCTGCTGAACACGCAGCTGCCGCTTCACCTGCTGAGTCTCGGTGGCAGCCACGCCCAGGTCGGCTGGCTCTTCGGCGTGACGACGCTCGTGGGTGTCGTGCTGCGACCGCAAGTGGGCGGGTGGACCGATCGCTACGGTGCGCGCACCGTGATGATTCCCGGCGCGGTCGCGCTGCTGGTGACGGCGCTGGCGCTCACCCGCGCGACCAGTCCGGTGGCGGTCATCGCGCTGATGGTCGGGCTCGGGATCGGCAACGCGCTCATCTCGACCACCGGCAGCATCGTCGTGGCCAACGAGAGCCCGGCGGAGCGGCGCGGCGAGTCCCTCAGCCTCTTCTATGTCTTCTCCTCCGCCGGCGTGGCGCTGGGGCCGCCGATCGGTTTCGCGCTGGCCGAGCTCGGCGGCATGCGACTGAACTTCGGCGTCGTCATCGCGCTGAGTCTCCTCGGTGTCGCGCTCGTGCTCTTCGTCAGGACGGCGCCCGGCAATCCGAGGGCCGCCGGTGGCTTCGGGGCACCGTGGAGCCGGTACGCCGTCCCCGCTTCCATTGCGCTCGTCATCATCACGACCGGCCACGCCACGGTCTACGCGTTCTTGCCGATGCACGCCGGCGGAGCGGGCCTCGGCAGCGCTGCCTGGTTCTTCCCGTTGATGTCGGGCTTCACCATCGCCTGCCGGCTGGTGCTGCGCCGCGCGTCCGACCGCTTCGGCCGGCTGCCCGTGCTGCTGCCTGCCATCGTGCTGCTCGCGTGCGGGAACGCCATGCTGGCCGTGACACCGCGGCCGTGGTCGCTGGGGGTCGCCGCCGCGCTGCTCGGCTGCGGCAACTCGATGCTCTATCCGACCCTCGTCGCCCTCGTCGTCGATCGCACGCCGCTCGTGGAGCGCGGACGCGCGATCGGGACCCTGTCGGGCGCGTGGGACGTCGGCGTCGCCATCGGCGCGCCGCTCATCGCGTTGCTCGTCCAGCGCCGCGGTTACGCCGCCGGCTTTCTCGCCTCGGCCGTGACGACGGCGCTCGGTCTCGTCGCGCTCCTCGTCAGCGAGCGGCGCCGCCGCTCGAGCGTCGCAACGGCCGCCCGCGCTTGATTCCGCCGCAGCGCGCCGGCCCCAGCATGTATCACGACTGCGGCTTGGAGAAGTACGTCTAGCTTCTAAAACCGCACGCGGACGCCCGCGAAGCCGGCGATCGGCGCCCCGGGTGCCACGAACCGCTCGACCGCGATGGGATCGGCGAAGGCGTTGAAGTTGAGCCCCCCGGCCGTCTCGTACTCGGCGTCGGTGACGTTGTCGACGCGAGCCCAGATTTCCACGTGCTTGATCGGTTCGTAGCGGGCGTGGAGGTTCAGGATCGCATAGCCGTCGAGGCCGGCGCGCCGGTTGTCCTCGTCGCCTCGCAGGACGCTGCCGGACGTCGCGATCACGTCCGTCCCCAGCCACAGATTCGTCAGCACGCCGACCTCGCCGCCGAGCTTGAGGCTGTGCCGCGGAATGCCGGGGATCCGATCGCCTGGGCGCACGCGGACTCCGTCGGCCTCGGTGACGCTCGCCAGCGTCGCGGTGGTCTCGTAGGTCGCCTCGGTGTAGGTGTAGCTGGCGAAGTAGCGGAGCCGCTTCCATCCCCCCGACAGCCCGGTCTCCACGCCCTGACGCCGCGTGCGCGACACGTTGCGGAAGAACCCGCCGCCACCGGTCTCGACCACCGTGAACAGGATGTCGTCCTCGAGATCGGTGCGAAAGAGCCCCAGATTCCACGCGAGGCCACGCCCGAGTGGCAGGGTCCCGCGCGCTCCGACCTCGTACGTGCGCGCCACGACCGGCTTCAACGGCGGATCGGCGACGAACGCATTGGGCAGGTTGCAGGGCGCGGCCGGATCCGCGCACGTGAGCTCCGCGGCGGTGGGCGCGCGGAAGCCTTCGCTGTACGAGCCGAACAGCGTCACGTCCGGCCGCGCCTGAAACGCCAGGCCCGCCGATGGGTTGAACCGGCTGAAGCCATGATTGCCGTCGAGGGCGGGGTTCTGCCGGCTGCGGTCGCGGATGTCGATGGTGACGTGCTGGTGGCGGCCCGCGAGCGTGAGCGCCAGCCGCTCGGTGAGGTCGATCGTGTCGGTGATGTACACGCCGACGTTGTGCTGACGCGTCCGCACGTCGACCCGCGTCTCGAACGGCTCGGTGCGGGTGGTGCCCACGGCGGTGCCCGACGCGGCGAGGTCGGCATCGGCTTCACGCTGGCTGAAGCGCGTGGTGTGGCCGTCGTAGGCGACGCCGCCGGTGACCCGGTTGTCACGGCCGAGGATGCGGCCCTTGTGGGAAAGCTGCAGGGTCGCGCCCCAGTCGTCGGTGTGGGTCCGCGTGGTGCGCTGCTCACCGCCCGCTGTTCGGACCCGCGTGCCGCTGAGCGGCGCGCCGGCGCTGTCGAAGAATCCCACCGCAGACCCGCTGCACCGTCCGAGGTGCACTGGCTGACCGCCGGCGTCGAACGCCTCCGCGCCCGTCGCGTCGTCCACGCAGGTGACCTGGGCGTCGCCATTGAACGTGCGGCGCTGATAGTCGCGAAGGAAGAGATCAGTGGAGAGCAGCAGATCCTCCGTGAGCTCGTGACGGCTGCGAAGGTGGCCCAGATGCATCCGATTCCGTGTCTCGTCGGGAAACGTGTGCACGGCGCTCCGGTCACGCGCCAGCGTGCGCTCCGGCGCGAGCCCGTTCCCGACGAGCGCGTTGTTCGCATGGATGTAGCTGACACTCAGCCGGGTTTCGCGCGCCTCCCAGCCCGCGTTGGCGTAGAGCTGGCGCAGCTCGCTCGACGAGCGGTCGCGCCAGCCGTCTTCGTTCATCGCGTTGAACGCGAGGTACCAGTCGAATGGCCCGCGGACACCACCGTGCTCGGCCTCGACGGTCCAGCGCCCGAACGACCCGCCGGCGGCGCCCAGCATCGTCCCGCTGAAGTCCCGGCCGGTCTTCGTGTGCACCGCCAGCGCGCCGCCGATGGTATTGAGACCGAAGATCGGATTTGATCCCGGAATGACGTCGATGCCCGCGATGGCGCGCCGCGGAATCAGATCCCAGCTCACCGTCTCGCCGAAGCCGTCGTTGAACCGCATGCCGTCGAGATAGACCGAGAGACCGATCGGGCTGCCCGTCAGTGGGGACGCGAGAAAACCGCGGTACGTCAGCTCGTTCTGCCAGGGGTTGCCCTGGGTGCTGGCGATGGTCACGGATCCGAAGCGGCGATAGAGAATGTCGGCGACATCAACGGCGTCCTGGTCCTGGATCTCCTCCGTGGTCGTCGACTGCACGTTGCCCGGATATTGTTGAAGCGGAACGCCGAAGGCCGGCAGAGGTGCCACGCCGATGACCTCGACCGGCGGCAGCTGCGGTATGGTCTCGCGCTCCTGCGCCGCGACGGGGACGCTCACCAGCGCCAGCACCGCGACGGCGAGCAGCGCGCGGGGGGTCACGAATGACGAGCGGCTGGCTCCCTCACTGGCTGGCCTGCTCGCGGTAACGGCGCGGCACCCGGTCCACCCGATTCGTCCAGTTCCCCACGCCCTGCTCGTCCACCCATTGATAGACGTGCTCGCGGGCCGGCAGCGCGCCGCCGGATGTCGGCGCTCCGTTCGGCGTTGCGGCTGGTGGAGGCGTCGGGGGCGGTGGCGGCGGATGATTGGGAATCCAGACCCAGGTGTACGGCGTGCTGACGCCGTCGCCGCGGAGCTCGTAACGGCCGTGGGGATGCTCCACCACACGCGGCAGTGGTGCTGGCGGCCGCCCAGCCAAGGTCGGGGGCGCGCTGTACACGACCGGCGGGGCGCTGACGACAGGCGGTGGGGCACTGTAGATGACCGGCGGAGCGTACGGCGGCATGTAGGCGGTGATGGGTGCGGCGAAGACCGGCGGCGTGTACACCACGATCGGGGTCGCGATGACGACGCCGAGGCCGCCGAGGTGATGCCGGAATCCGCGGTGGTGGTTGAAACGGTGCCCGTCGATCGCCGGCGCACGATGACGGCCGCCGAACGTCGTGGCGCCGTGTCCGCGAAACCGGGAGTCGGCGGCGACGCCGGTCGGCGTCGCGAAGCTTGCGAGCAATCCCACGAACACGACGATGCCGATGGCGCGGTGGCGCATCCTCATTCCGCTCTCCGTCGAGAATACGAAGACTGTGCGCGCCCAGGGGCGTGCCGTCAAGGCGGGCCGCCTCAACGCGTTGTGATGGCTGCTACGCGCGTTGTGATGCTGCTACGATGGTGGCGCTCGGGCGGGGGAGGCATGGAGGATGGGCCCCGGCCACGGCGGTCCGCGCTCCTGGCCAACGCCGACCTCGAGGGCACTGGTGAGCAACCGGACGTGGAACGATGCCTGACGCGATCCTCTGCCTGAACAGCGGCTCGTCGTCGCTGAAGTTCGCGGTCTATCAGCTCGGTCACTCCGAGCATCGCGTCGCCAGCGGCGCCGTCGAGGGCATCGGCGCGCCGACCAGCCGCATGTGGCTGCGGCGCGGGTCCGCCGACGCGATTCACGAGACGACGACGCCGATGCACGACCACGCGAGCGCCGCCCGCCGGGTCTTTGCCGCGCTCGAGGCACATGGGCTCGACAGGGCGGCCGCCGTCGGGCACCGCGTGGTCCACGGCGGGCCGCACCTGTCGTCGCCGCAGCGCGTCGATGACAAGCTCCTCACCACGCTTCGACAGCTGGTCCCGCTCGCGCCGCTTCATCTGCCGGGTGAGCTCGCGATCATCGAGGCCGTCGCCCGCCAGCGCCCCGGCCTTCCCCAGGTGGCGTGCTTCGACACCGCATTCCATCGCGGCATGCCGGAGTCAGCCCAGCGTCTGCCGCTGCCGCGGGCGCTGTGGGACGACGGCGTTCGGCGGTACGGCTTTCACGGTCTGTCCTACGAATACGTGCTGTGGAAGCTCGGCGATGCGGCGCGCGGACGCCTCATCGTGGCGCATCTCGGCAACGGTGCAAGCCTGGCCGCGGTGCGCGACGGACGCCCCGTCGACACGACGATGGGGCTCACACCGCTCGGGGGCCTCGTCATGGGCACGCGCCCCGGTGACCTCGATCCCGGCGTCCTCCTCTACCTCGTGCAGCGCAAGCGCTACGATCCGGAGCGACTCGCCACGCTGCTCAACGACGAGTCCGGACTGCTGGGAGTCTCCGGCTCGACCTCGGACATGAAGACGCTGCTCGAGCGACGCGGTGCCGATCCGCGTGCGGCGGAAGCCGTGGCGATGTTCTGCGCGTCGGCTCGCAAGCACATCGGCGCCCTCGCCGCCGCGCTCGGTGGCCTCGACACGCTGGCCTTCACCGGCGCCATCGGGGAGCGCGCGGCTGTCGTGCGCGCCGGGATCTGCGGCGACCTCGGTTTCCTCGGCATCCGGCTGGACGGCGCGAAGAACGACGCCAATGCGGAGATCGTGAGCGCGTCATCGGCCGCGTGCACCGTCCGTGTCGTCCCGACGGACGAGGAGCTGATGATTGCTCGCCACACCGCGGCCGCCGTCGGGCTCTCGTAGGAGACAGCGGCGACGTATTGGGCGGGGAAGTCGAGGGCGCCGAGCAGTCGCTGAAGGCGAGCGGCATCGTCGGCGTTCCGCTCCTGCGGCCCCGGCGGCTCGGCCATGTTGTAGCAGAGCGCCGACGAGCCCGCCGTCCAGCGGCCGCGCGACAACGGCTTCGGGCCGGTAGTCCTCGAGACCGGGCGCCGCGTAGAGTCGCTCGCCCGCAAGAGGTCGAGGTCCATGAAGAGGCCATAGAACAATGCGTCGACGGGGCGCGTGGTCATGGGCGCAGGAGCCCGGCCCGGCACCGGCGGCGGGAGGCGGAGGCGGAGGCTCTGATATGCTTGGGTCGCTCGCTCATGAAGCTCTCCGCCAAGTTCGCCCGACAAGAGACCGAGGCAGCCCGCCTCGCGCGCATCGCCCGGCGTCGGATCTCCAAGGAGCGCGAGGCCGCCGTCCGTCGCATGCTGAGCCTGCCCGACGAGTCCACGCCGCTCGATGACCCGCCGGCGGCCGGGGACCCGCGCCGCGAGATCGCTTGATCGACCGCGATCACTTGCCGCCGCCATCCGTCAAGCGCCGCCCGGCGGCCCACAGAGACCTGCTATCTGCGCTGCAGATTTCCTGCTTCACGGTTCGGGAGGGATTGGTATCTTTGCGCTCGCGAGCGACGCGCCCCGAACAGCGCTGCGGACTACGGGTCGCGTCTGAACGTCGCCCAGGCCTCGTAGCAGCCGTCGTGGAAGCGCCAGTCGAGCGCCTGATGGACGCTGACCAGCGAGGCCGTCTCGCTGGGATGGATCGTCTCACCGCAGCCGTCGCATGGCCGCCCATCGCCGCTGCCGACGAGCTGAGTGTGGCCCGTGGGGGCAGGCAAGCCGCCGCGGCGCGTCTTGTCGCGGGTCTTGTCTGCGCGTCCGGCGTACGACATCCGCGGCCACATCATACTCAAAGAATCAAGACGCCGCCGTCCTGATCGCAATGCGCTGGCATGTGCCTTGCGCTTTACCGACACATGACGCGACATATGAACCGCCCGCATCGCCGGCCGCACGGTATCGCGAGAGATGCCACGACGCGCAGGTAAGGGCGTCACGCTCGGAGAAGTGAGGAAGCGCTCCAACAGCTGCGCGGCATGCCGCGCGCCGCTCGGAGCGGACGAACGGATCGTATGGACGTGGGCGCGTCAGCGGATCCACGAGGGGTGCATGCCGATCTGGGCGTTCGCCGAGCGCGGCCGCCGCGCGCTCGGGGACTGGATCGTCGAGCCGGTCGGATCGCTGCTCGCGCGACATCAGGGACGTTTGTGCAGCACGTGTCTGGCGCTCGCCCTGTCGGTCAGTCTCACGGAGGCGCGGCAGATCGTCGACATCGTGGCGAATCTGCCGGGCTTCCGACTGCTGCCGGTCACGTGTCAGACGTGCGGGCGCTCGACCATGACACTCTGCGCGGTACCGACCTCACCGCCCGCGATATCCGACGTCGGAATCCCCTCGGGGAAGTGCACGCACTGCAGTCAGCCGATCGAGGACACGTCGTCCGTGGTCAGGACGGAGCATGGGCGCTTTCACCGCGCCTGCTCGCAAATTATCAGCGCTCGCGATCGCTTCCGGAACGGCAGGGCGGTGGCTCGCCAGTCGCGCGAGAAACTGGAGCGTGCGCGCGCGATGCTCGAGGGGCCCCGGACGGAACCGTAGTTACAACTCTGCGCCTTTTGCAAAGCGACTGGTACGTCGTTGCCCTGCTAAGGTGTCCGCAGCCGGACGTCCTCGTACGACGGAAAGGCGTACATCGGCATCGCATTGATGGTGTGCTCCGCCACGCGTGGTCCCACGCCGATCAACCCGCGCAGATCCATGATCGGCGCGTACATGACGCGGTCGATCGTGAGCTGCTGGATCCTGTGCAGGAGCGCTTCGCGCTTGGCCACGTCACGCTCGCGCGCCTGCTGGAGGAACAGCTCGTCGATGTCCGGATAGCCGCCGTACGCGTAGCTGCCCTTGGAGTACATGAACGACTCCACCCGGCTGGCGGCATTGCCGGAGTTGCCGACCGCGGTGAGGAACAGCCCACGCAGCTTCTTGTCCTGCCAGGCCGCATAGAAGGCGGCGCGCTCCAGCAGCCGCATGCGCATCCGGATGCCCACGGCATTGAGATTGTTCAGCGCCGCCTCGCCTACCGTCGCAAATCCGGGAATCGGTACGAACTCGCCGGCGTCGACGCCGTTCGGGAAGCCGGCCTCGGCCAGGAGTTGCTTCGCTTTTTGCGGGTCGTAGGGCAACGGCGCGACTTGAAGCGCGAAGTCCATCACGCGCGGCACGATGACGCCCGCTGGCGGACAGAAGCCGAGACAGGCGGCCTCGCTCGTCGTCTTGCGGTCGAGCGCGTAGTTGACGGCCGACCGCAGCCGCTTGTCGTGCCAGAGGGACTTCGGATCCCACTGATCGGCGAACTCGATCCAGAAGATCGAGGCGTGGCGGGTGGCGACGAGCGTGTAGCGCGCATCGCCCTTGACGCTGAGCGCTTCCGGCCCGTCGAGGAACAGGGCGAAGTCCGTCTCGCCGCTCTTCAGCATCGCCAGCCGCGTGGTGCCGTCCGGGACGCTCTTCAAGACCAGCCGCCTGACGTGAGGCGCGTGCCGCCAGTACGTCGGCACGGCTTCGAGCACGATGTCGACGCCGGGGCGCTGGCTGACGAAGCGGTACGGGCCCGCGCCGACCGGTCGCTGCCGGAAGCCGTCGGCGCCCACCTGCTCGAAATACTTCTTCGGCAAGACGATGGCCGCCGCAGTCGCGGTGGTGCCGTAGAAAGTCATGAAGTCCGGCCACGGCTCCTTCAGATGAAAGCGGACGGTGAGCGGATCGATGACCTCGAGCTGCCGCACGCGGGCTCGAAACTCGCGAGCCCCCGCGCCCTGATAGCGCTCGAAGCTGAAGCGCACATCCTCGGCGGTCAGCGGATCCCCGTTGTGAAACGTGAGCCCGCGTCGCAGCTTGAACTCGTAGGTCATTCCATCACGGCTCTCCGTCCACGACTCGGCGAGGCTGTTCCCGATCTTCTGGCCGGGCAGTGGCCGCACGAGTGCGTCGTGGATGGCGTACATCACGCCGAACGGCGTGATCTGCGGCGGCGCCGCCGACGGGTCGAACCAGCTTGGCGCCAGCGTGACGTGAAACGAGACCGTGACGTGGTCGGTGGGGTTTTGCGCTGTTGCCGGCGTCACGCCGCTGACGACGAGGACCGCCGCGAGGATCGAAGTCACGACACGAGTGAACCCACTGTGTGCGTGCATTGCCGTCCCTCCTCAGCAGGCGGGTACGCTACCACGCGTCGGCTTGCGCCCGCCAGCAGCGGAAACACGGCGGGCGCCGGGAAGTCCCGGCGCCCGCGGACACGCTGCCGAACAGGGTGAGCGCTAGTGGACCGTGTAGGGCCGGCGGAAGTTGAGGGTCGCCACAGGCGACGCCGGCACGACGCTCCGATTCCCCGCCATGAACGACGTGCATACCCCTCTTTCGTCAAGTACCGAGGCGACCATCTGCATCGCCGGTGGCGTATTCGGCTCCGCCACGTAGACCATGCCGTCCGGCTCTCGCACGGCCGCTAGCGCGAACACATTGGCACCTCTGCTGAGTCCCATGCCGGAAATGTAAACGTTCGGGCCGGTGCAGTTGCTGGCGCCGAACCATAGGAACTGACCCACGAGCTGCTGCGGCAACACCTGCAGGACGAACGAGCGATTGTTCACGCTCATGCTCACCCAGGGGACGTTGTCCTGGATACCGACCACGTCGCCCACTTTCTGTTCGTTGCTGTCATACACGGCGAGCCTTTCGGCCGTACCGCCGTTCGGGACCTGCGACGTCAGCGTCTGTAGTTGAGTCGTGAGGCTACCGACCTGACCCTGCAACGCGTATAACGCGCTCATTTGCTGCTCGAGCGCATCGATTTTCTGCTGGAGCGTCGCCACCGGATTGCCCGAACCGGCCGGAAGACCGGAGTTCCCGCGATTCTGCGCGAGCGCCATCGGGCTCGCGGCCAGCGCGGCGAGGCCTCCGCAGAGCAACGTCGCGATCAGCGTGCGTCCCGCTCTCCGCATCAACATTCCGCCCTCCCTCGGCAGCGTGCGCGGTATCACCGCGCGTCGGGCACTTCGGCAAGCGGCTCGGTGCAAGGCGAGTGCCGCGCCAGGAGTCGTGCGGAGAATTCTCGGGTTACGCATAAGGGACGCATGAGAGACCGTCAGTTCGGCACGCACCGACTGACGTAGGCGGGCAGTGGGAACTTCGCCGCCGGACCGTCCTCATATTGAGCACCTACGAGGCACGACAGCCCCGCACCGACGCGCGCCCAAAATTTGGGGACCGCGGCCGCCGGCCGGTAAGATTCCAGTCAGCGGTGTCAAAGCGACGAGCCAAGACGTCTACCGTGCTCTGGGTTCCCGGCCGGGAGCGCCCAAAAACTCACGAACTTGGCGCGCGTTGGCTCTGGTCCGCGAATTGCGTGTCTGGCGCCGCATGAAGCGTGGGTGTCTGTATAGAAATGAATCAGGCGTCAGCCTCATCGAGCTGTCGGTGATGGTTTTCATCATCGGGATCGTCTCGGTCCTCGCCGTTCCGTCCTTCATCAGTTACTCGCAAGCGGCGCGACTGAAGGCGGGCGCCCAGGAGCTGGCGACGATCATCAACCAGGCACGGCAGGTCGCCATCTCTCGGAACACCACGACGTGCGTCGTTCGGAGTGCCGACAAGGTCTACTTCCGCGTCGGGACCTGTGCGGGCGCCATCTGGACCGGGCCCGGCACCGATGCGGCCGGCTCGTTCGCGCTGACGGACGGTGTCCGCGTGAGCGCGGCGACCGCGAATGTCGTGTTCACTCATCTCGGCACGGCGAGCACGGCGGGAACCTACACGGTGCTCAATCCCTCCACGAACAGATCCATGAGGGTGATCGTGGCTCTTTCGGGCCGCATCACGATTGGCCCATGAAGAACGAACAAGGATTCACGCTGGTCGAAGTGCTGCTCGCCGCGTTCATCACGACGCTCGGATTGGTGGGCCTGCTCGCCGTCATCCCGTTCGCGAGCTTCGCCATCGGTGATGGGTATCGACTTTCAACGGCGACATTCCTCGCCGAGCAGAAGCTCGAGGAGGCACGCCACATGCCGTGGAGCACCATTCCGAACAACGACTGCCTGGGCGTTTCGGCGACGGCGACGTCGCCGCCGACCGTGCCGGCGGGGAAAACCTGTACGCTCGGCGCGACGACCGTCAATGCCGGCGGTGCTTTGACGTGGTTCGCGGATCAGGGAACGAGCAGTATCGCGGGCTTTACCGGCTATTCCCGCGTCGTCCGCATCACGGACTGCGGCGCGACGGCCTGTAGCGGGATCACCAATGCGGCCCTGCGCAAGGTTGACGTGACGGTGACCTACCGCGCCAGTAATGCGGTCGGCGTGTCGTCCTTCGACAAACCGGTGACCGTCACTCTGATGGTGGCTCAGCGATGATAGGACAGAAGGGCTTCTCCGCTGTCGAGTTGCTCATTGCCGCCGCCATGACGAGCACGCTCATGGCCGGCGTTTTCATGATCCTGCAGCAGGGACAGAATGCGTACCTCTTCGGAGCGGGGCGCGCGGAAGTGCAGCAAACGGCCCGCGGCGCGCTCGATCGCCTCTGTAGGGAACTGCGCATGGGGAGTAGCGTCACGGCGGCCTCGGCCTCGAGCGTGACGTTCAATTTCGTGGACGAGAACGGCGCGACCGTCACCGTGCAGTACTCGCTCAGCGGGACGAACCTCCAGCGGAACCAGACGGCGCCCGTTCCCGCTGCTGCGCAGCCCGAGACGGTCATCGGCGGGGTGAACGCGTTGGCGTTGACGTATTTCGACTCGAACAATGTGGCGACCACGACCGCCGCCAACGTGCGGACGGTCAACGTGAGACTGACGACGCAGCCGCAGGTCACGACGGCGAGCTACTCGCCGGACAATCAGCGAGCCATGGTCGAAGACCGCGTTCGACTGAGGAACCGCATATGAAGAGCGACTTTCGCCCGTTCGATGGCCTCGTGAACGAGCGTGGTATGGCGCTTCCCGTGACATTGATCGTGCTGACGCTCGTCACCACGCTCGCCCTCGCCTTTCTGGTGCTGTCGGCGAGCGAGCCCGTGATCGCAGCCAACCACATGGCGAGCGCGCAAGCGCGCGCGATGGCCGAGTCCGGGGTCGAGCGCGCCCTGTGGGCGCTGACCATGGGCACGACGGCGCCGACCACGACAGGCGCCGTCGCCGATCCGTTGCCGAGCAGCCCCGCCGGACAGCCGTACAACGGCGGCACCTACGTGGCGATGGGCACGATTGGCGGCTTCACCGTCTCCATCGCGAACGGCGCGGCCTCCAATGAGCGGGTGATCGAGGCGATCGGCTATGTGCCGAACAACGTCAATCCTGTCGCCACGAAGAAAATTATCCTCACGGCCACCCGGATGAAGTGGCTCGACCCGCCTTGCGCCATCTGTGCCGGTGGCGAGGCGCCCAATGGAACGCAGACGAACATCCAGATCGGCGGCGCGGCGACCGTCGACGCGTCGGTGACGGAGAACTACTGTAACGGCGTCATGCCGACGGCGGCGACGATGTCGCAGGGCTCCGTGAACACCAACGGTAATCCGGACCTCTCGGCACCGCCCGGCGGTGTCCCGGCGCTTCAACACCAGTCGGCCTCGAACTTTCAGTCGTTCTTGTTCACCGACGCGGACATGGAGATGCTGAAGACGATCGCTCAGATGCCGGGGCGAGGGACGTACCTCCAGGGGTCGCAGACCTTCACGTCGCCGCCGCCCAACGGCATCATCTTCATCGACACGCCGTCGGGCAACCCGTTCACGGCCAGTTCGCCGTCGAGCGACATCATCACGGTGGACGTTCACGGCACCTGGTCGCAGGGCTGGAGCGGCTGGCTCGTCGTGAGGGGTAGCGTGTACATCAGCGGCAACGTCACCATGAACGGGCTGATCTATGCACAGAACGACGTGACGCTGGACGGAACCGGAGGCGGCGGAATCAGCGGTGCCGTCATCTCCACCAATCGGATGGATACCCAGTCCACGACCGTTGACGCCCAGAGCATCGGCAACGCACCGACCACATACAACTGTCGGGCGGTGCGAGACGGTGGTGGCACGATCTCTCAGAATTGGTTCGCCAAGCCGGGTACGTTCAGGGAGGTTGCGACCTTTTGAGATACTTCGCGATCGGCCTGCTCATCGGTGCTGCCGTTGGACTGGCGAGTTGTCAGAACACGGCGCCGCCGCCGGCGTCGAGCAACGCAGTTTCCGTCGATCACGCCGCGGAGGCCCGCAACGCCTTCGCGGCGCGTGATTGGGGCAAGGCGGCGCCGCACTTCCGCGCCGCCATCGCCGTGGATCCCGGAAGCTTGACGCTCCATCACGGGCTCGCCACCTGTGCCTCGTGGCTCGGCCTGCTCGACGAAGCGAAGGCCGAGTTCAACTGGGTGCTCGCGCACGCTCCGGCCGGATCGCCCGAGGCGCAGCTCGCCCGCGAGTGGCTCGCAAGCGCGGAGACAGCGGAAGAGGCAACGACCACGGCTTCCGCGGATGCGCCCGGCTCAAAGGTCGGTGATGCCGCGGTACACGGTCTCGTCACCTGGGAAGGCCCCGGCCATCCGTCCGGTGTCCTGCCGCGGGCGCAGATCCATTTGAAGGGATTGCCGGACGGCCCTACCAAAGGCGTTTCGTATTACATGCGAACCGACAAGGAGGGCCGGTACCGCTTCGATCGCATCAAGGCGGGACAATACCGGCTGACCGACGCCATTGCCGGTGAAATCAAGTGGAACCTGAGGATCGAGGTGAAGAGCGGCGAGGATCTCGCGCTCGACCTCACGCCCGGCAACAGCGTCGCCAACCGCAACGACTTCCCACCCGCTGCCCAGGGCGCCCGTCCCACGCCGCCATCCTGAGGTAAGCTCCTCGCGACTCCAGTCCGCGGGGAGAGGCCGATGGGTTTGCTCGAGGGCAGGGTGGCGATCATCACGGGTGCGTCCAAGGGCATCGGACGCGCCCTCAGTCTTCGATTCGGTCGTGAAGGCGCCCACGTCGTCTGCGCGGCGCGCTCCGTCGATCTCGTGAAGGAGACGGCGGCACAGGTGCAGGCGGCCGGCGGCCGCGCCATCGCGGTCGCGTGCGACGCCTCCGTCGAGGCCGACGTGCGACGGCTGGTCGACGCGGCCGTTCACGCCTTCGGCCGCATCGACACGCTGGTCAACAACGCCGGCGACGGCGGGCCCACCAAGCGCGTGCAGGACTACCTGATCGAAGACTGGCGCTACACGATCGATTCGTGTCTCACCAGCTCCTATCTGTGCACCCGCTTCGTGGTCCCCGAGCTGATCAAGGCCGGTGGCGGCGCCATCGTCAACATCTCGTCCGGTGCCGGCCGTCGTGGCCTTCCGTTCCGCATCGGGTATTGCTCGGCGAAGGCCGGACAGGTGGGCATGACGTACGGCATGGCGCTGGAGCTCGCGGGCCACAACATCCGCGTGAACTGCGTGGCTCCCGGCGCCGTCGAGGGCGATCGGATCGATCGCGTGATCGCCGGCCAGGCCGAGGCGCGCGGGATCTCCGTGGAGGCGATGCGCAAGGCCATGATCGAGCGTGCGCCGCTCAGGCGCATGGTGACCGCCGACGACATCGTCGACGCCACCGTGTTCTTCTGCAGCGACATGGCGCGCAGCATCTCCGGGCAGGTCCTCTCGGTCAACGCCGGCGAGCCGGCCGGGTGATCGCGTCACGTCACATGCATTGAATCCGGTGCTCGCGGTGGCGCCTCCGGGTGACTTCTGCTATGGTCCCCGAACTCTGATCCCTTCACGTTCGCCCGGACCTCGTGACGATGTCAGGAGGAGCTGATGAGCCAGCCGACCCGACTCGATCGTCGATCGTTCCTGAAGCGCGCCGGCGTGGCCGGCGCCGCCGCCGTCGTCGCGGCGCGCCTGCCCGCGCCTGGGACGGCCGCCGCTCAGGACGCCACCTTGCGACCCGATCCGGCCGCCAAGCGCGGCGGGACCCTGCGCTACGCCGTGCACAACGCGCCCGCCCACTTCGACGTCCACCAGTCCGGCACCGTCGCCAACATCGGTCCCCAGAGCCCGATGTACGACACCCTGCTGCGGCGGAGTCCCAAGGACGGGCAGACGATCATCCCCGACCTGGCCTCGAAGTACGAGATCTCGCCGGACAACAAGAAGTACACGTTCCATCTGCGCAAGGGCGTGAAGTTCCACGACGGCGCCGATTTCACCGCCGAGGACGTGAAGGCGACCTACGAGCGCATCGCGCGACCGCCGAAGGGCGTCGTGATCCCGCGCACCCCGCTGTTCGCGACGGTCGGCGACATCGTCGTCGTCAACTCGCACACGATCGAGTTCCGCATGACGGAGTCGCGGCCGAAGGCGTACATGCTCGGCGCGTTCGCGAGCGGATGGAACATCATCGTGCGGAAGAAGACGCTCGAGGAGAACCAGGGCAACCTGCGCCAGGTGATGAACTATCCCGGCACCGGGCCGTTCAAGCACGTCTCGCGCAAGGACAAGGAAATCTGGATCATGGAGCGGAATCCGGATTACTGGAACAAGGGGCTGCCGCTCGTCGACCGCCTGGAGATCTACCACTTCCTGCCGTTCACGCCCGAGCTCGGTGCGGCCTTCCTCTCCGGTCGCGTCGACTACGCGCGCCTGCTGGACCCGGTCACGTGGCGGAAGGCCAAGGAGATGCAGAACGCGACGGCGGCGAACTTCAACCAGAGCGTCATCCAGGCGTTCTGGACGAACATGCAGAAGAACAAGGCGCTCGCCGACCCGCGCGTGCGGCGGGCGATCCATCTCGCCATGGACCGCCCCACGCTGGTGGAGGTCGTGAAAGACACCGCGCCGATGCAGGTGGGCGGCTTCGTGTATCCGTTCCACGAGATGTCCACGCCGCGCGCGGACCTGGAAAAGAAGCTCGGCTATCAGAAGGACGTCAAGCCCGCCGTGCAGGAGGCGCGACGTCTGATGAAGGAGGCCGGGTACGGCAACGGGCTGCGCAATCTCGACTTCGTCGTCCGGGACATCCCGACCTTCAAGCTGTGGGCGGTGGCGATCCAGGCGATGCTGAAGGAGCATTTGAACATCGACAGCAATCTCCGCGTCGTCCAGACGTCCGTGTGGTTCGACGAGGCGCAGGCCGGCAACTTCGACCTCGCCATCAGCGCCATCGTCTCGACGCTGATGGACCCATCGGACATCTTCAGCGCGTGGTACGGCAAGGACGGCCCGCAGAACTACTCGCGCTGGACGAACGCGGGCTTCCACGACCTCGCCAGCCAGATCGAGCGCGAGCTCGACGACACCAAGCGCCGACAGATGGTGCGCAAGGCGGAGGACATCCTCGAGAACGATCCGCCACTCATTCCGATCGCATACGAGCAGATCTACGACGCCTACTACAACAAGGTGAAGGGCCAGAACCCGTCCGGATACTTCGGTATCTACGACGTCGTCCGATGGGACCAGGTCTGGCTCGGGTAACTGGATGATGGTGATCGGATCGGTGATAGAGGCGCGCCACGGCTTTGCCGGGGCGCGCCGAACGATGGGGGGAAATGGGGGGCCCGTCGAGGCCCCCCATTGAGGATGAAGAAGTATCTGGCACGCCGCGCGGCGTACGCGATCGTCACGCTGCTCGGCGTCTCCCTCAGCGTCTTCGTGATCCTCCGGATCCTGCCCGGCGACCCGCTCGTCGCGATCCTGGGCGTCGAGGGTCACGCGCAGATGCGGCCCGCGGACCGTGTCCGCATCATGGCGGATCTCGGGCTCAGCGACCCGTTGCCCGTGCAGTACGTGCGCTGGCTCGGCGACATCGCGGCCGGGCGGCTCGGCAAGTCGTTCTTCCGCGGCGACACCGTCGCCGAACTCATCGCTCATCGCGGCCCGATCAGCGCCGAGATCGGCATCCTCGCGCTGATCGTGTCCTGGCTCGTGGGGCTGCCCGTCGGCATTTTGAGCGCGTTCAAGCCCAACAGCGTGCCGGACGGGGTCGCGCGCGCGATGTCGGTGCTGTTCCTCGCCATTCCCGGCTTCTGGCTCGGCATGCTCATCGTGCTCGCGCTGCTGTTCTGGTTCGGCTACAAGGCGCCGATCGTCATCGTGCACTTCTGGGAGGATCCGTGGCAGAACCTCCAGATCGTGCTCGGCCCTGCCATCGTGCTCGGGCTCGCGCAGGGGGCCTACATCGCGCGGATGTCGCGCTCGTGCCTGCTGGAGGTCATCGGGGAGGACTTCGTGCGCACGGCGCGGGCGAAGGGGCTGCGCGAAGGGCTCGTCGTCATGCGGCACGCGTTGCCGAATGCGCTGCTGCCCGTGGTGACCATCTCGGGCGTCCTGCTCGGCTTCGTGCTCGGCGGCTCGGTGGCGGTGGAGCAGGCGTTTGGCGTGCCAGGCCTCGGGCGCTCGCTGGTCGTCTCCGTCATCGAGCGCGACATCATCGTCGTGCAGAACCTCGTTCTGCTCTATGCCGTGATCTTCGTCCTCGTCAACGTGCTGGTCGACCTGAGCTACGCGTGGCTCGATCCACGTATCCGGTACAGTTGATGGCCGTGCGCGCCGCCCACGATCGCGTCCCCGCCCCGGGCGCGCCGGACGTCGTGAGCCGCTCGGCGCTCGGCACGCTCGTCGGTGAGCTGGGGCGCTTCTCGCGCCGCAACACGCTGGCCGCCATCGGCGGCTTCGTCGGGCTTCTGATCATCTGCGTGGCGCTGGCCGCGCCGCTGCTCGCCCCGCGCGATCCGCTGAAAGCCGACTTCCGGCGGATGAACAAGCCGCCCGACGCGCAGAGTCTGCTCGGGACCGACCAGGTGGGTCGCGACACGCTGAGCCGCGTCATCTATGGCGCGCGCACGTCGCTGTTCGTCGCCTTCTCGGCCGTCATCCTCGGCACGACGGTTGGCTCGCTGTGGGGCGTGGCGTGCGGCTATCTGCGTGGACGCTTCGACCTGGTGAGCCAGCGGATCATGGAAATACTGCAAGCCTTTCCCGACCTCATCCTGGCCATGGCCATCTCGATGGCGATCGGCACCGGTCTGTCGGCCGTCATCCTCGCCATCGCCATCACGCGCATACCGTTCGGCGGGCGTGTCATCCGATCGGTGGCGCTGTCCGTGCGCGAGATGCCGTACGTCGAGGCCGGGCGGGCGAGCGGCGCCTCCGCGCTCCGCGTCATGCTCTACCACGTGCTCCCGCAGTGCCTGGCGCCGTACCTGGTGCTCGCCACCACGCACCTCGGCGTCGCGATCGTGATCGAAGCCGCCCTCGGGTTCCTCGGCGTCGGTGTCCCGCCGCCGACGCCGACCTGGGGCAACATGCTCGCGGACTCGATCACCGCCCTCGTGCCCCCGTGGTGGCTCGCCTTCTTTCCGGGCCTGGCCATCACGGTGACCGTGCTCGCCTTCAACCTCCTCGGCGACGGCATCCGCGACACGCTCGATCCGCGGTTGTCGCCGGCCTTCCTTCGCATGATGGCCGGCGGCCGCCGACGCTGAGCAAGAGGAGCTACACGAGCTGCGGCTGTGCGTGACCGAGCGTGGAGAAGATCGAGCGGGCGAGGGCCGACAGGTCGGGGTCGCGCGCGCCCATGACGAGCACGGTATCGCCAGGCCGGGCTTCTTTCGCCACCCAGCGCCGAACGGCGTCGTGATCGCGCGCGAACGCGCAGTCGCGCGCGGCGCGTAGATCCTCGGCGAGCATCTCGCTCGAGATGTCCTTCGCCACCGTGCCGCCCGCGTAGAAGATCTCGGCGTAGCAGAAGCGGTCGTCGGGTCGGAGCAGGCGCGGCAGGAGGTCGCGGAGCTCGGGCCGCAGGAAGCGCGCGGGGCCGAAGCCATGCGGCTGGAACACCGCGATCACGCGGGCGGCGCCCGTCTGCGCCGTCGTGAGCGCCGCGCGCAGCTTGTCGGCGTTGTGGGCGTAGTCGTCGATGACGCGGATGCCCGTCGGGGTGACGCCGACGGTCTCGAAGCGGCGGCCGACACCCGGGAAGCGGGCGATCAGCCGCTCGATGGTCGGCATGGCCAGACCGAGGCGCAACGCCACCAGGGCGGCGGCCGCGGCGTTTTCGAGGTTGTGCAGGCCGGGCTGTGGCACGTCGAGCGTCAGCCCTCGACCCTCCACGCGCAGGGTGCCGAGGCTGCGATCGGGTCCGACGCGCTCCACGGTGAGCGGCGCGTCGGCGTCCGGCGCCACGCCGTAGCTCAGCGTCTTGGCGCGCAGCCCGAGCGCCACGGCCTCGGCGGAGGCCGCGTTGACGAACAGCGTCTGACAGCCGGCGGCGAAGGCGGCGAACTGCGCGCGGAGCGACGGCAGCTCGGCATGGTCCCGGCTCACGTTGTGGACGACACCGAGGGCGGGGCGGTAGCCGATCAACGTCCCGTCCGACTCGCAGGCCTCGGCGACCACGGGGCCCTTCGCCGGCCCGGCGACGAGGCAGCCGCCACCCCCCTGACCGACGAGGGCCGCCCCCCCGATCACGGTGGCCGGCACCCGTGCCTCACGCAGCAGCCAGGCGAGCATGCCGGTGATCGTGCTCTTACCGCTGGTGCCGGCGATGGCGACACCGGGGCGACCGGCGCCGACGATCTCGGCCAGCAGTGCCGGTCGTGTGAGTCGTGTGAGCCGGAGCGTCTCCGCCGCGCGCATCTCCGGTGTCGTCGCCTCGACTGCCGTCGAATGGACGAAGCGATCGACGGCGGCGGTGACCGCGGCGCCGTCGTGCGCGTAGAGCTCGATCCCCAGCGCGCGCAGCGAGGCCGCGACCTCGGCGTTCTTGCCCTGGTCGAGCGAGCGGTCGGAGCCCTGCACGGCGTGCCCCCGCAGGCGCATGAGCGCGGCCAGGGGGCTCATGCCGGCGCCGGCGATCCCGGAGAAGTGGTAGCGAAGTCGGGGAGCCCGCGGCGCGGAGCGAGGCATCACGGCGACTCGTGCAGCGACGATGCCAAGCGAGAGGGCGCCATTTCCGCGCTCACTCTACGCGGGCACGCCGCCAGTTCGGCACGATTTCGATCGCGGCTGACATAGTGGCGTCCGCGCGATGACGCTCACCGCCTCAGCGCCAGCAAGACGAGGCTGCTGGCCAGCCCCCGGGCGCCGGGCACGCGGGTCACCCAGCGGTCCACCGTGCAGAGCGCCGCGTAGAGCGGCCGGAGGCCGGCGGGGAGGCGCCGCCGATGGAGCAGGGTCGAGGGCAGCAGGCCGGTAGCGCTGTGGATGCCCCACGTGCGCGCGACGGCGAGGCCCGAGCCGTCCAGCAGACGGCGGAGCTCGGACGCCGTGAACAGGCGGAGGGCGCCATAGTCGGGATACGGAATCACGCAGCTCTCGCCGAGCGGGACGGCGAGCGCCCGCCACAGCGCCGCCGCCGAGACGCCGTAGCCGAGAGCATCGCCGGCGGCCGCGCTCGCCGCCATCCACGCCAGGTCGGCGCTCCACTTGTGCTCGACCTCCAGGAGCAGTCGGCCGCCCGGGCGCAGCACGCGCCCGAGCTCGCGGAGCGCGGCCGCCGGGTCGGTCACGAACGAGAGCGTGCTGCCGCAGCAGACGACGGCGTCGAAGGCGTTGTCGCTGTAGGGCAGCGCCTCGAGGCGTCCGCGGACGAACCGCGTCTGCGGCAGTCTCGCCCGCGCCACGGCCAGCAGCGTCGCCGCGAGATCGATGCCGTGGGTGCGGTAGCCGAGCGTCGCGAGGATCTCCGACTGAAAGCCGGTGCCGCAGCCCGCGTCGAGCGCGCTCGCTCGAGCGGTCGGCGTCGGGAGCTCGAGGCTCGCGCGCAGAATCGCGTGGACGCGCGTGTACAGGTGCTCGTACCACGGCTCGAGCTGGTCGTAGTCGGCGGCCATCCCGTCGAAGACTTGCTCCACGTGATCCATGCGCACGCTCCCGAGTCAGTCTAAGGTTGAGCGGCCGCCCGGCGGGCGGGATCACGCGTGGAGGAGGACGGCATGACGAGCGGATCCACCAACGGCCGGGCGGGATCGCCCCCGGGACCGCGACGCGAGGCGCTCGGGGTGCAGATGGGGGCGCCGGTGAGCGCGCTGCTCACGCGGATGAGCCAGTCCGCCTTCCAGGGCCGCAAGCTCGGTGAGGCGTTCGAGGCCTGGAAGTCGATGATCGAGGGCGAGTCGCTGATCTGCCTCGGGCTGGCCGGCTCAATGGCGAGCGCGGGGCTCTGGCCGCTCGTGGACTGGCTCGTGGAGCGCGGGTATGCCGACCTGATCGTCTCGACTTCCGCCAACGTCACCGAGGATTTGCTCGAGCAGCGGGGCGTGGCCTTCTACCGGCTCGAGCCCGAGCGGGCGGACGACGAGCGCCTGTGGCGCGATGGCTACTATCGGTTCTACGACCACGTGGTAGCCAAGGACGACTACGACCGCATGGAGGACTTCACCGGCGCGTTTTTCGTGGACCTCGCGCGTTGCTGGCCTGATGCCACCATCCCCGGCGTCGTCTTCATGCGCGAGTTCGGGCGCTGGCTCGACGCGCAAGGCCTCGGCCGGTCGGTGGCCGCCACGTGCGCGCGCCACGGCGTGCCCCTCTTCGTTCCCGCCGCGCCGGACGGTCCGCTCGCCGAGGGCTATCGCGGCGCAGCGCGGCGCCGCCCCGTCGTCGATTTCTTCCGCGACTACGAGCTGGCGCTCCGGATCATGGATCGCTACATGGCGCCGGGCCGCGGCACCTCGGCCGTGTTCGTGGGCGGCGGCGTTCCGAAGGACTTCATCCAGATCACCGCGACCAGCGTCTGCACGATCCGCGGCGGCGGCGAGGCCAGCCCGCATCGCGCCGCCATCCAGATCACCACCGACAACGCCGTCTTCGGCGGCCTCGGCGGCGCCAGCGTGGCCAGCGAAGGCATTTCCTGGGGCAAGGAGTCGCCCGCCGGACGGAACGTCATGGTTTTCGCCGACTTCACGATCGCGCTGCCGCTGCTCTGCCAGGGGCTGCTCGATCACTACGGCCCGGACCACGTGCGCGCGGCGCACCACGACATCGCAGGGGACATCGCGGACCTTCTCGACGACCCGGATCCCGCGCGACGGCTGGCGTGAGAGCGCCGCTCAGGCGACCGGCGAGAGCAAGGCCGGCACGCCGAAGCGCTTGAGGGACTCGAAATTCGAGAGCCGTGGATCCTCGAGGCCCGCGATGCCGCCGCGGCGGCAGGCGGCGACGATCTCGGCGACACCGTCCGCGACGCTGAAGCGCCGCACGAAGCCGAAGGTCTTGCGGATCTTGCTGAAGCTCACCCGGTACCGGCGGGCGTCGCCGAGCTGCGGCTCGGTGCTCACTTCCGTGCCGGGAAGGGCGGTGGCCACGAGGGCGGCGATCTCGCGCACGCCGAGGTCCGAGCGGTCGTCGCCCACGTTGAAGCGCTGGCCGCGCACGAGGGTATCGCGAGCGTCGGCGGCGAGCAGGAGCGCCGCCGCCGCGTCGTGCGCGTGCAGATGGGGGCGCGCGTGGGCGCGTCCGGACACGCGGATCTTCCGCCGGAAGTACGCATGGGCGGTGAGCGTGTTGACCAGCAGATCGAGTCGCATGCGCGGCGACATCCCGAACACGGTCGGCAGTCTCATGATGACGGCGCTCAGCCGGTCGGCGTGCGCATCGACGATCCGCTCGGCGTCGACGCGGGTACGCGCGTACAGCGACAGGGGGTTCAGCACCGAGCTCTCCATCAGCAGCGGGTCGCCGCCCATCCCGTACACGCTGCAGCACGACGCGAAGACCAGTCGCCGCACCCCGGCGTCGCGGCACGTCTTCACGAGGAGCGCGGTCGCCTCGCAGTTGATGTCGACCGTCACGTCCGGGTCGAGATCGCATGCGGCCGGACCGACGACGGCGGCGAGGGCGATGACGGTGTCGACACCCGCGGCGGCCTCGTGCATCGCCGCCGAGTCGCGGACGTCGCCGGCGAGGACGGTGAGCCGCTCGTGGTCCTTCAGCGCGTGCAGTCCATGATCGCCGTAGAGCAGGAGGTCGAGCACGCGGACGCGGTCGCCGCGATCGAGGAGCTGCCGGACAACGTGGGCGCCGACGTAGCCGGCGCCGCCGGTCACGAGCACAGTCCGTGAGGCGTTTGACATACGTTGAGAGCAAAGCAACAGCCGTGCCCCGGCGGCGGCGGTGATTTGAGAGGCGAGGTTGCTCCCGCCAACCGTTTTCAGGCAAACGGTTGCAGGGCCACGGTGCAACGTTACGCGGGCGTCACTCTGACACCGACGCGGACGGCCACACGCCGTGACCGGGCGTCGTGGCTAGGGCCGGGAAGGCCTGCGCCGGCTCGTATGGCAGTCCGAGCTCGTCCAGCCGTGCGCACGGACGTCCGCCAGGCTCCGCATAGGCGATGCGGCGGTCACGCAGCGCTTCCTTGAGCCGGTACGCGCACGCAACCTCGCGCCACTGCTCGGCCTGGGCGTGCTGGCGATAGCCCCAGGCCAGCGGCAAGACCACGACGATGATCATCACGACGGCGAGGCCGATCTTCAGGCAGAGTTCCACGCCGGGCCAGAATACCTTCAATCCGCTGACACGGGGAGGCATCGGACCTCGGAGAGTACCACTTCCGCCGGCGGTGGAACATGGGGGCGACGCTCGGCGCGGCGCGCGGAGTCGTGCCGCGCCTCAGCGGGTGTCGTCAGCGCCTCGCGCGGAACCGACGCAGGAGCGTGTTCGTCGACGAATCGTGGGTGAGCGGCGGCTCGGCGGGGGCGGTGAGCTCGGGAGCGATGCGCGTGGCGAGGACCTTGCCGAGCTCCACGCCCCATTGATCGAACGAGTTGATGCCCCAGATCGCGCCCTGCACGAAGACCTTGTGCTCGTAGAGCGCGACCAGCGCGCCGAGCGTGGCCGGCGTCAGGCGATCGGCGAGGATCGTGCTGGTCGGGCGGTTGCCCGCGAAGCTGCGCGCAAGATCCGGCGCCGCGCGCCCGAATGCCAGCGCCTCGGTCTGCGCGAACAGATTGGCCGCCAGTAGCGTGTGGTGGTCGCCGACGCTGTCGAGCGGCTGGCAGAAGCCGATGAAGTCCGCCGGCACCAGCCTGGTTCCCTGATGCAGCAGCTGGTAGAACGCGTGCTGCCCGTTCGTGCCGGCGGCGCCCCACACGATCGGCCCCGTCTCGTAGTCGACGGCCCGGCCCTCGAGATCCACGGACTTACCGTTGGACTCCATGTCGAGCTGCTGGAGATACGCGGGCAGGCGGGCGAGATCGTGGCTGTACGGTAGTACCGCGTAGGTCGCCGCGCCGAAGAACGCGTCGTACCACACCCCGATGAGCGCGAGCAGCACCGGCAGATTGCGGCCGAAGGGCGCCGTTCGGAAATGATCGTCGAGCTCGTGCGCGCCGTCGAGCATCGCCCGGAACGCGTCGGGGCCGATCGCCAGCATCAGCGACAGCCCGATCGCCGACCACATCGAGTACCGGCCACCGACCCAGTCCCAGAACGGAAACATGTTCTCGGTGTCGATGCCGAACTTCCGCACCTCGGCCGCGTTGGTGGAGACGGCCACGAAGTGCTGGGCCACCGCGCGCTCGTCCCCGAGCGCGCGTAGCAGCCAGGCGCGCGCCGTGCGCCCGTTGGTCAGTGTCTCGAGCGTCGTGAAGGTCTTGGAGGCGACGACGAACAGCGTCTCGGCCGGCTCCAGATCGCGCGTGGCCTCCACGAAGTCGGCGGCGTCGACGTTCGAGACGAACCGGCAGGCGAGGTCGCGCTGACGGTAGTGGCGCAGCGCCTCGCAAGCCATGGCGGGGCCGAGATCGGAGCCGCCGATGCCGATGTTCACGACGGTGCGGATGCGCCGGCCCGTGAACCCCGTCCAGGCGCCGCTCCGGACACGCGTCGCGAACGCGGCCATGCGATCGAGCACGGCGTGAACTCGCGGGATCACGTTCTCGCCGTCCACGCTGACCGACGCGCTGCGCGGGGCCCGCAGCGCCACGTGCAGCACGGGACGCTGCTCGGTCACGTTGATCTTGTCGCCGGCGAACATCGCGTCGATGCGCGCGCGGACGCCGGTGGCCTCCGCCAGCGCCAGCAGCAGTCGCAGCGTCTCGTCGGTCAGCCGATTCTTCGAATAGTCCAGATACAGGCCGGCCGCCTCGACGGTGAGCCGCTCGCCCCGCGCGGGATCCTTTGCGAAGAGATCGCGCAGATGGAGGTCGCGGACGGCCTCGTAGTGGGCCGCGAGCGCCTTCCACTCGGGACGCGTGCGCAGCGGCGGCGTCAATTCGGCGACTCGGGCCGCAGCGTCCGGCACCGCCCCCCGTCCCACACGAGCACCGTCGGCCGCAGGTCGAGGAAGAGACCCGTCGCGGCCACGCCCGGGACGGCGCGGACGGTCGCCTCCAGCGCCCGCGGATCCTTCAGCGCGCCGACGCGGCAGTCGAGCAGCAGATTGCCGTTATCGGTGAGCACTGGCCGTCCGTGGGCGAGCCGGACCTCGCTCGCGTAGCCGAGCGCCTCCAGCTGCCGGCGCGCGGTGGCCGCCGCGAACGGCACTACCTCCACAGGCAGGCGACCGCGAGCGCCGAGCACGGGCACCAGCTTCTCGGCGCCGACGAGGATGACGAATCGCCGCGCGACCGAGGCGACCACGCGCTCGCGGAGCAGCGCGCCGCCGTAACCCTTGATGAGATCGCCGCGGGGGTCGACCTCGTCGGCGCCGTCGACCGCGACGTCGACGGCGTCGACGTCGTCGAGCGTGACGAGCTTGATGCCGAGCCCTCGCGCCAGGCTCGCGGTCGTCTCCGACGTCGGCACCCCGCGCACGTCGAGGCCACCGGCGACGCGCGGCGCGAGCGCGCGCACGAACGCGGTCGCGGCCTGCCCGGTGCCGAGGCCGACGGTCTGGCCGCTCGATACGAGCCGCATCGCCTCGGCGGCGAGCGCCGCCGCACCGTCTTCGCTGAGCCGGACCGGATCGGGCACGAGCGTCAGCATCGCGCACCCGCCGGCCGTCGTCCAGCGTCTTGGCGCGCGCTAGAATGCCGCGGCATGAGTGACGATGCGCTGGAGGACCTCTTCGCACGGGGTGTGACGGACGGGCTGCCCGTGGTCGTCCCGACGGCCGAACGCGTCCGCGCCGCCATCGCGGTCAGCGGCCGGGCCGCCGACGAGGTCATCGGACTGGTGGCCCCGCGTCACGGCCGCGCGACGGTGGAGCGGGTCGCCGTCAACGCTGTCATGGCGGGGTGCCGGCCGGAGTACCTGCCGGTCGTCCTCGCGGCCGTGGCCGGGATCTGCGATCCCGGCTTCGCTCTGGAGGGCGTATCCGGCACGACCGACGCCGTCACGCCGCTGGTCATCGTGAATGGCCCGATCCGCGGTCGGCTCGACATCAACTGCGCGGGCAGCGTGTTCGGCGCGGGCTGGCGCGCCAACGCGACGATCGGCCGCGCGGTGCGGCTGGTGTGGGTGAACATCGGTGGCGCCCGACCGGGGCTGATCAGCATGTCGACGTTCGGCCAGCCCGGCCGCTACAGCTACTGCATCGGTGAGCACGAGGAGGCGAGCCCATGGGAGCCGCTGCACGTCGAGCATGGCTTCGCCGCGGGCGACAGCACCGTCGCGGTGCTGGCCGCGGAGGCGCCGCAGGTCGTGGCGAACACGACGGGCCGGACCGCCCGCGAGATTCTCGACACGGTCGCACGCGCCGGCGTGGTGATCGCGAACCCCGATCTGGCCCCGCTCAACGACACGTTGCTCGTGATCGGCCCCGAGCACGCGCGGACGATCGCCGGCGGCGGCTGGACGAAATCCGACGTGCGTCAGTTCGTGTGGGAGCGCGCGCAGGTCACCGTGGACGGTGCGCGCGCGCCGAAGTTCCGTGAGCCGGACGTGCTGCGCATCGTCGTGGCCGGCGGAACCGCCGGCCGCTTCTCCGCGTGGATCCCGGGCTGGCCGTTCCGCGGATCTCCGTCCACGCTCGTATTCAAGCTCATTCGTTGAAGCTGAGCTACTCGATGAGCGTCGTTGTCGGCGGCGGCGTGGCGACGCGCGCTTCGCCGGCGATGGTGACGGAGACGGGGGTCGGCGCCGGTTGCGTCTGCGCGCGGCGCCAGTCCCATACGCCGAAGGCGATGATGATCGCGCTCGTCGCGAGCGATACCGCGAGCGACGGCGAGATGGCCGCCAGCGAGACGGTGGTCAGGAACGCGCGGGCGCCCCAGCCGAGCGGTGCGAACATGTGCCCCGCGAGCGCCGCACAGAGCGCCGAGATGCCCACCACCGCGCAGAGGAACGTCAGCGCGATCGTTCCCCAGTCGCCTTTCATCAGCAGCGCCGGCTGGTAGACGAAGAGAAACGGGGCCAGGAACCCGCCGATGCCGATGCGCGTTGCCTGCCAGCCCGTCGTCATCGGGTTGGCGTTGGCGATCTGGGCGGCGGCCACGGCGGTGACGGCGACAGGCGGCGTCACGTCAGCCAGCACCGCGTAGTAGAAGACGAACAGATGGGCGGCCACGATGTCGACGTTCAGCTTGCTGAGCGCGGCGCCGCCGACGGTGACGGCCAGGATGTAGGACGGCGTGGTCGGGATGCCCGTCCCGAGCACCGAGACGATACTGAAGATCAGGAAGAGCGCGACGATCAGATAGCCGCCCGACAGGTTCACGACGGCGCTCGAGAACGCGAGAGCGACGCCGGTGCGGCTCATGGCGGCCACGATCAATCCCGAGGCGGCGAGCACGGAAGCGATGATCACTCCCGAGCGCATCGCCTCCGTCATGGTCGCGAAGATCCGGCGCGGCGTCATCGGCTGGTCGCCGGCAGCCCACGACACGACGAGGGCCGTGAGCAGGCTATAGAGTGCCGACTTCGACGGCGAGTAGCCGGCGTGCAGGAAGTAGAGGACGGTCACGAACGGCGCGAAGAGCAGCGCCCGGCGGAGGAGGCTCGCGACCGGGGGCAGGTCGGCTTTCATCGTGCCGATGCCGTGCTTCAGCGCCTCCCAGTGCACGGTGGCGAGAATCGAGAGGTAGTAGAGGATGGCCGGCAACGTGGCGGCGACGATGATCTCCTGATAGGGCACGCCGGTGAGCTCGGCCATGATGAAGGCGCCCGCTCCCATAATGGGTGGCATCAACGGCCCGCCGCACGACGCAGTCGCCTCGATGGCGGCGGCGATTTCCGGCTTGTAGCCGATGCGCTTCATCAACGGAATGCTGAAGCTGCCCGTGGCATAGCAGTCGGCGACGGACGAGCCGCTGACCGTGCCATACAGGCCCGAGGATACGACGGCCACCTTGGCGGGGCCGCCGCGATAGCGACCGGCCAGCAGCACGGAGATGTCCATGAAGAACTGGCCCACGCCGGAGTGGAGCATGAACGCCGCGAACAGGATGAAGATCATCAAGAGGTTCGAGGAGATTCCCGTGAGGGACCCGAGCACCCCCTCGTCGGCGTAGAGGAAGAACATCTCCACGAGCTGCGGATAGCTGTACGCGCGCGGTGAGCGGAGAAAGCCCGGCATCCACGGCGCCACGACGAGATAGGCCATGAAGATGAGCGTGGTCACGAAGAACCAGAAGCCGACCGAGCGACGGGACGCCTCGAGCACCGCGATCACCAGCACCGTGCCGAGGATCACCTGGCCGGTCGTCACCGGGTGCACGCCCTCCCAGCGCTCGGTGAGCTCCTGGGCATAACGAAGGACGTAGACACACGGGACCATGGCCGCCACCGCCCACAGCCAGTCGCCGGGCGTCACCCGATCGCGCGGCGATCGCCCGCGCGCGGGGAAGAGCAGGAACGCGAGGGGGATGAGGAACAGCAGGTGGACGGCGCGCATCTCGCGCGGCTCCCAGGCGCCCGCATAGGCGGTCCAGATGTGGAACAGAGCGGCGGCGGCGGCCCAGCCGCCGACCGCCCAGCCCACGGCGCCCGAGAGCGTGCGCATGATCTACTTCAGCAGGCCGGCTTCCTTGTACGCCTTCTCCGCGCCCGGATGCAGCGGCACGTTGGCGAGCTTGACCGCGTCCTTGGGATCGAAGTCCTTGAACGCGGGATGGACCTTGCGCACGCCGTTCAGATCCGACAGCAGCACCTTCGTGAACTGGTAGACGACGTCGGCCGGCGTCTTGGCGTTGGCGACGATCGTGTTGGCCATGGCGATGGTCGGGATGTCCTTGTCGTTGTTCACGACGTCCTTGTAAGAGCCCTTCGGGATCGAGCCGCGGGACAGCCCGTGCGACTCGAGGAACTTGATCAGATCGTCGTCCATCGGCAAGATCTTCATCTTTCGCGCGAGCGACGCCTCCTGGATGGCCGCCCCCGGCACCGCGAGATTGACGAAGAACACGTCCATGTTGCGGTCGCGGTACTGCGTGGTCAGGTCGCTGTAGGAGACGAGGATGACCTTGCCGCCCTTGCTGCGGATGTCGTTGTAGGTCGTCTTGTAGAACTCGAAGACCTTGCGCATCACCCACTCGTCGGAGCCACCCGGCGGCGTGGTGCCGATGGTGATCGGCTTGGTCTTGGCCATCTCGAACACGTCCTTCACCGAGTTGGCGGAATACTCCACGGGCACGCCGACCTGGATGTGCACGAAGCCGAGCCCGTTCATCACGAGTCGCATGTCCGGATGCTTCTCCTTGTACGGATCCTGCCCGTTGTACGAGGCCGCGATGAACGGCGGCAATCCCCAGGCGATCTCCGTCTCCCCCTGCTGGATCTTGGACATGTTCTGGATGCCCGCACCGGGCACGACGCGGATGTTGAACGAGCTGTCCTTGCCCTTGATCAGCTCGGCGAAGCCCCCGGCCTGCGTGTACCACCCGCCGCCGACCTGTCCCGCCGTCCACGTCAGGTTCTTCTGCTGTGCCGTCGCGGGCAGCGCCCAGACCGCCATCGCCGCGACCAGTACCGCTCCGATCATGCGTCGCATTCGAGCCTCCTCTATCGTGTGCATTCCTTGAGCGCCGTCTCGTCGACCTCGACGCCGAGCCCCGGCCCGTCCAGGGCGAGGATGGCGCCGTCGGCGTACTGCACAGGCCGGCGCACCACATCGCCCTCGAGCAGCAGCGGGCCGAACAGCTCGCAGCCCCACGTCACGGGCGCTGCCGCCAGGGCGACTTGCAGGTAGGCGGCGGTCCCGAGCGAGGTCTCGATCATGCATCCGACGTAGCAGCCGAGGCCGGCCGCCTCCGCGATCCGGGCGATGGCCATCGTGCCGAGAATGCCGGCCGACTTCGTCAGCTTGAGCGCGAGGATCGACACCCCACCGAGCCGCGCGATGGCCAGCGCCTCGTGCGGGGAGCCGCACGCTTCGTCCGCCATCAGAGGAACGGTCACGCGGCGCCCGAGCTCCGCCATGCCGTCGAGATCCCATTTCGGCAAGGGTTGCTCCACGAAGTCGAGCCCGTAGGGCTCGACGGCGCGAATGGCGGCGAGCGCGGTCGCGCGATCCCAGCCCTGATTGGCGTCCACGCGGAGCGCGATGCCGGGGCCGACGGCCTCGCGGATGCGTCGGACGCGCTCGACGTCGTGGGCGAGGGGATGGGCGCCGGTCTTGATCTTGAAGATCGTGTGACCGAGCGCGACCTTCTGCCGCGCTTCCTCGAGCTCGGCATCCATCTCTTCGACGGCGAGCGACCACGACAGCGGCACGCGGTCGCGCACGCGGCCACCGAGCAGGCGATGAACCGGCACGCCGAGCGCGCGACCGTTCAAGTCCCACAGCGCCATCTCCACGGCCGCGCGCGCGAACGGGTTCCCCTGAACGCGTCGCGCCATCTCCTGGCGCAGCCGCTCGATCCCGGCGGCGTCGCGACCGGTGAGCCACGGCGCGATGTAGCGCTCGATCACCGCCTGCACGGACTCCGCGGATTCCTCGCTCCACGTCGGCCCGCCCAGGCACGCGGCTTCGCCCCAGCCGACGAGACCCGCGCGCGTCTCGATCCGCACGAACACGAAGTTCACCGTCTCGAGCGTCGTGAATGACATCTTGTGCGGCCGCCGGACCGGGATGTCGGCGAGGACGACGCGGACGTCGGCGATCGGCAGATCACTCGGCATGGAGACGTTCGGCGAACCGTGCAGGGTCGAAGAGCGACAGGTCCATGGCTGGCTTGCCGTCGACGATCCAGGCGGCGACGTGGCGGCCGGTGGCGGGGGAGTGCTGGAAGCCGTGGCCGCCGAAGCCGACGGCAAGGAAGAAGCCGGCCACGCCGGGCGCCCAGCCGATGATGGCGTGGTCGTCGGGCGTGAGCGGCCGGAGCCCCGCCCAGCCGCCAGCGATGCGTGCGTGCTCCAGAATCGGGACGCGGTCGACGGCTTTCTGCACCGCCTCGTCGACCATCGCGGGGTTCATCGGAACCTCGAAGTCGGCGCCGATGTCCTCCACGTCGCCGGGGCTGAGCAGGACCTGCTCGAGCTCCTTGCGGAAGTAGAAGCCGCTGCGGCGATCCGTGGTCAACGGCACCGGGCCCGGGATCTCCGGGAACGGCTGGGTGAAGAAGATGTGCCGTCGCCGCGGATGCACCGGGACGTCGACGCCGGCCATGCGGGCGACCCGCGCCGCCGACGGACCGGCCGCGTTGATCACGAGCGGAGCGGCGATGGCGCCGTCGGTGGTGGCGACGCCGCTCACGCGGTCGCCGTCGCGCACGATCGCCGTGACCTGCACGCCCTCCGCGATGCGAACGCCGAGCTCGCGCGCGCGACGCGCGAAGCCGGCGGTGACCTCGGCCGGCCCGGCGAGTCCGTCGCCGGGTCCCCACACGGCCGCGATCAGATCGTCGACCCGCAGCGCGGGCACGAGCTTGCCGGCGTCGTCGGGGGTGATGACGCGCACGTCGACGCCGAGCCGCCGCTGGAGCGCGATCCGTGTCTCGAACCCTCGGAGATCGTCGGGGTCGGAGACGAGGAACAGGTAGCCGATCCTGGTATAGCCGGGATCGACGCCGAACTCCTCCTCGAATCGCTCGAACACGGAGATGGCCTCGAGCGAGAAGCGGATCTCCGCCTCGGTGGAGAACTGCGCGCGGATGCCGCCAGCCGCCTTGGACGTGGTGCCGCTTCCGATCGTCTCGCGCTCGAGCACGACCACGTCCTTGACGCCGTGCCGGGCGAGATGGTAAGCGATCGCGCAGCCCACGACGCCGCCCCCGACGACGACCGCGCTCGACGTTCGCGGAAGAGTCACGACGGCGGGATGTTACACCACCGGCGCCTCAATTGGCAGGACCCTTGACCCGCTGCCGGACCGGATTTAGCATGACCGGGCTTTCATGAATACGATCCTCGTCGTTGACGACCGGCCGGACTCGCGCTATGCGACGACCCGGGTGCTGGCGGGAGCGGGGTTCGACGTGCGCGAGACGGCGTCAGGCCGCGACGCGCTCCGTCTGGCGCGGACCGCACCCGACGTGATCGTGCTCGACATCGCGCTGACCGACATCGACGGCTTCGAGGTCTGTCGCCGGCTGAAGAGTGACGCGGCCACCCGCGCGATCCCGATCATCCAGAAAACGTCGGTCTATCGCGACCCCGACCATCGCCTCCAGGGGCTGGCGGCCGGGGCCGACGAGTACTTGATCGACCCGATCGAGCCGGCGCTTCTCATCGAGACCGTCCGCCGGTTCCTGCCCGGCCGCTGATACGGCCGATATACGCTCGCAAGGAGAGTTGCTGCATGGTCCGCAACGCCGGAAGCCGCGTCGCTCAAGTTCTCGAAAAGCACGAGCGCGATCTGCTCACCGCCTGGGTCGACAACCAGCTGAAGACGTCCGCCACGCGGCGGGATCTCATCCCGGAGGCCGACCTGCGTGAGCAGTCTCGCGAATTCCTGCGCCGCCTCCGCGACGCGGCCGCCGGCGGCAGCCTCGACGATATCGAGGCCACGAGCTGGCAGCCCGTGCGCGATCTCCTGCGCGAGCTGTCGACCGAGCGCGCGCGGCACGGCTTCACGCCGTCGGAGACGGCGACCTTCGTGTTCTCGCTGAAGGAGCCGCTGTTTTCGCGACTTCGCCAGGAGATCGGCATGGATGCCGCCACGCTCGCCGAGGAGACGTGGGCCGCGAGCCTCCTGCTCGATCGTCTGGGGCTCTTCACGACCGAGATCCATCAGCAGGGTCGCGAGGACGTCATCAACCGGCAAAACGAGGAGATGCTGGAGCTGTCGACGCCGGTCGTCGAGCTGTGGGAGGGTATCCTGGCGCTGCCTCTCATCGGGACCCTCGACAGCGCGCGCACCCAGGTGGTCATGGAGAACCTGCTGCAGCGCATCGTCGAGACGGGCGCCTCCATCGCCATCATCGACATCACCGGCGTGCCGACGGTGGACACGCTGGTGGCCCAGCATCTGCTGAAGACGGTGGCCGCCGCGCGGCTGATGGGCGCCGATTGCCTCATCAGCGGCATCCGGCCCCAGATCGCGCAGACGATCGTGCATCTCGGCGTGGACCTGCAGTCGGTCACCACCAAGGCCACGCTGGCCGACGCCTTCGCCGTGGCGCTGCAGCGAACCGGACAGAGCGTCGGCCGGGTCCGTCCGCCGGCGTAACATGGCCGACGTCGACCGCATCCCCATCATCAAGATGGGGGAGTTCCTGCTGGTCTCGATCCAGGTCGACATGCACGACCGGCTGGCCATCACGCTGCAGGACGATCTCACCGCGAGCATCGTGAAAAACCATGCGCGCGGCGTCCTGATCGACATCTCCTCCCTCGAGATCGTGGACTCCTTCATCGGGCGCATGCTCGCCAACATTGCCGCCATGTCCCGCGTGCTGGACGCGGAGACGGTCGTGGTCGGCATGCGGCCCGCCGTCGCGATCACGCTCGTGGAGCTCGGCATGTCGCTGTCCGGCGTCCGCACCGCGCTCACCGTCGAGCGCGCCATGGACATGCTGCGCGAGTCGCTGGGAAGCGCCGCGCGGCAGGGATCGGTGGATGCCGCTCGGCCGGAGTGACAAGCTTCCCGTTGCCTCCGACGGAGACGTCGTCACCGTCCGCCAGCGCGTCCGCGCCCTCGCGGTCGAGCATGGCTTCTCGCTCGTGGATCAGACGAAGATCGTGACCGCGGCCAGCGAGCTTGCCCGCAACACCGTCGTGCACGGCGGCGGCGGCATCGTCGAGATCGACGTGCTCGTGGAAGGCCGGCGCCGTGGCATCCGGCTGACCTTCCGCGATCATGGCCCCGGCATCCCCGACCTGGCGGCCGCACTGCGCGACGGTTTTACGACCGGCAACGGCCTCGGCCTCGGCCTCGGCGGCGCTCGGCGCCTGTCGAATGACTTCGACATCCAGTCCACGCCCGGCGACGGGACCGTGGTGCGAATCACGCGATGGCGTTGACGCCGGTCACGCGCGCGGTGGCCGTCGAGGAGCCGAGCCAGGTCGCGCAGGCCCGGCGCATGGGCGCGGCGATCGCCGCCGACGTGCGCCTCGATGCGGAGCGCGCCGGACGGCTCGCACTGGTGGTTACCGAATCGGGCACGAACCTGCTCCGCCATGCCGGCGGCGGGCAGATCCTGCTGCAGCCGGGCAACGGGCATGGCGTGGCCGCCGTCGAGATGCTGGCGCTCGACCGCGGGCCGGGGATGACCAACGTCGACCGCTGCCTGGAGGACGGCTACTCGACGGCCGGTGGCGCCGGGACCGGACTCGGCGCGATGCGACGACTCTCCACGGTGTTCGACGTGTACTCCCGTCCCGGGCACGGCACGGCGATCCTGAGCCGCGTCGGCGAGGCGGCGGCACGCCCGCGTGTCACGGTGAACGGTGTTTGCATCCCGGCGCGCGGCGAGGACCGCTGCGGTGATGCCTGGGACGAGGAGCCGCGCGCGGACGGCGTGACGATCCTCGTCGTCGACGGGCTGGGCCACGGCCCCGGCGCCGCCGACGCCGCGGCCGCGGCGGTGGCCGCCTTCCGCGGCGCCAGGTTCGAGCCGCCGGCGCGTCGGCTGGAGCTCATGCACGCGGCCATGCGCGCCACCCGGGGCGGCGCCGCCGGCGTCGCCGACATCGACCTGGCCGCGCGCTGCGTCCGGTTCGCCGGGGTCGGAAACATCGGCGCCGTCGTCGTCGGCGACGGCCCGCCGCGCTTTCTGATGTCGCACAACGGCACGCTTGGCCACGCGGTGCGCAAGATCGCCGAGGTGACGGTCGCGTGGCCGGCGCACGGCATGCTCGTGATGTACAGCGACGG
>Ga0075421_100000070_pt1 | contig 75128 bp, 64 predicted proteins | sample SoiMetdeltSBSDD5_FD_75292 | JGI IMG/M metagenome (GOLD analysis project Ga0075421, IMG submission 75292) | Bulk soil microbial communities from a Populus tree surrounding site in Tennessee, USA - Soil MetaG P. deltoides SBSDD5 | ecosystem: Environmental > Terrestrial > Soil > Tree plantation... | reverse complement strand
CGAGCCGGAGCCGAAGGCGAGGCGAGCGGACACATGATGGGTCCCGAGCGGAGCGAGGCGGGCGAGCCGGAGCCGAAGGCGAGGCGAGCGGACACATGATGGGTCCCGAGCGGAGCGAGGGATGAAGGCCGCCTTCGTCGGCGCTACCCGCGGAATCGGCAAGGCGCTGGCCCGGCGCATGGCCGAGCGCGCCGACGCGCTCTGCCTCCTCGGAAGGGACGCGACGGCGCTGGCCGTGGCCGCCCGCGACCTCGAGGCGCGCGGCGCGCGGGCACCGGTGCGGACGGCCGGACTCGATCTCGGGGAGCCTGCCGGCTTCCCCGCCGCTCTCGACGCCGCCGACGCGGCTCTCGGCGGCTTCGACACGCTCGTGGTCACTGGGGGGCTCTTCGGCGCTCAGTCGGACCTTGCCGAGGACCCCGTGCGACTGGAGCGGCTGCTCGCCGCCAACTTCGCCGGCACCGCGCTCCTCTGCCAGCAGGCGGCGGTACGGCTGGCCGAGCGCGGCGGCGGGGTGATCTGCGCCTTCTCGTCGGTGGCGGGGGAGCGAGCGCGCAAGACGAACTACCTCTACGGCGCGTCCAAGGCCGGGCTCAGCGCCTTCCTCGACGGGCTGGGCCTCGCCTACGGGGAGCGGGACGTCCGGGTGGTCTGCGTCAAGCCTGGCTTCGTACGGACGGAGATGACCGCCGGCCTCCCCACGCCCCCCTTCGCCGGCGAGCCCGACGCAGTAGCAGCCCAAGCCCTACGCGCCATGGATGCCGGAAGGCCGGTGGTGTACGCGCCCCCGATCTGGCGCTGGATCATGCTCGCGATCCGCGCACTGCCCCGCCCGCTGATGCGCCGCCTCCCCTTCTAACCCGGCCGGCACCGACGCCGATGGCCGAATCGGCGGCCGCAGTACAGCCGCAGTACAATGGTTGACGTGCCCGAGCCCGTCCGCGTCCGCTTTGCGCCCAGCCCGACGGGACATCTCCATGTGGGCGGGGCGCGGACGGCGCTGTTCAACTGGGCCTTCGCGCGCCGGCATCGCGGCGTGTTCATCCTCCGAATCGAGGACACCGATCTGGAGCGGTCCACCGAGGAGTACCTCGCCTCGGTCCTCGACGCTCTGAAGTGGCTCGGGCTCGACTGGGACGAGGGGCTGCCGACCCCCGGGTACCGGCAGACCGAGCGGTTCGAGATCTATCGGGCGCATGCCGAGCGCCTCCTCGCCGAGGGTCGGGCGTACCGCTGCCGCTGCACGCCCGCCGAGCTGGATGCGCTGCGGAAGGCGGCGCAGGCGAAGGGCGAGACCTTCCGCTACCCCGGCACGTGCCGTGACGCCGACGTGCCCGCGAGCGAGCCCCACGCGCTGAGGCTGCGAGTGCCCCCCGAGGGCCAGACGGTGGTGGAGGATCTCCTCCACGGCTCGGTGGTCTTCGACCACAGCCAGCTCGACGACTGGATCCTCGTGCGCACGGACGGCACGCCCACCTACAACTTCTGCGTGGTGGTGGACGACGTCACCATGAAGATCACCCATGTGATCCGCGGCGACGACCACCTCTCGAACACGCCGAAGCAGGTGCAGTGCTACCACGCCCTCGGCTATCCCACGCCGGCGTTCGCACACATCCCGCTGATCCTGGGCCCCGACAAGAACCGGCTGTCCAAGCGCCACGGGGCGACCAGCGTGCAGGCCTTCCGCGAGGCGGGCATCGTGGCCGAGGCCCTCTTCAACTACCTCGCCCGGCTCGGCTGGTCGCACGGAGACCAGGAGGTCTTCTCACGGGAAGACGTGACCGAGCATTTCGACCTCGCCCATGTCGGCCTCGCCGCCGCGGTGTTCGACCGCACCAAGCTCGAGTGGCTGAGCCAGCACTGGATCAAGACGCTGCCCGCCGCCGTGCTCGCCGAGCGGCTGCCGCCCTTCCTCGAGCGGGCGGGGCTGCCGATGCCGGCGGATCGCGCCTGGCTCGCCCGGGTGGTGGCGACGCTGCAGGAGCGCGCGAAGACCCTGGTGGAGATGGCGGCGGCCGCGACCTTCTATTTCCGGGCGCCCGCCGAGTACGACAAGGCGGCCACCGCCAAGTTCTGGACGCCGGAGGCCCCCGATCGCTACGCGCTGATCATCAAGCGGCTGAGCGCCCACGGGGACATGGACCCCCCTACCCTCGAGGCGCTTTACCGGGGCCTGGCCGCGGAGCTCGGGCTCAAGCTGGTCGACCTCGCCCAGCTCACGCGCCTGGCCCTCACGGGACGGACGGCGAGCCCGCCCATCTTCGAGATCATCGGCATCCTGGGCAAGGAGGAGACGCTGGCCCGTCTCCGCGCGGCCCAGACGGCCGCCGAGGGCAAGCGGTGAGGCGGCTACTCCTCGCGCGGCACGGTCAGTCCGTTTCCAATGCCGTGCGGCGTTTCCAGGGCGTCCAGGACGTACCGCTGTCCGAGCTGGGCCGGCGCCAGGCGCAGGCCTTGGCCGCGGCGGTGGCGCGCCGCCCCATCGCCGCCGTCTACACGAGCCCGCTTCAGCGCGCGCGCGACACCGCCGAGGTCGTGGCGGCGGCGGCGAAGACGCCCCTCCACCTGGTGGAGGATCTCCGCGAGCTTTCGCTCGGGGAGTGGGAGGGCTGCACGGTGGAGGAGGTCCGCGCCCGGCCCGGCGATCCTTACGCCTGCTGGGTGCGAGATCCGGTGGGCGGCATGCCGCCGGGCAGCGAGCCGCTGCCGGAGGTCCAGGCGCGGGTGCTGCGCGCGCTGGCGGCGATCGAGCGCGCGCATCCCAACGGCGACGACGTGCTCGTCGTCTGTCACGGGGGCGTGATCGGCGCCTACCTCGCCCACTGCCTGGCCCTGCCGCTGTCGTCCCTCTGGCGGCTCACTCTGTCCAATTGCTCGCTGAGCGAGGTGGCCCCGCCGCGCGTGCTCACGATGAACGACACCGGGCACCTAGCCGGAGTGACGGTGCCCCCGGGCGGCTTCCCGTCGCTGTCGCCATGAGGCCGCGCCGGTGAGTCTGCTGTCGCTGCTCGGAGGTCTGGCGGTGCTGCTCTACGGGATGCAGCTCTCCGGCGAGGGACTGCAGCGCGCCGCGGGCGGCCATCTCCGCCATCTCCTCACCAGCATGACCCGCAACCGGTTCTCCGCGGTGGGCGCGGGCGCACTGGTCACCGCCCTCATCCAGTCGTCGTCGGCGACGACGCTCATGCTGATCGGCTTCGTCTCCGCCGGCCTCATGACCTTTCGCCAGTCCCTCGGCGTCATCCTCGGGGCGGACATCGGCACCACCTTCACCGTGCAGCTCCTCGCCTTCAATCTCCGCGAGCTCGCCTTCGTCCTGCTCGCGGTGGGTTTCGCGCTTACCTTCTTCGGGCGGCGGGGCCTCGTCAAGAGCATCGGCCTGGCCGTGCTCGGCTTCGGATTTCTCTTCCTCGGCATGCGGCTGATGACGGATGGTATCGCGCCGCTCGCCGAGCACCCGCTCGCGCGCCAGGTGCTGGTGGCCTTCGCGTCCAATCCCGGGATGGGTGCGCTCGTGGGCGCGCTGCTGAGCGCGGGCATGGCCTCCTCCGCGGCCACGATCGGCGTGCTCCTGTCGCTTGCCCACCAGGGCCTGCTGCCCCTCGAGGGCGCCATCCCGGTGGTGCTGGGCGCCAACGTGGGGACGTGCGCCATCGCGCTGGCCGCGAGCATGCGCTCCACGTCCGACGCGCGCCGGGTCGCGGTGGCCCACATCGCCTTCAAAGTGCTGGGGGTGGCGCTGGTCTTCCCCTTCATCCAGCCCCTCACGGGCCTCGTCAGCCAGACCGCCGCGGACACCGCACGCCAGATCGCCAATGCCCACACCCTCTTCAACGTGGCCATCAGCGCGCTGTTCCTGCCCTTCGCGCCCGTGGCCGCCCGCGCCATCACCGCGCTCGTGCCCGAGCAGGAGCGGGGCGACAATCCGTTCAAGACGCGCTATCTCGACGACCGCTACCTCGACCAGCCCTCGCTGGCCCTCGGCCAGGCCACCCGCGAGGCCCTCCGCATGGGCGACGTCGCCCAGAGCATGCTGCGCGACGCCCTCACCGTGCTGCGGCGCGACAACCAGGAGCTGCTGGAAGAGGTCGAGCGCCGCGACGATCAGCTCGATTACCTCGAGCGTGAGATCAAGCTCTTCCTCGCCCGCCTCGGCCGCGAGGCGATGAGCCCCGACATGGCGGGGCGCGAGATCGCCCTCATCTCGTTCATCGGCAACCTGGAAAACGTCGGCGACATCGTCGACAAGAACCTGATGGAGCTGGCTCGGAAGAAGATGTACCAGGGTCGCCGCTTCTCGGAGGAAGGCGACGCTGAGCTCACCGAGTTCCACGGCATGGTGTCCAAGAACCTCGAGCGGGCCATCGCCGCCTTCGCCGCCGCCGACCGCGCCCTCGCCCAGGAAGTGCTGGACCAGCGCCCGGTCATCCGCCAGAAGGAGCGGGAGCTGCGCGAGTCCCACCTGAGCCGCCTCCGCCGCGGGCTCGCCGAGTCGCTGGAGACCTCGGAGATCCACCTTGACGTGCTCACCAACCTCAAGCGGATCTCCTCGCACGTGACCGCCCTCGTGTTTCCCATTCTCGAGGAAGTCTGAGGGCGAACATGCCGCCCCGCGAGCGCCTGCGCATCCTGCTGATGGCCTCCGAGGCCATTCCCTACGCCAAGACGGGCGGGCTCGCCGACGTGGTGGGGGCGCTCCCCCGGGCCCTCGCCGCCCTCGGCCACGACGTGCGCGTCCTCATCCCGAAGTACCGCGGGGTGGAGGCGCGGGCGGGCGCGCTCACCCTCGCCGCCAGCGGGATCCGCGTTCCGCTGGGCGATCGGGTGGTGGAGGGCGGCCTCTTCGAAACCCGGACCTCCGACGGGTTCACCGTCTACTTCCTTGCCCACGACCACTACTACGACCGCGAGACGCTCTACGGTACCGCCGACGGCGACTACTGGGACAACTGCGAGCGCTTCGTCTTCTTCTGCCGGGGCGGGCTCGAGGCGATCGCGGCCATGGGAAGGACCTGGCGGCCCCAAGTCATTCATGCCAATGACTGGCAGACGGGGCTGGTACCGGTCTATCTGCGGACCCTCTACCGCGGGCATCCGACGCTCGGCTCGATGGGCACGCTCTTCACCATCCACAACCTCGCGTATCAGGGTGTGTTCTGGCACTACGACATGCCCATGACGGGCCTCGGGTGGGATCTCTTCACCCCCGCCGGCATCGAGTTCTACGGGCGCTTGAACTTCCTCAAAGGCGGCCTCGTCTTCTCGGACCTGCTCACCACCGTGAGCCGGACCTACGCGCACGAGATCCGCACCGCCGCCTTCGGGGCCGGGCTCGAGGGCGTGCTCGAGGAGCGGAGCCCGGATCTCCACGGCGTGGTGAACGGGATCGACTACGAGGCGTGGAATCCGGAGACGGACGGGGCCATCGCCAAGCGCTACGGGCCGGGCGAGCTCGAGGGCAAGGCGATCTGCCGGCAGGCGCTCGAGGACGAGATGGGGCTCGCGCGCGGCCGCGGCCCCATCATCGGCATGGTGACGCGTTTCGCCGCCCAGAAGGGGCTCGACCTCACCCTCGAAGCCTTGCCCGGTATCCTCGCCGCCGGCGCCCGAATCGTGCTCCTCGGATCGGGCGAGGCGCCGCTCGAGGAGGCATTCGTCGCCGCCGCTCGGGACAATCCGAAGCAGGTGGCGGTGCGGATCGGCTACAACGAGGAGCTCGCCCGCCGCATCTATGCGGGCGCGGACTGCTTCCTCATGCCCTCGCGCTACGAGCCCTGCGGGCTCAGCCAGCTCATCGCCCTCCGCTACGGCACCGTCCCGGTGGTCCGGCGCACGGGAGGCCTCGCCGATACCGTGCGCGAGGCGGAGACGGATCGGCGGGCGGGCACGGGATTTCTCTTCGACGCGTTCACGGTGGAGGCGCTCCTCGAGGCGGTGGGCCGGGCCGCCGCCGCGCACGCGGATCCCGCGCGGTGGGGCGCCATCGTCCGCAACGGCATGGCCGAGGATTTCTCGTGGGACGCCTCGGCCCGGGAGTACTCGACCCTCTACCGAAGGATCATCAAGGCGCGCGCGAGCCGCGAGCGGGGGAGCCAGCCATGAAGAAGGTCGAGGCCGTCATCAAGCCGTTCAAGCTCGACGACGTGAAGGAGGCCCTCACGCAGCTCGGGGTGTTCGGGATGACGGTGACGGAGGTGCGCGGCTTCGGCCGCCAGAAGGGCCACACCGAGCTCTACCGCGGCTCGGAGTACACCATCGACTTCCTCCCCAAGGTGAAGATCGAGGTGGTCGTCCCCAACGACCTCGTGGACAAGGTGGTGTCCGCCATCGCCTCCGCCGCCAAAACGGGCTCGATCGGCGACGGCAAGGTCTTCGTGCTGCCCATCGGCGAGGCCGTGCGCATCCGCACCGGCGAGAAGGGCGAGGCGGCGATTTAGGGCGAGCGGGTAGTGCCTGACCTGCTGCGCGCGGCCGCCGGGGATCGGAAGGCGCTGGCCGATCTCCGCCGGCGGGGCTTCGCCGAGCCCAAGACGGCGCTGGCGAACCTGCACGCGCTGGCGCCCACGCCCGTCGAGGGCGCGCTCCTCGAGCCCATCCTGCCGCGGCTTCTCGCCGAGCTGGCGGCGGCCCCCGATCCCGACATGGCGCTCAACAACCTCGAGCGCCTCGCCGCCCAGGGTGATCGCGGCGCCTTCCTCCGGACCCTCGCCGCGCATCCGGGCGCCGGCCACCTCCTGGCGCGACTCGGGGGGACCAGCCAGTTCCTCGCCGATACCTTGCGCCGCTACCCGCAGCTGCTCGCCTGGCTGCTCGAGCCGCGCACCATGCGCCAGTGGCTGGGCGACGAGCTCGAGGCCGAGCTGGCGCTGAGCCTCGCCCCGTTCACCCGGCGCGAGGCGCGCTGGAACGCGCTGCGCCGCTTCAAGTACCGGCAGCTGCTCCGCATCGGCTGCCGCGACATCCTGGGCGACGCCGATCTCACCGTGACGACCGAGGAGCTGTCCCGCCTCGCGGACGTGTGCCTGGCCGCCGCCTGCCGCTGGGCGGAGGAGGCGCTCGAGCCGCTCTACGGCGCGCCCCTCGCTCCCGACGGCAGCCGCACCGGGCTGGCCGTGATCGGCATGGGCAAGCTGGGAGGCGACGAGCTCAACTATTCCTCCGATATCGATCTCATCTTCGTCTACGGCGACGACGGGGAGACCGCGGGCGGCCGTGAGGGGTCCATCTCCAATGGGCGCTACTTCGCGGAGGCGGCCAAGGCGGTGGTAGCGGCGGTGGAGTCGGTGACGGACGAGGGATACGCCTTCCGCGTCGATCTGCGCCTCCGTCCCGAGGGGCGCTCCGGCGCCCTCATCCTCTCGCTCGACGGCTACCGCGCCTACTTCGCCGAGCGCGCCGAGCTGTGGGAGCGCCAGGCCCTCATCAAGGCGCGCGCCTGCGCGGGCGACGGCGCGGTGGCCGCGCGATTCTTCGAGCTCACGCGACCCTTCGTATTCCGGCCCGGACTGGACACCGGGATCGTGGACGAGGTCCGGCGCATGAAGCAGGAGATCGACCGCGCCCAGCGGACCAAGGGCGGAGAGCGCCGCAATGTGAAGCTCGGCCGGGGCGGCATCCGCGAGGTGGAGTTCCTCGTCCAGGCCCTCCAGCTGCTCTACGCGGGCGACGACCCGTGGCTGCGCGGCGGCAATTCGCTGCGCGCCCTCTTCCGCCTCACCGAGCGCGGCTATCTGGCGCCCGCCCTCGGCCGCGCCCTCGGTGACGCGCTCGTCTACCTCCGCACCGTCGAGCATCGGCTGCAGATCCTCCACGAGTTCCAGACCCACACCCTGCCCGAGGAGCCGCGGGCCCTGGGGCTCCTCGCCCGGCGGATGGGCATCGCGCTCCCGCCCGACGGCGCCCGCCGCCGCTTCCTCGCCGAGTACCGGCGCGTCACCGATGCGGTGCACTCCGCGTTCCGGGATTTCTTCGACGCGCGGCCGGCGCCGCGCGCGACGGCCCCACGCATCCCCACCTTCACCGCGCTCAAAGCCACCGGATTCGTCGATCCCGATCGCGCGCGGCAGAACCTCCGCCTGATCCTGGAGGGGCGGCCGCTCCTGCCTTATCCCGTGCGCGCGTCCCAGGCCCTCGCGCGGATGTTCCCGGTGCTCCTCGACGCGCTCTGGCAAAGCCCGGATCCCGACGAGGCCCTGAACCAGTTCGAGCGCTTCGTCGCGGCGGCGGGTCCGCGGACGGCGTGGCTCGAGCTCCTCGCGGAGGAGCCCCGGCTCCTCGCCAACCTCGTGCGGCTCTGCGCGCGCGGCGAGTTCGTGAGCCAGATGCTGCTCGCGCAGCCCGAGCTCCTGGGGAGCCTGGCCGATCCCGCCACCTTCGCCGCGCAGAAGACGGAGACCGAGTTCCGCGCCGCCCTCGCGCCCGTGCTGGGGCCCGGTTTCGGCGCGCCCGAGGGAAAGGATTTGCTGCGGCGGCTCAAGCAGGCCGAGGAGCTGCGGGCGACGTGGCGCATGCTGCTCGGCGTGACCGACGCCGAGCGCTTTTCCGGCGAGCTCACCGCGCTCGCCGAGGCCTCGCTGGCGGTGGCCTGGCTCATGGCGGTGCGCGAGATGGCCGAGCGCCACGGCACGCCGCGGGACGCCGGCGGCCGCTTCATCGACGCGGTGATCGTGGGGGTGGGCAAGCTCGGCGGCCGCGAGCTCTCGACCGGCTCCGACCTCGACCTCTTCGTGATCTTCGCCGCCGACGGCCACACCGATGGCCCCGTCCCCATCGAGGCCGCCGTCTTCTATCATGGGGCGGTCGAGATCCTCCAGGCGCTCCTCGGCGACATCACCGCCGCCGGCATGGTCTTCCCCGTCGACCTGCGTCTGCGGCCGGGCTCCAAGGGGAGCGGCTTCGCGGCCAGTCTGGCGTCGATGGCGCAGTACTACCGCGAGTGGGCCGATCCCTGGGAACGCCAGACCCTCACGCGGGCGCGCCTGGTGGCGGGCGATCCCGCGCTGGGGCGGCGGGTGCGGCGCCTGATCGCCGCGCTCCTCTATGGCGCGGACGCGGCGCCGGCCGACCTCAAGGAGATGCGCATGCTGCGGGAGCGGATGGAGAAGGAGCTGGGCAAGGAGACGCCCGGGCTCTTTCACGTGAAGTTCGGCCGTGGCGGCCTGGTGGACGTGGAGTTCATCACCCAGGCGCTCCAGCTCGTGCACGGCCGCCGCCATCCCGGGCTCCGGCGCGCCAACACGCTTCAGGCGCTGCGCGCCATCGCCGCCGCCGGCCTCCTTTCCTCCGAGGACGCCGCCGCCCTCGGCGAGCACTATCGCTTCCTTCGCCGCGTCTCCGGAAGCCTCCGGCTCTTCGGCGCGCGGCCCAGCGACACCCTCGAGCTGGCCGGGCCGTTCGTCTCGCGCGTCGCCCGCAGCCTGGAGTACCTCTCGCGGAGGGAGTTTCTCGAGGACTACCGCCGCCGCACCGCGTGGGTGCGCGCCCTCTGGAACCGCGTGGTGCCGGCCTAGCCGGGCGGCCCGGCGTCCGGCTGCCCACGCGCGTCGCGCCGCTGGTATGATGGCTGTCGCATCACTCACGCCCAACCCGGGAGGACATCCATGGCCGACAATCCGCAGATCCTCGGCGACCGCGGCCGCGCGCTCGAGGACGAGTTCTTCCGCAAGGAAGATCAGCGACTCATCACGCGTCTCCGCGAGCTCCGCGACAAGTCCGTCTCGCGCGAGGCCCTCGCCACCGCCTCGGGCATCAAGAACGAGGCCATTCTCGACAAGCTCCTGGACCTCGGCATCCGCCCGGAGACGGTGGCCGCGCTCGCCCTCGTCCCGCTGGCCGAGGTCGCGTGGGCGGACGGCTCGCTCGACGAGAGCGAGCGGCGCCTGGTCCTGGAGCGCGCGGAGAAGTCCGGAATCGCGCCTGGCTCCACCGACCACGCGCTGCTCCAGAGCTGGCTCGAGCGGCGGCCCGAACCGAAGCTGCTCACGGCGTGGATACAGATGGTGCGGGGACTCCGCGAGCACATGACCCCGCCGCAGGTGGAGAGCCTGCGCGCCGGCCTCATCGAGCGCGCTCAGGCCATCGCGGGCGCGAGCGGCGGCATCCTCGGCGTAGGCAAGGTCTCGGGGGCCGAGGCGGACATGATCCAGCAGCTCGAGTCGGCCTTCCGGAAGTAGGCGACTGCCGCCGTCCGGATGCCCTTGCGCCTCTTCGTCCTCGACGGGCCGGGCTATCTCTTCCGCGCCTATCACGCGCTGCCCTACCTCTCTACCTCCCGCGGGGTGCCCGTCAACACCGTGCTCGGCATGTCCACCATGTTGTGGAAACTGCTCCGAGAAGAACGCCCGGACTACCTCGCGGTCGCCTGGGACCCGCCCGGCCCGACCTTCCGAGACGAGAAGTTCGCCGCCTACAAGGAGACGCGGGCGGCTACGCCCGATGACCTCAAGCGACAGATCCCGCTCGTCATGCAGGTGATCCAGGCCCTGCGCATCCCCGTCCTCGAGGTACCGGGCTTCGAGGCAGACGACGTGCTCGGCACCGTCGTCGATCGCGCCCGGGCCCACGACCTCGACGTGGTTCTGGTGACGCAGGACAAGGACATGCTGCAGCTGGTGGGGCCGCGGGTCACCGTGCTGGCGCCGGGAGCGCGGGCGGGCGAGCAGACCGTCTACGACGTCGACAAGGTGCGCGAGAAGTGGGGCGTGGGGCCGGAGCAGATCCCGGATCTCCTCGCTCTCATGGGGGACTCGATCGACAACATCCCCGGCGTGCCGGGCGTCGGGCAGAAGACCGCGGTCAAGCTCATCGGTCAGTTCGGCTCGGTCGACGGCCTCTACCAGCATCTCTCGCTGGTGCCGGGCAAGCTGCGTGAGACGCTCGCCGCCAACCGCAAGCAGGCGTTGCTCTCGCGCGAGCTCGCCACCGTGAGCACGCGCGTGCCGCTGGCCGACGACCTCGAGGCGCTGCGGCGAGCGGAGCCCGACTGGGAGCGCCTCCGCGCGGTGTGGACCGAGCTCGAGCTCCGCAACCTCCTGCGTCAGCTGCCGGACGCCCCCAGGGTCTCGGCGCCGCCGGAGGAGGAAACGCCGCTCGCGCGAGCCGAAGAGCTGACGACCTTTCTCGCCAAGACGCCGGACGGCGAGCCCATCGCGGTGGACTGGGCGGCGGAGGGCGGGCCGCCCGATCCCGTGCTCACCCGCGTGGGACTCCATCATCCCGCCGCCGGCGACATCCAGGTGGCCGCGGAGACCTTCGCGGCGGCGCTGCCCCAGCTCGCGCAGCGCCGGCTCGTCGGCCACGACGTCAAGCACCTGCTGGAATGGTGGATCACGCGCGCCGACGTCCTGCCGGAGATGGAGGATACCGGCGTGGCGGCATACCTCCTCAATCCCGCCCGCTCGAACTACAAGCTCGAGGAGGTCGCGCGGGAGCATCTGGGCGAGGAGGCTGGCGCGGGCCGTCCGGGGGGACGCGCGCGCCTCGTGTGGTCGCTGTGGGAGCAGGAGGCGCGGGAGCTGCGCGAGGCCCAGGTCCGCGCGCTCTACGACGACGTCGAGCGGCCGCTGGTGCCCGTGCTCGCGGTCATGGAGCGCCATGGCATTCGCGCCGATCCCGACCGGCTCGCCGACTTCTCGAAGGAGCTGGACCGTAGCCTCGAGGGCCTCACCCGCGAGATCTACACGCTGGCGGGCGAGGAGTTCAACCTCGGCTCGCCCAAGCAGCTCGCCACCATCCTGTTCGAGAAGCTCGCCCTGCCGCCCCTCAAGAAGACCAAGACCGGGTACTCGACCGACGCCGACGTGCTGGAGCAGCTCGCGGTGGGTCACGCGCTGCCCGCCAAGCTCATCGAGCACCGCACGCTGTCCAAGCTCAAGTCCACCTACGCCGACGCGCTCCCCGGCATGATCAACCCCGCCACCGGTCGCATCCACACGTCGCTGAATCAGCTCGTGGCGGCGACGGGGCGACTCTCGTCGGCCCAGCCCAATCTTCAGAACATACCCGTGCGCACGGAGCTGGGCCGGCGCATCCGCGCCGCCTTCGTGCCCGAGCCGGGCTGGCGCCTCGTTGCCGCCGACTACTCGCAGGTGGAGCTGCGCATCCTGGCCCACGTGTGCGGGGAAGAGAGTCTGGTGGAGGCGTTCCGGCGCGGCGAGGACATCCACCGGCGCACCGCCGCCGAGGTGTTCGGCCTCGCCCTCGAGCAGGTGACGGAGGCGCAGCGCGACATCGCCAAGACCACGAACTTCTCCGTGATCTACGGCGTCACCGCCTTCGGCCTCGCGCGCGGCCTCCGCATCACCTCGAAGGAGGCGCAGCAATACCTCGACCAGTTCTTCGCGCGCCACCCGAAGGTGCGGGGGTGGCTCGATCGCACCGTGAAGCAGGGCCGCGAGCGCGGCTACGTGGAGACCCTGCGGGGCCGGCGGCGTTACCTGCCCGAGCTGCGCAGCGGCAACCCGAACCTCCGCGGCTTCGCCGAGCGCATGGCCACCAACGCCCCGATCCAGGGCACCGCCGCCGACATGATCAAGATCGCCATGATCCGCATGGCCGCCGCCCTCGCGGAGGCCCGGCTGGAAAGCCGCATGCTCCTGCAGGTGCACGACGAGCTCCTGTTCGAGGCGCCGCCCGACGAGGAGGCGCGCCTGAAGGCGCTCGCCGCCGAGGTCATGGAGGGCGCGATGACGCTGGACGTGCCGCTCAAGGTGGACGTCAAGGCCGGCGCCGACTGGGCGCAGGTCTGACAGTGACGCGGGCGTTTCTCCTCGCCGGCCTTACCGGGGGCATCGCGACCGGCAAGAGCACGGTGAGCGCGATGTTCGGCCATCTCGGCTGCCGGGTGACCGACGCCGATCAGCTCGCGCGCGAGGTGGTGGCGCCCGGCCAGCCCGCCCATGCCGCCGTCGTCGCCGAGTTCGGCGCGGAGGTACTGCAGCCCGACGGCTATCTCGACCGCAAGCGGCTCGGGGCCATCGTCTTCGCGGACGCCGAGCGGCGGAAGCGCCTGGAAACCATCACGCATCCCGCCATTCGCACCCGCTGGGATCGGATCCTCCGCGTCTACGAGGAGGAAGCGTTCGCCGGCATCGTCTTCTGGGACGCCGCCCTGCTGTACGAGACGGGCGGCGCCCGGTTGATGGAGAAGATGGTGGTGGTGTTCGCCGAGCCCGCCGTGCAGCTCGAGCGCCTCATCGCGCGCGACCGCTGCTCCGAGGCGGACGCCCGCGCCCGCATCGCCAGCCAGATGCCGGTGGCAGAGAAGGCCAAGCTCGCCGACTACGTCGTCGACAACTCCGGCACCCGAGCGGAAACCGAGCGGCAGGTGCGGGCGGTGCACGAGGCGCTGCTCGCCGATCTCGCCGCGCGGGCGCGGAGCCAGGCATGAGCCCGCGGCGGAACGCGCGGGCCACGGTGCGGCCCGCCGTCCGGCTCGGCCACGGAGGCCCGGGTCGTTCCACCGGCGGCAAGCGCCGCGCCCTCGGTCAGCATTTCCTCCGTGACGAGCATGTCGTGGAGCGCATCGTCGAGCTGGTGCGGCCGGCCGCGGCCGACCTCGTGGTGGAGATCGGCCCCGGCGAGGGCGCGCTCACCGGGCGGCTGGCCGCCACGGCGGGGCGATTCATGGCCTTGGAAGTCGATGCCACGCTGGCCGCACGCCTCGCTGCGCGCCTGGGTTCGGCGCCCACCGTGGAGATTCGCCGCGCCGACGCGCTCGCCTTCGACTGGGCCGGGCTGACCGCGCTCCGCGGGGACGGGCAGGGGCGCATCCTGATCGTGGGCAATCTGCCCTACAGCGTGGGCAAGCCCATCCTGATGGCGCTCGCCGAGGCCGCCCCCGCGCTGGCGGCGGCGGCGCCCACCGAGATGGCGCTGATGCTGCAGAAGGAAGTCGCCGAGCGGGTCGCCGCGCCGCCGGGGGATCGAACGTACGGCAGCCTCTCCGTGCTGACCCAGTGCGCCGCCGACGTGCGGCTGGCCTTCACGGTGCCGCCAGGCGCCTTCCGCCCGCCGCCCCTGGTGGACTCCGCAGTCCTGCACCTCCGCGCGCTGACGCGGCCGCCGGTGCCCATCGCCGACGCACGTCGGTTCCGCTCGGTGGTGCGCGCGGCTTTCTCCCAGCGCCGAAAGAGCCTCGCCAATGCCCTCGCCGCCGGCCTCGGCATCCCGGTGGAGCGGGCGCGCGCGCTCCTCGCCGGCGCCGGCATCGACGCGGGGCGCCGCGCCGAGACGCTCTCGCTCGCCGAGTTCGCGCGGGCCGCCGATCAATTCACCGGCTGATCGCTGCCGCCTCCTAGGCCAAGCGCCGGGCGACGAATTCTCCCTCCCGCGTCCATGTCACCCCGTCGCGCTCGAGCGCGTCCCCGATCCATCGGAACGAGTCGGGCGTGATCTCGGTGAAGCGCCAGCGGGTGGGGACACCGTTCGCGCGGGCGCCGATCTGCACGATGTCCGGGCCGACCCGGCGGCCGATCTGCTCCTCGCGGTGACCGTTGACCGGGTTGATCCACGTGATGCGCCAGCCCTGTACGGTCGGATCCCACACGCGCAGGGTCGTGCCGAACATGTTCATGCCGCGGTCGGGATCGCCCACGCGCTCGGAGCGCGGCGGCATGATCCAGACGTCCTGCACGGCGCGCCCTTCGAGCACCCAGCCGAAGTGCACCTCGCCCTCGAGCCCGCCGGCGCTCACGTCGACGCCGGCGTAGCGGACAACCTGTAGTGCCCAGCGCCCCACCAGCCATCCGTATACGTCGGCCGACTCCGGGATCTCGCGCGCGCGGCCCGGCGCGGCCAGGACGGCGTGAAGGTCGCCTTTGGTTCCCGTCTGTATGGCGGTCATGAGCAGTCCCTCCTGCCCAGTAGACCCCGCCCGCGGCGGCAAGTGAAATCAGGTCGCGGCGGGAAGGACGAACGCGAAGGTGCTGTCGCGGCCCTCCTGACTTTCCACCCAGATGCAGCCCCCGTGGGCCTCGACGAGGCTCGTTCCGCGGTAGAACTTATCGTCGGCCCCTGCACGGAGGGAAGCACGAAGGACGGAGCCGGCTGGCCGACCGCGGCCGGTACGGTGTCGGCAGCTATCGGGTCGTCTACGACTTCGCTGCGGGAGTTGTCAACGTGGCGGCCGCCGGCGCTGCCGCGGGGGCGCTGCGCCCGGCGCCGGTGACCAGGCGGAGGAATCCGGGCGACAGCCGCGGGTCGAGCGTGTCGCGGATGCCGTCGCCGAGCAGATTGAAGGCGAGCACGGTGATGGTGATGGCCAGCCCCGGAAAGAAGGCCAGCCACCACGGCGGCACCAGCGCAGTGATGGAGTCGGCGAGCATGTTGCCCCAGGTTGGCGTGGGCGGCGGCACCCCGACGCCGAGGAAACCGAGGGCGGCCTCGATCACGATGGCGACACCGAGGTGCGTGGTGGCGAGGACGAGGTACGGCGCCACGCACTGGGGCAGGACGTGCTTGGTCATGACCCGCAGCGACGACGCGCCGTTGGCGCGGCCTGCCTCCACGAAGGGCATCTCGCGCACCGAAAGCGCCACCGACCGGATCACCCGGCCGCCGAACGGGATGCGGGTGATGGCGATGGCGAAGATCACCGCTTGCAAGCCCGTGCCGATGGCCATCGAGATGGCCATGGCGAGGATCAGGTCGGGGAAGGATTGCAAGATCTCCATGATCCGCTGGCTCACGAGGTCGAAGCGCCCGCGCAGATAGCCGCACGCGACGCCCCAGAGCGACCCCACCGTCGTGCCGAGGATGACGGCGGAGAAGGCCACGAAGAGCGATGTCCGGGCGCCGTAGATGACGCGGCTCAAAGTGTCGCGGCCGACCTGGTCCGTCCCCAGCAGGCTCTGCGCGTCCGGCGGCTTGTTCATGCGCCGGAAGTCGGCCTTGAGAGGATCGCGCGGGGCCAGGAGCGGCGCCGCGATGGCGACGAAGATAATGAAGAGGCCGACGGCGCCACCCAGCGCGGCCAAGGTGTTGCGGCGGCTGAACCGGCCCAGCTCGCGGAGCAGGATGCGCATCAGCCGAACCGGATGCGCGGATCGAGCCACGCATAGCTGAGGTCGACGAGCACGTTAACGGCCACGAAGATCACGGCATAGAAGAGGACGAGGTTTTGGACGACGATGATGTCGCGCTCGATGACCGCCACGACGAGCGCGCGTCCCAGACCGGGGACGCCGAAGGCCTGCTCCACCGCGACCGAGCCGCCCAGGACGAAGCCCAGCAGGACGCCGGAGATGGTGATGACGGGCAGGAGCGCGTTCGGGAGCGCGTGGCGGAGGACGACCAGCCCCTCGCGGAGGCCCTTGGCGCGCGCCGTCCGCACGAAGTCCTCGCTGATCACTTCGAGGAGGCATGACCGAGACATCCGCGCGATATAGGCGCCCTGAGCCAGGCCCAGGACCACCGCGGGGCCGATCACCATCTGGAAGTTCTGCCAGGGGCTCTCCCAGAACCCGACGATGATGAAGGGGGCCTTGTAGCCGAACCAGAAGAGCAGCGCGAGCACGATCAGCATGCCCAGCCAGAAGCCGGGAATGGCGATGAACAGGATCGACAGGGCCCGGGCGAGGCCGTCCGGAATGCTGTTGGGCTTGAACGCGCTGAGAATCCCCACCGGCAGGCCGACCAGCCAGGAGACGATGAGGGCGAGCACGCCGATCTCGGCGCTGATCGGCCCGCGGTGGGCGATCAGCTCGGCGACGGTGTCACCCCGGAAGAACGACTTGCCGAGACGACCCGCGCCGATGTCGATCAGCCAGCGCCCGTACTGCACGGGCAGGGGGTCGCTGAGCCCGAGATCGGCCATGATGCGGACCCGGTCCTCGGGCTTCATCTGGGCGTGCCCTTCCGCGCCGAGGATCGCGACCAGCGGATCGCCCGGGATGACGCGCAACACCACGAAGATGGTGAGCGAGACGCCGAGCAGGGTACCGAGGGCGTACCCTGCTCGGCGAAGCAGGTACTTCCGCACGCGAGGCGGTCCCGCCTAGGAGGACGCCAGCCAGACGTTGTCCCAGCGGACGACGTCGTAGATCCCGAAGAAGGTGGACGGGTTCTGACCCCGCACCTTGTTGTAATAGGCGTCGTAGATCTGCTCGTACGCGACCGGGATCAACGGCGGGTCGTCCTCCAGAATCTCTTCCGCCTTGCGTACCAAGGTCTTGCGCCGGTTGTCGTCGAGCTCGCGATCCACCTGGGCAGCGAGATCGTGGAAGGCCGGGTTCGTCCACCGGGAGTAGTTCTGCGGGCCGCCCTTGCCGTACCAGGCGCTGAAGATGTCGGACGGGTCCATGAGGGAGGAGACGATGGCGCTGATGGCGAGGTCGAAGTTGCCCGCCTGGGCCTCGTCGAACCACACGGAGGTCTGCACCACGCGCAGGTTGCACTCGACGTTGATGTGCTCCTTCAGCATGGCCTGGATGGCCACCGCCCAGAGCTTGAAGGTAGGGATGTCACGCACGCAGAAGTCGAGGTTCTTGAGCCCCTGGCCGTAGCCCGCTGCCTGCATGAGCTTCCGGGCTTCCTGCACGGCGGGCTTCACGTCCTTCTGGTAGCCGAGCTTCTTCTCGAGCTCGGCCCGCGGCGTGGACATCTCGTGGAACGGATAGACGAAGCCGCCCACCTGCATGGGCGCGGCGTCCTTCACGACCTCGATCAGGGTGGGGCGATCCATGGCGAGGTGAATGGCCCGCCGCACCCGCTTGTCGGCCAGCGCCTTGTTCTTCTCCATGTTCATCCAGAAAGCCTGGATGACCGACTGGTTGAAGTTCGCCGCCGTCACGCCCGGCATCTCCTTGGCCTTGCGCCAAGTGACGGGATCCAGCAGCCGAGCGTAGTCGACCCGCCCGGACAGGAAGGACGCACCCAGCTCCGGCGTGAACGGCAGGAAATGATAGATCTCGAGCTTGTCGACGAGCGGCAGTCCCTTGTTCCAGTAGTCGGGGTTGCGCTCCTGGATCCAGATCTCCTTGTCCTTGCGAGAGACGTGACGGAAGGGCCCCGTGCCGGGGTAGTTCATCACCTGGCGGAGGTTGCCGCCGTTGTCGTCGAGGGACTTCTTCCGCACGATGATGTTCCAGCCGCTCGCGAAGGCGCCCAGCATGTAGGCTCTGGGCCGCGCCTCGGTCAGCCGGAACTCGATGCGGTGGGGATCCAGCACCACGATGTCGCCCACGGTGGCGAAGAGCGGCGTGCGCGGGATGACGACCCCCTTGGGCGGCCGCGCGATGCGCTCGTAGGTGGCCTTGACGTCCTCGGCGGTGAAGTCGGCGCCGTCGTGGAACTTGACGCCCTTCCGCAGATGGAACGTGTAGCGCTTGCCGTCCGGGCTGATGTCGTACTTCCACGCCAGGTCGGGAATGATCGTCTGCCCGTCCTTCGGGCTCCGGCGGAGCAGGGTGTCGTACATCGGGCTCTGCGGCCCGATATTGGCGACGGTACCCGACTGATGGACGTCGAAGTGGGCGGGCGCGTTGTGCACCGCGTAGCGCAGGGTCCCGCCCCGCTTGGCCGCCGGATCGGGCCGGACGGGCGACGGGGTCTCCTGTGCCTCGGCGCGTCCGCGCAGGACGGCGGGGCCCAGGGCGGCGGCGCCGCCGGCCACTCCCGCGGTGCGGAGGAAGGCACGACGGCTCACGGGGGGCTTCGGGCGATCGGGGGTGGTCGGGTCAGACATGGTCAGCACCCTCCTCTGGGGATGTCCCGGCGCGGCAGCGCGTAGGGTGGGGGAAACATACACGACGGGTCGGGGAGATACAAGACGGCGCCCAGCGGCGGCCGCATGCTAACGTGATCCCGTGGAGACCGGCCCCTCCCTGGAGCAGCGGCTCCTCCGGGAGCCGCTCCCTGGCGCCGAGCCCCCACGCGGACGGGCCGCCTTTCCTCCCCTCGCGACCCTCCTCGTCTCGCTCTTCATCGCCTATCACCTGCTCGCGGTGGGCATACACAGCGCGCCGCCGGGCGGGCCCGTCCCGTCGCTCCAGACCTTCTTCGACCGTCACTTTCGCACCGTCGACTACCTCCGCGCCGCAGGAATCGCGCGGAGCTGGCAGGTCTTCGCCCCCGACGCGCCACGCGTGAACGCGTTCGTGCGAGTGCTGGTCGAGGGAACCGACGGCGAGGTCTGGGACCTGGGCCACGACATACTCGGACGCCGGCAGTATCCCTACCTCTTCTACGATCGGATCGCGAAGATCAACCGGCAGATGCTGCGCCGCAAAGACTATCGCCTCACGTATGCCGGTTGGGTCTGTCGCGACTGGGAGCGGATGCATGGGGGTGAGGCCGCGCGGGCGGTACGGCTCCTCCCCGTCCGCACGCGAGTGCCACCTCCTGGCCGGGGGGGCTACGATCCGCGCGGGCTCGACGTGGAGGAGGCCGCGCCGGAGACGTTTCCGTGCGAGAGCACACTCCACGGCCAGCTGCCGCCGAGCTTGCGCGCGCGCTACGGACTGCCGCCGGTCGCCGCGACGTTTCGCGACGTGCCTGCCCGCACGTGGTGGGGCCGGCGCGCGCCTGCTGGCGTGGCGGACGAGTCGGGGGTGGTGACGACGGCGCCCGACCGAAGCCAGGAGCCGCTCGAGTGATCGCGGCACTCGTCGCGCTGGCGCTGCTGCTGGCCTTCTTCATCCTGCGGCACGAGATCTGGACCCGCGTCTTCCTCACCGCCGTCGATCCGCGGCCGGCCGGACTGCTGCGGGTGGCGTTCGGGGGCGTCGTCCTGTGGACCTTCCTCTGCCTCGCTCCCAGCGTGCGGCTCTTCTTCAGCGATGAGGGACTGCTCCTGCCCGCCATGGCGCGCGACGCCTCGCGAAGCCCCCTCCGCCAGCTCTGGGATCCGGTACACGGCTTCGAGCATTGGTGGTCGCCGCTCCAGGCGTTGCTGGGGAGCTCCTCGATTCTCCAGCTGCGAAGCGATCCCCCCCTGACCTTCGCCGTGTACGGACTTGCGCTCGTGAGCGCCGCGCTGATGACCCTGGGCGTCTGGACCACGGTCACCACCGCGGCCACCTGGTTCCTCGGCGAGCAGCTATATCGCTACGACGCCATGTTCACCAACGGGGGCGACCTCGTGATCCGCGCTTTCCTGTTCCTCGCGATCTTCTGCCGCTGGGGAGAGGCCTATTCGGTCGATGCGTGGCGGCGGCGGCGCCGCGAGCTCCTGGGCGGCGCAAGTGGCATCCCACCGCTCTGCGCCATTCCCGCCTGGCCGCTGCGGCTGATGATGGTCCAGCTCGCCCTGATCTACTTCCTGAACGGCTGGCACAAGACCGGTGAAGGCTGGCGCGAGGGCTCGGCGCTCTACTACGCGCTCAATCTCGATCACTTCTACCGTTTCCCCGCGCAGGGGGTGGTGGCGTCGCTGCAACAGCTGGGCGTGCTCCCCCTGGCGACGTGGATCACGCGGGGGTGGGAGCTCTGCTTCCCGCTCGCGCTGCTCGGCGCCGCGCTGCGGGGGTACGAGGCCGACCGCCGCGCGGGGACCTGGCCGACGGCCGGGTCCGCCCGACGCATCGCCTCCTGGCTCCTCCTCGCGGCGGCGGGCGCCGCCGCCGCCGCCATCCTCGAACCCCTGCCCGCGTTGGCGACGGGAGGCGCGGCGCTCGTGCTCCTCCTGCTCTACCGCACGGCCCGCGCGCGCTTCCCCGGCGTTGTCCGCTTCGTCCTGGACTGGGTGCTCGGCAAGCGCATCTGGCTCGTGTTCGGGCTCGCGCTGCACCTCGGGATCGATCTCGGGATGAACATCGGCACCTTTCCCCAGGTGATGATGGCGGTGTACCTCGCCTGGCTCAGCGCTCCCGAGATCGAAGCGCTCTGGCGCGTCGTGCTCCGGCGCGCCACTCCGGTCACGGTCCGCTATCATCCTGACGAAGCGAGCGTGCGCCAGGCGGCCCTGCTCCGTCTGCGCGAGCATGGGCCGATCGAGTTCGTCGCCGATTCCACCGTGGAGCCCCGATCTCTCCACGTGGACTCTCCCGCTCGGAGCGACGGCCTTCGCGGCGCGGAGGCCGCACTCGCCCTCGTTCCCGTATTCCCCGCGCTCTGGTGGCTCAGGCCCTTCCGGCGACTGGCCCCCTTGCGGGGGCCCGCCGGCCGTCTCGCGCTCCGGCGGCTGGGATCGAAGGCGTAAGGCCGCGTCAAACAACGCCGGGCGCAGGTCCGCCAATCTTTGTGCCGAGTGGGGCGGGTGATACCCTGAATGGACCGCCGTGAGCACCGCATTCCGCCCTGAGCCCGTGCCCATCGATGTTCCCGCCGAGCCCGCGGTGCGTCTCATCCCGCTCGGGGGACTCGGCGAGATCGGCCTCAACATGATGCTGATCGAGTCCGGCGAGGACATCGTGGCCATCGACTGCGGGCTGCTCTTTCCCGACGACGAGATGCCGGGGGTGGACTACGTCATTCCCGACTTCACCTACCTCCACGAGCATCGCGACCGGTTCCGGGCGGTGATCCTTACCCACGGACACGAGGACCACATCGGGGCCCTCGCATATCTCCTGCGGGACTTCGATGTGCCCGTGTACGGCACGCCGCTCACGCTGGCCATCGCGAGACACCGGCTCGCCGAGCACGGCTTGCTCGAGCGCGCCGACCTCCGCGCCTACCGGCCGGGCGACACCATCCACGTGGGCTCGTATCAGATCGAGCCCATCCGGGTGACCCACTCCATCGCGGACGGCATCGGCCTGGCCATCGAGACCCCCGTGGGCGTGATCGTCCACACCGGCGACTTCAAGCTCGATCCTCATCCCGTGGACGGCGCGCAGGCGGACTACTCCCGCTTCGCCGCGCTGGGCGAGCGCGGGGTGCTCTGCCTCTGCTCCGACTCCACGAACGTGGGCCGGCCGGGCCGGACGGGATCCGAGACCGAGGTGGGCGCCGCGCTCCGCGGTCGCTTCCAGGCCGCGCCCGGCCGCATCATCGTGGCCACCTTCGCCTCGCACATCCACCGCATCCAGCAGGTGCTCGACCTCGCGGCGAGCTGCTCACGCAAGATTGCGCTCCTCGGCCGAAGCATGGCCGCCAACGTCAGCGTGGCGGCCGAGCTGGGCTATCTGAAGGTTCCCGAGGGCGTGCTGTGGCCCCTGGAGGATCTCGCCGAGCTTCCCGCCCATCGGCAGGTCATCCTCTCCACCGGGAGCCAGGGCGAGCCGAACTCGGCCCTGTCCCTCATGGCCGCGGGCGAGCACAAGCACTTCACGGTCGGCGACGGCGATCTGGTGATCTTCTCGTCGCGGGTGATTCCGGGCAATGAGCGGGTGATCGGGCGCCTCATCAACGCGCTCCTCCGCCGCGGGGCCGAGGTGCTGTGGGAGGACGTGGCCTTTGTCCACGTGTCCGGCCACGCGAGCCAGGACGATCTCCGCCACATGCTCGAGCTCACACGCCCCCGCTACTTCATGCCGGTGCACGGCGAGTTCCGCCACCTGCTCCAGCACGCGCGACTCGCCGAGGACGCGGGCGTGCCCGCTGATCACATCTTCCTGGTGGAGGATGGGCTCGGACTCGAGCTGACGAAGTCCGGCGCGCGGGTGCTCGGGCCCTACCCCGCGGGGCGGGTGTTCGTGGACGGCAAGGGGATCGGCGACGTGGGGTCCGTGGTGCTGCGGGACCGGCAGATCCTCGCCGAGGCGGGCATGGTGGTGGTGGCGCTCACCATCGATCGCGACACGGGCGCCATCGTGGCGGGACCCGAGATCGCCTCCCGCGGGTTCGTCTACATGAAGGAGTCCGACGACCTGATGGCGGAGGTCAAGGAAGCGGTCCGCGAGGCCATCGCACAGCGCGAAGAGCCTGAAGTCCTCGACCGGGAGCTCTTCGGCGCCCGGGTGCGGAGCGCCGTGCGACGATTCATCAACCAGCGCTTCCAGCGCAAGCCCATCGTGATCCCCGTGATCATGGAAGTGTGAGGCGGGAGGCCCACATGGCAGCCGGCAAGATCGTGGACGCGGGCGTGGAGGCGGCGCCCGCCCGCTCGACCCCGACGGCAGAGGCGCGGCGTCGTCACGCCCGCTCTCGCCGCCCAGGAGGCGACGGGCGCTGGGTGCGAGAGGTCAAGGGCATCCTGGCCCTGGCGCTCGCCGGGTTCGCCCTGGTGGCGCTCTACGCCTTCGATCCCAACCGGCACCCGCTAGACCAGTCGAGCCCGGTGGGCCCGGTAGGCCTCTGGCTGGGCTGGGCGGCCTTCTGGGCCTTCGGCTATGCGGGCTATGTCTTCCCGCTCCTCCTGATTCTCTACGGCGCCGGAGCCTTCGTCCGCGCCCCGCTTGCGCGGGGCTGGCCGGGGCTGGCCGGGCTGATCCTTCTGCTCGTGAGCGTGACGGGCATGCTCGCCCGCGCCTCCGACACGCTCGCCGAGCTGCGCATTCACAAGGGCGGCATGCTCGGCTGGCTGGTGAACGAGGCGCTCAGCGTCTCCATCGGCGCCGTGGGGACCTGGATCATCCTGCTCGCCATTTTGCCCGTCGCCGCCCTCTTCATCACCCAGGCCTCTCTCCGCACGCTTGGCGCCGCCATCCAGGCCCGCTGGAACGCATGGCGAGGCGGATCCTCAGCGGGCAGCCCTAACCGACTGGACCACGGTCAACATGCCGAGAGGCATGTTGATTCCAAAGACGAAATCGACGCACACGCTGCCGAGCGCGCGTTCACTCCCCCTCCGCTGATCGTGAAGGAGCCGCCGAAGCCCAAGTCCACCCTCGCGGAGAAGGGACTGGCCTGGCAGGAAACCTTCGACTTCGGCTCCGGCGGCGCCCAGTCGTTCAAGCTGCCCGCGGTGGGCGCGCTCCAGGCGCCGCCCGCCTCGGCGCTCAGCCGGACGCGCGAGGAGATGGAAGCAAACGCGGCCACGCTCAAGAGGAAGCTCGCGGACTTCGGCGTGGACGGTCACATCGTCCAGGCCAGCCCCGGCCCCGTGATCACCTCGTACGAGTTCGAGCCTGCCGCCGGGGTGAAGGTGAGCCAGGTCGTGAATCTCGCCGACGACCTCGCCCTGGCCATGAAGGCGGCGGCGGTCCGCATCATCGGCCCCATTCCGGGGCGCGGCACGGTGGCGGTGGAGGTGCCGAACCCGGAATCGGCGACGGTGTACCTGCGGGAGATCCTCGTCTCCCCCGAGTTCGTGGAGACCAAGGGCAAGCTGCCCCTGGCGCTCGGCAAGGACACCACCGGCAACCCCGTGGTGTCCGACCTCACGAGCATGCCGCATCTGCTCATCGCGGGCTCCACCGGCAGCGGCAAGAGCGTGGGGCTCAATACCATGATCTGCTCGCTCCTCTACAAGGCCACGCCCGCCGACGTCCGGTTCTTGTTGATCGACCCCAAGCGGCTCGAGCTGGGCATCTACGAGGGAATCCCGCATCTGCTTGCCCCCGTCGTCACCGACGCCAAGGAAGCGGCGATGCGGCTCAAATGGATCGTGGGCAAGATGGACGAGCGCTACAAGCAGCTGCAGGCCAAGGCCGTGCGGAACATCGAGGGCTACAACAAGGAGGTCGGGCCCGAAGAGCGGCTGCCCTACTGGGTGGTGGTGGTGGACGAGCTGGCCGACCTCATGATGGTATCCGCGGGCGAGGTGCAGAACTCGCTGGTGCGGCTGGCCCAGATCGCGCGCGCGGTGGGGATACACTTGATCGTGGCCACCCAGCGCCCTTCCGTGGACGTCGTCACCGGCCTCATCAAGGCCAACTTCCCCACGCGCATCGCTTTCCAGGTGGCGTCCAAGGTGGACTCGCGCACCGTGCTCGACGCCAACGGCGCCGAGCAGCTGCTCGGCAAGGGCGACATGATCTTCGTGCCCCCGGGCGCTTCTCGACAGATGCGCGTGCACGGCGCGTGGGTCGCCGACAACGAGGTCAAGGCCATCTGTGAGTTCCTGCGCACGCAGGGCTCGGCCGTGTACGAGAAGGTGGAGATGCCCACCGCGGACGCAGAGGCGGGCGGAGGCGATGGGGAGGATCGCGATGACATCTACTGGGACGCGGTGAATCTCGTCATCGCCCAGCGGGCCGCGTCCATCTCCTTCATCCAGCGCCGGCTGGGCCTGGGGTATCCCAAGGCCGCCCGGTTCATCGACATGATGGAGCAGGACCGCATCATCGGCCCGGGGCAGGGGGCCAAGCCGCGCGAGATCCTCGTGGGGCCCGAGTACCTGGCCAAGCACGGGCGATGAGACGCCGAGGTCCCCGAGGACTGCTGCTCGTCGCCGTCGCGCTCCTGCTGGCCGCGGGCCCCGCCGGAGCGCAGACGCTCGACGAGGTGGTGTCCGGCCTCGAGAGCACCTACGGGCGCATCACCGATCTCAAGGCGGAGTTCACGCAGGTGTCGCACAACAAGAGCCTCGGGCAGGACATCCGCGCGGAGGGGACGGTGTTCCTCAAGAAGGGCGGCAAGCTGCGCTGGGACTACAAGAGCCCCTCGCCGCAGCAGATCGTCTCGGACGGCACCAATTTCTGGGTGTACACACCGGAGCTCAACCAGGTGAACAAGGGCGAGGCACCCAAGGCGCTGGCCGGGCCCGCCGGCTCGTTCCTCGCCGGACTGGGGCGCGTGCGCGACGAGTTCACGGTGCGCTTCCTCAACCCCGCCGCCCGCGTCGACGCCGCGGGACGGCCTGTGCTCGACCTCACGCCCAGGAACCCCACGCCGCTGCTTCAGCGGCTCGTCCTGACCGTCGATCCCAAGGACTACATCGTCCGGCAGGCCGTGCTCTACGATCAGCTCGGGAACACCGTGACGATGCAGTTCACGCGCGTGACGCCCAATGCCGGGCTGCCCGACAGCCTGTTCACCTTCGTCCCGCCCAAGGGCGCGGCGGTAGTGCCGTTGAACCCGCGGTAAGATACCCCCATGGCCGCCGAGAACAGCTTCGACATCGCCTGCAAGGTGGACATGCAGGAGGTCGCCAACGCCGTGAATCAGGCGAAGCGGGAGATCGAGACCCGCTACGACCTCAAGGGTGCGAAGAACGACATCACGCAGGAGAAGATGGACCTCGTTCTCACGTCGGGCGACGAGATGAAGCTCAAGGCGGTGCTGGACATCCTGCAGTCCAAGCTCCATCGCCGCGGGGTGGACCTCAAGGCGCTGACCATCGGCGATCCCGAGACCGCTGCCGGCGGTACCCTCAAGCAGAAGATCACGCTGCAGGACGGCATTCCCATGGAGAAGGCCAAGGAGATCGTGCGCCTCATCAAGGACTCGAAGATCAAGGTGCAGGCCTCGATCCAGGAAAAGCAGGTGCGTGTCTCCGGGAAGAACCGCGACGATCTACAGGCGGCCATCGCCCTCGTGAAGGGCAAGGACCTGGGCGTCGCGCTTCAGTTCACGAACTACCGCTCTACCTGAGCTGGCCCCAGCCGCGGTGGCCCCGGCCGGCGTCGGCCTCCCGATTACACGGGCGCCGGGCCTCCGGCGCCCGTGTCCTTTCCGCGCCCGGTCACGAATTACCGCTTAACGAGAGTCCACTTCTCTCGCTCCCTCCAAGGCCACCGGTCTGGGGCGCTAAAGCGGGTTGAGGGGCGGCGCGCAGCCTATCAACTGTCGAAATTGGATACACATCTTCATCGGGCGGCAGCCCTCGGCTGTCGGACCTAACCGCAACCAATAGGGTTCTGCCGTGGTTTGATGCTGTCTGTGGGGGATGCTCACTCATTTAGTTCACGATGGGCAGATGAGATGGGCACGTGTGACCTGTCGTCGAAGTTTACATTTCTACAACAGACTATTCTCAGATATACGTAAACAGACTTAGTAAACAACTAGTTATAGGTGTGGCATATTTCCTGCGGAGCTCGTCCCTCGTCTTGGCAGGGATCAAGGGCAAGGACACCCCTAAGGAGACTCCCCGAATGAGAAGGCTGCGCTCGGCGGTATCGGCGGCAATGGTGGGACTCGCGTTGATCGGTTTCACCCTTACCGCTGTGTCCGGCGCCTACGCGGGAGCCGTGCACGACGCGGGGCTCTTCACGACCGTGCTGAATCCGAACGACGATGGCTCCACGGGGGTCGTCAACATCGGGTTCGGCATTAACTTCTTCGGGCTGAACGGCGGTAACCAGACCACCCTCTTCGTGAACAACAACGGCAACGTGACGTTCGAAGGACCCCTCTCCACCTTCACGCCGTTCAACCTCATCACGACCGGGACGCCGATGCTGGCGCCCTTCTTCGGCGACGTGGACACCCGAAACGCCGGAAGCGATGTGGTCCGATATGGGCAGAGCACGATCGATGGCCGAGCCGTCTTCGGCGTGAACTGGATCGACGTAGGCTACTACAACCAAAGTGCGGACAAGCTCAATTCCTTCCAACTGATCATCACCGATCGCTCGGACACCGGTGCCGGCAACTTCGACTTCGAGTTCAACTACGATCAGATCCAGTGGGAAACGGGTGACGCCAGCGGGGGCTCTGGAGGGCTTGGCGGCTCCTCCGCGCGGGCCGGGTGGTCCAACGGCTCGACGGACAGCTTCGAGCTTGACGGCTCCGCCGTCAACGGTGCTCTGCTCGATTCCGATTGCCCCGGGGACACCGGCCTCATCTGCAACAGCCTGAACAGCAATGTCCTCGGCCGCTATGTCTTCCAGGTAAGGAATGGCGAGATCGTCGACGATACACCCTCGGTTCCTTTCCCGGGTACGCTGATGCTGTTAGCCGCAGGGCTTTTCGGCCTCGCCTCGCGGCAGGCGCTCAAGCGGGGGTAGGTAGGCCGCGGATTGCGGCTAGACGTGGCCGATCCCCGAAGGGCTCGGGCGCCGGGACGACCAACCCGGCGCCCGCGGCGTTTCTGCTTATAATCACTAACTATCATCTGATTAGAAAACTCCGCCCCGTTAGCGTCCCGCTGTTGAGATTCTTGCCATTCTCGCGGCCCGAACGAATTGACCGAGCGGGATGCCCAGGTTTTGATTGGTTCGGCGTTGCTGGCACAGATCATGCTTGACCAGCCGAGCGAGGGCCATCCATCCGTGATCTTGCGGACACTGCTGGTCGTGGCGTTCGGGCTCGCGCTGGCGGCGCTCCCCCCGTGCGCCGCGTCTGCCGGGGTGATCACCAGCCCGGTATCGGGGGTCATCAACAGCGGCGGACCCGGCTTCGGTCCGCTGAGCAATACCTTCGACCAGAGCGGGTTGTCCGCGGGATTTACCAGCGGCGTGACCGACTTCGACACCTACCTCGCGACGAACCCGACCCACAATCTTGGCTTCGAAGGACAAGAATGGTTCAGCAACGAGGGGACCAGCAGCGCCAGCGTCACGTACGACATGGGCGCGGTCGTGGCGATCAGCCGGCTGGCGCTGTGGAACGAGGAGTCGAGCGGTATCGGGCGGCTCGACCTCTTCGGCTCGACCGATGGGACCACGTTTTCGTCCCTCGCTGCGAACATCCTGCCGTTCGACACGGTCGCCGGCGAGTATCCCGCCCAGGTCTTCGCGTTTACCGAGGCGGAGGTGCGCTTCGTTCGCTTCGACATGTCCCAGTGCCCGCAGCCGAATGCCGGAGCGGGCATTCTCTTCCCCGCGTGCGCCATCGGCGAGGTCGCGTTCGACGTGGGTCCGGTGGGTGACGACGGCACGGACGACGGTGGCCCGGTGCCCCTGCCCGCCTCACTCCTCCTGGTGGGTCTCGGCCTGGCCGCACTGGGTGCCCGGAGCCTTCGCAAGGCTTAGCCGCCCCACTCGCTACTTCGCCGGGCAGTCTGCTACGCTGGACGTTGTGAGCCGACGCCTTCTGCTCGTCGCCCTCCTCCTCCTCCTCCTCCTTGCCGCGGGACCGGCCGCGGGCGTCATTCCCGACAGCGGTTTCACAGGGGCCCCCGTTCCCGAGACCCCCTCGGCGCCGCCCACCCTGAACGCCGTGATCGAGCTGCTCCGCAAGGGCGATGGGCCGGCGGCCCTCAAGGGCGCGCGGGAGTTCGCCAAGACGCATCCCGATAACGCCCTCGGCCACGAGATCCATGGATTCGCCGCGCAGGCCGGCCGCCTCACCCGGGAGGCGGAGCAGGCCTACCAGGAAGCGCTGCGGGTCGACCCCGGCCGGACGAGCGTGATGTCTCGGCTCGGCCAACTGGCCCTGGAGGCGCGTGACCCCAAGAAGGCCGAGGGATGGTTCCGCAAGGCGCTCGGCATCGATCCCACCCTGCTCGGCGCGCGCCGCGGCCTCGCCGTGTCGCTGCTCCGCCAGCGTAAGGTCGCGCCCGCCCTGGCGGAGGCCCAGGAGGCGCTCAAGCGCTCGGACGGCAAGGACATCGACGCCAAAATCCTCATCGCCCAGATCTACCACGACGTGGGGCAGGGGGCGGCGGCGGAGGCAGTGCTCAACCAGGTGCTGGCGGCCGCTCCGGACTCGCCGGTCGCGCTGCAGCTGCAAGGCCTCGTCAAGCTGGACCTTGGCAAAGCCGACGAGGCCGAACGTCTCCTCGCCAAGGTGATCGAGCGCGATCCCCGGTCGATCGGCGCGCGCGTCGGCCTGGCGGTGGTCGAGCGCTCACGAGGCCAGCTCGCGAAGGCCGTCGCCGACCTCGAGGCGCTCGCCAAGGAGCGGCAGGATCTGCCCATCGTCCACTTCGAGCTGGGGCGCACGCTTCTCATGCAGCGCCAGCTCGAGCCCGCGTTGCGGGCCTTCGAACGCGCCGAGCAGACGAGCCCCGACCCCGCGGTGACGCGCGTACGCGCCGCCGTGCTGCTGGCCGCGGCCGGCGAGCGGGACCGCGCGATCGCCAAGGCGCAGGCGTCGGTCGCCTCCGTGAATGCCGCGCCGATCGCTTATGCGCTGCTCGCCCGGATCCATCTGGACAAGGGTTCGCCGGAGCTGGCCGAGCGCGAGCTTCAGAACGGCGTGAAGGCGGCGCCGCAGAGCGTGACGGCCCGCATGCAGCTGGCACGCTTCTACATCGCCCAGCGCCGGCCCGCCGAAGCGGTCGCGCCATTGCAGGACGCCGCAAAGCTGGCCCCCACTGCGCCGGAGCCGCTGGGCGTTCTCGTGGACGCCTACATCGCCGATGGGAAGGCCGATCTGGCGATCGCTACCGCGGAGCGCCTGCGCGTGCTCCAGGGCGACACCGCCGCCGCCTATCTCGTCTACGGTGTGGCGAACGAGAAGGTGGGGCGGCCGGAGCCCGCCCTCGCCGCGTATCAGCTGGCGCTCGAGAAGGAGCCCAACAACATCATCGTGGTGCGCGCGCGCGCGAGCCTCCTCGAGCGCCAGCAGCGCGCGCCCGAAGCCCGCCGCCTCCTCGAGGACACGGCGGCCGCGCGGCCGCAAGCGATCGAGCCGCTCGTCGAGCTCGCCCAGCTGGAGGAGCGGGCCGGCAACCCGGCGGGCGCGGTCGCCGCCTACCGGCGGGCGCTCGAGCGGGCGCCGGCGAATCCGGGCATTCTCAACAATCTGGCCTACCTGCTCACCGCCGATCCCGGGTCACGGGACGAGGCGGTCGCCCTCGCCGAGAAGGCGTTGGCGCAGGCGCCGACCAGCGCTGCCATCGCGGACACCCTCGGCTGGGCGCTTTACCACAAGGGAGAGCTGGACCGCGCCGAGGCGCTGCTGAGCCGCGTCGCGAAGGCCGCGCCTGCCGCGGGCGAGGTTCGCTATCACCTCGGCATGGTCTACGCGAAGCAGGGCAAGACGGAAGAGGCGCGGCGCGAGCTGGAAGCGGCGGTGCAGACGGGCAACTTCAAGTCCCTCGCCGAGGCCCGCCAGGTGCTCGAGTCCCTCAAGTAGCGCGCGCCGGCCCGTCGTTTGACGGGTCCCGCGGGCGTGTGGGATCATCAAGGCTCGCCATGAAGGTCCACTTCACCACTCTCGGCTGCCCCAAGAACCAGGTCGACTCCGAGCTGATGCTCGGGATGCTCGCGGCCGCCGGCCACGAGATCACCGAGCGCGCGGAGGCCGCCGAGTGCCTGGTCGTCAACACGTGCGCCTTCATCGACCGCGCGCGCGAGGAGTCGGTGAACACCATCCTCGAGCTCGCGCGCCTAAAGGAGCGGGGGCGCGCGCGGGCTCTCGTCGTCACCGGCTGCCTCACGCAGCGCTACGGCGGCGACATCCTCACCGAGATTCCCGAAGTGAACGCCATCCTGGGCACCTCCGAGCTGGGCCGGATCGTCGAGGTGGTGAATCAGGCCGACGGCCGCCAGAACTGGGTCACGGCGGCGCCGCCGGGCTATCTCTATGACGCGGCCACCCCGCGGCTCCTCACCGGACGGCTCCCCTACGCCTACGTGAAGATCGCCGAGGGCTGCGACATGGGCTGCACCTTCTGCGCGATTCCGCAGTTCCGGGGCCGGCACCGGAGCCGCCCGCTGCGCGACATCGTGGCGGAGGTGGAGGGACTGGCCGCGCGCGGCATCCAGGAGGCGATCCTCGTCTCCCAGGACACCCTCGCCTACGGGCGCGACCTGCCCGGCAACGGCGACATCGCCGACCTCCTCCTCGCGCTTTCCGACACCCGGATGCCGTGGATACGGCCCATGTATCTCCATCCCGCGCACATCAACGACCGCCTGATCGCCCGCTGGGCGCGGGCGCGCGTCGTGCCCTATCTCGACATGCCCGTGCAGCACGGTGACGACGGCGTGCTCCGCGCGATGCGCCGGGCGGTGACAGCGCGCCGGATGAAGGAGATCGTGGCGCAGTTCCGCGAGGCCATCCCCGGCCTCACCATGCGGACCACCGTGCTCGTGGGGTTCCCCGGCGAGACGGACGCCGCGTTCGACACCCTCCTCGGCTTCATCGAGGACGTCGCCTTCGAGCGGCTCGGCGTGTTCACCTACTCGACCGAGGAGGGCACGCCGGCGGCGACCATGGCGGGCGCGGTCCCCGCCGAGGTGATGGCCGAGCGGGCCCGGCTCGTCGAGGAAACACAGGATCGGCTCGCGTGGCCGCGGCAGAAAGCCCTCTACGGCACGCGCCAGACCGTGCTCGTGGACGGCCCCAGCCCCGACCGTGCGTTTCCTTTCGAGGGGCGGCTGGCCGGGCAGGCCCCCGAGATCGACGGTGTGGTGCTCCTCCGCGACCGCCGCCTGACGCCGGGGCGCTTCGCCGAGGTGCGCATCGTCGAAGTGGACGGCTACGAGCTGGTCGGAGAGTAACGGCGGCCGGCGGCCCTTGGGGGCGCTGGACCGCCTCGCCTTCATCGTCGCCACCTGGGGCGGCGCGGGCTATGCCCCGCTGGCCTCAGGCACCGTCGGCAGCGGCGTCGCCCTCGTCCTGCTCTGGCTCATTCCCTTCTCGCCCACCGGGCTCGCCATCACCCTCGGGCTGCTCATCGTGGTGGGGCTCTGGGCGGGGGGGCGCGTGGAGCGCGCCCTCGGGCAGAAGGACCCCGGTATCATCGTGGTGGACGAGGTCGCCGGCATGACGGTGTCAGTGCTCCTAGTCCCGCGCACGATCCCCGTGCTCCTCGTGGCCTTCGTTCTCTTCCGGCTCTTCGACGTGTGGAAGCCGTTTCCGGCCCGCGAAAGCCAGGCCTTCACCGGCGGCCTCGGCGTCATGTTCGACGATCTCATCGCGGGCGCCTACGCGCTCATCCTCGTGCTGGGCGCGCGCGCGCTGTTCGGGGTGCCGGCGTGAACGCGCGCGTGCTCACGCTGGGCGTGGCGGAGGCGGAGGCGGCCGGGGGTGACGAGGCCCCGGGCATTGCGGTGGCGCGCGCCCTGCGGGCGGACGGATTGGCGGTGGCGGCGCGCGCGGTGGTGGAGGAGGAGGAAGCCGCGCTGGAGGCCGTGCTGGGCCCGGCGCTGGAACAGCCCGGCATCGTCGTGATCCTCGCGCCGCCCGGCGGCTCGGCGGGCGACGTCGTCCGCCGCGTGCTGGCCCGGCTGGCCGGCGTGCGGCTCGTGCTCAGCGAGCGCCTGCTCCGGCTGCTCGAGGAAGAGCACGCCCGCCGTGGCCGCGCGCTGCCGCGCCGGCTGGAGCGGCTCGCCCTGCTGCCGCAGGGCGCCCAGATCTGGGCCGCCGAGGGAGGAGGCTCGGCCGGGGCCTCCGGAGGCGCCGGCTGGTCCCTCGAGGTGCGCGGGGCGCTGGTGGCCGTGCTGCCACTCGACGCGCCCGACCTGGGCGTGCTCATCGAGCAGCATCTCCGCCCGGCCGCGCGCGAGCGCGCCGGCGCGGGTGGGGTGACCCTGGTCCGCGTGCTCCGGACGACCGGCCTCGCCCCCGCCGAGGCCGAAGAGCGCCTCGCCGGCTGGCTCGGCAAGGAAGGGCCGGTGACGGTGTCGTGCCTGGTGGTGGATGGCGACGTGTGGGTGCGCCTCGTCGCGCGCGCGGCCTCCCGTGGGCTCGCCGAGGCCGCCCTGGCCGCCGCGGAAGCGCCACTGCGCGCCGCCCTGGGCGCGGATTGCTACGGCGCCGACGCCGAGTCCCTGGAGGAGGCCGTCGGCGCCCTCCTGCGTGCGCGGGGCCTGGCCGTGTCCACGGCGGAGTCGTGCACGGGCGGGCTCGTCGCCCACCGGCTCACCAATGTGCCCGGCTCCTCGCGCTACGTGGAGCGCGGGGTCGTCGTCTACTCGAACGAGGCCAAGGAGGAGATGCTGGGCGTTCCCCGCGATCTCCTCCGGGCGCACGGAGCGGTGAGCGCGCCCGTGGCGGAAGCGATGGCCCGCGGGATCTGCCGCGTCGGCGGCACCGCCTGCGGCATCGCCATCACCGGCATCGCGGGACCGGACGGCGGAAGCGCCGAGAAGCCGGTGGGCACAGTGTTCGTGGCGGTGGCGGCGCCCGCCGGCGTCACGGTGCGTCGCTTCCGCTTCCTGGGCGGGCGGAACGCGGTCAAGTGGCAGTCGGCCCAGGCGGCGCTCGACATGCTCCGGCGCGCGCTGTCGGGCTGATGCCGCGCGCCTTCGTGGCGCTGCTGCTGGACGAGGCGACGCGGGCGGCGGTGACCGCGGAGGTGGATCGGCTCCGTCCCCTGAGCCGCGCGGTGGCCTGGGTGCCCGCCGCGAACCTGCATCTCACACTGTCCTTCCTGGGCGAGCAGAGCGAGGAGCGGCTCGCGGAGGCGCTGGCCGCGGTCGACGAGGCGGCGTCGGCCGGCGCCCCGTTCGAGGTGGCCCTTCACGGCCTCGGCGCCTTTCCCGGGCTGGCGCGGCCCCGGATCTTCTGGGTCGGACTGGCCGAGGGCGGTCCCGCCGCGCGCGGGCTCCAGGCCCGCCTCGCCGCCGCACTCGTGGCCCGCGGCTTTCCGCCCGAGACGCGGCCCTGGCACCCGCACCTGACCATCGGCCGGGTGCCGGACGAGAGGCGCTGGCGGCGGGAAGGCGGGGCCGCTGTTCAGCAGGCGGTGACGCGGGCGGGCAGCATCGCGGTGGCGCGCCTGCCCATCACCGCGATGTCGTTGATGAAAAGCGAGCTGGCCCCCTCCGGGGCGCGCTACACTGCGCTCGCCACGCGCCCGCTCGGGGCGGAGGCCGGTTGATCCAAGGTGCTCGTGATTGTTATGCTCAATTGTCTACCATGAGGATTCTATGAGCCAGCCTGTGGGACCGGTGGCGTCGCGCGAGCCCGCCCCCGCCCCCGACACCGTCCCGCCCCGCTGGCTGCGCCTCTCGCTCAAGGTCAAGCTGAGCCTCGTCATCATCGCCCTCGTCTTCCTGACGGTGAGCCTCGTCAGCGCCTTCCTGATCCGCCAGGAGCAGCAGACCTTGACCGCGGAGATGACCAAGCGCGGCCTCACCATCGCTGAGAATCTTTCCGCGGGGGCGAAGAGCTCGCTGCTCGCCTCCGACGAGCTGACCCTTAACGTGCTCGTCAAGGACGCCATGAAGGATCCCGACGTGGCCTACGTGGCCATCGTCGACGAGAACGGCACCGTCCTCGCGCACTCCGACGTGGGCGAGATCGGCAAGCCCATCGTGCGCCCTGACGGATTCGAGAAGCTCGGCACCGAGCCCCAGATCCGTACCTACAAGACCAAGTCGCGGGGCGAGGTGATCGACTTCGCGATGCCGCTGGTCTTCAGCGACACCCCGGTGGGCGCGCTCTACCTCGGCTTCTCCAAGCAGGCGATCACCGACGCGCTCGCCCGCGCGTTCCGTCGCGCCGTCGTGATCACCGGGGCCATGGTGGTGGTGGGCGTGCTCGGCGCCATCGGGCTCTCGAACCTCCTGTCGCGTCCGATCTTCCGGCTCGTCCGCGGCACGCGCGCCATCGCCCAGGGCGACTTCAACGTCGCGCTGCCGGTCACGTCGGGGGACGAGCTGGGCGTGCTCACCGAGTCCTTCAACCAGATGGCGCGCAGCCTCCGCGAGAAGGAGATGATCAAGCACGCCTTCACGCGCTATGTCGCCCGCGAGGTCGTAGAGGAGATCCTGAAAGACCCGGAGCACCTCGTGCTCACCGGGGAGCGGCGCGAGGCTACCGTGCTCTTCTGCGACATCCGCGGCTTCACCCCGCTGTCCGAGCGGATGTCGCCCGAAGAAGTGGTCATGCTCCTCAACGAGTTCTACACGCTGATGATCGAGACGGTGTTCAAGCACGACGGCACCCTCGACAAGTTCCTGGGCGACGCCGTGATGGCGGTGTTCGGCGCGCCGATCGCGCATCCCGATCATGCCGTGCGCGCGGTGCGCACCGCCATCGCCATGCAGGAAGGCATCACCGCCCTCAACGAGGCGCGCGCGCGCGAGGGCAAGGAGCGCATCCAGGTCGGCATCGGCGTGAGCGTGGGTGAGGTGGTGGCCGGCACGGTGGGCTCGGGAGAGCGCATGGAGTACACGGTGATCGGCGACAGCGTCAACCTCGCCTCCCGGCTCGAGTCCAACGCCAAGCCGGGGCGCATCCTCATCAGCGGGCGCACCTACGACAAGGTGCGCACCCTCGTGGAGGTCGTGCCGCTGGGGCCGATCAAGGTGAAGGGCAAGGAGGAGCAGGTCGAGGTGTACGAGCTCGTCGGGCACCGGGAAGGCGCATGAGCGGCGTTCGCGCGCGTCTCGCGGTTGTGGTCGGTATCGGGCTCGTCGCGGGGGCGTGCGCCACCGCCGAGCCGGAGCGCGCCGCCGAGCCGGGCGCGCCGCCGCGGGCTGGCCGGGCGGCGACGCGCCCGCCGGCCGCCCGCGTGGAGCCCCTGCCGGACGCCTTCCGCTCGGACGACTTCATCCTCACCTTCGCGCGCGCCGGCGACACTGCCGAGACCTTGGCCCAGCGCCACCTGGGAGACGCCGCGAAGGCCTGGATGATCACCGACTACATGGGGCGCGGCACCTTCGCCCCCGGGGACGAGGTCATTGTCCCGGTGCGGCCGTGGAACCCCGCAGGCGTCGAGACCACCGGCTATCAGCTGGTGCCCATCCTCTGCTATCACAACCTCGCGAGCCAGGCGAAGGGCCGTCTGGTCCTGGCCGCCTCGTCCTTCGAGGAGCAGATGCGGTACCTCAAGAAGGAGGGGTACCACGTCGTCAGCCTCGGTGAGTTCGTCGAGTTCATGAGCTTCAAGCGGCAGCTGCCCCGCAAGTCGGTGGTGCTCACCTTCGACGACGGGTATCGCTCGTTCAAGGAGTTCGCCTATCCCATCCTGAAGGAGCTGGGCTTCACCGCCACCCTCTTCGTCTACACCGAGTACGTCGGGGCGGGCCGGAATGCCTTCTCCTGGGACGATCTCAAGGCGCTCGCCGCCGATGGCTTCGACATCCAGGCCCATTCCAAGACCCACGGCGATCTTCGCCGCGCCCCGAACGAGACCGATGCGCAGTTCGCGCGGCGCATGCAGGCCGAGCTCGAGCAGCCGCTCGCCCTGTTCCAGCAGCGCATCGGCGCCCGTCCGCACTATCTCGCCTATCCCTATGGCCGGCAGGACGACGACGTAGTGAAGAAGGCGCGGGAATACGGCTACATCGCCGCCTTCACGGTGCGCCGCCAGGGCAGTCCCGCCTTCGTCTTTCCGCTGCGGGGTCACCGCAGCCAGATCTACTCGGAGATGACGCTCGAGGACTTCGTGAAGAACCTCGACGTCTTCGCCGCCGAGGAGCTCAAGTGAGGCGGCTGGGGGCCGTGGCCGGACTGGCGCTGCTCGTGGGCGGATGCGCCACCGCCGGCGCGCCGGGGGATACGCCGAGCGGGCCCGCCGCCGCGAGCCGGCCGGCTCCCAGCGGCCCGGCCGCGGCGCGCACGCCGTCGCCGCGCGAGGAGCTCGCGGCGCGGCACCGCGCCGAGGCCGAGCGGCTCGAGCGCGAAGGCGATCTCCGGCGCGCCCTGGACCAGTGGAAGATCGCGATGCTGGTCAACAAGGACGACGCGGCCGCCCGGGAAGGCCGGGCGCGGCTCGAGGGCCGCATCGAGCAGGGGGTGAGCCAGCGGATCAACGAGGGGCGCGCCGCGCTCCAGCGTGGCTCCCACGTGGAGGCCCGCCGGCGCTTCCTGGCCGCCCTCGCCATGGATCCCTTCAATCGCACCGCCTTCGACGCCCTTCAGAACGAGGTGCGCGAGGTGGAGTCCATCAGCTACACGGTGCGGGCTGGAGATACCCTGGCCAGCATCGCCCAGCGCTACTACGGCGACCGGTCGCGCTCGGAGGTGATCTGGGAGACCAATCAGCTGCCCTCCAATCCGCGGCTGGTCGCCGGGACCACCCTCAAGATCCCCGAGATCCCGGGTGTTCCCTTCGCCCGCGCGGAGCCGCGGCGCGACCCCCTGCCGCCGGTGGCCGCCCTGCCGCCCGCGGCGGGCGCGACCCCGCCGCCCTCCCCCGGCACCGCGCCCAGCCGGTCGGAAGCCGTGCGCGAGGAGGCGGCGCCGCCCGAGGTGAATCCGCTTCTCGCCGACGCGCGCGAGGCGCTCGAGCGCAACGAGTACTCCTCGGCCCTCGCCGGGCTGGACCGGCTGCTCGCCAGCACGCCGTCGGACCGTGAGGGGCAGGACCTCAGGAAGGTCGCGCTCTACCGCTACGGCAAGGCGCAGTTCGACCAGCGCCAGTACGACGAGTCCTATCGCACCCTCACTCAGCTCGCAAAGGTGCAGCCGGGATACGAGGACTCCGCGCGGCTCCTCCAGCAGGCCCGCGCCCGCGCCGTCGACCAGCACTACAGCCAGGGCATCAAGCTCTACCGCGACGAGAAGCTTCGCGAGGCCATCCGCGAGTGGCAGGTCGTGCTGGAATTCGACCCCGCCCACGCCAACGCCAAGAAGAACATCGAGCAGGCCGAGCGACTCCTGAAGGGCTTGGAGCAGCGCAAGAAGAAGTAGCGCGTCGAGCGCGAGTCGTCGCCTCGTCGTTCTGGCCCGCGTGGCGTGGAGGGTGCCCGTCGGGTCCTGTCGCCGGACAGCCCCACGACCCGAGCCACCCCCGCCCGGTGTGGGGTCCCCCGGCTCGGGTCGTGGGGCACCCGTCCGGCGCCACCCGACGGGCACCCTCCACGCCACGCTACCCGTGAGCGGAAGCCACCGCGACACTCCCCCGGGCTTCTTCCCCTCAGGAAATTCGCGCGTATCCCAATTTGGACGTTGACCCGGCGCGGATTCGGACCGAAAGTGGCGGACGGAGCGCGCCGTTCGTTGACTTTAGAGGGATGGGCCCTCTAGAATCGTAATTGCGCGTGGAATCGAGACTTTGCGCGTTACTCCGAGGAGACTCCAATGGCTGAAGTGAAGAGCGATCGCCGCCAAGCCCTCGAGCTGGCCCTGGCCTCCATCGACCGGCAGTTCGGCAAGGGCGCGATCATGCGCCTGGGGCAGGGCGGAGCTCTCGACGAAATCTCCGTGATCCCCACCGGCGCGCTCTCGCTCGACGTGGCGCTCGGCATCGGCGGCATCCCGCGCGGGCGCATCACCGAGATCTACGGGCCGGAGTCCTCGGGGAAGACCACGCTTGCCCTCCACGTCATCGCCGAGGCGCAGGCGGTCGGCGGCACCGCCGCCTTCATCGACGCCGAGCACGCGCTCGATCCCATCTACGCCAAGAAGCTCGGCGTCAACACCGATGAGCTGCTCATCTCCCAGCCCGACACCGGGGAGCAGGCGCTCGAGATCGCCGAGACGCTCGTCCGCTCCAACGCGGTGGACGTCATCGTGGTGGACTCGGTGGCGGCGCTCGTGCCCCGCGCCGAGCTGGACGGCGACATGGGCGATTCGCTGCCGGGGCTCCAGGCGCGCCTCATGTCGCAGGCGCTCCGTAAGCTCACCGCCGCCATCTCACGCTCCGGCGGCAGCGTGATCTTCATCAACCAGATCCGCGAGAAGATCGGCGTCATGTTCGGGTCGCCCGAGACGACCACGGGCGGCCGCGCGCTCAAGTTCTACGCTTCGATCCGGCTCGACATCCGGCGGCAGGACGCCATCAAGAACGGCACCGAGTCGGTCGGCGTGCGCACGAAGGTAAAGGTCGTCAAGAACAAGCTCTCCCCACCCTTCCGCGAGGCGGAGTTCGACGTGATCTACGGGGAGGGCGTGTCCAAGGAAGGCACCGTGCTCGACGCCGCCGTCGAGCAGAACCTCGTCGAGAAGTCCGGCACCTGGTACACGTACGCGAACGAGCGCATCGGGCAGGGACGTGAGAACGCCAAGCGGTATCTCAAGGAGAACCCCAAGATCCTGGTCGACATGGAGGCCAAGGTGCGCAGCGCGCTGGGGCTCAAGCCTGCGCCGGCACCCCTGGCCCCCGACAAGGTCGAGAAGCCCGAGAAACCCGGAAGGTAGGAGGAATCGATGGAACTCGACGAGCTCCTGACTCACGCGGTGAAGCGGCAGGCCTCGGACCTGCACCTCAAGGCGGATGCCCATCCCGTTCTGCGGATCCATGGCCATCTCGAGGTCCAGGACGACCTGCCCGGCATCACCCGCGAGTTCATGCGCCGCAACGCCATGCGGCTGCTCGGCGAGGACCGGTACAACGATCTGATGGGCGGCACCGAGAAGGACCTGGGCTATCAGGTGGAAGGTATCGGGCGCTTTCGCGTCAACCTCTTCCTCTCACAGGGCGAGGTACGAGGCGTCATGCGGCACATCCCCGGCAGCATCCCTGCCTTCGAGGACCTGCATCTGCCCAAGGTGCTCGAGCGGCTCGCCATGGAGCGCCGGGGCATGGTGCTCGTCACCGGCATCACCGGCTCCGGCAAGTCCACGACGCTGGCCGCCATGATCGACTTTATGAACCGCGGGCGCAACGATCACATCATCACCATCGAGGATCCGATCGAGTTCGCGCACAACGACCGGAAGTGTGTGATCAGCCAGCGCGAGATCGGGCACGACTCGACCAGCTTCGCCCAGGCCCTGCGGGCGGCCTTGCGCCAGGACCCGGACATCATCCTGGTCGGTGAGATGCGCGATGCGGAGACCATGGAGGTGGCGCTGCACGCGGCGGAGACCGGCCATCTCGTGCTCTCCACCCTGCACACGCTGAACGCCTCGGAGACGGTGAACCGCATCATCTCGACCTTTCCGCCCCACCAGGAAGATCAGATCCGCGGCCAGCTCTCGGCGGTCGTCCAGGGGATCGTATCCCAGCGGCTCGTCGTCCGCGCCGACGGCAAGGGCCGGGTGCCCGCGGTAGAGGTGATGGTCGGCACCGGGCTCATCCGCGACTGCATCAAGGAGGCTGACAAGACCTCCCAGATCCCCTCCGTCATCGCGGCCGGCCAGGCCCAGTACGGGATGCAGACATTCGACCAGTCGCTGCTCGGTCTGTATCGCGAGGAGCTCATCACCTACGAGGTCGCCCGCGACGCTGCCACCAATCCGGACGACTTCGACCTCAAGGTGAAGGGCATCTTCTCGACCGGCGAGATGACGTGGGAAACGAGCGGGGCCGGACAGCAGGAGCAGCCCGGCGCGCTGCCGGGAGCCGCGCCCAAGCCGGCGGCGCCCGCGGCCGCCCGCCCGGCCGGCACCTCCGGCGGCCCCTTCTCGAAGCGACCCTAGCGGTGCCGCGGCGTCCGCGCGAGCCCCGGCCCGCGCTCGACGGCCGCGGCACGCGCGTGGCTGCCTTCGACCTCCTCGCCCGCAAGGCCTGGAGCGGACGAGATCTCCACACCCGGCTCGTCCGCCGCGGCGCGCCCCCCGAGGTCGCCCGCGAGGTCGTCGCCGAGCTCGAGGGCAAGGGTTACGTAGACGACCAGGCCTTCGCCCGCTGGTGGGCGGAGGCGCGTGCCCGCGGCCGTCGGGTGGGGAGCCTCCGCCTCGCCCAGGAGCTGCGGGCCAAGGGCATTGCGCCCGCGCTGGCGGCCGCCGCCGTGGAATCCGCGTTCGCCGAGGTGCCAGAGTCCGCGCGGGCGCTGGAGGCGGCGCGCCGGCGCCTTCCCGCCTTGCTCCGGGCGCGCCCCGACCGCGCGGCGACACGACTGCGCGACTACCTCCTGCGTCGCGGTTACCCGGCGGGCGCGGTGCGCGCCGCCATCACCGCGGTGCTGGGACCGCAGGGCCCCACCCCCGGAGCCTGAGGCCTCCCGGTATAATGGCGCCATGATGACCGGCGCCCAGATCCGTCAGCGCTTCCTCGACTACTTCGCGCGGAACGGCCATACCGTGGTGCGCTCGTCGTCGCTCGTCCCCGCGCAGGATCCGACCCTGCTCTTCACCAACGCGGGCATGGTGCAGTTCAAGTCCGTGTTCCTCGGCGAGGAGCGCCGCGACTACACGCGCGCAGTCACCGCGCAGAAGTGCGTCCGGGCGGGCGGCAAGCACAACGACCTCGAGAACGTGGGGCGCACCGCGCGGCACCACACGTTCTTCGAGATGCTCGGGAACTTCTCCTTCGGGGACTATTTCAAGAAGGACGCCATCGCCTTCTGCTGGGAGCTCTTGACCAAGGATTTCGGGCTGCCCAAGGAGCGCCTCAAGGCGACGGTCTTCACCGACGACGACGAGGCCTTCGCCCTTTGGAAGACGGTGGCGGGGCTGTCCGACGACCGCATCCTGCGCCTCGGCGAGAAGGACAATTTCTGGGCCATGGGTGATACCGGCCCTTGCGGCCCCTGCTCGGAGGTGCATTTCCACCAGGGGGATCACCTGCCGTGCGCGGAGGTGCAGGCGGGGCGCCCCTGCCTCGGCCCCGCGTGCGAGTGCGACCGGTGGCTGGAGATCTGGAACCTCGTCTTCATGCAGTTCAACCGCGACAGCGCCGGGACGCTGACGCCGTTGCCGCGGCCGTCCATCGACACCGGGATGGGTCTCGAGCGGGTGGCGGCAGTGCTGCAGGGCAAGGACTCCAACTACGAGACCGACCTCCTGCGCCCGCTCATCGCGCACGTGGAGCGCCTCTCCGGTGCCCGGTACGGCGGCACCGACGCCGAGGCGGACGTGTCGATGCGGGTGATCGCCGACCACGCGCGGGCCGCGACCTTCCTCATCAGCGACGGGGTGACCCCCTCGAACGAGTGGCGCGGCTACGTGCTCCGGCGAATCATGCGCCGGGCCATGCGCCACGGCCGGATGCTGGGGCTCCGCGAGCCCTTCCTGTGGAAGGTCACCGAGTCGGTGGTGGCCGTGCTCGGCGACGCCTATCCCGAGATCCGCGAGCAACACCCGCGGGTGGCCGAGGCGGTGCGGCTGGAGGAGGAGCGCTTCGCCGAGACCCTGGACCTCGGCATGGCCAAGATCCGCGAGTACCTGGCGTCACGGGCGGGGGACAAGGCCAAGGTCGTGGACGGGAAGTTCCTGTTCACGCTTTACGACACCCACGGCTTCCCCGCCGATCTCGCGCAGGAGGTGTTCCAGGACGCCGGCTGGTCAGTGCCGCCGGCGAGCCTGGCCGCGTTCGAGGCGGAGATGGAAGCGCAGCGGGAACGTGCCCGCGCGGGCGGCGCCTTCCAGGCGGGCGAGGACGGCGCCGGGGCCATCTATCAGCGGCTCGCGGTGGAGCTGCCGCGGCCCGCCTTCCTCGGCTACGGCGCCCTCACCGCGCCCGCGCGCGTGCTCGCCATGGTCGAGGGCGATCGCCGCCGGCCGGAGGTCGCGGCGGGCGAGACCATCGAGGTTGTGCTCGACCGCACGCCCGCCTACGCCGAATCCGGCGGCCAGATCGGCGACACCGGCACCCTGGTGGGCCGGGACGGCGAGGGGGAGATCCTCGACACGTATCACCGCGGCGCGCAGCTGATCGTGCACAAGGTGAAGGTGACGAAGGGCCGCCTGCGCGAGGGGGAGGAGGTTGCGGTCACCGTGGATCCGCGCCGCCGTCAGGGGCTGCGCCTGCACCATACGGGCACGCACCTGCTCCATGCGGCCCTGCGCAAGGTGCTGGGCACCCACGTCACCCAGGCTGGCTCGCTCGTGGCGCCGGATCATCTGCGCTTCGACTTCTCGCACCCGGGCGGGATCCGCGACCCCGAGCTGGAGCAGATCGAGTCCCTGGTCAACGAGCAGGTGCAGGCCAACATCGTGGTCTCGCCCGCGGAGATGGATCTGCAGGCGGCCCTCCAGAGCGGGGCCATGGCTCTGTTCGGGGAGAAGTACGGCGACCGGGTGCGCGTGATCCGCATCGGCGACTTTTCCACGGAGCTCTGCGGCGGCACCCATCTTGACGCCACCGGGCAGATCGGTCTCTTCAAGGTGGTCTCGGAGGGCGCGGTGGCTTCCGGGGTGCGGCGCATCGAAGCGGTGACGGGCGAGGCCGCCCTCAGGCATGTGGGCCAGGAGGAGGCGGCGCTCCGCGAGTCGGCGGGCCTCCTCAAGATCCCCCCGCTGGAGCTGCCCAAACGACTGCAGAAGCTGCTCGACGACCAGAAGCAGCTCGAGAAGCAGCTGGCGCAGCTCGAGGGCCGCCTGGCGCGAAGCCGCGCCGAGGATCTCGTGGCCTCCGCCCGCGAAGTGGAGGGGGTGCCGGTGCTGGCGGCGCGACTCGATGGGCTCGACCCCGACGGGCTTCGCTCCGTCATGGACGTGCTCCGCGACCGGCTGCCCCAGGGCGTGATCTTCGTCGGCAGCGCGGCGGACGGCAAGGTGAACCTGATCGCCTCGGTGTCGAAGGACCTCACCGGTCGTGTGCCCGCCGGCAAGCTGATCCAGGAGGTCGCCAAGGTGGTGGGCGGCGGCGGCGGCGGGCGTCCGGATCTGGCGCAGGCCGGCGGGAAGGACCCCGCGAAGCTGGACGATGCGCTCGCGCTGGTGCCGGGCTTGGTGGAACAGCGGATGAAGGGCTAACGGGCGGCGGCCGATGGCGGGCAAGGGGATCATCCTTGTCGTGGATGACGAGCCGCCCGTCGGCCAGCTCCTCGCCGACTTCTTCACACCCAGGGGCTACGAGGTCGTCTGCGCCCTGGGCGGGCTCGAAGGGCTGTCCAAGCTCGAGAAGCACCGGCCCGACGTGATCCTGCTGGACGTCCGGATGCCCGACATGGACGGCATCACGGTGCTTCGGCGCATCCGCGAGGTCAATCCGGGGGTCGGCGTTCTCATGATGAGCGGCAACACCGATACCGATGCCGCCAAGGAGACCCTGCAGCTCGGAGCCTTCGACTACGTGCTCAAGCCCTTCGACTTCGACTACCTCGACCGGGCGGTGCACAAGATGCTCACGGCGGCGAGCACGCCCGGCCTCGAGTCCGCAGCGGCGGCGCCCGAGCCCTCCCAGCACGGCCTTCTCTACGATCTGGCCATCGAGGTCTTCAAGGCGACCCGCGCGATGGGGACCGAGGGGGCCCGCACCACCCTGACGCCCGCGCTCGAGGCGGCCGCTCTCGCCGCCGTCCAGAAGGGCGTGGTCGGTGAGAAGTCGGAGGTCATCCGCGCCCTCAATCACCTGCGCATGCTGATCCGCTTCGCGCGGGACCTCGGCGACTTCAGCGACTCCGTCCACCGCCACCTCGAGGCCCAGATTGTCGTCGCGCGCCGCACCGCCGGCGTGGGCTGAGGCGCCTCCCCTCACAGCGCCTCGAGCAGCAGTCCGGTGAGGTAGCGCGTCTCCGGTACCGTCAGCAGCACGGGATGATCCCGGCTCTGGCCGAGGGTGGCGAGCACGCGGGTCGCCACGCCGGCGTCGCCGGCGGCGGCCCGGCACACCGTCTCGAACATCTCCGGTGTGACGTGGTGCGAGCACGAGAAGGTCGCCAGGATCCCGCCCGGCTCGAGCAGGCGAAGGGCGCGGAGGTTGATCTCCTTGTAGCCGCGCGCGGCGGCGTCCAGCGTGTCCTTGCGCCGGGTGAAGGGCGGAGGATCCAGCACGACCAGCCCGAAGCGCTCGCGCCGCGTCGTGAGGGTCCGCAACTCGTCGAAGGCGTTGCCGGCGCGCAAGGTGGCCCGGTCGCCCACCTCGTTGAGCGCCAAGTTGCGCCGCGCGCCCTCGAGGGCCTCCTCCGAGGACTCGATGAGAAGCGCTTCCCCGGCGCCCGCGCGGAGGGCATGACAGGCGAAAGCGCCGGTGTACGCGAAGGCGTCGAGGACCCGGCGCCCGCCGGCATGCGCGGCCACCAGGAGATGGTTCTCGCGCTGGTCGAGATAGAGCCCCGTCTTGTGGCCCGTCCCCAGCGTCACCGAAAGCCGGCATGCGCCCGCGGCGACCACGAGCCCCCCGGGTCGCTCCTGGGCGTCGCTCCACCCGCGCTGGGGCTCGAAGCCCTCCAGCCGAGCCGCGGTGGGGTCGTCGGCGCGGTAGACGGGCTCGCCGGGGAAGAGCTCCGCCAGGGCATCCACGACGTGCCCGGCCAGGCGCGCCATGCCGAGCGTGAGGCACTGGACCACGCTCACGGCCCCGTAGCGATCCACCACGAGCCCGGGGAGGCCGTCGGCCTCGCTCCAGCAGAGGCGATAGGCGGGCGCCCCCTCATCCTGCCCGCTCCCCTCGGGGGCGAGGGAGACCAGGCCGAGGCGCCGGCGGTACTCGACCGCGGTGGTGAGCCGACGCCGGACGAGGGCGGCGTCCACCGGCTCGTCGGGGCGCGCGAGGAGACGGCAGGCGATGCCGGCGCGGGGATTGTAGAGCCCCTGGCCCAGCCGATGACCGGCCGCATCGAGGACGTCCACGGCGTCGCCCGGGGCCCACTGGCCGCGGATGTCCGCGACCTCGCCCCGGTAGATCCAGGGATGCCCGGCGCGGAGCCGGCGCTCGCCGCCCCGCTTGAGAACGAGCTGGGCCGTGGCCTACTTCTTCCGCAGCACCACCACCATGAGCAGGGGGTGGTGGGCCCGGTCCAGCTTGAGGCGGGGCCTGAAGCCGTAGAACCACTCGGCCAGCTCGAAGCCGCCGGCCAGGTCCACGAGGGAGCGCAGCTCCTGGGGGAAGACCATCCGGGACGCGTGGCGCTGGCGGTAGACGTGCCGCCGGCCGTTTTCCTGGGCCTCCAGCTCCATGTCCTCGTAGAAGACCTGGGTGACGGGGTTGAGGTCCTTCAGAGCCTCGAAGGTGGCCCGTACGGTCGCGCCCCCGCGCCGGCGGGTCCAGGACCAGCGCCGGGCCGGGTCGGTCCAGGACGAGCACATGTAGCGATCGAACACGTAGAGGCCGCCCTTCTTGATGGCGCGGGCGGTGTGACGGAGATGGGCGAGGATCGCCTCGTTGGTGAGGAGATGGCCCTGGGAGTCCTGCATGCAGATGGCCGCGTCCACCGGACGGGGTAGCCGGAAGCGGGTCATGTCCCCCACGTGGAGGGCCACCGGCAGCCCCTTGCCGGCGGCACGCTCACGGAGGAAGCCGATGTTCTCCGGGGAGAGGTCGAGCCCGCTCATCCGGTAGCCGCGCTCGGCCAGGCGGATCAGGTGGGGGCCGGTCCCGCAGGCGATGTCGAGGACGGACGACACCGGCCGGCGGGCATAGGTCCGGAACGCGTGGACGAGGAAGTCCACCTCCTGCTTCCGGTTCATGTCGAAGGCGATCTCGTAGTAGCGCGGGGCCGAGTACTGCCCGCGCTGGGCCTGGGCGGCGTCGGTCACAGGCCCAGATCCTCGCCGTCCTCGAGCATGAAGGAGGGCAGGGCGAAGCAGGCGCGGTGGAGGGCGGCGTTGTAGTACTTGAACTTGAGGTTGGCCTTCCGGACGCGGCTCTCCTTGAACTGCGCCACCGGGTCGATCTTGTCCGAGCAGAGCGAGAAGCTCCAGAAGCCGCTGGGGTAGGTGGGGATGTTGGCGGTGTAGAGCCGCACCACCGGGAAGATCTCTCGGAGATTGCGCTGGATCCCCTTGACCGTCTTCTGGTGGAAGAACGGCGACTCCGACTGGGTCACGAAGATGCCGCCCGGATTCAGGCAACGCGCGACGTTCTTGTGGAACGGCTTCTGGAAGAGCACCTCCGCCGGCCCCACCGGGTCGGAGGCGTCCACCAGGATGACGTCGAACTTCTCCTTGCAGTTGGCCAGGTACCGCTCGCCGTCCTCGAAGAGGACCTGGGCACGGGGATTCTTGAACGCCGTGCCGATGGACGGCAGGTACTTCTGAGAGGTCTGCACCACCATCTCGTCGATCTCGACCATGGTCGCCCGCACGCCCTTGTGCCGCATGACCTCGCGTAGCGTCCCGCCGTCGCCGCCGCCGATGATGAGCACGCGCTTCGGGTTAGGGTGGGCGAAGAGGGGTACGTGCGAGAGCATCTCGTGGTACACGAACTCGTCCTTCTCGGTGACCATGATCGAGCCGTAGAGCACGAGCATCCGCCCGAACTCGTAGGAATCGAGGACGTCGATGCGCTGATAGGGGCTCTTGGCCGTGTAGAGGAGCTGCTTGATCTTGATGGTGAGGCCCACCCGGCGCCGGTGCTGCTCGGTGAACCAGAGATTCCACAGATCGGTCATCGAGCTTTCGCTGATGCGCTCGGCGGGGCTGGGCATGAAGTCTCCTTGGCAGCGGCCGCCCGGCTAGAACGCGACCAGGCGGGCCAGCGGGAAGCCGTTGAAGGTGCTCGCGCTGGCGTTGGTGTAGGCGCCCATGCCGGGCACGATCAGGAGGTCACCGGTCTCGGCCGGCGGCAGTGCCCGGTCCGTGTAGAGCACGTCGAAGGAGTCGCAGGTGGGCCCGGCGATCACGCAGAGCTCGCGCTCGCCGCCCCGCTCGGACTGGATGACGTACTCGCAGTGGTCGAAGAGCTTGCCCGAGAAGCTTCCGTAGAGCCCGTCGTCGATGTAGTACCAGGGCACGCCGCCCCGCTTGGCCCGCCCGATGACCTGGGTGATGAGCCAGACGGCGTTGGCCACCAGGAAGCGTCCCGGCTCGGCGATCACCCGGATCTGGTCGAAGTACTTCTCGATGGCCTCCGCGATGGGCTCGCAGAAGCGGTCGATGGGCATCACGTTCTCGACGTAGGAGACCGGGAAGCCACCCCCGATGTCGAGGGTGTCCAGGATGATGCGCTTGGACGCCGCCTGATTGAACAGCTGCCGGCAGCTGGCGAGGGCGTCCGCATAGGCGAATGGGTTGGTGCACTGCGAGCCCACATGGAAGGACAGCCCGCGCGGGCGGAGCTTGGCTCGGCGGGCGGCCTGAATAAGTCTTAGGATGTCGTCGCCCTGGGCCCCAAACTTGTAGGAGAGGTCCACGACGGCGTCCTTGTTGGACACCCGGAGTCGGACGAGGACGTTGGCGCCCGGGGCGTGGGCGGCGAGCTTGGCCACCTCGCCCTCGTTCTCCACCACGAACCAGGTGAGCCCGGCCTCGTGGGCGAACCGGAGCTCCTCCGGCTTGTTGAAGGGCTTGGTGTAGAGGAGGTCGTCGGCGGGAGCGCCGGCCCGCCGGGCGAGGCGGATCTCCTCGATCGAGGAAACGTCGAAGCGGCTGCCGGCGGCGCGAAGCAGCCGGAGGACCTCGCGGTGGGGGTTGGCCTTGATCGCGTAGTAGAGGGTGACGTTCGGCAGGCTCTTCTGCAGCGCCTCGTAGTTCTCGCGGAGCACGGAGCGGGAGAGCGCGAGAAGCGGCGTGCCGTGGCGCTTGGCGAGCCGCTTCGCGTGGTCGAAGGTCAGGAGATCGGTGCGCACGTCCCGCATGCTACCCGAAATCGGCGTTCCGGTGCCAGCACTGTCCCGCCTCGCCGGCGGCGCGGGCGCCGCCACCGGCTCCCGGCGAAGCGGCGGCAGCGCCCGCGCGGCGCCGCCAGAGGCGAAAAAAGTGATTTTTTCCTTGCAATGAACTTTTGCTGGCCCTACATTGAGCAAAATTCGAGCCGAAATTTTTCGGACGAAGAACGAGAAAGGGGAGGCGCAAAGAGATTGCACGCACTGGGACGGCACCTGCTGCTCGAGTTGTTCGATTGCGACGCCGAGGCTCTCAACAGCCTTGAAACCGTGAAGACGTCGATGGTGGAAGCCGCCAAGCGGGCTCAGGCCACCATCGTGGATGTCGTCTTTCACGAGTTCAACCCGTTCGGGATCAGCGGAGTCGTCGTCATCGCCGAGTCGCATCTGGCCATCCACACCTGGCCGGAGTATCGGTACGCGGCCGTGGACGTGTTCTCCTGTGGGGACGTGCTGCAGCCCCAGGTGGCCGCGGACTACCTCGTGGAGCAGCTCGGCGCGTCGCGGGCGTCGGTGGTGGAGCTCCAGCGGGGCATCTTCATGACCCAGGGGGGGCCGCTTCCACACAAGCCCGTCACCGTCAGCGGATGACGTTTTCCCCGCAGTACAAGTGGTTCTTCGAGACCACGACGGCGGTCGAGGGACACGTCCACGCCATCGCCCGGACCATCACCGCCCGCCAGACGAAGTTCCAGTTCATGGAAATCCTCGAGACCTTGTCCTACGGCAAGGTCCTCGTGCTCGACGGCCGGATCCAGTCGAGCCAGGCCGACGACTTCATGTATCACGAGCTGCTGGTCCACCCCGGGCTGCTCGCCCACCCGGAGCCCCGGCGCGCCATGGTCATCGGCGGGGGCGAAGGCGCCACGGTCAGGGAGATTCTCCGGCATCGGTCGATCACCGACTGCCTGATGGTGGATATCGACGGCGAGGTGGTCGAGGAGTGCAAGAAGCACCTGCCCGAGATGCATCAGGGCGCCTTCGACGACCCGCGGACGCGGGTGCTCAACGAGGACGCTCGGGCCTACCTGGAGAAGACGTCTGAGCGCTTCGACCTCATCGTGGTGGACCTGGTGGAGCCCCTCGAGGAAGGGCCGGCGTGCCTGCTCTTCACCCGGGAGTTCTACAGCCTTATCCGGGACCGGCTCACCGACCAGGGCGTCATGACCATGCAGGCGGGCATGACGAAGATCAACGAGCTCCACTTCTACGGGGCGGTGAACCGGACGCTGCGCGAGGTGTTCCCCGTGGTCGCGCCCTACCAGGGCTTCATCTCCTGCTTCGGGACGCCCTGGGGCTTCATCCTGGCCTCCAAGGGCACCGATCCCCGCCGGCAGCCGGCGGCGGAGATCGACCGTCTGATCGCCACCCGGCTCAACCCCGACGACCTCGGCTACTGGGACGGCGCGGCCCACCTGCACTCGTTCAACCTGCCCAAGTTCCTCAGCCGGGCCGTCGAGGGGAACGACCGGGTCATCACCGACGCCAATCCCCTGATCGTCAGCTGAGGCGCCCACGCTAGTCCTGGCGTCCGCGTCTCCCCGTCGCGAAGAGCTGCTGTCCCGCCTCGGCATCCCGTTCAGCGTCCACCCCAGCCGTATTCCCGAGCCGGTCTCGCCCGGCCCGGCCGCCGACGCCGTGATCGCCCTGGCGCGGGCCAAGGCGCGGGCGGTCGCCGCCGAAATCGGGCCGGTCTCCCGTCTCGTCCTGGGCGCCGACACCGAGGTAGTGCTCGACGGCAGGCTCCTCGGCAAGCCCGCGGATGCCGCGGCCGCGGTGGAGATGCTGGGGCTGCTGCGCGGGCGGGTCCATGAGGTGATCACCGGGCTGGCGCTGGTGGAGGCCGAGAGCGGGCGCGAGGAGACCCTGTCCGTCGCCTCGCGGGTGCGCATGCGCAGCTACTCGGACGCCGAGATCGCCGCCTACGTCGCCACCGGCGAGCCCTTCGACAAGGCGGGCGGGTATGCGGTGCAGGGTCGGGGCGGGGCCCTCGTGGCCGAGGTCGACGGGTGTCTCACGAATGTCGTGGGGCTGCCCGTGGAGACCACCCGCCGGCTCCTCGCCCGCTGGGGGCTCGAGCGCCCGGCTCCCCCTCAGCGCCCGAGCGACCCCTGAGCCCGGCGTAACGGCTCCAGGAAGAGCAGCCGTCCGAGGCGCCCTGGAAGGCGCACCGCCACGGGAAGCCGCGCCCGGTCCTGGAGGAGCTCGAGGCTGGCTTCCAGGGCTCCTGATGTCACCACGCCGTCCGGGATGAAAACGTCCCGGGCGCCGGCCACCCTCAGCGTGAAATCGTCGCCCTCGCCGATGATGGAGGCGGCGAGCCCGGCCGCGAGAGCCTCGGGCGGCGCCGTCCGCACCCGCCTCGATGCCCGGAGCAGCGCCCGCGCGACCGCATCGAGGCTCGCCTCCGGTATCCCGCTCGCTCCCGGGATGAACACCGCGGCGTGGACGATTTCACCGCCGAGCCGGCGCGCCGCCTCCGCGGGCTGGCGAAGGTCGATGAGCGTTGTGGCCAAGCCGTCCCGAACGAGCCGCGTGGCCCAGGGATCGCCGATCACGCCCGCCACGATTTGCCCGGCGCCGAGGGCCTGCGCCAAGCGCCGTTCGCCGTAGCTCGCCAGCGTGACGCGCTCGGGCCGGATTCGCGCCTGCGCGAGCAAGGCCGCCATCGCCTCGGCCTCCGGCGTGCCGGGGGCAGTGATGCCCACGGTCTTCCCCTCGAGATCGGCGAGGTCGCGAACCTCCGCCCGGCGGGCGGCCGGCACGAGGATGGCCACGGGCGGCACCGACGTGAGGCCGAAGATCAGCCGCGGGGGAACACCCCGGACATGTCCCACCCGAAGCGCGGCATCGAGCGAGGTCGCCGCCAGGTCCACCTTCCCCGCGGCCAAGGCCGCCGCCGCCTCGGCCGGGCTCCGGAAGGCCTGGAGCGAGACCCGGAGGTTCTCCTCGGCGAAGTACCCCGCGGCCTCCGCCACCCGCGCCGGCAGATACTCCGGCGAGGTCGCGGGCCCGCCCACGCCGAAGGTGACAGTCGCCTGAAGAAGGAGGGCGAACCCGAGCATACGCTCTCGGTCAGGGGGCGGCCGACTCGAGGATGACGCGCGCGAGCCGCTCGGCAGCGTCGGGGACAGCGAGGGTGCGGGCCTGCTCCCCCATCCGCGCCAGGGCCGTTCGGTCGGTGAGGAGCCGCGTGACGACCTCCAGGAGCCGCTCCGGAGTCAGGGAGACCTGAGGGAGCAGCGCGGCGCCTCCCACCGCCTCCACGAGGCGCGCATTGGCGGTCTGCTCGTCGCCACTGGTCCCCGGCAGGGGAATGTAGAGCGCCGCCCGCCCGAGTTGACAGCACTCGTTCACGGTGCCTGCCCCGCTTCGCCCGATCACCAACTCGGCGGCGGCGTAGATATCCCGTAGCTCGGCGCCCACGTAGGGGCGAAGGGCGTAGCGGCGGCGTAGCGCCTCGGGAAGCCGGCCGGCCTCCGCCTCCAGCCAGGCCCGGTCACCCGTGGTCGGATGATCTCCGCACTGGTGCACCAACTGGGCCTGCTCGAGGAGCGAGGAGAGCACCGCGCCCACCGTGCGATTGATGCGATGGGAGCCCTGCGAGCCTCCCGTGACGTAGACCAGCGGGGCCCCATCGGCGAAGCCGAAGAGCCGGCGCCCCGCGTCCGGGGAACCGCCGGCCAGCTCGGGGCGGAGCGGATTGCCCGTCAGCACCACGCGGTCGGCTCGGAACTCGCCTCCCGACATGGGGAAGGTGAGGGCGACGCGGCGGGCGAAGCGTCCCGCGATGCGGTTCGCCAGCCCGGGCACCGCCGTCTGCTCGTGCACCACCACGGGAATGCGCAGGGCGCGTGCGGCCAGCGCCGGCGGCAGGGCGACGAAGCCGCCCGTGGCAAAGACGAGACGCGGGGCCAGCCGGCGAAGGAGCCGCCACGACTGCGCGAAGCCCGCCGGCACCCGGAGCCCGAGGTCGGGCACGTTTTGCCAGTCCCAGTAGCGACGCAGCTTCCCGGTGGGAATCGCGTGAAAGGTGAGCCCCGCTTCCGGCGCCCGGCGCGCCTCCACGCCGGCGCGACTGCCGATCCAGTGGATGTCGATGCCGCCGCGGCGGCCGAGCGCGGCCGCCACGGCCAGGCCGGCGCTGGTGTGCCCGCCGGTGCCGCCGCCCGCGATGACGATTCGCATGTGGCCGGGGCGACGGCGCCCCGTTCAGCGCCGCTCGAGGGCCAGCTCGATCAGGCGGGCGATGAGGGCGGGATAGGGCAGGCCCGACGCCTCCCACAGCCGCGGGTAGGCGCTGGTCGCGGTGAAGCCCGGAATCGTGTTGATCTCGTTCACCAGCACGCGGTCCTCGCCCTCGATGAAGAAGTCCACCCGGGCCATGCCCGCGCCGTCGATGGCTTTGAAGGCCTGGACGGCCAGGGCCCGGACGCGCGCGGTGGTGTCGGCGGACAACGGCGCCGGGATCTGAAAGGTCGTCTGCCCCTCGGCGTACTTGGTCTCGTAGTCGTACCACTCGCCCGCGAAGCGCACCTCGCCGGGCAGCGAGGCCTCCGGCTCGTCGTTGCCGAGCACCGCCACCTCGACCTCGCGCGCCACCACCGCGCGCTCCACCACGAGGCGGCGATCGTGACGCGCAGCCTCGGCGAGGGCGGCGCCGAGGGCCTCCGGCGCCTTGACCTTGCTGATGCCCACGCTCGATCCGAGATTGGCCGGCTTCACGAAGCACGGAAAGCCGATGCGCCGGGCGATGTCGGCCTCCACCGCCTGCGGCCGCCGCTCCCAGTCGTGGCGGGACACCGCCAGGTACTCGACCATGGGCAGCCCGTGGGCCCGGAACATGTCCTTCATCGCGACCTTGTCCATGCCGATGGCCGAGCCCAGGACGCGCGCGCCCACATAGGGGATCTCCGCCAGCTCGAGCAGCCCCTGGATGGTGCCGTCCTCGCCGCGGGGCCCATGGAGCATGATCATCACCACGTCGAGCTCCTGCCGGAGCCCCGGCGGCAGGCCTTCCGAGGACTGGCTGCGCATGATGCCCGCCGCGCCCGCCGCTCCTGACGCGCGAGCCGCCAGCCCTCGCTTGACATCGGCCTCGGCGCCGCCTTCGGTCAGCGCCCGCTGAGCGGCCGACTCCGTGAGGGCGCGCATGGGGTCGCCCCCGACGAGCCAGCGCCCCTCGCGCGAGATGCCGATCGGCACCACCTCGAACCGGCTCCGATCGATCGCCGCGATCACGGACGCCGCGCTCGCCAGCGAGACCTCGTGCTCGCCGGAGCGCCCGCCGAAGACCACGCCCACCCGAAGCTTCCCCCGTGGCTCACGCGCCATAGGCTTCCCTTGTATCAGACGGCCCCGGGCCGGCGCGACTTCTTCGCGCGCTGCTCGCGCCACTGTTGGAGGCGGGTGGCCAGATCTCTCTCGAGGCCCCGATCGGTGGGGCGGTAGTAGACGCGCCCGCGCAGGGCGTCGGGCAAGTGCTCCTGGTCCACCACCGCGTCCGGCGCGTCGTGAGCGTACTGATAGCCGCGCCCGTAGCCCAGGTTGGCCATGAGCCCCGTCGGCGCATTGCGGAGATGGTGCGGTACGGGCTCGGCGGGCTTCTCGCGGATGTCGTCGCGCACCGTGTTCCACGCCGTGTAGACCGCGTTGGACTTGGGCGCCAGCGCCAGGTAGCACGCGGCCTGGGCCAGGGCCAGCTCACCCTCCGGCGTGCCGAGGAAGTGGTAGGCGTCCTTGGCGTCGAGCGTCAGGCGCAGGGCGCCGGGGTCGGCATTGCCCACGTCCTCGGAGGCGAAGCGGACGAGCCGCCGCGCGACGTAGAGGGGATCCTCGCCCGCGTCGAGCATGCGCCCGAGCCAGTAGAGTGCCCCGTCCGGGTCCGAGTCGCGGAGTGACTTGTGAAGGGCGGAGATGAGGTTGTAGTGCTCTTCGCCCGCCTTGTCGTAGAGCAGCGCCTTCTTCTGCGCCGCCTCGCGAATGGCGCCCTCGGTGAGCCGGCCGGCGCCCCCCGACCGCGTCTTCTCGAGCCCGACGGCGAGCTCCAGGATGTTCAGCGCGCTCCGCGCGTCGCCCCCGGCCAGCCGGGTGATGAGACGGAGCGCGTCGGCATCGGCCTCGACGCCGGTGGCGCCGAGCCCCCGCTCGGGCTCGGCGAGGGCCCGCGAGAGAATGCCCACGAGGTCCTCCTCGGCCAGCGGCTGGAGGACGTAGACGCGGCAGCGCGAGAGCAGCGCGGCATTGACCTCGAACGACGGGTTCTCGGTGGTGGCCCCCACGAGGACGATGTCGCCCTTCTCCACATAGGGGAGAAAGGCGTCTTGCTGGGCCTTGTTGAAGCGGTGGATCTCGTCCACGAACAAGATGGTGCGCCGGCCCCGGCGGGCTCGATCCGCCTCGGCCTCCGCCATCACCTGGCGAATTTCCTTCACGCCCGCGAGCACGGCGGAGAAGGTCACGAAGCGCGCGCCCGCGACATGGGCCAGGAGCAGCGCGAGCGTGGTCTTGCCCGTGCCCGGCGGCCCCCAGAGGATCATCGAGTGCAGGTTCCCCTCTTCGATCGCTCGGCGCAGCACCTTGCCCGGGCCGACGAGGTGACCTTGGCCGACCATCTCGTCGAGGGTGCGCGGCCGCATGCGATCGGCGAGGGGCGCCGGGGCGGACGGCGTCGCGGCGTCGCGAGCAGCGGGAGAGTCGAAGAGATCCATGGGGTGTCGCGCCTACTCGACGGGGTTGCGCTTCACCTTTGGGATCCCGATCCGGATGAAGGCGTGCTGCTCGGCGGCATGGCAGGACGTGCAGGCCGCCCGCATCGCGTCGAATCGCTCCCGGAAGAGCGCGGCGTCCTTCTTCCGGATCGCCTCCACAAGCTGCGGCAGGGGCCCCTTCAGGAAGAGGTTGTCGGCGTTGGCCCGGCGGGCCGGCTCGCGTTCCAGCCCCAGGCGCAGCGCCTGCTGCAGGGTCATCGCCATGTGGCCGGCGTACTCCCAGTTGCCCTCGATGCCCGCGAAGTAGAGCTCGCCGTAGCGGTAGGAGACCTCCGCCATGGTCGTCTCGAAGCCGCGGAGCTGGCGCTGTATGGCCGGCATGCGTGCATCCGCCTTGAGGCTGACGAGCCAGTTGAGGGGGGCCTCGCCGTGGCCATGGCCATGGCCGTGGGTGTGCTGGGCGAGGGCGATGCCCAGCCCGAGGCCGGCGCCCAGCAGCACGACGGAAAGCATGATTCTGATCCCCCACTGCGCTGCGACCCGAAGTCTACGCATAGAGCCCTCCTGAAGGTTCGAGACTGGGGTCCAGTCTCGCCCGTCAGGCGCGCTGGGGCAACCCGGGCGGTGCGGGGCGCGCTTACTTCGTGAGGAGGAGCTTTTCGGCGCGGGTCACGCGCAGCCGATACTCCTGGCCGCGGTGAACGATGATGATCTCCCGTGCGCCCTCGAGGAGCGGGCCCGTGTCCAGCCGCCGTACCGTGGGCGGCGGCGCGGTCAAGTCTAAGCTTGGGATCGTTCAGCCGAGGGCGGCGGGGAGGTCGAGGAGCGAGGCGATGACGGCGTCCGGGCTCACCCCGCGGTGGGCCAGCTCGTCCAGACGCGGCCGATAGGCGATGAACGGGACGCCGCCCGCCTGCGCGGCCGCGCCGTCCACCCAGGAATCGCCCACCACCACGATGCGCGGAGCGTCGGGCCAGCGCGCGCGCACCACACGCAGGCCATCGGGATCGGGCTTGAGGAACCGCACGTCGTCGCGCGTCACCACCAGATCGAGGTGCGGGAGCAGGCCGAAGCGGGCGAGCACGAAGTCCGCCACCACGCGGTCGTTGTTGGTCCAGATGGCAGTGGCGTAGCCGAGCGCCTTCATCGCGGCCACCGCCTCCACCGCGTTCGGGACGAGGACGGCCGCCTCCATCGCCCGGCGCTCGTGCGCGACCGGAATGGCGAGCACCTCGGCTTCCAGCTGCGGCGCTTCGCGGCGGATCAGGCCGAGCAGCTCGGCGCCCGACCAGCGCAGCGCGCGCTCGGGGACGGGCACGCCGCGCGCCCGGATGAGCGCCTCCATCTCGCGCCCCACCGCCCGCAGATCCAGGGGAGAGTCCACCAGCGTGTGGTCGAGGTCGAAGACGCAGACGGGCACGGCGGACCGCATCGACCCAGCCTAGCAGAGTCAGGCGGCCCGAGGCTCCCCGCCTGTTCAGCGCGCGGGCCGTGTGAGACAATGCCGACCGTCATGCGCACTGCGGGGCGGCTCACGCTCGCGCTCATGCTCGTCGCGCTTCTCGGGGCGATGCTCTCGCCGCCCGCCGAGGCGCACCGCGGCGGCCGCGCCGACGTGCTGGAGACGGTCGCGCTTCCGGCGCTTCCTGCCGTCGCGGTCGAGGAGCCGGAACGCCTCGTATTGTCCGCGGCGCCTGCTGCGCCGGTTCCGGCCTGGCCTCTCGTCGCCGCGCTCGTCGCGCTCGGCCTGGCCGGCGCGCGCAAGCCGCGACGCGCCCTCGCGCTGGCGCTGATCGTCGTCGTCGCCATCTTCACTCTTGAGACGGGCGTTCATTCCGTCCATCACCTGACCGACGTCGACCGCGGCGAGAGCTGCGCGGTGGCGTCGGCGTCGCAGCACATCTCCGGCACCGAGGTGGACCTCTCGCTCGTTGACGTCGCGCTGCCGGCGGCGGCGCAAGTCGCCGCAATCGGCGTCTTCGTCGAGCGCTCCCGCATCACCGGCCCCGCTCAGGGCCGCGCTCCTCCCGCCCTCCGCGCCTAGCCGTCCCGAATCCGCGCCGCGTGCGCCGCCCGTAGTCCGGGAGGGGCTCGTGTGCGCCCGATCCGCATCCGATCCGAGACAATGGGAGAAGGCCCGCTTGGCGTTTGTGCCCGCTCATCTATCGCGCGCCGTGCCGCTGGTCGCGTCCTGCGCGCTCCATGTCGTGCTCGCCGGCCTGCTGGCCACGATGATTCCCGCCTGGACGGCGCCGCCCCTGCCCGCCGTCCTGGAAGCCGAGATCGTCGAGCCCGATCGGCCCGCTCCGGCTCCGGAGCCCGAGAGGCCGCGCCCCCGTCGGGCCGCGCCCCGGCCGACGGCGCTCCCGCGGCTGGTCGAAGCGCCCAAGCCGACGGTGCCGCCGCCCGAGCCTCCCGCGCCGGCCACCCCGGCGCCTGCCCCCGCGCCGGCTCCCATCGCCATGCCGTCCGTTGCGGCGCCCCCGGCGCCGGCTCCTGTGCCGGTCGCCGCACGGGAGTCGTTCGCGGTTGCCGCTACCGAGCCGCCGGGTGCCTCCGGCGAGCTCAAGGTGAGCGTCGACCGGCCCGCGCCGGCGCCGCCCCCGGTCGTCGCCAAGGCGCCGCCGGAGGAGGGGATCACGCGTACCGCGACGCCGACCGGCGGTTATCAGGTGCGGCCGTCGTACCCCGCCACCGCGCGTCGCCTCGGCATCGAAGGCACGTCCCTGCTGCGGGTCTTCGTCGCCGCCGACGGGCGCGTCGCCGACGTTCAGGTGGATCAGACGGCGGGCCATCCCGATCTCGACCGCGCGGCGATGGACGCCGTGCGCCGCTGGAAATTCGAGCCCGGCCGGCGCGGCAGCGAGCCCGTCGGCATGTGGGTGCGCCTCCCTGTTGAGTTCGTTCTCAAGTAGAGGAGATCGCGTGAACGCACTCGTCCTCATGGTGACCGCCGTCCTGACGCTGGCCGCGCCGGCCGCCTGGGCCCAGCCGGCTCCGCCGTCCACCCCGCCGACCATGCCGCCGGTGCGGGTGGAAGGAGAGCGCGTGCCCGACGAGCGCACCGTGAACCCGGAGCGGGCACGCGAGGAGCTCGAGCGGACGCCGGGCGGGGTGGGCTTCGTCGGCCAGCCCGCCATCGAGGAGACGCGCGCGGCCAATCTGAAGGATGCGATCGAGTGGGTGCCCGGCGTCATGATCCGGTCGCGCTTCGGCGCCGCCGATGAGAGCCAGCTCTCCATCCGCGGCTCCGGCCTGCGCAACAACTTCCACCTCCGCGGGGTCAATGTCCTCATCGACGGCTTCCCCTACGGCAACGCCGATGGCTTCAGCGACTTCGAGGCGCTCGAGCTCCTGACGACCAAGCGCATCGAGATCTACAAGGGCGCCAACGCCCTGCGCTTCGGCGGCAACACCATGGGCGGCGCCATCAACCTCGTCACCAAGATCGGCGCCGACGCGGGCCTCTTCGAGACGCGCGTGGAGGGCGGCTCGTACGGCTTCTTCAAGGCCTATCTGGGCACCGGGCAGGTGTACGGCCCCTTCGACCTCTACCTCGGCCTCACCGACACCGAGCTCGAAGGCTATCGGGACCATTCAGAGCAGGTCCGCCGGCGGGTGTACTCCACCTTCGGCTACCGGCTCCCGGGAGGGACGACGCTGCGCCTCGACCTGTCCTATGTCCGCAACCAGGAGAACCTGCCGGGGGCGCTGACGCAGCAGGAGCTCGACAGCGATCCGACGAAGGCCGATCCCGCCAACGTGGCGACGCGTGCCGCCCGCAACTACGACTACACGCGCGGCGCTCTGACGCTCCGCGTGCCGCTCACCGAGAGCCAGACGTTCGAGTGGGCCACCCAGCTCAACTACCAGGACATGGACCATCCGCTGGCCTTCGCCATCATCGACGACACCACCTATGCCTGGAGCACCGAGCTGCGCTGGACGCTGGCCGCGCCCCTCTTCGGCCTGGGCAACCGGCTCACCGCCGGCTTCCAGTACGCGGGCACCCAGCAGATCGACACCAACTTCGCCAATGTCCTGGGTAACCGGGGCGCCAAGACCAAGGACCAGATCAATCAGGCCACCAATCTCGGGGTGTACGTGGAGGACCAGCTCGACCTCACGCCGGCCTTCACCGTCGTGCTGGGGGGCCGCGGCCAGTACTCGATTCGCGCGGTGCGGGACCGCTTCACGATGCGCGACGGCACGGGAGACCGCGACGGCAACGACTCCGACTCGGTGGACTTCCTCTCGGCTTCGCCCCGGGTGGGCTTCGTCTGGCGCGTCGCGCCCACCGCGCAGGTATTCGGCAACGCCAGCCAGGCCTACGAGCCGCCGCTCCTCCTCGAGCTGACCGCACCGGGCCAGCTCCAGGGCAACCTCAGCCAGCTCAACGCGCAGAAGTCCTGGCAGTTCGAGGTGGGCACGCGCGGCAGCGTGGGCAAGCGGCTGATCTGGGATATATCCCTTTACGACATCGAGCTGTGGGACGAGATCCAGAACGTCAACGTGCAGCCCTTGCCCTTCGCCCCCTTCACGATCCCGCGCTTCCGGAACATCGACCGCTCGCGCCATACGGGTGTGGAGGCGGGGCTCGGGGCGCTGCTCCTGGAAGACATCGCGCGCCGCATCGGCGTCGGCCAGGGCGGCGACTCGCTCTCCGCGCGGACGACCTACACCTGGTCGCGCTTCGTCTTCGTGAACGACGTGAACTTCGGCAACAACGATCTCCCGGGGGCGCCGCGCCACTTCATCCTCGCCGAGATCCGCTACGACCATACTTGCGGCTTCTGGTTCGCGCCCGGAGTCGAGGTGGTGCCGCATGGCTACTACGTCAACAGCGAGAACAATGCCCGCACCCAGGCCTATACGCTCTTCAATGTGCGCATGGGATACGACTACAAGCCGTGGAACCTCGGCGTCTTCCTCGAAGGGCGCAACCTCACCGGCGCCACGTATGCCGCGTCGGTGCAGGTGGACGCCTCGAACCGGCGCTTCTTCGAGCCCGGCGACGGCCGCGCCTTCTACGGCGGCGTCCAGTGGAGGTGGAAGTGATGCGCCGACTCGCCGCGCTCGCCGTCGCCTGCTCGTTGCCGCTCGCCGCGCTCGCCACATCGGGATGGGCGGCGGAGGTGCGGCTCGGCGTCCGGACCGAGATCGTGCACCCGAGCAAGGGCCACGAGGTGCACGTCTCGGCGCCCGCGGTGCTGGGGACACCCGACGGGGCCCTCCTGCTCACCTGGGCGGCGGAAGACGGCGCCGAGAAGAACGTCTACGTGAGCCGAGCGGGCGAGGCGAGCGCAAAGCCCACGCGGGTGAATCCGCCGGGGCTCACCGTCGAGGCGCTGCACCACTCGCCCCTGCTCGCCGCCGGCCCGGACGGCATCCTCTATGTGTCCTGGTCGTCCGACCGTCCCCGGCCGGCGGGGGTGCTGTTCGCCTCCGACCTGCGTCTGTCGCGCTCGCGCGACGGCGGCCGCACCTGGGAGGGCCACGTCCGCGTCAACGAGGATCGGGCCATCTCGCACTCCTTCGAGGGCATGGCGGTCACCGCCGATGGCACCGTGGTGATGTCGTGGATCGACAGCCGTGAGGGCCCGGAGAAGGCGACCACGTGGACGGCTCGCGTGCTCGACGGGGGCTCGCGGCCGGAGCCCTCGGCCCGGCTCGACGACGAGACCTGCGTCTGCTGCCGCGTCGCTGTGCGGGGCGGGCCCGGCGATACGGTCGCCGTCCTCTGGCGCAAGGTCTTTCCCGGCGACATCCGCGACATGGTGCTGGGCCTTTCCCGCGACGGCGGGCGCACTTTCGGGCGGCCCGTGCGCGTGCACGATGACGGCTGGAAGATCACCGGCTGTCCCCACCGCGGTGGGCAGGTGGCCATCGACGGCAAGGGCACCGTGTACGCCGCCTGGTACACGGAAGGGCCGCAAGGAGTGCCGGTCATGCTGCTCGCGAGCGCTCCCGCCACGCCGGACGGCCGGCGCTTCGGAGCCACGAGGCGCGTCAACGTCGCGACCAGTACCGTCCCCGACCAGATCCGCCTCGCCGTCAATCCGGGCGGGGGCCTGCTGCTGGTGTGGGAGGAGGCGACGGCCGTGCGCCGGCGCATCCTGGCACGGGCGAGCGCGGACGGCGGCCGCACCCTCGGGCCCGTGCAGGTGCTATCGCGGGCCATCAAGGCTTACATGCCCGACGTGGCCGCGCTGCCCGATGGCGATTTCGTGGTGGCCTGGCACGAGGAGCAGTTCCCCTCGCTCAAGACCGTCGCGCAGCGCGTGAGCGTCCGCGCCGCCGGCCGTTGACTCTGCTCGAGAAAGCATAGTAACGTCGGGTTCGATTCGCGCAAAATCTGGGGAGCCGTCTCGACTTCACCCCCCTCGATCGGAGACTTCGCGTGCGACGATTCGACCTTGCCGTCCCGGGAAGCGTGGATGACTGTTTGAAGGCACTCGCCGGCAACCCCGCCGGTGCCAAGCTGGTGGCGGGTGGCACCGATCTCCTGCCCCAGATGAAGAACGGCCTGCTCAAGCCGGCCCAGGTGGTGGATCTCTCCGGCGTGGCCGAGCTCCGGGTCCTCGCTGTCGACGGAAGCGGCCTCCGCATCGGCGCCGCCGTGACCGCGCGCGAGCTGGAGCTGGACGCGCGCGTGCGCGCGCGCTACGCCTCCATCGCGGAAAGCGGCGCCCTCGTGGGCTCTGTCCAGGTGCGCAACCTCGCCACCGTGGGCGGCAATCTCTGCAACGCGGCGCCCTCTGCCGACATGGCGCCGCCCCTCATCGCCCTCGAGGCGGTCGCGGTGATCGCGGGTCCGAAGGGCCGCCGGCGCTTGCCGCTCGCGGAGTTCTTCACGGGCGTCCGGCGCACCGTGCTGGGAGCCGACGAGCTGCTCGTGGAGCTGGTCGTGCCCGACCCCGGGTCCGGCAGCGGCGGCAACTATCTCCGCCATACGCCGCGGCGTGAGCTCGACATAGCGGTGGTGGGCGTGGCCTCCCAGGTGACCCTCGCCGCCGGCAAGTGCGCGAAGGCGCGCATCGCGCTGGCCTCGGTGGCGCCCACCCCCGTGCGCGCGACGGCGGCCGAGCGCGTCCTCGAGGGCCAGGCGCTGACGCCGGATCTCATCGAGCGTGCGGCCGGCCTGGCCGTCGAAGCGGCCCGGCCCATCGCCGATCAGCGGGGGTCCGTCGAATTCCGTCGCCATCTCGTCCGGGTGCTGACCCAGCGCACGCTGACCACTGCGCTCGCGCGGGCGGGCGCCCTCGCCCGCGCGAGCGCGTGAGCCCCAAGGAGATCCCGTGAAGAAACAGATTCTGACCTGTACGGTGAACGACCAGGCGGTGGAGGTGCTGGTGCCGCCCTACCAGACGCTGCTGGACGCGCTCCGCGAGGATCTCGGCCTCACCGGCCCCAAGGAAGGCTGCGGCACCGGCGACTGCGGCGCCTGCACCGTCCACCTGGACGGCAAGCCCGTGGCGAGCTGCCTCATGCTGGCCATGCAGGCCCGCGGGCGCGCCGTCCGCACCATCGAAGGGCTGGCGAAGACGGGGACGCTGCACCCGCTACAGGACGCGTTCGTGCGGCACGGCGTGCCCCAGTGCGGCTTCTGCATTCCCGGCGTACTGATGGCCGCGGCCGCGGTGCTCGCGGAAAACCCGCGGCCCACCGAGCAGGAGATTCGTTACGGAATCGCCGGCAACCTCTGCCGCTGCACGGGGTACACGAAGATGCTCACCGCAATCATCGAGGCCGCGGGCGCCGGCGCCCCGGCGCGGCGGGAGGGCTAGAGCCATGGCCGTGATGAAGACCACGCGCGACATCAAGGGTGTCGGCGACCCGATCCCCCGAGCGGACGGCCGCGAGAAGGTGACCGGCGCCGTCCAGTACGTGGCGGACATACAGCCGCGCGGCCTGCTCCACGCCAAGCTGCTCCGCAGCCCCCACGCCCATGCGCGGATCGTCCGCATCGACACGAGCAAGGCCAAGGCCCTGCCCGGCGTCCGCGCGGTCATCACCGCCGCCGACATGCCGCAGCTCAAGAAGAAGGCGCCCACGCGCGCACACGCCGTCCTCGCCATCGACCGCGTGGTGTTCTCGGGCCAGCCCGTGGCGGCGGTGGCCGCCGACGAGCTCGCCATCGCCGAGGAGGCCCTCGATCTCATCCAGGTCGAGTACCAGGTGCTGCCGGTGGCGGTGGATCCTCTGAAGTCCATGCAGCCGGGGGCGCCGCCGGTGGCGGAGGCGGGAACGGAAGCCGACACCAGCGAGGCCCTCGCGCACTCCGCGGTGGCGCTGGCCTCCAGCGAGACCAAGCCCGCCAAGGCCGTCAACATCTCCCAGCAGGCGAACGTGAAGCGCGGAGACGTGGCCAAGGGCTTCGCCGAGGCCGAGCACATCCTCGAGAAGACGTACCGCGTGCCCATGGTGCATCAGGGCTATCTCGAGCCGCATGCCGTGCTCGCGCAGTGGGACACCACCGGCAACCTCACCCTCTGGGCCAGCACCCAGGGCTCGTTCAACACCCGGTCCGAGGTGGCGGACGTGCTGGAGATCCCGGAGAACCGCATCAAGGTGATTCCCGTGGAGTGCGGCGGCGGCTTCGGCGGCAAGATCCGCGCCCTCTGCGAGCCCATCACCGCCGAGCTCGCCCGCGTGACCAATCGGCCGGTGCGCTACGTGATGACCCGGCGTGAGGAGCTCGAGGCGGGCATGCCCGCGCCCCAGGTCATCATTCGCCTGAAGACCGGGGTGAAGCGCGACGGGACTCTGCTCGCGCTGGAGGCGGAGACCATCCTCGACACGGGCGCCTTCTCCGGCACCGTGCTCGCGGTGAGCGCCGTGTTCCTGGGCAGCATGTACAAGTGGCCGGCCTTCGACATCAAGGGCATGGAGGTGCTCACCCACAAGCCCAGCGTGGCCGCCTACCGCGCCCCCGCCGCGCCCCAGACCATCTTCGCCATCGAATCGCACATGGCACAGATCGCCCGCGAGCTCGGCCTCGATCCGGTCGAGTTCCGCATGCGCCACCTGATCCAGGAAGGCGACCCGATGGTGAACAACCAGCCCTGGCAGAGCAACGGCGCCAAGCAAGTGCTGGCCAAGGTGGGCGAGCACCCCCTCTGGAAGGGGCGCAAGGAGTGGGCGGCCAGCGGCGGCAAGGACGGCCGCGGCCTGCGCGGTACCGGCTTCGCCCTCGGCGGCTGGCTCGGGGGCCTGCAACCCACCAGCGCGACCGTCCGCCTCAACCCCGATGGCTCGCTCAACGTGCTGACGGGACAGGTGGATATCGCCGGCACCAACATCTCCCTTGCTCAAATCGCGGCGTCAGCGTTTGGGGTGGATTTCGACCAAGTGAAGATCACTACTGGCGACACCGACACCGCGCCCCTCACCGGCCTCTCCGCGGGCAGCAAGACCATCTACACCGTCGGCTCCGCCGTGCTCCAGGCCGCGCAGGACGCCCGCCGGCAGACGTTCGAGATCGCCGCCAAGGAGATGGAAGCCTCCGTCCACGACCTCGAGATCCGCGATGGGAAGGTGATCGTGAAGGGCGCGCCCGACAAGTCGGTGACGCTGGCGTCCATCGGCAAGAAGGGCAACCTCTACATGTCCAAGATTCCGCCCGTCCTCGGAACGGCCACGCCGGCCTTCTCCCAGCAGGCGCCGGGCTTCGCGGCCCAGATCGCGCGGGTCGAGGTGGACCCAGACACCGGCGAGACCACGCTCCACGAGTTCGTGGTGATCCAGGACGTGGGCAAGGCCATCAACCCGCTCGGCGTGGAAGGCCAGATGCAGGGCGGCGCCGTGCAGAGCCTCGGCATCGCGATGACCGAGGGCCTCATGTTCGACGACGCCGGGCGTCTGATGAACCCGAGCCTGCTCGACTACCGCAAGCTCACCGCCGCGGACCTGCCCAACATCGAGACCATCATCGTGGAGGTCCCCTCGCCGTCTGGCCCCTTTGGGGCCCGCGGAGTGGGGGAGCCGCCCATCGTGCCGGCGCCCGCCGCCATCGCCAACGCGGTCGAGGACGCGACGGGCGTGCGCATTACCGAGCTGCCGGTGACCCCGGAGCGTATCGCCCTCGGCCGGGTCGCCAAGGGCAACGGGGGCGCGCGGCCCCGGTAGGCTGCGATCGGGTCGTCATGCGGCCCAAGCTCAAGGTCTGGGTCACCTTCGGGGACCGGCTCAAGTTCGGGGATGGACGCGCTCAGCTGCTCCAGCTGATCGACGAGTTCGGCTCCCTGCGTAAGGCGGCGACCGAGCTGGGCATGTCGTACCGCAACGCCTGGGGCTATCTCCGCGAGCTGGAGGAGGCGGCCGGATTCACCTTCCTCGAGCGCGTGCCCGGGGGCGGGCCGCGTAGCGGCATGCGCCTCACCGACGACGCGAAGCGGTTCTTGAAGCGCTACCGGCAGTTCCGCGACGCGCTCGAGGGCGACATGAAGCGCCGGTTTGCTCGCTCCTACCCCAAGCAGCCGACGAGCAACTTCTAGGCCCGGCTCCCAAAGAATTAGGTTTCCGCCGGGGTAGCCACTTAAGGTGGCTACCATCGTGGGGAGCCCTGCCCGCGCCGCGTTCCTGAGGAAACCAAGATGGTGGGCGCTCGTTGCCCTGGGAGCGTTCGTCACCGGCTGCGCGGCGCCGCCCTATGCCCAAAACGAGGAGTTGTCCGGTCTCGTCCAGGCGTACCGCCAACAATCGGCCCAGGCGGCACAGCCTGCCAGCCCGCAGGGAATCCGCGCCCTCGGCGTCGAGTCCGCGCCCGGCCGGCCGGGCGAGTTCCTTGTGACCGCCGATCTCGATCGCGCGCCCCTGAAGCTGGTCGTGGAGCGGCTGTTCGAGGCCGCGCGCGTGCCGCACCTTATCTCCCAGCCCCTGTCCGGCCGCGTCACCGGGCGATTCGAGAAACACCCCCTGCCGAGCATGCTGAACGAGATCCTCGCTCCTCACGGGTACGTGGTTCAGGTGCGCGACGGGCTCATGGTCATCACGGATGTCCCCCGAGGATCGGACGCGGCGGGCCCGCCCGCGACCCCCGGAGCGGCGGCGCTGGCCCCGGGCGGCGATACGGCGCCGGCGCCCACCGCCCGCGGCATGCAGCTCCGGCATCTCGACCTCGAGGCCGCCACCAAGTTCCTCGAGGGAATCTTCCCCGTCGAGCCCCGCACGGGGGCGCGCCCAATCGCCTGGGCCGTGCAGCCCTACACGAGCACGGTGTTCGTCTCCGGCCCCCGCGGAGATGTCACGCGCGCCCTCCAGCTGCTGGACGAGATGGACCGCGGTCCGGCCCACGTGTTGATCGAGGCCCTGGTCGTGGAACTGGACACGAACGAGCTCGAGCGTTTCGGCACCGACCTCGGCAACTTCATGCAGAGCACGATCAATGGCCTGGGCACGGGCGTCGGCGGGACGAACATCATTTCGCAGGCTCCTCTAGGGCCCATCGGGGTCGCGCCCGCCGCGCTGCGATTCCTCTACAACGGGAACGTCAACAACCGCCGGCAGTTCGATGCCGTCATCGAGGTGCTCGCCTCGCAGGACAAGGCGCGGATCATCGCGCGGCCCTACATGGCCTCGGTGAGCGGCAAGCAAGCGGCTATCCAGATACAGCGAGAGCGCACGGTCGCCGTCGTGGCGGGGGTGGGCGGGCAGGTCACGTCCGACACGGAGACCATCCCGAGCGGTGTCGTGCTGACCGTGACGCCCTGGGTGATGGAGGACGACCGTGTCAGGCTGGAAGTACAGGTGGAGCACTCGCTCTTTCTTCAACCGGCGCCGAACTCGGGCATCCTCGTGGAGAAGGACTCCAACAAGGCGCAGACCAGCATGCAGCTGCGCAGCGGCCAGAGTGTCGTGATCGGTGGGCTTGCCCTGCAGGAAACCTTCTCGAGCAATGCCGGCTTGCCGTGGCTCCGGAATGTCCCGTTGCTGGGCCTGCTGGCCGCCAAGCAAACGGGGACCGAGCGCAAGCAGGACGTCGTCGTCTTCGTCACGCCCTACGTCTGGACTCCCTCCGTTGATTCGCCCATTCCCCAGCCCGACGCCTTCAAGTTCCAAGAGGGCGACGAGCTCACCGCCATCGAGAAGTGGAAGCGCCGCTGGATTAAGCCCTGACGGCCTAGACCGCTTCACCCTCCAGGCGGGCCACCAGGTCGCGGAGGAGCTCCAGCCCCCCGCGATCGAGCGTGCGGTCCGACACGATCAGCTCGACATCCGGCGGGATGCTCTTGCGAATGCGGGAAGCGCCCTGCTCGGAGCAGAGCACGATGCGTGTGAGCTCGAGCATGCGCCCTATGGACCAGGGATCGTCCGCCGAGGCCAGCACCGGCGCGATCTGCGTGAGCCCGGCCGATTGCACCGACCGGAGCAGGTTCTGGCTCCCCGTTGACGTGGTGCAGACGAGGCCGACGGTGGTGCCGGCGGGCAGCTCGGTGAGCCGCAGCAGCGTCGAGATATTCGCCTCGGACAGCAGCGCCACCACCGGCGGCCCGTCGGCGGGCACCGCCGCCTTTACTTCATGGATGTGGAAGAAGGTAGTGACGATGACGCGGAATCCGGCGAGGAAGGCCGGATCCTCGGCGATACGCTTTTCCAGCTCCTCGACGAGCACGCGGTCCACCGCTAGCGGCAGCTCGGCCTCGATCGTCTCGCGGTAGCGGTTGAGCTCCTCCCAGTTGCACTCGACCAGCAGGGCGCGGAGCTTGGGCGCGCGGGGACGGTGCCCGGCCTGGGGGGCTCGGGCCGCCACCGTGGCGAGCAGCTCCTCGTGGGTGAAGCCCAGCCGGCGCGCCTTCTCCGTCGTCTCCTCGACGAGACGCTCCAGGCTGCGCGCCGCGCGACCCTGCCGGGCCGGCGGCTGGTCCACCACGAAGGTGCCGCGCCCTTGCCGGCTCTCCAGATAGCCGTCCTTGAGGAGATCGGCAAGGGCGCGCGCGGCCGTGTTCCGGTTGATCCGGAGAAAGCCCGCCAGCTGCCGAACCGTGGGCAGCTGCATGCCCGGCTTGAGGCGCCCCGTCTGTATCAGATGGCGCACCTGGGTCGTGAGCTGCACGTGCACCGGCACGCTGCTCTGCCGGTTCACCTGCAGTCCCGACGGCGGGGCGATGCGCGAGGACGCCCGCGGCACCGGGCTGAGGCTCTAGGCGGCCAGGCGCTTGGGCTGGGCGGGGCTCGGCGTACGGCCCGCTAGCCAGCGCCCGGTCCGGATCAGGGCCATCCCGAGCGACACGCGCAGGGCGGGCCGCTCACCCTTCAGCGAGGCGACCAGGTTCTGCCTCGCCGCCTCGGCCCGCGCATCGGCCAGCTTCTGATACGCCCAGCTCTCCTCCGCATGCGTGTTCATCTCACTGCTCCTCCTTGGCTTGATCGGTTAATGTCCTAGGCCATTATGACACTATAGACCTACTGCGTCAAATTCTGTTCTTCGCCCTTTTGGTGGTCTGGAACTTCGCGCCGGCGGTATGGTCTAACTGTGCGTGGTGAGAGCCCTTCCGAGTCCCGGACCTTTCTCGACCGCCTCCGGGCGGGGGACCCGGAGGCCTTCGAGGAAATGGTGGGGACCTATCAGCATCGCGTGTATGGAGTGGCCCTCCGGATGATGAGGAGCCCGGCCGAGGCAGAGGAAGTGGCCCAGGAGGCTTTTCTCCGCGCGCATCGGGCGCTGGGGGAGTTCCGGGGTGAGGCGCGGCTCTCGACCTGGCTCTATGCCATCACCTCGCGGCTCTGCCTCAACCGGCTGGCTTCTGGCGAATCACGCATCGCGCGCCACCGCGCTGACGAGCTGGCGGACCTGCCGGGCCACGAAGGGGATGAGCCGGGCGGAGATCTCGAGCGCGACGAGCGCCAAGCGGCGCTACACCGGGCCATCGACGAGCTTCCCGAGGACCGGCGCATCGTGGTGACGCTGCGCGACCTCGAGGGCCTCTCCTACGAGGACATCGCGGCGGCGCTGGGGCTCGAGCTCGGCACGTTGCGCTCTCGCCTGCATCGAGCCCGCGTGGACCTCAAGGAAAAGCTGGAGCGCTATCTCACATGACCTGCGCGGAGAATCGCGAGCTCCACTCGGCGCTCCTCGATGGGGAGCTCCGCGGCGACGAGCGGGCCCTCGTCGAGGGCCATCTCGCCGGCTGCCCGGAGTGTGCGCGGGAGCTCGAGCGTCTGGCCCGCATGCTCGGGATGCTGCACGCTCTGCCCGCCGCCCGAGCGCCCCTCGGCTTCGTGGACCGCGTCCTCGAGGCCGCGCGACCGACGCCCTGGTACGCGCGCCTCGGGCGGCGCGTCCTGCAGCCCTGGCGCGTGAAGCTTCCGCTGCAGGCGGCGGCCCTCGTCGTGGTCGCGCTGGGCGCGGTCTACGTGTACCAGAAGACGCCCGAGCTCCAGCAGGCCGCGCGCTACGAGGCCTCGGCGCCCACAAGTCCTACGCCGAGTGCGCCACCGCCCGCCGCCCGCGAGCCGGCCCCGCCCGCGCCGGCTCGCGCTCCCGAGCCTCCGGCCGGCTCCAAGGCTGCCGAGCGCCAGGAACCGGCGCCGCGCGCGGACTCCCCCGAGCTTGCCAAGCGGGAATCGGACACGGGAGCACGCGATGCGTCCCGGTCGAACGTGATGAAGGACGCGCCGCCGCCCGCGACGCCGGCCCCCGCGGCGCCGGCCGAGGCGGAGCGCGCGCGGGAGAAGAAGGCGGATGCGCCGGAGCCGGCTCCACGCACCCAGGCGGAGGGCCGGAGCTCGCGGCTGGGGGAGGCGGCCCCGTCGGCGCCCCTGCAGTCCCGCATGCTGGTCGCCCCTGACGCCTCCGGACGCCTGGCCGTTGACGACCGCGAGGCTGCCGAGCGCGCGCTGGCCGAGCTCCGCGCCCGGCTTGGCGTCGCCGAATCGTTCCGCCGCGACGCCGGCGAGGGCGGCGTCCTCATCGAGATGGTCGTGCCGCGCCAGGGCTATGCCGACTTCGCCCTCGGGCTCGCCGCGATCGGGCGATGGACGGCCGATCGCGTGCCGGCGGTCCCGCCCGAGCAGATCCGCCTGCAGATCCTGCTGGTTCGCTGAGCCCCCGCTCGGGCGGGAACTTTCGCCGCCCTCCCCGGTCGAACTGGACAGACACACCCACACCAGCTCAACCGGCCGAAACAGGCCAGGAGGACGGTCCATGAGGCGGAAGCTCGTAGCGCTCGCGCTGCTCTACTTCGTCGCCACCGCGCAGGTCGCGGCGGCGGCGACGCTGCCCATCACGCGGGAAAGCCAGAAGGACGTGATGATCACCATCTACAACGGCAACCTCGGCCTCGTGAAGGACGTCCGCGAGGTGCGGCTGCCCGCGGGCATCAACGAGGTGCAGTTCAAGGACGTGGCGGCGCAGATCGATCCCACCACGGTGCACTTGAAGTCGATCACCGATCCCGCCGGCCTGCGCATCCTCGAGCAGAACTACGAGTACGACCTGGTCTCCAGCGGCAAGCTCATGGAGAAGTACGTGGGGAAGAAGGTGCGTCTCTACGGGAGCGACGGGACGTACGTCGAGGCGACGCTGCTCTCCACCAACGGCCCCGTCTTCGACATCAATGGCCAGATTCACCTTGGCCATCACGGCCGCATCGTGCTGCCCGCCCTGCCCGACAACCTCGTTTCCCAGCCCACGCTCGTCTGGCTCCTGCGCAATCAGCTCGACCGGCTGCAGCGGGTGGAGGCCTCGTACCTCACCGGCGGCATCACATGGCGGGCGGACTACGTCATGGTGATCAACGCGTCCGACACCCGCACCGACCTCACCGGGTGGGTCACGGTGGACAACAAAAGCGGAACGACCTACGGCAATGCCGCGCTCAAGCTCGTGGCCGGCGACGTCAACCGCGCGCGTGACCCGCGTCGCGAGGGGCGGATGATGGACATCGCGGCCAAGGCGGCGGCGCCGGCGGCGGCCAGCCGCGAGTTCGCCTCCGAGGGGCTGTTCGAATACCACCTCTACACGCTGGACGGGCGCACCACCATCAAGGACAACCAGACCAAGCAGCTCACCCTCATGTCCGCCGCCGACGTGGCCGTGAAGAAGGAGCTCATCTACTACGGCGCCCATGACTACTATCGCAACTCCTACGGCATGCCCGTCTCCAACCAGAAGGTCGCCGTCTTCCTGGAGCTCCGCAACAGCAAGGACAACCGCCTCGGCGTGCCGCTGCCCAAGGGCAAGGTGCGGGTGTACAAGGCGGACGGGGGCGGAAGCCAGCAGTTCATCGGCGAGGATTGGATCGACCACACGCCCAAGGACGAGAAGGTGAAGATCAAGCTGGGCAACGCCTTCGATGTGGTGGGCGAGCGCACGCAGAAGGACTGGCGGAAGATCGCCTCCCACCTTTACGAGGTGGAGTGGGAGATCTCGCTCCGCAACCACAAGTCGGAGGCCCAGACCATCACGGTAATGGAGCCCCTGCCGGGCGACTGGCAGGTGCTGACCTCCACGCACCCCTGGGAGAAGGTCGAGGCCCACACGCTGAAGTACGAGGTCTCCGTCCCCAAGGAGTCCACCGCCAAGCTCACCTATCGGGTGCGCCTCAAGTTCTGAGCCGTTCGTTCCATCTGGGAGCCATCAGCCTCCATGTGAGAGCCATCAGCCTCCATCAGGATGTCGGGCGCGAGGGGTCGTGCTACGGTGAGAGAGCATGACGCGCTCGCCGAGCGGACCCCTCGCGCTGCTTCTCGCCGGGGCAGCCTCGGCGCTCCTCCTCGGGGCGTCCGCGGCCACCGCGGCTGTCGACGAAGCCGGCCGGCTCTGGCTGGTCGGGGAGCGTGCCTTCGAGGACCGGCTCAACTCCGTGGCACGCGTCTCGCTCGAACGCCTGATCGAGCGCCACCCCTCGGACCCCCGCGTGCCGCAGGCGACGCTGCTGCTGGGTAAGGTACGTTTCGCCGAGCGGAGCTACGAGCCCGCCCTCGCGGCCTTCCGGCAGGCGCGCGCGATGACGCCTCCGCCGGGCGAGCCCGAGGAGGCCCGCTACTGGGAGGCGGAGACACTCTTCCGCATGGGCCGCTTCGATGCCGCCCGCGGCGCCTACGACGCCCTCATCGCCGCCAATGCCGCGTCGAAGTTCGCGCCGGACGCCTACTACGGTCTCGCCTGGTCGGAGCTGGAGCTCAAGCATCGCGAGCCCGCCGTCAATGCGTTCCGGCAGCTCATCACGGCGTATCCCGACCACGTCCACGTCCCGCCCGCCACCTACTATCTCGCCCGCACGCTCGTGGATGCCAAGCGGTACGAGGAGGCCCTCGCGCTCCTGCGCGGCTATCCCGAGCGCTACCCGACCTCCAAGCTCGTGCCCGACGCCCGGTATCTGCTGGGCGTGGCGCGGATCTCGTCGGGGGATCGCAGTGAGGGAATCGCCGACTTGCGTGCCTTCATCGCCGCCAATCCCCAGCACGAGCTCGCCAATCAGGCACGGCGGCTGATCGTCGAACAGCTCCTCAAGGACGGCCGCAAGGAGGATCTGGCCGAGGAATACAAGACGCTCATGGCGCAGTCGCCGCACACGCCCGAGGGCGTCTACGACGCGGGCTTCATCGCCACCCGTCTCGGCCGCCCGCGCGACGCCGATCTCGCGTGGGCGGCCCTTCGCAAGGAGTTCCCCGACCACCCGCTGGCCGCCCGGGCTTCGCTGGATCTGGCCCAGAGCGCCTTCGGGCGGGGGAATTTGAAGGACGCGGTGGCGCTGGCGCGCGGCGCGGCCAAGAGCGAGGACCCGGCGGTGCGGGCGCAGGCCGAGCTCCTGATCGGCGAGAGCGAGCTCAAGCAGAGGCGCCCGGCGCCGGCGCTGCAGGCGTTCCGGGCCGCGGCGGAGGCGGCGGGCAGCGAGGAGCCCGCGGTGCGCTTCCGGGCGCTCGCCGGCGCCGGCCTCGCGCTCGAGGAGCAAGGCAAGCTCGCGGAGGCGATCCGGTACTACGATCAGGTGGCTGCCGACTGTCCCGATAAGGAGCTCCGCGCGTGGGCGCGGACGCGAAAGACCGCGGTGGCGACCCAGCTGAAGCCCGCCCCCAAGCCCTCGCCCGCGCCGGCCAAGCCTGCGCCGTCCGCGAAGCCGGCGCCCAAGTCATGAGCCGGCGTCGCGCGGCGGTAGGTCTCGCCTTGCTCGTGACGCTGTCGGCGCTCGCGGCCGTGGCGCAAGGGCAGACGCCGTCCCCGCTGTCGGGAGCCGCCGCGGCGCCGGCCGCGCCCGCGGCGAGTGCGACGCCACGGCCGACGCTACCACCGCCCGACCTCGTGCCTGCGCTCCGGCTCGTCTCCCCGCCGCTCGACAAGCCGGCGGTCGCCTTGCCGTCGCTCCCGCTCCCCGCCGCGCCGGCGCCATTCCCCATGCTGCCGCCGCCCGCGGTGGCGAGCGACCTCGGCCTCCGGCCGACGGCGCCCATGCCGCCGCCGCGCGCGCTGGCGTGCAATCCTCTGGGCAGCGTGTTCGGCGTGGCCTCGGAGCAGCTCGAGTGCGGGCGCGCTCGCTACCAGAAGGGCGAGCTCGAGCCCGCGCTGGCCGAGTTCCAGGCGGTGATCGGCCGGGGCGGCGATCGCGCGGTCGTTCGCGAGGCGCGCTACTGGACGGCCGAGACCATGCTGCGGCTTGGCCGGCGCGACGCCGTCGTCACCCATCTCGACATCGTGGCGAAGGAGGATCCGCGCGGCGAGCTCGGCGCCTATGCCACGCACTCGCTCGGCTGGGTGGTCCTCGAGCGGGGCGACGCCGAGCGCGCGCTCGAGATCTTCCAGCGTTTCCTGCGCGGCAGCGTGCCGCCCGATCTGGTGCCGACCGCGCGGCACGGGCGCGCCCTCTCGCTCCATGCCCTCAAGCGCTATCCGGAGGCGCGGGACGAGTGGCTGTCCCTTCTGAGCCGTAGCGTGCCCCGGCCCCTCGCGGCAGAGGCGTCGTACTGGCTGGGCGACACGCTGGGCCGTCTCGGGGATCCTGCCGCTGCCGCGCAGCGGCTGCAGATCTTCACGGCGGCGGGTCCGCAGCTCCTGATCGAATCCGGCCTCATGCGCCTGGGCTGGTGGCGGCGCGAGGCGGGGCAGCCCCTCGAGGCGGTGAAGACCTACCGCGGCCTCCTCACCGCCTATCCCCGCACTGCGGAGGCGCTCTGGGCGCGGGCGGGCCTGGTGCGGGCGCTGCTCGATCTCGACGACTACCCAGCCGCGCGCGCCGAGGCGCGCCTCCTCGAGCGGTCGGGGGTATCGAACACGCTCGCGCCATCGGTGCGGTTGCTGCTCGCCCGCCACGTCGTGGAGAAGAATCTCACCGCCGAGGCGGAGACTCTGTTCACCGACCTGCTCGCGCTCGACCTCGATACGGGCACCCGCGGCTACGTGCTGGCTCTCAACGGCGAGGCCCTGCGGCGCACGGGCCAGACGGCGGAGGCGCGCGAGCGCTTCGTGGGGGCGCGCCAGGGGCAGGGGAGCGCAGAGGTGCGCACCTTCGCCGGCGCCCGGCTGGCTCAGATGGAGCTGGAGGCGCGCCAGCTCGAGCAGGCGCGGGACATGGCCGATCGCCTCCTCGCGGAGGCGCCGACGCCCGCGGTG
>Ga0075421_100000069_pt1 | contig 75671 bp, 72 predicted proteins | sample SoiMetdeltSBSDD5_FD_75292 | JGI IMG/M metagenome (GOLD analysis project Ga0075421, IMG submission 75292) | Bulk soil microbial communities from a Populus tree surrounding site in Tennessee, USA - Soil MetaG P. deltoides SBSDD5 | ecosystem: Environmental > Terrestrial > Soil > Tree plantation... | reverse complement strand
GCCCTCCTTGGGCAGGTCGGCGGGCGCCAGGTTGACGGTGATGCGGCGCGCCGGCAGCGCCAGCCCGGAGGCGATCAGGGCCGAGCGGACGCGCTCGCGCGCTTCGCTCACCGCCTTGTCGGCAAGCCCCACGACATTGAAGGCGCACAGCCCGGGGGCGACCTGGACCTGGACGTCGACCGCCCGCGCCTCGATGCCCTCGAACGCCACGGTGGTCACCCGCTGGACCATCCGGCTCCCCTCAACTCCGCCGGAGCCAGTATAGCCTCAGGTTGCGCCGACGCAAGAACATTTAGGGAACATGCCAAAGCGTGTCGCCCAGCAGCCGGGACGGCTACTTCCGCCGCTGCGCCTCGATCCTGTCCCAGATCAGCGCCGCGATATCCGGGCCGCCGACACCGCGCACGGCGCGGATGCCGGTCGGCGAGGTCACGTTGATCTCGGTCAGATAGCCGTCGATCACATCGATGCCGACGAACAGGAGCCCGCGCGCGCGCAGCGCCGGCCCGAGCGTCGCGCAGATCTCGCGCTCGCGCGGCGTAAGCTCGGTCGCTTGCGCGGCGCCGCCACGCACCATGTTGGAGCGCAGGTCGTCAGGCGCCGGCACCCGGTTGACGGCGCCGGCGAACTCGCCGTCGACCAGGATGATGCGCTTGTCGCCGTGCTTGACGGCGGGCAGGAACGTCTGCACCACCCACGGCTCGCGGAACGTGGTGGCGAACAGGTCGTAGAGCGAGCCGAAATTGAGGTCTTCGCGCGCGAGCCGGAACACCGCGCCGCCGCCATGGCCATAGAGCGGCTTCATCACGATGTCGCCGTGCGTGGCGCGGAACGCCTTGATCTCGGCGAGGTCGCGCGTCACCAGGGTCGGCGGCATCAGCTGCGGGAACAGCATCACGAACACCTTCTCGGGCGCGTTGCGCACCGAGGCCGGGTCGTTCACCACCAGCGTGTCGGGATGAATGTGCTCGAGGAAATGCGTCGCCGTGATGTAGGCGAGGTCGAACGGCGGGTCCTGGCGCATCAGCACGACGTCGAAGGTTGCGAGCTCGCGGCGCGCTTCCTCGCCCAGCGCGTAGTGGCTGCCCTCGACGTCCTTGACGGTGAGCGGCCGCACGGACGCGAACACGCGGCCCTCGTGCATCGCCAGCCGGTCCGGCGTGTAGTAGGCGAGGCGGTGCCCGCGTCGCTGCGCCTCCAGGAGCAGCGCGAAGGTCGAATCCCCCCGGATATTGATCCGCTCGATCGGATCCATCTGCACCGCGACGTTCAAGGACATGAGCAACCTCGGGCGGGGAATCGTAAGCGAGCGGTCAACGGCTGCGTTTTTATGTTTGGCAACCGCCCTCGATCCCGCGCGCCGGCTTGGGGGAGCCATGGCGTTCGTGCCGAACTGACGATCGCAACGAAGCTTTACGCCATCTTGGCGCTGCTGGCGACCGGTGCCGCGCTGCCGCTCTCGCCAAGCTGCATGGAGCGTGAGATCCCTCGCCTCTCAGGCCCTTTCAGGGGAGACGTGAAGCGGCGGCCACAGAGCGCGTCACTTGCTGTCGTCGAAGGCCGCCTGGATGTGGCGCGGGATGCGGCGCGGCGCCACCAGCATGACATCGAAACGGATGTCGCACCCGACATCGTCGGGATGCGCGGCAAGCCACGCCTGGGCGGCCCCGATGATGCGGCGACGCTGCTGCGGCACAACGGCCTCGGCCGCGTCGTCGAGCGTCGCGCGCGCCTTGACCTCGACAAAGGCGAGCAGCCACCGGCGGCGCGCGACGATGTCGACTTCGCCCAGCACCGAGCGCCAGCGGCGCGCGACGATGCGGTAGCCCTTGGCAACCAGGAATGCCGCCGCCCGGCTTTCGGCGGACAGCCCGAGCCGGAAGGCGATTTGCCGCGCCGGCTGCTGCGGCCCCGGAGGCGGCATCGGATCGGCGCCTGGCGGATCAATCCGGCGCGCCATCGTCGGCTTCCCTGGTCAACGTCAGTGCGCGGCGGTAGACCTGCCCGCGCGGCTCGCCGGTGAGATTTGCCACCTCCGCCACCGCGTCCCTGACCGACGCGCGGGCAAGCGCGGCGCGCAGCAGCGCATCGGTATCGCCCAGGCTCGGCCGCTCGCCCGGTGCCGGTGGCGCAATGACGATCACCATCTCGCCGCGCGGCGCGGGCGCACCGGCGTAATCGCGCGCCAGCGCGCCGATCTCGCCGCGGCGGACCTCCTCGTGCAGCTTGGTCAGCTCGCGGCACACCGCAGCTTCCCGTGCGCCCAATCCGGCGGCGAGATCCGTCAGCGCGGCCGCCAGCCGCGGGCCGGTCTCGAACAGGATGAGCGTTGCCGGAATGCGCGCGAGCTCGGCGATGCGGCTCTGCCGCGCCCGCGCTTTCGGCGGCAGGAATCCCTCGAAATAGAAGCGGTCGCTCGGCAGCGCAGCGACCGCAAGCGCCGCCAGCACCGCGGATGGGCCGGGGGCGGCACTGACCGCATGGCCGGCCGCGCTCGCCGCCCGCGCGAGCTTGTAGCCCGGGTCGGAAACCAGCGGCGTGCCGGCGTCCGAAATCAGCGCGACCGCGGCGCCCTCCTCGAGCATGGCCAGAATCTTCGGCCGGGCGACCGCAGCATTGTGGTCGTGGTAGGGGACGAGCCTTGCCGTGATCCCGTAGTGGTCGAGCAGCTTGCGGCTCACGCGCGTGTCCTCGCACGCGATCACGTCGGCGGCGGCGAGGATTTCCAGCGCCCGGATGGTGACGTCACGCAGATTGCCGATCGGCGTCGCGACCAGGTAGAGGCCGGGAGCGAGCGGCGGCGCGTCCACGGTTTGCCCGGCAAGCCGGTAGCAGGCCCGCCGCCGGGTCGTTGCAGCAGGTTCGGCGGTGCGGGGACTTGGCATGGCTCGCGCCACTCTAGCGCGCGCAGGGGGCGACCGTCATGCGGCCGCCGGCACCCCACTTCATGCTTTTGACTCGCTTAACGATTCGCCCACACTATTGGGCCGCAACCGGATACATGGCGCCGGGAACAGCCCTGGGGGGACCCAAAGCCGGTGACGAGGATGCCGCAGATGCGCAGATTGCGCGCGCGCGCCACGGCGCGGCGCGGGCTCGCGGCGGCAACGGCGGCCGTGCTGCTCGCAGCGTGCAGCATGAGCATTCCGGGCCTGCAGGGCACGCAGCCGGCAACGCCGCAGCAGCCGGCGGCCGCGCTCGCCGGCGATCAGGTGCGGGTGGGACTGATCTTGCCGTTGTCGGCGGCCGGCAATGCGGGCCTCGCGGCGCAAGCGATGCGCAGCGCCGCCGAACTGGCATTGGCCGAGCTCAACGCCCCCAACATCCGGCTGCTGGTCAAGGACGACGGCGGCAACCCGTCGGGCGCGCAGACGGCGGCCCAGGAGGCGCTCAACGAGGGCGCCGAGATCATCCTCGGTCCGCTGTTCGGGCCGACGGTTGCGCCGGCGGGCCAAGTCGCCCGCGGGCGCAACGTGCCGATGATCGCATTCTCGACCGACACCAGTGTCGCCAGCCGCGGCGTCTACCTGTTGAGTTTCCTGCCCGAAACCGACGTCGACCGCGTCGTCGATTTCGCGGCCTCGCGCGGCAAGCGGTCGTTCGCGGCGCTCATCCCCGATAACGCCTACGGCAACGTGGTCGACGCCGCCTTCCGCCAAGCGGTCGCGCGCACCGGCGGGCGCATCGTGGCGGCGGAACGCTATCCGGCCGACCGCGCGTTGCTGCCGGATTCGGTGCGCCGGATCGTGCCGGCGTTGCCGCAGGCCGATGCGCTGTTCCTGCCGGGCGATGCCGACCTCGCCTCGGCCGCCGCGCAGGAGCTCGCCACCAACGCCGTCGACTTCAAGCGCCTGCAGCTCCTGGGCACCGGCCTGTGGGACGACCAGCGCGTCTACCAGGATTCCGCGCTGCAGGGCGGCTGGTTCGCGGCGCCGGACAATGCCGGCTACCGCGGCTTCTCGACGCGCTATCGCGCGAAATACGGCCAGGATCCGGCGCGCACCGCGACCCTTGCCTATGACGCGGTGTCGCTGACCGCGGCGCTGGTGAAGACGCAGGGGCCGCAGCGCTTCTCCGAGCAGGTGCTCACCAACTCCTCGGGCTTTTCCGGCGTCGAAGGCATCTTCCGCTTCCGCCCCGAGGGAACCAACGACCGCGGCTTGAGCGTGATACGGGTGACGCCGTCGGGTCCGCAGGTGGTGAGCCCCGCCCCCAAGTCGTTCAGCGACCAGGGAACCTGAGCCTCGCTCCGCTGGTGGCAGGCAGGCCCGCAATTTCATTGGCGGATACACTCTCGACGGAGCTTCGTGACTGGATCCTGCATGCAGTCGCCACCGACTCGTTTTGCGAATTGCGATATGTCCGCAACAGTGTGATATTATAGCAACGACGTTCGCGATGGTAGATTCGCCAAGTCGGCGCCGATTTCACGTTTCGATCCTCCTGCTTCGACGGGAACGCATTTCGATCCTCCTGCTTCGACGGGAACGCATTGTATCGAACAAAACGGGAACTAGCAAGGTCAGTTGGAGAAACTTGTACGTAGCACACGACTTGTCCAGTGCAGGTAGCACGTGATCTGTCCGGTGCATGATCGACCTTTTGGAGGTCGGGATGCCGACGGACGAAGCGACGGCAGGGCCTGAGAACGCTGAAGCTCGGGACGTTCTGAGCCGCTGGGAAGGGGCTCGTTGAGCCAGATTGAGGCGGCGGAGCTACTGGGAATGAGCGAGCGAACGTTTCGGCGCTGGATACGGCGGTTCGAGGAGGAGGGCGAGGAGGGCCTCTTTGGATCGGCGCCTGGGTCGGTGCTCGGGCCGGGCAGTTCCGCACGCCGATGCGGCTGAGGTGGAACGACTTTACCGCGCGCGCTACTGGGGGTTCACGGCGAAGCATTTTCACGAGCACCTCAATTCATCTGCTACCTTAACCGGACACTCTCAGGAGCCCGCTACAGGGACAACAGCGACAAGTCGCAGATTGAGCATATCTCTTCCGGTTTACTGCCACGAGCTTACGCAGGAGCGGACATCACGGCGTGCGGCGAAAGCCAGGCCCCCCCAACGGATGACGTCGACGCTTAGTAGGTACGAAGCCACGACTGTCCTTTTGACTCGCTACTGAGGTTGCTCAAGCGCATTATCTTTCCAATGGGTAGCGTATGCCTCGCTTGGCGGGCTGGGGCTCTGGCCACCGCCCGCGCTTGAGCATCAGGGAGGGCGACATGCTCGATCTAAAACGTCGAGACTTCTTGAAAGCGTCGGCAGTTTTCGCCGGAGCCGCAGCATCCGGCGGCTTTGTATGCGTCGAGATTGCTTCCGCCGCGGCAATCGAAGTGCCGACTATCGACAAGCTTACCGTGCGCGTGCTCGTCGACGGCGCTTTCGACAGTTTTTCTCGCCCGCAAAAGGTAAACGGGGTTGCGGTAGAAGTCGGACGTTCGTCCGATTTCAGCCGTCCGTTTCATGCCCAATGGGGTCTGTCGCTGCTGCTGGATACGCAACGCGGCGCCGATGCTCGCACGATCCTGCTCGATTTCGGCCACACGCCGGAAGCGCTGATGACCAATATGGACTTGCAGGGAATAGATCCTAGCAAGATCAGCGCCCTCATCCTCAGCCACGGTCACAACGATCATTGGGGCGGCCTCATCGGCTTCCTCGATAAAAAACGCGACGCGTTGCCGGCGGAACTCACGCTCTATTGCGGCGGCGAGGACAATTTCTGCAAGCGGTACGCAGGCGCGTCGCCGGGCCCGTTCACTGATCGCGGCGTGCTTGATCGCCGCGCAATCGCCGCCCATCGGGTCAAGCTGGTTCTCGCCCAGACGCCGACGGTGATCGAGAAACAGGCATTTACGACCGGCCAGATCAAACGCAGCGGCATCGAGAAGGTCCTGCCAAACACCATGGTCGAGTTCGCCGTGAAGGACGGCCTCGGCTGCGACATGAGCCATTTCACCGCTGCCGAGTTGCAAGGCAAGATCATGCCCGACGAGCATGTCCACGAGCACGCGACTTGCTTCAATGTGAAGGATCGCGGTTTGGTCGTGATCAGCTCCTGCGGTCATGTCGGCATCGTCAATTCGGTCCGACAGGCGCAGGAAGTCTCCGGCGTGCAGAAAGTCCACGCCATCATGGGTGGTTTCCACCTCGGCCCGGCGCCGAATGATTATCTCCACGCGGTCGTGGCCGAGATCAAGAAGTTGCAGCCTGACGCCGTGGTCCCGATGCATTGCAGCGGCGCCAACTTCACGCAAGCGGTACGCGAGCAGATGCCCGACAAGCTCGTCCTGGCGACGATCGGCAGCCGCATCATCTTTGGCGCATGAGGCCCCGATCCGCCGGCGCACTCCTCGCCACGATTTTGTTGTGCGCCGTGTCCGCGCGGGCGCAGGACCCTTCCGAGCGGTCCGCCGGCGAGCTCATGGACGTGCTGATGTGGAACCGCGAGCCGGTGGGCGGGCCGTTCGCGCTCATCGATCATCATGGCAAGCGGCGCACGGAGGCGGACTTCAGTGGCAAGTTTCTGCTGATCTATTTTGGCTTCACGTACTGCCCGGATGTATGCCCGACCGACCTCCAGGCCATCGGCCTGGCCTTGGACCAGCTCGGCCAAGCCGGAGAGGCCGTGCAGCCGCTGTTCATTACGCTTGATCCAGAACGGGATACTCCTCCGCACTTGGCCGAGTATGTTTCGCTATTTCATCCGCGCTTGATCGGGTTGAGCGGCGACGCGACCGCGATTCGAACGGTGGCGCGCCAATACAAGGTCTATTACGCAAAGGTGCCAACGCGGGACGGCCTTGGCTACACGCTCGACCATTCGGGTTACATTTATCTAATGGATCGCGTCGGGCGGTACCTCGGCTTTTTCCCTCCCGGGACTCCAGCAGAGCGGATGGCGGATGTTATTCGGCCGCAGCTTGAGCAATTGCAACCCTAGGCCCGTACAGTGGAGCTACCCCTGTCGATGTCCGCCTCGGGGCCACAACCGGCCTCATGCGCCGCTGCAAATTCTTGCTTACTCGATCACCTCGTCGGCGGGCGAAAGGGAATGGCACCTAACGCTGCACGCTGTTCCATTGCTGCTGGATGCTGGTCCCTTGTTGCTTCGCGCTGCTCCCTTGCTGCTTCGCGCTGCTCCCTTGTTGCTTCGCGCTGCTCCCTTGCTGCTTCGCGCCACTCCCTTGCTGCTTCGCGCTGCTCCCTTGCTGCTTCGCGCCACTCCCTTGCTGCTTCGCGCTGCTCGCTTGCTGCTTCGCGCCACTCCCTTGCTGCTTCGCGCTGCTCGCTTGCTGCTTCGCGCCACTCCCTTGCTGCTTCGCGCTGCTCCCTTGCTGCTTCGCGCTGCTCCCTTGCTGCTTCGCGCTGCTCGCTTGCTGCTTCGCGCTGCTCCCTTGTTGCTTCGTGCTGCTGCCTCGTTGCTGCGCGCTGGTCCCTTGTCGCTTCACGCCGCTCCCTTGCTGCTTCTCGCTGCTTCCTTGTCGCCACTTGAGATATTCGTCAAACAGATCCTTGCGCTGCCCCTCGGTAAGGTCCCGAAGCCCGGAACTGTGAAAGTTCAACTCGGCGACCGTTGGCTCCTTTTGCTGCAGGCGCGTCAGCATCTCCTGGGCAACGTTTGAGCGGGTCCAGCCAGGAACGGTCGCCGCAAGATTTACGTCGCGCCATTTCGGATGGCGGTGAGGTTCGTGAAACTTGTCCCACTTGGTGAAAAGGGCCTCAGTAAACCTTTTCACACGTCGATAGCGATCGGTATCCTTCGGCCAGTTGAAAACCGCGAGAACTGCCGGCACCGCGATGGTGTCGATTGTCTCTCCCTGGGGAACCAGGGTCGGATACTCCTCACTCGTGAACGCACCGAGCGTATAGTGGTCATCAAAGACATTGAAAAAGGGGATGGGTAGCAAGTGAAGGCCCGAGTTCGCGGGAATCTGCGCGAAGAAGCCGACCGGCTTACCGATCACCCGCACCAGTGCGGCAAGTTCGCCCGATTTTAGGTTTTCCAGCGCGGTGGGATTGTCGAGCAGTACCTGCTCGACTTGGACGCCCAACCGCTGAAAAACGATCGTCCCGGTAAGGCTCGAAGCACTCCCTGGCGGCCCGAAGCTGACTTTTTTGCCGCGCAGATCCTCGATGCTTTTGACGTCGGTGCGCGCAAGGACATGCATCTCCGAAGGGGGCAAGCGAAGGATGTAATGAATTCTTTTCTCGAGATTGGGGGTTTTCCTCTGAGTGCGGAAATACTCGAACACGTCCGACTGCGTCATCACGACATCGACATGCCGCAGATAAAGCAGGTCGTCGAGATTGGAGGCAGCACCATACGTAACGATGGGAATGACCCGGAGATTATCGCCATCGTCCAGCACCTGCGCCAGCTCATCGCCGAGACTCATGTAGGTGCCCGACAGCTGGCCTCCGGCGACGCCTACGGTCCAAGCGTTCTTGCGCTGTTTTAGTGCCGCGTCCGTACCGCCTTGCTCAAGTGACTTTGGCACCGTTTGCGCCTGAGCCGCTGAGACAAGTTCGGTCCCAAGCGGCATGGTGCCAAGCACATGGGCCAAGAGTCCAGCAGCTAGAAAGGCCGTTACACTGGCACGCAATTGGGCGCGTTCAGGCGTTCCTTTCAGCGGGTATGGCCGACGGCTTTCACCATCGCGCTCGACAGAATGCCATGCAGCGGCACGCGCGCTTTTCGGCAGGTAAGCAGAAAAATCGAAGGGATCGTTTGATGAGTCGCTCATGAACAGCTCCTCTCGAGCCAGTTCGCGGCTTCCCCGTCTCCCTTACCGGTTCTTTCAATCCCGTGGTGAACGTCGCCAATGTTGAAAATGTTCCATCAGCACAGATCCAGAACAAATGATCCCTAAGCTGCACGGTCCCGCTCTAGGCTCGGTGACGGACAGCTTACGTTGAGACTAGGCATGTAACCGCTTCTGGTGGCACACCAGATCGTCGGCCATGACCCGCGGTCAGGTTCTCGATGGCCGCAAGATCGATCCCAATGTCGGCTCTGGGGTCGGTTGGAGAAACTTGGAGAGACTGGAGAGGCCGAGCCGAGAAGCAGTACGCTGGCGTGCGACGCCCGGATTTCAGTTGCTGATCTGGGCTATCAGGGGCTATCGGCCCGCCCCATTGGCGCGGCCGAACGCCCGTCTCAATCGCGCGGCGGAGGCTCAACGGCTCGGGAATATCAATGGCAGGTCCATTCTCCGCGGAAGTCCGTGACCGGATCGTGCATGCGGTCGCCGACGGCTTCTCTGAACAGACCGCGTTCACCCAGGACCTCGTCCGGTTCGCGTCGAATCGCGGACACGAGCAAGCGTTGCAGGATTACCTGTTCCGCGCCCTGCGCGCGCGCGGCTATGCAATGGACCGCTTCGACATGGACCGCGCGGCGATCGAGCGCCACCCGGGCGGCTCGCGCTTTTCGCCGCAGCACTCTGGGACGCCGATCGTGGTCGGCATCCATCGGCCGCGGGACGAGAAGGGGCGCTCGCTGATCCTGCAGTCGCACATCGACATCGTGCCGGCCGGACCCGGGGACATGTGGAGCGCGCCGCCGTTCGAGCCGAAGATCGACGGCGACTGGATGTACGGACGCGGCAGCGCCGACATGAAGGCGGGCGCGGCCGCGAACATCTTTGCGCTCGACGCATTGCGCCGCGTTGGCGCGCAGCCCGCCGCCACCGTCTATATCCAGTCGGTGGTCGAGGAAGAGTCGACCGGCAACGGTGCACTGATGACGCATCTCGCGGCTACAGGGCGGACGCGGCGCTGATCCCGGAGCCGACCGAGGAGACGATCGTGCGCGCCAACGTCGGCGTGCTGTGGTTCCAGGTCGAGGTGCGCGGGCATCCGGTGCATGTGCGCGAGATGGGATCAGGCGCGAATGCGATCGACGCGGCCTATCGCGTCATCGGCGCGCTGCGGCAGCTCGAAGCCGCATGGAACGCTCGCCGCGGCGAACACGCCCACTTCGAGAACGAGCCGCACCCGATCAATCTCAACGTCGGCCGCATCGAAGGCGGCGACTGGGCCTCGTCGGTGCCGGCGTGGTGCCGCATCGATTGCCGCATTTCGCTGTTTCCCGGGATCAAGCCGGAGACGGTGGCACGGGAGATCGAGGACGCGGTTGCGCAGTTCGCGCGCGAGGACCGCGTGCTGGCGAACAACCCGCCGCGCATCACCTTCAACGGCTTCTTCGCCGAGGGCTACGCGCTCGCGCCGGGCACCGAGGCCGAGGAGGTGTTGGCCCGCGCCCACCAGGCGACGACCGGACGCGAGCTCAGGTCCTCGACCATGCCGGCCTATCTCGATGCGCGCGTCTATGCGCTCTACGACCAGATCCCCGCGCTCTGCTACGGCCCGTCGGGCCAGAACGTGCACGGCTATGACGAGCGCGTCAGCCTGGCGTCGGTCAAGCGCACGACCACCGCGATCGCGCTGTTCGTCGCCGAGTGGTGCGGCCTGGAGGCGGTCGACGGCAAGTAGCATGCAGCCGCTTGGGGGCGGCGAAATCCGGGGATACCGGGTACGCTGGCGTGCGGCTCCCGGATTTCGCTTCGCTCATCCGGGCTACGCACCCGCCACATTGGCGCGGCCGAACGCCGCCTCCATCTCGCGGCGGAAGCGGACGGCCTCGTCATTGGGATCGTAGTCGACGTCCGACCACGTCAGCCGCTCGCCTTCGGCGACGTCGCGCTTGAGCTTGACGTCGTGGGCAAGGCCGAGCGGCAGGTAGCCGCGCTCGAGCGACACGTCGGCCGGCGTCTGCTTGCCCCAGACGCAGAAGCCGCCCTCGCCGTCGAGCACCTCGGCCCTCTTCAGGTTGCGCTTGGCGGTCGCGACCACGTCGGAGCGGAAGCCGGTGGGGGCGCCAGTCGGCTCGCTGCGCAGCGCCGCCGACGCCACCGAGATGCCGAGCTCGAGCCCGATCATGTGGGTCGGACGGTAGAGCGCGGCGTAGCGCCCGCTCGCGTCCGGCAACAGGTGATACTCCTTGAAGCAGCGGCGCGCGTACTCGCTCTCGCCCTCGAACACCACGTACGTGCCCATCGCCAGGTTGTGCGGCACGTCACGCCCGTCGCGGTAGACCGACGACACCACTTCGGTGACGCCGGGCTTTTCGACCATGCCGCCATCGCTCTGCGGCTTGCACACGTCGGCCAGCTCGAAGCGGGTGGCCGGCGGAAAGGCGAGGCCGTCGCGCTGCGGCACCAGGCCGGTCGCGTTGCACACCGCCGTCATCTCGATTCCGGACTTGGTGCCGTCGACGAACGAGTTGAACATTTTCGGATTGATCGAGTTGCGGTCCTCGATCTTGAGGTACTTGTCGAGGATCTCCCAGACCGTCTCGGGCGTGGAGCGGTGATAGCTCGGCTCGTAGCGCGTGCCCTTGCCGGCGGCGACGACCTTGAAGCCGGCCGCGCGCGCCCAGTCGACCTGCTCGCAGATCAGCGCCGGCTGGTCGCCCCAGGCCAGGCTGTAGACGACGCCCGCCGCTTGGGCGCGGCGCGCGAGCAGCGGACCGGCGAGCGCGTCCGCCTCGACGTTCACCATCACGACGTGCTTGCCGTACTGGATGGCCGCGAGCGCGTAGCGGATGCCGGCGGCCGGAACGCCGGTCGCCTCCACGATCACCTCGATGTCCGGAAACGCAATCAGCGCATCGGCATCGGCGGTGACGTGGGTGGCGCGGGTCTTCATCGCCTCCGGCAGCGAGCCGGCGGCGTATTCGGCTGCGTCCCAGCCGGCAGTCGCAAGCTGGCTTTGCGCCCGCCCGACATTGAGGTCGGCGAGCCCGACGAGGTGCATGCCGCGCGTGCGGCGCACCTGGGTCAGGAACATGGTGCCGAATTTTCCGGCGCCGATCAGGCCGATGCGGATCGGCCGGCCCGCCTCTTCGCGCGCAAGCAGCATGGAATGCAGATTCACGGCAGCGCTCCTCGGATCAACCCCAACGACCGACTCTAGCTTCCAGCGCGGCGCGACTGGGCTTGTCGCGAGAGCATCGCCGTCTTGCTCGCCGCGTCCGCGCAAAACACGACGATTAGAACAGCCACACGACCACGACAATCCCGCCGATCAACCCGATCAGGAACACCGTGGTCCAGAACGCCAGCCGCTGCTCGATGATCTCGCGCGCATAATCCCCGTAGCGGTGGATCAGGGCGGCGACGAGGAAGAACCGCCCACCGCGGGTAATGATCGAGAACAGGACGAACAGCGGGAAACTGTAACCCGCAAAGCCGGAGGTAATGGTGATCAGCTTGTAGGGCACCGGCGTCAATCCCTTCAGCAGAATGATCCACGCGCCCCATTTCGCATAAGCGGCGCGGAAGTCCTCGACCTTGTCGCCGTAGCCGTAGATCTGGATCAGCCACTGGCCGAGCGTATCGTAGAGCAGCGCGCCGATCAGGTAGCCAACGACGCCGCCCGCCACCGACGCGATCGTGCAGATCGTCGCGAAGTAGTAGGCGCGGTCCGGCCGCGCGAGCGAGATCGGAATCAGCATCGCATCGGGCGGGATCGGAAAGAACGAGCTTTCCGCGAACGACACGGCGCCCATGATCCAGGCCGCATGCCGCTTCCCCGCCGCGGCGATGCACCAGTCATAGAGGCGTCGCAGCATGGCGGGCGTGCTTAACGAGCGAGGAGCGCATTGTCCAATCGGATCGGGTACTCAGAGGTGTACCGCACGGTGCGGGTGACGAATCACCAAACCGAATCGATGGAGGTCAGAGGGCCATTGCGACCTCACCGCCGCGCATCGTAGCCGGCACGCGGCGAGCTACTTGCGAGGCTCAAAGTAGCCAATCGCAGCGGGACGCAGGCCGGCACGGGCGATATTCGACCCGAGGTAATCCTCTCCATTGGTCTGCGGCCACGGGGGACGCTCAGCAATGAGCGTCCTACCGCGACCGCGTTCGCTCGTGACGGCGGCGTGCCGTCACTTGCGGGCGCAGAGGCCGGTGGCGGCGCCGCTGCATTTGGCGCCGTCTGGGGCGCCGCTGGCGCACACGAGCGCGACCAGAACCTCGGTCGGCTCGCACGCCACCGTGTCGGTGCCGGAAACGACCCGCACCTCGGTCCCTGCCACTGCGCCGCGCGGCCCGGGAGGTCCGGGCGGACCGACCGGCCCTTGCGGCCCCTGCTCACCCCTGGCGCCGGCAGGACCGGCCGGCCCCTGCGTGCCGGCGGCGCCCTGCGGCCCCAGCGGGCCGACCGCGCCCTGCGGGCCGGGTGGCCCGATCTCCCCGACCGCTCCGGCGGTGCCCTGCGGCCCGGTCGCGCCCTGCGGACCCTGGATGCCCTGCGGTCCGGCCGGGCCCTCGGGGCCGGCAGGACCAGCGGCGCCGCCGGGGCCTTGCAGCCCGGGCGGGCCTTGCGGCCCCGGCTTCGGGTCGCCGCAAGCGGCAAGCGCGAACGTCATCGCGGCAGCGAGCACAGTCAGTCCATTGCGCATCCCAAATCCCCCCGAGCCGGCAGCGCTTCAGCGGCGCCAAGCATAGGTGCCGGCGGCGGCCATCCGCAAGAGATGCGCATGGCCGATGCCACGGTTTTTCGGCGGCTTCCCGCTGCCACCCAAAAATGATGACGTTCCTACGCCCGCAATGCCGTCTCAACGCCGGTAGAGTGAGAACCGGGCCGCCGGTCACGTTTTTGGAGATTGGGGAATCCACGCCAAAACGCTCAAGCGCGCGCGCTCATACGGAAGGAGGCAACAATTTCCGACGCGGCCTGAGCGGTCGCGGATCACGATCGCCGTAATCGGCGTTGATATCGGCATGCGTTCCACTTACCCGCCGAGGTGTGCGCGAGGATGAGACGAGATGGAGGATCGGCCTTCCCGGCGCATGCGAACACTGGTGACCCAAATGGCCCAATCGAGGTCTGTGCGCCAATGAGATCGCACGCGCCCTGATATCCATGATGGCCAGGAGCGCAAAAACGCTCCAATCAGTCGCAGTATGGTCGCTTCTTTGGCATCATGAATATCGGAAGCCGCCGCGATTTCGCGCTCCGGATATCACGGCGTAGTCGGGGAGATGAATAGAATGGAGACGGTGATAGCCGGCGCGTTGGGCATAGCGGCCTACTTCATTTTCATGCGCTGGTACTACGTCAAATACTTCAAAAAACGCAAAGACGGCCAGTCGTCGAACAGCCGTTCGCACGGAGATCGTGCATAACGAGACAACCGAGGTTCGTGGCTATGCACAGCTCCTCAAGCTTGCCTGCTTCAAGGCATTGGGCGCCAAAGCCGGATACGGGTGGCGTTCGGCCAGGGTCCGCCGCCGCCTTGGGAGCGCAGGGTGCGCGCGCTGGCCTGTGCTATCCGCGATTCCCAGCAAACGGCATCTGCGTCCATTGGGCCAAGGTGCAAACCTCAGGCCCACAGCGCACTGATCTCAATCAAATCTAGGAACGCGTCGGCGCAGGTGAACTCAGCACCAGCACTGACGAGGGCGCACATGATGTGCCGGCGCCTTCAGGCGGGCGCGCGTCGGCCGCATTCTCACCCTCGGCTTCATTGCGTCTGCATGCACTGCTTCCCGCGAGCTTAGCGCCCAACGCCTCGCTGTTTCAGGCTGCGCGGGCGCAGCCTGACGGCCGGCTATACCGAGGTATAGGGCTCCCCCTCCTCATTCGATAGCAGCTGAGTACCAACGTACAATGGAGCGATCGTCACGACGCGTTCTAACGTCATCGCGGAATATGGGAAGACCATGGCGATACGTGAGGGAATGCTCGTGAGCGAGTCACTCCTGTCTGCCGACCGCAACACGCACATCAGAATCGTCGCCGTAGCGCTCGTTGCCGCCATTGCGGTGGTGAGCATCGGAATGCTTGCCCGCGGTACCGCCCCGGGAACGGTGATCGCGCGGGTCGACGGCGACAGGGTCGTGGTCAAGGCCGGGCAACCCGCCACGCTTGCGGACAATGTGCGCTCGCGAGTCCGCTGAAACGGGATGTCGTCGCAAGCCGGGCGATAGGTGCCGCAGGAGCCATGGGCCCAAGGGCCAACTCGACAGCGGGCAGGTTTGAGCGCAGCGATGCGCTCCAGGTGCACCGGAGTGCGCTGGGCGCTCGACGTGCTCGCGGAGGGGATCAGGTCCACTCTGCGTCTCCGGGCATGCCGGAGATTTGCCTTCGCTGCGAGACTGGGACGGGTGGGCGAAGGCCGGAAAGCGATTGAGGTTGGTGGCCGACAGCGAGCGCCGAGCTTGAGTGGAGGCAAAGAACGAGACGAAGCCTTGCCAGTGCGGCTGGGCTCCCGTGCCCCGAGGACCCAACGACACCACAACGCGCCAATCGGAGATCGGCGCCTCGGATAGTGCCATGCGCCTCATGATAAACATCGTGCTGTGTCTGGTCGCGGCCGCGGTCATCGCAAGCGGTACGGCAGCCGCTCTGATCGTGGCCAAGGAGCTGGCGCCCAGACGATCGCCGGCTCAGCAACAGGCGAAGGCGCCCAGCGTGGCTCCGCGCGTTCAAGCGTGGCTCGACAGAAAGGCCGAAGAGCACGCCTACGCGGAAAAGGAGAAGGCCGCTGCATCGGCCGACAAGGAGCGAAAAGAGCAGGCCCTGTTGGCGGAGCAGGAGCGCTCCGAAGCGCTTCGCGCACAGCTCCCGCCACCTTCGGAGCCGGCCGCGATGGCAAGCGCGCGCAACGCAGCAGAAAACCAAGCCGCGCGGCTCGAGCGCGCCAGGCGAGCAAAGCAAGCCGCCAAGCAAGAGGCCAAGCGACGACTTCAGCTGCAGCAAGCGGAGGCCCAAAGAGCTTACAGCTATGCGCCGGAGCGTCGCTGGTCATCGTATCCGGATGAATTTCTAACCAGGCGAGATCGGGCCGGACTATGAGCGGCGGCTCTCGAAGGCCAACTGAACGGCTCGGCCGGCGGCGTTGGTCGCGATCAGCGGCGTGCGTGGCAGTCGGGATACTTGTCATGCAGGTTCGCTGCACGAGTGGTGGTGAAACACAGTCTTCGCAAACAGCGCGGGAGCGCGACGATGCCCGGATTGCATGATCTCCTGACAGACGCGCAGGATGGCAACGCCATGGCAATGCTCGGCCGCGAGTTCGGGCTCTCGCCGTCGCAGACCGAGGCGGCGGTGACTGCGCTGCCTCCGGCGATTTACGCTGGCCTGAAATGGGCGACAGCGCACCCGAGGGCCTGGGCAATCTGTTTGCCGTGATGGGATATCAGCAGGATCTGGGTGCAATGTATGACAACCCCGGAGTCGCCTTCGCGCAGCAGGGCCGTGCGGCCGGCAACGATGTCCTGTCCGCGCTATTCGGCACGCCCGAGGTCAGTCGCGCCGTCGTCGACCAGGCCCAGCGCTTCTCGGGCGTCGGATCGAGCATTCTGAAAAGCCTGCTTCCGGTGATCGCGGCATGATCCCCTCCGGGCTGTTGGGCGGGAAATCCGGCAAGGCTGCCGCGCCGCAGGCCGGCGCTCGCTCGCGACGAGCCGCATGTCGATGAGCGGTCCGAGGCCGTGTTCGTCGTCGACGCCCGGCCCTGGACTCGATGCGCAGCGAAGTCGCGGCAGAACATGACCTTGGACTGAGGAGTGGAGCCGCATCATAGCCGCCATCAGCCGACCAGGGTGAGGGACGATGGATCTCAAGCAGCTCATCGCGTGGACCTTCCACGCAAGCATCGTTGCCATGGTCTTTGGCTTTGGCCTCAAGGCCGTAATCGCGGATCTGCTCGACCTGGTCCGACGCCCGGCTGTCCTGGCACGGTCGCTGCTCGCCATGTTCGTGGTCATGCCCGTGATCGCGGTGCTGCTCGCGCATGCCTTCGAATTCCAGCACACGGTCGAGGTCGCGCTGATCGCGCTCGCGATCTCCCCCCTTCCCCCTTTGATCCAGAACAAGCTGACCAAGCAGGGGGGCCGTCCTTCCCATGCCATCGCCCTGATGGCGACGTCTGCCCTGCTGTCGATCGCGATCGTTCCGCTCCTGGTCGCGTTGCTGGAACGATATTCCGGGCAGTCGCTCGCGGTGTCCCCTTGGACGGTTGCGGGCATCATCGTGCTGTCGGTGCTGCTGCCGCTCGCTGCCGGCATGGTGTTTCGCGCCTGGCTGCCGGCGCTGGCGGACCGGATCGAACCGCTTGCTTCCACCGTCGGCAGCGTGCTGCTGCGGCTGGCGGCGCTGGCGTTGCTCGTCACGACGCTGCCGGCCATCTGGGCGGTGATCAAACACGGCACGATCATCGCAATCGTCATCTTTGTGGTGGTTGGATTGGCGGCAGGACACCTGCTCGGCGGACCCGATGCGGAGGGGCGGACCGTTCTGGCGCTCGCCACGGCGTCCCGCCACCCTGCCATCGCGCTTGCCATCGCATCGGCAAGTTTTCCCGAGGAGCGTTTCGGGGCAACGATTCTGCTGTACCTCCTGGTGAGTGCCCTCCTCGGCGTGCCGTACACGCTATGGCAGCGAAAGAGGGCCCGCGACATCGAAGCGGCCGCGGCGATGCTGGAGGCGCAGCAGAAAGCCGTCGATGACGTCCGGGCGGGACGTCCCGCGCCATATTTTATCGCTCCCGCCGCGGCCCCGACTCCATCCGGAGCGCCCGATGGGGCTGGAAGCCAAGTGCAATGATCTGACCGAAGCTCGAGCGAGATTGACGCCGGCGCGGTCGACCTCCTCGGCGTTGGCCAGCGCCGCGCCGGGGCGCGCAACGTAGCCGTTGTCCGCCTCCATGAATGTTACGCTGAATGCAAGATGCACAGCCCCGGGAGGGAACGCGCGCGGCAAGTCCGATGTCCCAATTGCGGGCCTCTGTTCGCGTTTTCTCCCGACCGGATAGTCTGGATCACGTCATTCAGAGGAGACCTGCAATGGCCCGTATGTCCCGTCGCGTGTTCCTCGGTGCGCTCCCATTTGTGGGAACCGGTCTGTCAACACTCGTGCGTGCAGAAGTGGTCGCGCCTTCTGCGGCGACACTTTTTCAAAACGTCCGCATCTTTGATGGCAAGGCCAGCGGGCTCACCGCCCCCTCGAATGTGCTCGTCAAACGTAACGTCATCGAACGCATTTCAACCGCACCGATCGCCGCCGAGGCCGGTAGCATCGTTATCGCCGGCGGCGGCCGAACGCTGATGCCCGGCCTGATCGACAATCATTGGCACGCCTTCCTGGTGCGGCCCACGCCGGCGCAGGCGATGGGTGACCTCGCCTTCAACATTCTCGCGGCTGGCGACGAAGCGACAGACACCCTGATGCGCGGCTTTACCACCGTTCGCGACGTGGGCGGGCCGGTGTTCGGGCTCAAACGCGCGATCGACGCGGGCCTGGTCAAGGGTCCGCGCATTTATCCGTCAGGCGCTGTGATCTCGGTCACGAGCGGACATGGTGATTTCCGCCAGTTCTCCGATCTGCCGCGGACCATCGGAGGCATGCTCACCCGCATGGAGCAGCTCGGCGGCAGCATCATCGCGGACAGCCCCGACGAAGTGCGCATGCGCGTGCGCGAGCAACTCATGCAGGGCGCCTCCCAGATCAAATTGACGGCTGGCGGTGGGGTATCATCGCCCCACAGTCCGATCGATGTGACCACCTTCACCGAGGCCGAACTGCGGGCCGCGGTTGAAGCCGCTGAGAATTGGGGCACCTACGTCACCGTGCACGCCTTCATGCCGGTCGCGATCCAGCGCGCCATTGCCGCTGGGGTGAAGTGTATCGAACATGGCTTCCTGATGGACGAAGCGACTGCCGGGCTGATCGCCGAGAAGGGCGTTTGGTTGAGCTTGCAGCCGCTCCCCGAAGAGTTGAAGCAAGGCTTTCCGGTCGGTTCCGTCGAGCGGGCCAAGGCGGATGAGGTGTGGCCCGGCATCGCCAGGTCCTACGAACTGGCGAAGAAGTACAAGATCAAGACGGCGTGGGGCACCGACGTCCTGTTCTCCCGCGCGCTGGCGCAACGCCAAGGAGCGATTCTGGCCTCGCTTGTCCGCTGGTACACACCCGCCGAAGCGCTCGCCATGGCGACTGCGACGAACGGCGAATTGCTAATGTTGTCGGGCAAGCGCAATCCCTATCCGGGAAAGCTCGGCGTTGTCGAGGAAGGCGCGCTCGCAGACCTGCTGATTGTCGAAGGAAATCCGCTGGAGAACATCGACCTGATTGCCGACCCCGCGAACAATCTCAAGATCATCATGAAAGACGGCGCCATCTACAAGAATACGCTCACCAACTGAGGACCGATCGAGCCTGCTTCGTGGAATGATGTCCCGGCTTTCGGCCGGCTGATCGCGGGAATTGGTTGCTGCGGCTCTCTAGATATTCAGTCGGCAGAGGGGCCGGTCACATGCCTGGTCCCTGCCAGCCCGACTCGGTCCCTGAGCAATGTCCGCTGTCTGGGCGGCCCAGCGCAACCGGGTGCCGTCATTTGACTGCTTGGACGACGAGCCACAATAGCGCAGCCAAGCCGCTGCCGAACGCCAAGATACCCAGCGAGACTACAAACCGTTCGCTCATGCGGCGACCGTCGCCCAACTGGCCGCTCCGATCAATTGGGCTTTGGGGCTACGGTTAACGCGCACGAGGATGGCCTCGGCACCTTGAACGAGACGGAGGAGGCGCGCCGTGAAGTCGTCCGCGTCCGAGACCGCTCCGCTCCGCCGTCAGCGCGAGGCCGCGTGCATCTCTCAGCGCCGCACTTCTCGCATGCCGGCTATCGCGGTTGTCAGCTGGCTCCAGACCGCCGAACGGATTGCGCCGCGGGGCGCGTAGTTCATCCCGACTTATTTTCGCCGGCAATATCCCGATACCCTCTCAGCCCAACAGAAACGGCCAAGCTGTCAGCCGAGACGTCACCGTTATGGTTTCGAGCCTGTCGTGGGCGAGCCATTTTTTTTCCGGGGCCCTGGTGGTCCCTATAGGTGCCCTCCTGGCGTTCTCCATAGCGCCCCTAGAAGGCGGATCTACATGTTCGGGTCGCCCCGCAGCGGCGGAAATATTCAAGGGAGTTACGTACGGCTGTAAGCAACTTGAGACCAGCGAGCAAGCCAGTGGGATTGTTCACTGGGTGCGCATCGATCTGACTGCCCCTGGCATTGCGCTTTATGTCACACGTGAAGATCCCGCGGCCGTCAGTCAGGGTTGGCAGTACCGTCTCCGCCGGGTTGGAGACGTCGCCGCAAGGGAGCATCTGGCGGTCGCCATCAACGGAACCCTGTTCCGCACCAAATCCAATCACTTGCTTGCGATGTCCGGCGACCTAGCCAACGCCGTGGAACCGGTAGTGGCAGATCACACCATTAGTCATGTTTGGCTTGATACGTATTTGCTGTGGTTCGACGACCAGTTGACGCCCCACCTGCGGCCGTCGAAGCCATTGACGGAGGCAGAGCTCGCAATGGCGAAGTGGGGCATCGGGGGACAGGACCTTTGGCTGCGGGAGGGTAAAATTTGGTCCGGTGATCGCCGCTGCTATGTCCCGGACGCGCGAACTGCCGTGGCCGTCGACTTGCCGCGCAAGCTTTTGTTCTTGGCCGTCGGCACTCATATTTCTCCGAATGTAATGTTTCAGACACTTGCCGATCTCGGCGCCAGGGACGGGATGCTCCTTGACGGCGGCAGCTCAAGCTCCATGGCCATTGGCGCCGGCGCCAGCGTAGTTTCACCCGGGGCCGTTTTCGGGTGGCGCCCGGTGGCAACGCAATTTGGAGTTCGAGCCGAGCCTTTGCGGTGACACTTTGCTTGGTCACCCGGCGAACCAAACCAACAGAGCGCGGACCGGCGGCTCAGTCTTATACGCGGCCTTGATCTGGATCAGTCGCGCTCACCGCCGGTGAAGGCCGCGCCCAGATAAGAGCGGGGCAAGCCGGGATTCACATGAGTCCCGGCTGACTGATCCCAGCTATTTTGATACGCTGTCGATTGATCCTGGCCCGGGGGAAACGGATGCAACTCGGCCGACCAAGGGGTCGCGGGTTCATCGCGCTGCTCGGCGGCGCGATGGCGGCATGGCCGCTCACCATCGGCTTTGTCCTGCACGGTGTCGGGTACATTGCCGTCACTGTTCCATTTGTTGCATCCGCAGCTGAGGAAATGCCGGCGGAGACGATCGCGGCTCAGATACGCCGACAAGGCTATCGTTGCGACGGGTCGCTCAACGCCGAGAGGGACACCGCACGCTCAACGCCGGGCGAGGCAGTCTGGGTGCTGAAATGCGAGAACGCCACCTATAGGGTAAGGCTCATTCCCCGTATGGCGGCGCAGGTGGAGCAGCTTTGACAGCTCTTTCGCCAATTTGACGTGCTCGTGGCCGGGACAAGCCCGGCCACGACGATCGGACAGGTCATCCATAATTGCCGCTGGGATGAGAGGTTACCGTCCGGGCAATCGCATGGTCGGTAACAAAATCATTCGGTATTCGGATTGGGGGCAGTTCGACCCGCAGCGTCTTGATGCGCGCATCGAGATCGACGCGGCTGGGATCGCTTTCGGCACGCCGTACACCTGGGAAGCCGAGCACGCCGGCACGCTGTATCAGTTTCTCGGGTGCCGACCGATGCCCGGCAGCTGCGGCAAGGCCGTCTTCGATCTTGGCGCGGCGAGCTTGATCCTCACCGGACCGGCGGGTTGGACCGACAATCCGTTGTGGCCGGAGGATCGTGAAGATCAGCCGTCGCGCGGATGATCAGTTCGAAAAATGAGCGTCAGCGCCGCTTGCGCACGCGCCGGCTGTCGAGCGGGACAACCTTGCGGCGCATGTCGAGCTCGAGAAAATCCTTCGGGACCTTCTCGGCGATGCCGAGCAGGCGCTCGCGCCGCGCCATTTCCTTCCACACGTCCTGCGGCCGGACCCCCGTGACCGCCCACAGCACGACCAGGTTGTAGAGCAGGTCGGCGCTCTCGCGCACCACCGCGTCGGAGCGCTGGTGCATGCTGTCGATGACGACCTCGACCGCCTCCTCGGCGAGCTTCTTGGCGATCTTGCTGCGGCCCGATTTCAGCAGCCGCGCCGTGCGCGAGCTGGCCGGATCCGCATCCCGGGCGGCCAGCACGCCAGCATAAAGACGGTCGAGCGAATCATTCATGATCGCACAATAACTCAAATCGAGTCGCAAAAAGGTTAACGCCACACCAAGGCTTGGGTGTGGCGATCAAAGGAGCCCTAGCTGTTGACTTAACGCCGTCCGCGGGAGACGCGCGATCCCCCGTCACGCGTTGGCGCCGCGCAGCGCCCGGTCGAGATCGCCATAGAGGTCCTCGGGATCCTCGAGGCCGACCGACAGGCGCAAAAGGTCCGGCGGGCACGGAGAGGCGGGCCCCTCGACCGACGCGCGATGCTCGATCAGGCTCTCGACGCCCCCGAGCGAGGTTGCGCGCTTCCAGAGCTCCACGCGCGCCGCGGTGGCGATCGCGGCCTGCTCGCCGCCGTCGACGCGGATCGACAGCATGCCGCCGAACCCTCCCGCCATCTGGCGCGCCGCAACCGCGTGGCCCGGGTGGGCGGGCAGTCCGGGATAGAGCACCTGCGCGATCGCCGGGTGCTGGTCGAGCCGCGTCGCCAACAGCGCCGCCGACTCGGCCGAGGTTTTCACGCGGATTTCCAGCGTGCGCATGCCGCGCATCAGCAGCCAGGCCTCGAACGGGCCGAGGATCGCCCCATGCCTTGCCCTCACCCCTGCGACGCGCTCCCACAGCGCATCCTTGCGTGCGGTGACGAGCGCGCCCGCGACGACGTCCGAGTGGCCGTTCAAATACTTGGTCGCCGAATGCATGACCAGATCGGCGCCGAGCGCGATCGGGCGCGTGAACACCGGGGTGGCGGCGGTCGAATCGATCGCGAGCACCGCGCCGGCGCGGTGGGCGATGTCGGCGATGGCCGCGATGTCGATCACGTCCCAGATCGGGTTCGACGGCGTCTCGATCCACACCATCTTGGTGCTGCCCGGCCGGATCGCGGCGGCGGCGGCCGGGTCGGTGAGGTCGGCGAGGTCGACCTGGTAGCCGTAGCGCGGCGCCTCGGTGGTGAGCCAATGGCGGAATGCCCAATACATCACCCGCGGTGCCACGACGTGGGCAGGCGGGTCGAGCGCCAGGACGGCCGAGGTCGCGGCCGCCATCCCGGACCCGAACAGCATCGCCTCGGCGCCGCCCTCGAGCGCCGCCAGCACCGCCTCCGCTTGCCGTGCGGTGGCGTTGTCGGGCCGGCCGTAGCCGAAGCCAGCCCGATACTGGTTGTCGGGATCGCGCACGAACGTGGTGGCGATATGCACCGGCGGCACCACCGCCTTGGTGATCGGCTCGACCAGACCCAAGGCCTGGGCGGCAAGCGTGCGCGGTTTCAGCGGCGGGCGCGCATGATCGGACATGGCGATCTCCTGGCGCGTGATCCCGAAAAGTTGGAACCGGTTCTCGGAAAAGATCGCGCGCAAAGCCAACTGGCGCCGATCACACCAGAGGCGCCCAATGTTGTAAAATGCACCGCCGAGGCGGAGTTCGGTTGCATGTCGGTCACGACGCCAACCCCCCGGTCGGGGCGGGGCTGGTGGAAGCTCATCGTGGTGCTGCTGATCGTTTGCGCGGTCGCGGCGGCCGGCGCCACCATCACGGTTCCACCGGTGGCCACCTGGTATGCCGCCTTGCACAAGCCGGCATTCAATCCCCCAGCGTGGGTTTTCGTTGCGGTCTCGGCCGCGCAGTGCGGGCTGATGGCGGTGGCGGTCTGGCGGGTATGGGAGGCGCCGGCCGCCCCGGCGGAAAAGCGCGGGGCTTTTGGCCACTTCGCGATTCAATTGACGCTCGGCGCGCTTTGGCCACTGGTGTTCTTCGCCCTGCAGCGGCCGGTTTCCGGGCTCATTCTCGTGCTGGCGCTGCTGGCCGCCGTCGGCAGCACCGCGCGGCGCTTCTACCTGATTGATCGCCTTGCCGGATTGGTCCTGATTCCCTATCTCGCCTGGGTCGCCTTTGTGACCGTCCTGAACGCCGCCATCGTGGGACTCAATCCGTAGGGACAAGGCCGCATGTCCGCAGTGATGTCGACCTACCTGGTGCCGGTCGCGATCGGCGCGGTCGCCGTGGTCCTGCTGCTGGGGCTCTGGAACATGATGCGCGGCGGCTCGCCCAATACGTCGCAACGGCTGATGCGCCTGCGGGTCCTGCTGCAATTCGTGGCGATCGTCATCATCATGGCGACGATCTGGGCCATGGGCCGCTGATCGTTGGGGATGTTCCGGAAATTGTCCGAACCGTGCCAAATCCGCAACACTTGACCGCGGCCTGTTCCTTGCGGCCAGATTTGTGTTGCCGGCCGAATTGCGAGTTTGCTTAAGCTTGGCCGCCAAGCAGGGAGCCAAGAAGTTTCGTGAAAACTTGGCTGGCCAGATCGATCGGGTGGGCGGCGCCGGTGTGGGTCGCAGCCGCGTTGTGCTGCGGCACCGCGCGCGCCGCCGATGTCTACTTGCCGACCGGGCCTGCGCCGCTCGTGGATTCAGGAAATTTCTTCGAGGCGCGCTTCGGCGTTTTCGCGCACGGCGTCGGCAGTGTCGAGGAGGGCACCGTCGATCTCAACGGAAGCGTGGTCACCCCGCGCATCGTCCCCGGCGTGACCGGCGCCTTTGGCTTCGTGGTCCCGCGCGTGCACTTTGGCGGCGCCGTTAATCTTTCCGGCCGCACCAGCTTCGGCTACACCGGGTTGTTGTGGACCATTCCGGTTTGGGACCGCCTTTTCGTTGAGGCCTATGTGGGCCCGGCCGTGCATAACGGCTCGCTCATCGCCACGCCCACCCTCGCGGGGCTCGGTTGCCCGGTGCTGTTCCACTCCGGCGCTTCGGTCGGCTACCGCTTCACCGAGCGTTGGAGCGTGATGGGGACGTTCGAGCACCTGTCGAACGGCAAGACGTTGTTCGGCGTCAACTGCGGGACCAACCAGGCGCCGGTCGGCAGCAACCAGGGCCTGAACAACTACGGCGTCCGCGTCGGCTACAGCTTCTGACCGCGCGCTCAGGCCGCAGCGCGCGGCAGCGAAATCCGTCATCGGGAATTGGCCGGCCGGCGCATCAACCCGATGTGGCGGCGCCAACGGCTGCCCCGGACCACAGCTCCGACGGCAACGCGGAGCGTCATCGGAAATGCGACGGGTTTCGCTTTTCGCTCAACCATCCTACCTTTGCTACCGCCGCGCTGCGCGGATCGAGGCATCGCATGGTCGTTCTCAACCGCATCTACACCCGCACCGGCGACGACGGCTTGACCTCGCTCGGCAGCGGCGAGCGACGCAAGAAATACGATCTGCGCGTCGCCGCCTACGGCACGCTCGACGAGGTCACCGCCGCGATCGGGTTGGCAAGACTGCACACGGCGAACGACCGCGACCTCGATGCCGCCCTCGCGCGCATCCAGAACGACGTGTTCGACGTCGAGGCCGATCTCTGCCTTGCCGAAAAGGGGCCGGGCGGGGCACGGCTGACCGTGACCGATGCGCAGGTCGAGTGGCTCGAGGGCGAGATCGATCGTTTCAACGCCGGTCTGGCGCCGCTGCGTTCGTTCGTTCTTCCGGGCGGCAGCGCGGCGGCAGCCTATCTGCATCTCGCCCGCACGGTCTGCCGACGGGCCGAGCGGCTGATGGTCGAGCTCAATGACCAGCCGGGCGAAACGGTCACGGCGCCATCGCTGAAATATGTCAACCGCCTGTCGGATTTCCTGTTCGTTGCGAGCCGCCATGCCAACGACAGGGGCGGCCGCGACGTGCTGTGGCAACCGGGGCAGAACCGGTAGCGATGTTCATCCCGCTCTATGACGTAAATCCGCTGCGGACCATCCACCGGCCGTACGTCACCTACGCGTTGATGCTCGCGACCATCGCGAGCTTCGTGCTGTTCCAGTCCGGGCTGATGGTGAGCGGGGGCGACGTCGCGTCGGCCGCGGCCTTCGGCGTCATCCCGGCGGAGTTTCATCAGCATGCCGGCCTGCGCGACACGTTCGCGCTCGTGCCCGAGCCGTTCACCTTCATCACCTATCAGTTCGTGCACGGCGGCTGGATGCATCTCATCGGCAACATGCTCTTCCTCTGGGTATTCGGCGACAACGTCGAGGACGCGATGGGGCACCTGCGCTTCCTGCTGTTCTATCTGCTCGCCGGCATTGGAGCCGCGCTCGCGCACGCGACCGCCTCGCCGCTGTCCGACGTTCCGCTGGTCGGCGCCTCCGGCTCGATCGCCGGCGTGGTCGCCGCCTACCTGATCCTGCATCCCCGCGTGAAGGTCTGGGTGCTGCTGCTGATGCGCCTGCCGATCAAGATCAGCGCGGTGTGGGCGATCGGCGGCTGGCTGGTCTTCCAGTTCGTCATGCTGGTTGCAGGCGGCGACCACTCGACCGCTTGGTGGGCCCATATCGGCGGCTTCGCGACTGGCGCGGTGCTGCTCCCGGTCATGCGCCGGCCGGGCGTGCCCCTGTTCGACCGCGGCCTGACCGCGCCACAGGTCAGAACGCTCCGTTGACTCCGCGGCGGCGCGCGGCCATTACGGTTCGCCGCTGGGGCACCTTTCCCGTGCCACTCAAGAGAGCCCTGTTGCCATGAAGATTCTCGTGCCGGTCAAGCGGGTGGTCGATTTCAACGTCAAGGTCCGCGTCAAGTCCGACGGCTCCGGCGTCGAGCTGCAGAACGTCAAGATGGCGATGAATCCGTTCGACGAGATCGCGGTCGAGGAGGCGCTGCGTCTCAAGGAAGCCGGCAAGGCGACCGAGATCGTGGCCGTATCGATCGGGCCGCAGCAGGTGCAGGAGACGATCCGCACCGCGCTCGCCATGGGCGCCGACCGCGGCATCCTGGTCAAGACCGACGGCACCGTCGAGCCGCTCGCGGTCGCCAAGATCCTCAAAGGCATCGTCGACGAGGAGAAGCCCGGACTGGTCATCCTCGGCAAGCAGGCGATCGACGACGACAGCAACCAGACCGGCCAGATGCTGGCGGCGCTGCTCGGATGGCCGCAGGGCACCTTCGCGTCCAAGGTGGTGGTCGAGGGCTCGGACCTGATCGTCACCCGCGAGGTGGACGGCGGGCTGCAGACCGTCAAACTCAAAGGCCCGGCGATCGTGACCACCGACCTGCGGCTCAACGAGCCGCGCTACGCCAGCCTGCCGAACATCATGAAGGCGAAGAAGAAGCCGATCGACGAAAAGAGCCCGGGGAGCTACGGCGTCGACGTCGCGCCGCGGCTCGAAGTGCTCAAGACGGTCGAGCCGCCGAAACGGCAGGCCGGCGTCAAGGTCGCCTCGGTCCAGGACCTCGTCGGCAAGCTCAAGAACGAAGCGGGGGTCATCTAGATGCCCACCCTGCTGATCGCCGAGCACGACAACAAGGTGCTCAAGGACGCCACCCACAAGGCGCTCACCGCCGCCAAGGCGCTCGGCAGCGAGGTGCACATATTGGTCGCCGGCTCGGGCTGCCGGCCGGTCGCCGAGGCCGCCGCCAAGCTCGACGGCGCGGCCAAGGTGCTTGTTGCCGACGCGCCGGCCTACGAGCACATGCTGGCGGAGCCGGTCGCCGCATTGATCGTCTCGCTCGCGGGACCCTATGAGGCGATCGTCGCGCCCGCGACGACGGCCGGAAAGAACTATATGCCGCGGGCGGCGGCGCTGCTCGACGTGATGCAGATCTCCGACATCCTCAAGATCGTCTCGCCCGATACGTTCGAGCGGCCGATCTATGCCGGCAACGCCATTCAGACCGTGCGCTCGAAGGAAGCCAAGAAGCTGATCACGGTGCGCACCGCCGCGTTCCAGGCGAGCGGCGAGGGCGGCAGCGCACCGATCGAGGACGCGGCAGCGGCCGCCGACCCGGCGCTGTCGAGCTTCGTGGGCGAGGAGCTGTCGAAATCGGAACGGCCTGAGCTGACCTCGGCCAAGATCATCATCTCGGGCGGCCGCGCCATGCAGAGCCGCGAGAACTTCGCCAAGTATATCGAGCCGGTGGCCGACAAGCTCGGCGCCGCGGTCGGCGCCTCACGCGCCGCGGTCGATGCGGGCTACGCGCCCAACGACTGGCAGGTGGGCCAGACCGGCAAGGTGGTCGCGCCCGAGCTTTACATCGCGGTCGGCATTTCGGGCGCCATTCAGCATCTGGCCGGGATGAAGGATTCCAAGGTCATCGTCGCCATCAACAAGGACGAGGAAGCACCGATCTTCCAGGTCGCCGATTACGGCTTGGTTGCGGACCTCTATCAGGCGCTGCCGGAGCTTGCCGCCGAGCTTGGCAAGCTCGGACGGTGATCGACCAAAGAACGAGGCGGTGGCCATTGGCGGCTCCCCCGAGATCGTCGTAGAACACCGGGTTCGCGAGCTCGCGCCGCGCGGCAGATCGGACGGACATCATGGAGCCCCAGATTCGCAAGGTCGGCATCATCGGCGCCGGGCAGATGGGCAACGGCATCGCCCATGTGTGCTCGGTCGCGGGCTTCGACGTGCAGCTCAACGATGTCGCGGCCGACCGCATCAAGGCCGGCCTTGCCACCATCAACGGCAACATGGCGCGCCAGGTCGCCAAGAGCCACCTCACCGAGGACGCGCGCAAGGCCGCGCTCGCGCGCATCAAGCCGGCGGAATCGCTCGACGACCTCGGCGACTGCGACCTCGTGATCGAGACCGCGACCGAGAAGGAGGACGTCAAGCGCGCGGTCCTGACGAGCCTGTGCCCGGCCTTGAAGGCGGACGCGATCATCGGCACCAACACGTCTTCGATCTCGATCACGCGGCTCGCGTCGGCGACCGACCGGCCCGAACGCTTCATCGGCATTCATTTCATGAATCCGGTGCCGGTGATGGAGCTGGTGGAGGTCATCCGCGGCATCGCGACCAGCGATGACACCTTCGAGGTCACCAAGGCATTCGTCGGCAAGCTCGGCAAGACCATTGCGGTGGCGGAGGACTTCCCCGCCTTCATCGTCAACCGCATCCTGCTGCCGATGATCAACGAGGCGATCTATACGCTCTACGAGGGGGTCGGCAACGTCGAGGCGATCGACACCGCCATGCAACTCGGCGCGCACCATCCGATGGGCCCGCTGCAGCTCGCCGATTTCATCGGTCTCGATACCTGCCTGTCGGTGATGCAGGTGCTGCACGAGGGCCTCGCCGATTCCAAATACCGCCCCTGCCCGCTGTTGGTGAAATACGTCGAGGCCGGCTGGCTCGGCCGCAAGACCCAACGCGGCTTCTACGATTATCGCGGCGACAAGCCGGTGCCGACACGCTGAATTCGAAGGGCGCGCAAAGCGCAAAGCGCCGCGAAGCGCGCGTGCGCACGTTCTTTCGTCGAAGCCGTCGCGTGCGCACGGCGTGGTGCCCGCGCCTTTGCGCACCCTACGAAATCTCCAGATGTCCGCAAGATCCGCTCGGGCGCGCGGTGTAAGAACATAGCGTGGGCCTTCGTCAAGCGGAACCGCCAGCCCGTCCGTTCGGTCGCGGCCGAAGGATGTGGCCGATCCACCGCGCCGGCCGCCCGTCGATCGCCGCAAGGCCGAGCCCGATCACCAGCATGCCGACGAGCTGCCGCGGCGCAAGCGTCTCGCCGAGCACGCCGACCCCGAGCCCGATCGCGCTCACCGGAATGAGGAAGGTGACCAGCAGCAGGTTGGTCGCGCCCGCGCGCGCCAGGATGCGGAAGTAGATCAGGTAGCCGAGCGCGGTCGAAAGCACCGCCAGTCCCACGATCGATGCGAGCGTGGCGGGCGACGGTGGCGGCAGCGTCCATGGGCGGTCGACCAGCAGCACGAGCGGCAGGAGCATCAGCGCCGCCGTGGTCAGCTGGCCGGCCGCGACCGTGACCGCCGGCTCGCCCGCGAAACGTCGGCCGTAGACGCCCGAGAACGCGTAGAACAGCGAGGCGACCAGCATCGCCAGCTGCGCCATGACGGCGGTGCCGATCTGCCGCAGCAGGTCCGGCCCGATCATGATCACCACGCCGGCGAAGCCGCCCAACAGCCCGACCACGCGACCGCGCGTGAGCTTGTCGTCGGTGGTTGCGAGGTGCGCGACCACCACGGTGAACAGCGGCGTGGTCGCATTCAGGATCGAGGCAAGCCCGCTGGTGATGTGCTGCTGGCTCCACACGATCAGGCTGAACGGCACCACGTTGTTGAGGAAGCCCATGCCGGCGAGCGCGGCCCAGGCCGAGGTCCGGCGCGGCAACGACAACCCCATCGCCCGCGCGGCGAGGATGAGCACCAGTGCGCCGAGCCCGACGCGCGCGCACACGATGGTCAGCGGCGGCAGCTCGAACAGGGCGATCCGGTTGAAGAAGAACGAACCGCCCCAGAGTACGGACAGCAGCGCCAGCAGCAGCCATTCGGCCGCCGACATGCTGGCGGCGTTGGGGGCGCGCGGGTTCATGCGGCCATACGCTAAAGGCTCGCGAACGGCGCGCCACCCGAAATCAGGGCGGCTAACGAGGCGAGCCCGCGCCCCGGGATCAGGCGCTAGGATTTCCGCAGTGCCGCCTCCAGCAGCTTCACCGCATCCTCGCTCGCCCATTCGGCCGGGCCGGCCAGCGTCGCGATCTCGCAGCCGGAAGGATCGATCAACAGCGTCGTCGGCATGCCGAAGGCTTTGCCGGCGGCCTTGAGCTCCTGGAACACCTTTGCGCTCGGGTCGGCGAAGTAGCCGAGCTGCTCAATACCGACCTCCTTGAGCCACGCCCGGGGCTTTTCGAGGTTGCGGGTGTCGATGTTGACGGCGACGACCTGGAACGCCTCGCCGCCGAGTTTCGCCTGTAGCGCATCGAGCGACGGCATCTCCTTGCGGCAGGGGACGCACCACGTGGCCCAGAGATTGAACAGCACGGTGCGGCCGCGCCAGTCGGCCAGCGTTTTGGTCGCTCCGCCGGCGTCCTGGAACGTCAGATCGGGCACCTTGATCGGGTTGCTGGCGACCGCGACCGCGGCGACTTCGCCGCGCGCCAGCGGCGCCAGCCGCTGCGCGGTCTCGGCAGCCTGCCGGCAGGCCGCCCCGCCGGCCGGATTGCGCGCGAAGCCTGCGATCCCGTATACCGCCGCCACCGCCAGAACAACGGCCCCGCCCGCCGCGGCGATCGCAACGGTGCGGCGGCCCGACGCGGTGGAAAGTTGCGGAAACATCAGCGGCGAAACCTCGGTGACCGGACCATGAGCAACAAGATGTGGGGTGGCCGCTTCACGTCCGCACCGGACGCGATCATGCAGGAGATCAACGCCTCGATCGACTTCGATCGCCACCTTTACCGGCAGGACATCGCGGGCTCCAAGGCCCACGCCGCCATGCTGGCCCAACAGGGCATCATCTCGGCCGAAGATGCCGGCAAGATCGCGCAGGGTCTAGACACGATTCTGTCAGAGATCGAGGCCGGCACGTTCGAGTTCAAGCGCGCGCTCGAGGACATCCATATGAATGTCGAAGCGCGCCTGGCGGAATTGATCGGGCCGGCGGCCGGGCGGCTGCACACCGCGCGCTCGCGCAACGACCAGGTCGCGACCGATTTCCGCCTCTACGTACGCGACACGATCGATACCCTCGACCGCCAGCTCGCCGACTATCAGCGCGCGCTCGCCGACAAGGCGCTGGCGCATGCCGCGACCGTGATGCCGGGCTTCACCCACCTGCAAACTGCGCAGCCGGTAACCTTCGGGCATCATCTGCTCGCCTATGTCGAGATGGCAGCGCGCGATCGCGGCCGCTTCGCCGATGCGCGACGACGGCTGAACGAGAGCCCGCTCGGCGCTGCCGCGCTCGCCGGAACTTCCTTCCCGCTCGACCGCGACGCGACCGCGGCGGCGCTCGGCTTCGCGCGGCCGACGGCGAACTCGCTCGACGCCGTCTCCGACCGCGACTTCGTGCTGGAGGCGCTGGCCGCCGCGGCCATCGCGGCGGTGCACCTGTCGCGTTTCGCCGAGGAGATCGTGCTGTGGTGCTCGCCGCTCATCGGCTTCCTCAAGCTGAGCGACAAGTTCACCACCGGCTCGTCGATCATGCCGCAGAAGCGCAACCCGGACGCGGCCGAGCTGGTGCGCGCCAAGACCGGGCGCATCGTCGGCGCGCTCACCGCGCTCATGCTGGTGATGAAGGGGCTGCCGCTCGCCTACCAGAAGGACATGCAGGAGGACAAGGAAGGCGCGATCGACGCGCTCGCCGCCTTGTCGCTCGGGATCGTCGCCATGGCCGGCATGGTGCGCGACATGGAGCCGGATCCGGCACGCATGAAGAAGGCGGCCGGCGACGGCTACTCGACCGCGACCGATCTCGCCGACTGGCTGGTGCAGCGGCTCGGGCTGCCGTTCCGCGAGGCGCATCACGTCACCGGCCGCATCGTCGCGGCGGCGGCCGCAAAGCGCACGCCGCTCAGTCGGGTGCCGCTCGCCGACCTGCGGGCGGTCGAGCCCGGCATCACTGATGAGGTCTATTCGGTGCTGTCCGCCGAGCGCTCGGTGAAAACCCGCACCAGCCAGGGCGGCACGGCGCCCGCCAACGTCCGGCGCGAGGCCAAGAAATGGCTGAAACGGCTCGCAAAAGAGCCATCAAGTCGCGCTACCGCTGCGGACGGGGGTGTCGCCCCCGGCGCCTGATCTGCTATGGTGCTGCGCGCGCCAAGGAGTCGCTGTCCCGTGATCCGCTTTCGCAGATTCTCGCCGACATGGTTGGCCCTGGCCGCCGTGCTGGCGCTGGCCTTGAGCGTCGCGGCCTGCGGACGCAGAGGCCCGCTGGAGCTGCCGACCTCGGCGGCCGAGCCGGCCGCCGCCGCCGGATCGCCGGCCGCATGGGAGGAGCAGCGCGCCGTCGAGGCCGGAGGCCAGGCAACGGTCCGCCCGGCCGCCCGCCCCAACGACCCCTACGTCAGGAACGCGCCCGCCGCCACGCAGCCGAGCATCCTCGACTGGCTCGTCAACTGAGCGTCCGATGCATCACTTCGCCTACCGGGACGGCGTGCTGCACGCCGAGGCGGTCGACCTGACGGCGCTCGCGGGCGAAGTCGGCACCCCGTTCTACTGCTATTCCACGGCGACCCTCGAGCGCCATTATCGGGTGTTCGCCGGCGCCTTCGCCGACGTGCCGTCGCTGATCTGCTACGCCATGAAGGCGAATTCCAACCAGGCGGTGATCAAGACGCTGGCGCGGCTCGGCGCCGGCGCCGACGTGGTGTCGGAAGGCGAGCTCAAGCGCGCGCGCACCGCCGGCGTCGCCGCCGACAAGATCATGTTCTCGGGCGTCGGCAAGACCGCGCGCGAGCTCGCGCTCGCGGTCGACGAGGACATCCTGTGCGTCAACGTCGAATCGGAGGCCGAGCTCGAGCTGCTGTCCGCGATCGCCGCGTCGAAGGAGAGGCGGATCGACGTTTCGGTGCGCGTCAACCCGGATGTCGACGCGCGCACCCACGCCAAGATCGCGACCGGCAAGGCCGAGAACAAGTTCGGCATCCCGATCAGCCGCGCGCGCGCCGTGTATGCGCAAGCCGCGAAGCTTCCCGGGGTCGAGGTCGCCGGCGTCGACATGCACATCGGCAGCCAGATCACCGAGCTCAAGCCGTTCGACGATGCCTTCGCGCTGCTCTCCGGCTTCGTGCGCACGCTGCGCGGCGACGGCCACACGATCTCGCACGTCGACCTCGGCGGCGGCCTCGGCATCCCCTACCGTGACGGCAACGAGCCGCCGCCGCATCCGGACGAGTATGCGGCGGTGGTCAAGCGCGCGACCCGCGACCTGGATTGCACCCTGATCTTCGAACCCGGGCGGCTGATCGTCGGCAACGCCGGCATCCTCATCACCCGCGTCATCGACGTGAAGCGGGGCGAGGCCAAGACCTTCGTGATCGTCGATGCGGCCATGAACGATCTCGTGCGCCCGACGCTCTACGATGCCCATCACGACATCTGGCCGGTCAGCGAGCCGGGCGCGTCGGTGCCGCGCGTCACCGCCGACGTGGTCGGGCCGGTGTGCGAATCCGGCGATTTCCTCGCGCTTGACCGCGACATGGTGGCGCCGCGGCCGGGCGACCTGCTGGCGATCATGTCGGCGGGCGCCTATGGCGCGGTGCAGGCCGGCACCTACAACACCCGCGCGCTGGTGCCGGAAGTCTTGGTGCGGGATGCCCAGTGGGCCGTGGTGCGGCCGCGGCTGGAGGTCGATCAACTGATCGCGCTCGACCGCCTGCCGGCGTGGCTGTAGCACGCCCCTCCTGTCGCTCGGGGCAATGGCAGAGCGGGATGACTTTTCTTCGAGACACCGATCCCACTCTAATTTTTCTGCGCGTGATCTATTCCGAAAACCGGCGCCACCTTGCTGGATCACGCGCTAGTGCTGCGCGTCGACGCGGCGGAATTTCTGCACCCGCTGGCCGGTATTGACCTCGGCCGTATAGATGTTGCCCTGCCGGTCGACCGCGATGTTGTGAAGGGCGGTGAACTGTCCGACCTGACGGCCGGGCCGGCCGAACCGCGCCAGCGTTTCCTTCGACGAGCGATCGATGATGCGCACCTCGCCGTTCATGCCGTCGATCATGTAGATGAACTTCTGGCCCTCGTCCGGCGAGAACACCAGGTCGTAGACCGTGCCGTTGCCGAGCGTCGCCTTCTCGTAGACGTGCTCGGACACGAACGTACCGTCGCGGCGGAAAACCTGCAGGCGATTGTTGGTGCGATCGCACACGTAGACGAGGCCGTCCTTGGACAGCCTTATGCAGTGCACCGGGTTCCCGAACTGCGATGCGGCGGGCTTTGCCGGATCGTAGGGCGGCGTCTTCTCGTCGCTCGGCTTGTTGCCGTAGGCGCCCCAGTGGCGCTTGTAGGCGCCGGTCTCGGAATCGAACACGACGACGCGGCGATTGCCGTAGCCGTCGGCGGCGAAGACCTCTCTCGCGGCGACGTCGACCGCGACGTCGGCCGGCGAGCCGAGCCGCTCGGTCGAATTCGAGTCGTTGCCTTGGCCCTGTTTTCCGATCTGCAGGACGAATTTGCCGTCCATCGCGAACTTCAAAAGCTGGCCGTCCTTCTTGCCATTGCCGGCGAGCCAGATGAAATCATTGTCGTCGACGAAAATGCCGTGCTCGCTCTCCGGCCATTGGTAGCCCGGGCCGGGGCCGCCCCACGAGCGCACCAAGTTGCCGGAGGCGTCGAACACCAGCACCGGCGGCGCGGCGACGCAGCATTTGGCCTGCGGCGGTGCCTGTTCCGCGGCGCGCTCCCGCGGGGTCAGCGACGCCTGCCGATGCACCACCCAGATGCGGTCGTACTTGTCGGTCGCGATACCGGAAACCTGGCCGAGCAGCCAGTTGTTCGGCAGCGGCTTCGGCCAGAACGGATCCACCTGGAACTGCGGCACGCCTTCCTGAGCAGTTGCCGGCGGGGAAAACACGACGAGTGCAAGAGCCAGGCACGCGAGCGAGGATTTCATGGGGCTCTCCTCGGGGAGGGTACGCCACGCAACGCTATTCGGTCGGCGGGCATCCGAGAAGGCCAAAAGGCCGTCAGGAAGCCGGCACAGCGATCGCGGCATGACACGTGCGTCGCCGCGTTGCTGCCATGCCGGTTTTGCGCGTTGCTCGGACCCTGCCCGAATCATCGATCCACGCCGGATCCGGCGGCCCTTTGGGCAGGCACGCGTCGCCGTTGCCCATTGCCGGCCTGCGCGCGCCGGCACGCATGCGACCTTCCGATGCGCCTCGCCCATCCTGCCCCGGGTGTTCTGGCAGTCCACGAAGTCCTTGTTCGCAATGGAGAATACACGACCATCCGGGCCGCCTCGATATCGGCCCATTGATCGCGATCAATGGGGCGCAGCGTTTCCGGCCTGAACCTCTCAGGTCCGTGAAGCGTTTTGTGAGTAGTCATCGGCCCTCTGCATGGTTTAGATTCGAGGCCGGACTGGAGCAGGACGTGACAGGCAGGCCTTCGGTACTTTCGAACAATCCGCGCCGCCGCATCGATCCGCCCGTCGCCGAGGCCGTGCTGTCGCGCGCGCTGACGCGAGCCTGGTGGGCGGTGCTGTGGGAACGGCTGTGGCCGCCGCTCGCTACGCTGGCGACCGCGATCGGCACCTTCCTGATCGTCTCATGGGCCGGCCTCTGGCTCACGCTGCCGCCGATCTGGCGCGCCGTCGGGGTAGGCCTGTTCGGACTGATCGTGCTGGCGAGCGCGGTGCCGTTGGCGCGCCTTGCGCTGCCGCGCCGCCGCGATGCCTTGCGGCGGCTCGATCTGCAAAGTGGGCTGCCGCATCGGCCGGCGACCACGATCTCCGACGAGGTCGCCGCCGGAACCGAGGACAAGGGCTCGCTCGCGCTCTGGCAGGCTCACATGGTGCGCTCGCTCACCGCCGCGAGCCGCCTCAAGGCCGGCTTGCCGCAACCACGGCTGCTGCTGCGCGATCCTTACGCGCTGCGCGGCCTGGTCCTGATCCTGGCCATTGCCACGTTCATCGGCGCCGGCCGTGAGCGGCTCAGCCGCGTCACCGCGGCGTTCGACTGGCACGGCGCCGTGCAGGCCGCCAATTTCCGCATCGACGCCTGGGTGACGCCGCCGACCTATACCGGCAGGCCGCCGGTGATCCTGCCGGGCGTGCGCGTCGGCGAGCAGGCGCGCGAGGCGCGCGCCATGGCGGTCCCGACCGGCAGCGTGCTGGTGATCCGCGCCACCGGCACGCACCTCGATCTCGCGACCACCGGCCTGACCGAGGGCGGCCCGGACCAGGGCACCAGCCGCGTGCCCGCCGGTACCGAGGAGCGCCGCTTCACCATCACGGAAGACGCTTCCGTCACGCTGCGCGGCGTTGCCAACGCTCCGACCTGGACGTTCACGGCGATTCCCGATCGCGCGCCGACGATCGCGCTCACCAAGGATCCGGAGCCGCAGGCGCGCGGCTCGCTGCAACTCGCCTACAAGATCGAGGACGACTACGGCGTCACCTTCGCGGAAGCGCAGTTCGAGCTCAATGGCGCACCGGCGACGAACAGCAAGACGGCACGGCCGCTCTATGGCGCGCCGAACTTCTCGCTCGCGCTGCCGCAGGCGCGCACCCGCAACGGCGTCGGCCAGACCATCAAGGATCTGTCCGAACACCCGTGGGCGGGCGCCGACGTCACGATGACGCTGTTGGCGCGCGACGAGGCCGGCAACGAGGGCCGCAGCGCCCCGCACGAATTCAAGATTCCGCAGCGTCCGTTCTACAAGCCGGTGCCGAAAGCGCTGGTCGAGCAGCGTCAGATTCTGGCGCTCGACGCCGAGGCGCGCGGCCGCGTGCTCACGGCGGTCGACGCGCTCACGATCGCGCCGGAGCGGTTCACCCCGGAGACCGGCGTCTATCTGGGCTTACGCGCGATCTACTGGCTGCTGGCGAGCGCCAAGACCGACGACGACCTGCGCGAGGTGGTCAACCGCCTGTGGGCGATGGCGGTGCAGATCGAGGATGGCAATATTTCCGACGCGGAGGCGGCCTTGCGCGCCGCCCAGGACGCGTTGCGCCAGGCGCTCGAACGGGGCGCGAGCGAGGAGGAGATCAAGCGGCTGATGGACCAGCTGCGCGCCGCGCTCGACAAGTTTCTGCAGGCGCTGGCCGAGGAGCTGCGCAAGAATCCGCAGCAGATGGCGCGGCCGCTTGACCGCAACATGCGCGAGCTGCGCCCGCAGGACCTGAAAAGCATGCTCGACCGGCTGGAGAACCTGGCGCGGTCCGGCAACAAGGACGCCGCCCGCCAGCTGCTCGAGCAGCTGCAGCAGATGCTCGAAAACCTGCAGATGGCCCGTCCCGGCCAGCAGGGCGACATGGACGACGACATGATGTCGGCGCTCGACGAGCTCGGCGACATGATCCGCCGCGAGCAGCAGCTGCGCGACCGCACCTTCCGGCAGGGCCAGGACAGCCGCCGCGAGCGCGCCCAGCGCGGCCAGCGCGGACAGCGGGGACAGGAAAGACAACAGGGCCAGCAAGGCGAGCAGGGCGACCAGCAAGGCCAGCAAGGTTTCGATGACCTCCGCCAGGGCCAGCAGGCCTTGCGCGAGCAGCTCAAGAAGCTGCTGGAGGAGCTGCGCAAGCGCGGGCAGATGATGGGCCAGGGCAAGCAGCCCGGCGAGCAGGGCGAGGACGGCGCCGACTCGCTCGGCCGCGCCGAGCAGGCGATGCGCGACGCCGAAGGCCAGCTCGGCGAGGGCGATGCCGACGGCGCCGTCGACTCGCAAGGACGCGCGATCGATGCGATGCGCAAGGGCGCGCAGGGGCTCGCGCAGCAGATGGGGCAGGACGGTCCCAACGGCCCCGGGCCGAACGGCCGCCCCGGCCGCATGGGCCAGTCGCGCGCCAACCAGGACACCGACCCGCTCGGCCGCCCATTGCGCGGGCGCGACCTCGACGACGGCCTCACCGTCAAGGTGCCGGGCGAGATCGACGTGCAGCGCGCGCGCCGCATCCTGGAAGAGCTGCGACGGCGCTTCGCCGATCCGGCCCGCCCGCAGCTCGAGCTCGACTACATCGAGCGGCTGTTGAAGGATTTCTGAGACTGTTCTAACGCCAAACCGCGTCCGTCATGGCCGCGCTTGTCGTCGCTTGTCGCGGCCATCCACGCCTTGCTTTGCTTTGTGCCGCGTAACGAAGGAAGACGTGGTGCCCGCGACGAGCGCGGGCATGACGTACTTTCGTGCCGCCCCTCAGATCTTTTTCACCGCGTGAAAGGCTAGCATGGACCAGCGCACCTTCGGCCGCAGCGGGATGCGGCTCTCGATCCTCGGCTTCGGCTGCGGCGCCGTCGGCGGCCTGATGGTGCGCGGCGATCCGGCCGACCAGGAGCGCACGATCGCGCGCGCGCTCGCGGCCGGCGTCAATTATTTCGACACCGCGGTGCAGTACGGAAACGGCGAATCCGAAAAGAACCTCGGCCGCGTCCTGAACAAGCTCAAGCCCGCCGACGCCGTCGTCGGCACCAAGGTGCGGCTGCCGCCCTCGGATTTCGGCCGCATCCGCGACGCGGTAACGGCTTCGCTCACCGCAAGCCTGCAGCGCCTCGGCATGGAGCGGGTCGACATCTTCCACCTGCACAACGCCATCACCACCGCGGGCGGAGGCGAATCGCTGAGCGCACGGCAGGTGCTCGACGAGGTGGTGCCGGCGTTCGAGGCGCTGCGGGCGCAGGGCAAGGTGCGCTTCCTCGGCATCACGGCGGTCGGCGACAGCGCGGCGCTTCACCAGGTCATTGATGCGCGCGCGTTCGACAGCGCGCAGGTGAGCTACAACATGCTCAACCCGTCGGCCGCCATGGCGCTGCCGGCGAACTATCCGGCGCAGGACTATGGGCGGCTGTTCGACCACACGCGCGACGCCGGCGTCGGCGTCATCGGCATCCGGGTGCTGGCCGGTGGGGCTCTGTCGGGCTCGGCCGAGCGCCATCCGATCGCCAGCCCGCCACCCGAGCCGATCGGCTCGGCGCTCAGCTATGACGACGATCTCGCGCGTGCGCGGCGGCTCGCGCCGCTGGCGCAGGCGGGGCTCGCCGACAGCCTCACCGAGCTCGCGACCCGCTTCGCAATCTCGCATCCGGCGATGGGGACGATCCTGGTCGGGATGGCGACGCCGCAGCAGTTCGAGCAGGCGCTCGCCGCGGTCGAGAAAGGCCCGCTGCCGCCGCCGGCGCTCGAGCGCATCGCCGCCCTGCAGCGCGGCTTCGCGGGCGAAAAGCGCTGATCCATCCGTCGTTGCGAGCGAAGCGAAGCAACCCGGAAACGCAGCAGGCCCCTGGATGCTTCGTCGCTCACGCTCCTCGCGATGACGATTGAGCCGTCCTACGAATTGATTTTGTCCGTGAACGCCTGCGCCTCCTCGCGGGTCTCGAACACATGCGGTGCGAGATCGCGTTCCTTGAGCGCCTCGCCCAGCTTGAGCCGCATGAAGGCCGAGGTGGTGTAGCGCGAGGCGGACGAATAGTAGCGCTGCTGCATATAGGTGATCATCGAGAAGTAGGCGTCGGCAACGACCGGGTCGAGCGTGAAGCCGTCGTAGTTGACGACCAGCGCCACCTTGCGGCCGATCTCGCGGCAGCGCCGCTCGACCTCGCGGCGGACGAGGTCGACGTCGTCGACGCTTCTGACTTGGAAGCCCTCGAAATTGACGAACAGCGTGTTGCGCGCGGCGTCGTAGCTGATGCGCTCGGCCAGGCTCAATCCCAGCAGCATCTGCTCGAGCCCGATCGGCTCGGGCCGGAAGATGCGCGCGTCCATCGGCTTGACGTCGCGCACCAGCGGCTCGAATCCCATGTGGGCGAGGATGTCGCGCTCGATGTCGATGCCGGGCGCGACCTCGGCGAGCTCCATGCCGTCGGGTCCGCGCCGGAACACGCAGCGCTCGGTCACGTAGTAGACCGGCTGGCCGGTCTCGGCCGCGTAACCGCCGCTGAAGGTGACCTGCTCGACCGCGTCGACGAACTTGTGGGTCTTGCCCTCGCGCTGGATCTTGAGCTTGCCGGCGTCGATGGCGATCGAGAGCCCGCCGGCCGTGAAGGTGCCGGCGAACAGCAGCTTCTTGGCGCTCTGCGAGATGTTGATGAAGCCCCCGGCGCCGGCCAGCCGGCGGCCGAAGCGGCTGACGTTGACGTTGCCCTCGCGGTCGCTCTGCGCCATGCCGAGGCAGGCGAGATCGAGGCCGCCGCCGTTGTAGAAATCGAACTGCTGGTTCTGGTGGATGACCGCCTCGGGATTGAGCGCGGCGCCGAAATCGAGCCCGCCCTGCGGCATGCCGCCGATGATGCCGGGCTCCGCGGTGAGCGTCAGATACTTGAGCACGCGCTCCTCGGCCGCGACCGCCGCCACGCCCTCCGGCATGCCGATGCCGAGGTTGACAACGCCGCCCGGCGGCAGCTCGAACGCGCAGCGGCGCGCGATGATCTTGCGCTCATCGAGCTGCATCGGCTCCATGCGGTCGAGCGGCACGCGCTGGCGGCCGGTGAAGGCGTGGTTATAGGGGGTCGCGTAGGTCTGCCGGTGGTTGTCGGCATCCGCCACCACCACGCAATCGACCAGCACGCCGGGCACCTGCACCTCGCGCGGATTGAGCGAGTCGGCGGCCGCGATGCGCTCGACCTGCGCGAGCACGAAGCCGCGCGAGTTCTTGGCCGCCATCGCGATCGCCAGGTTGTCGAGGGTGAGCGCCTCGCGCTCCATGGTGATGTTGCCGTTGGGATCGGCAGTGGTTCCGCGGATGAGCGCGACATGGATCGGGAAGGCCTTGTAGAGCAGCCACTCCTCGCCGTCGATCTCGATCAGCTGGACCAGGTCATCGGTCGTCGCCTGGTTGATCTTGCCGCCGTCGAGCCGGGGGTCGACGAAGGTGCGCAGGCCGACCTTGGACAGCGTGCCGGGCCCGTGCGCGGCGATCTCGCGGTAGAGATGCGCGATGCAGCCGAGCGGGAGGTTGTAGGCCTCGATACGGTTATCGAGCGCGAGCTCGGCGAGCTTCGGGACCAGCGCCCAATGCCCGCCGACGACGCGCTTCACCAGGCCCGCATGGGCGAGCTGGTTGAGGCCGCGATCCTTGCCGTCGCCGGGCGCGGCGGCGAACACCAGCGTGAGCCCGCTTGGCTGCCGGCTTGCAAGGAAGCGGCGCTCGACCGCGCGAATGAGCTCGTCCGGCGTTCCGATCCCGACGAAGCCGGATACACAAACCGTGTCGCCGTCGCGGATGATCGCCGCCGCTTCGTCGGCTGAGACGATCTTGTTCTTCAGCGCCATCCGCCGGCCTTCACCTCTCGACCGCGCGAGCGCAGCGAAGCGCGGTCGCATGAGGGGTCACGAGCTTGCCGGCCAAGCGCAACGCCCCCTCATCCGGATTCCGCGCCAGCGCGCGGGATCCGACCTCTCCCCGCTGGGGAGAGGCGAAGAAGCGGCGTTGCCCTCGACTATGACCGAGCATGCGTCATCGGCCGGAAGCTCATTGCCGCGCGGCCAGCCAGTTGGCGATACCGGAGCCGAGCAGCGCCTGCGACTTGCCGCCGACGAACACGCCGACATGCCCGCCGGGCAGCGGCAGCTCGGTGTAATCCTTGGTGCCGACCTTGGCGCCGAGCGCCTGCGAGGTCGCCGGCGGGATGATGTGGTCGTCCTGCGCGAACACGTTGAGCACGGGCATGGTGATCTTGCCGAGGTCGACCTTGCGGCCGCCGAGCTCGAACTCGTTCTGGATCAGCTTGTTCTGCTGGTAGAGGTCCTTGAGCCACTGCTTGGCGGCTTCGCCCGGGTGATGCGGACGGTCCGCGATCCATTTCTCCATGCGCAGGAAATTGAGGAACTTCTTCTCGTCGTCCATCACTTCGAGCATGTCGAGATTGTACTTCATCAGCGTGCGCATCGGCGTCATCATCGAGAATACCGAGCCCATGAACTCGCCCGGCAGGTTGCCGTGCGCGTCGATCAGCCGGTCGATGTCCTCGGGCGCGAGGCTGCGGGTCCACAGGTTGATGAAGCCGTGCCCGAGCCGGTCGTGCTCGCCGTCGGCATGGAAATCGATCGGCGTAATGGTCAAGACCAGGTTCTTGACCGCCTTCGGATTGAGCGCTGCGTAGCAGGTGGTGAACACGCCGCCCTCGCAGATGCCGAGCAGGTTGACCGCCGCGATGTCATGCCGCTCGGAGATCTCGCGCACGCATTCGCCGAGATAGCCCTCGATATAGTCCTCGAGCCTGAGCCAGCGGTCGGCGCGCGACGGATGGCCCCAGTCGACGACATACAGATCAGCGCCGAGCTTGAGCAGGTTGCGCACCAGCGAGCGGTCCTCCTGCAGGTCCGCCATGGTGTAGCGGCCGACCAGTCCGTAGGCGACCAGCACCGGAGGCCCGATCCTGGTCTCGGCAAGCGGGCGATAGCGGTAGAGCGTCACCTTGTCCTGCCGCCACACCTCGTCCTTCGGCGTGGTGCCGATCTCGACCTGCTCATCGCGCAGGTTGCGGAACAGCTCGGCGCCGCGGGCGATCTTCTGGAAGAGCGCCGCCGCTTCCGCGATCGCATCGCTCGGCTTGATCTGGACGGGGATCGGCGTGCTGCTCATCGGTCGGCGCCCTCCGGTGCAGGCGACGCCTGCGCTTTTGCCTTGCCGCGCGCGCCGCCCGACTTGTTCGCTCGCTTGGTCGCACCTGCGCGAGCGTCGCGCCGCAGCGCGCGCACCTCCCGCCGCAGCTCGGTGACGGTCTTGTAGACGTCGTCGAGCTCCGCACGCGTCGGATAGCCGAACATCTGGCTGTAGAACTCGGCGACTTCCTGCTGCGCCAGCTGCAACTCGGTGCTCGCGTTGAGCATGTTGCGCTGGCTTTGCAGATAGGGCTCCGAACGCTGCGTCTCGAGCAGCACGGTGTTGGCCGTCTCCACCCACAGCGCCAGCACCGCGCGCCAGGATTCCAAAACCTCGCCGCGCTCGGCCTTCTGGTTGAGCTCCTTGGCGAACGCGGTCGCCGCCTTGAGCCAGGCGTCCAGCATCACGGTGTTGTGCTCGAGGCTGCGCCGCCGCAACTCGGTCCAGGCGTTGAATACGTTCAAGACCCGCCGCTCGACCTGCCACAGGTCGGCCAGCCGCGGCCCTTCGGCGAGCCGCCGGAGCTCGCCGTCGATATCGTCATTCGAGGAGAACCACGGCCGCGGATCGAAGATCTTGCCGAGCATTTCGGTGACCAGCGGATCCGGCGGGGCGCCTTCCCGCATCACGCGGCCGACCGTCTGCGACACTTCGAGCGCCGAGGACCACAGCCGCGAATATTCCCGCTGCGCGGCCATCAGCGCTTCGGCATCCGGCATCCCGGTCGGCGAGGCCGCGGGTGCGCCCTCCGCGGCCTTCCCCATCCGCTCGGCCATGTCGCGGAACATCGTCTGCTGGGCGGCCGCGAAGCCTTCCGCGCCACGGCCCCACATCGCCGCCAGCCCCTGCATGTACTCGAACGGGTTGGTCGGGTTGGCGGTCACGGCACCACCACCTGCCGCACCGCCTTGCCGTCGTGCAGGCGGTCGAATCCGAGGTTGATCTCCTCGAGCTTCAGGTGACCGCTCATCAGCCGGTCGACGGGCAGCTTGCCGCGCCGATAGAGCTCGATGTAGCGCGGCAGGTCGCGGCTCGGCACGCAGGTCCCGATGTAGCTGCCTTTGACGGTGCGCTCCTCGGCCACCAGGTTCACCTGCGGCAGCGCGAAGGTGTGGGTCGGCGGCGGCAGCCCCGCCGTCACCGTGGTGCCGCCGCGCCGCGTGATCTTGTAGGCGAGGTCCATGGCGCGCACCGAGCCGGCCATTTCGAAGGCGAACTCGACCCCGCCACCGGTCGCGGCTTTGATCTCGTCGACCGCATTCGGCCCCCCGGCATTGAACGTGTCGGTCGCGCCGAGCTGCCGCGCCAGCCCGAGCTTCTCGTCGGAGAGGTCGACCGCGACGACGCGCCGCGCGCCGACCGCGACCGCGCCCAAAAGCGAGCTCAAGCCGACGCCGCCGAGACCGATCACCGCGACGCTCGCGCCGGCCTGAACCTTGGCGGTGTTGATCACCGCGCCGACGCCGGTGAGCACCGCGCATCCGAACAGCGCCGCCTCGTCGAGCGGAAGCTCGCGGTCGATCTTGACCAGCGAGCGGCGCGAGACCGTGGCGTATTCGGCAAAGGCCGACACGCCGAGATGATGATGAACGTCCGTGCCGTTGCGGTGCAGCCGCCGCGCGCCCGACAGCAGGGTCCCGGCGCCATTGGCCACCGCGCCCGGCTCGCACAGCGCCGGACGCCCTTCGGCGCACGGAAGGCAGTGGCCGCAGCTCGGCACGAACACCATCACGACGTGGTCGCCGACCGCGAGATCGTCGACGCCCGAGCCGAGCTTCTCGACCACGCCTGCCGCCTCGTGTCCGAGCACCATCGGGGTCGGCCGCGGCCGATTGCCGTCGATCACCGAAAGGTCGGAATGGCACAGTCCCGCCGCGCCGATCTTGACCAAAACCTCGCCGTGACCGGGAAGGTCGAGCGCGACCTCTTCGATCGACAGCGGCTTCGAGCGCTCGTAGGGCGTCTCGGCGCCCATCCGGTTGAGCACGGCAGCCTTGATCTTCATCCGGTCACCTCTCGTCACACCAGTCCGCCCGATCGTCAGGCGATCTCCGGCACGCGGCCGCGCAGCTCCTCGACCAAGACGCGCGTGTTCTCGACGTAGTCGATCGGGAGCGTCACCAGATGCACGCCGCCGTCGTTGAAGGCGTCATTGAGCGTCGAGACCAGATCGGCGGTCTTCTCGATCCGCCAGCCATGCGCACCGTACGACTGGGCATACTTGACGAAATCCGGATTGCCGAAGGTCAGGCCCCAGTCCGGGAACTTGTCGACCGCCTGCTTCCAGCGGATCATGCCATATGCGCCATCCTCCAGGATCAGCACCACGAGGTTGAGGCCGAGCCGGACCGCGGTCTCCATCTCCTGCGAATTCATCATGAACCCGCCGTCTCCGCACACCGCCAGCACGCGGCGTTTCGGGTAGAGCATCGCGGCCATCATCGCCGACGGCAGCCCCGCCCCCATGGTGGCGAGCGCATTGTCGAGCAGGAGCGTGTTGGCGACATGCGTGCGGTAATTGCGCGCGAACCAGATCTTGTACATGCCGTTGTCGAGGCAGACGATGCCGTCCTCCGGCATCACCTTGCGCACGTCGCGCACGATGCGCTGCGGCGTCATCGGGAAGCGATCCTCGTCGGCACGGTCGCGGATGCGCGCCAGGATGTCGGCGCGCAAGCCCATGAAGGCCGGATCGATCGTCAACTTGCCTGCGAGCCGGTCGGCGAGCAGCGTCATGCTCGGGCCGACGTCGCCGACGACCTCGGCATGCGGGAAGAACACCTGCTCGACGTTCGCCGGCGTGAAGCCGACGTGGATCACCTGCGGGCCCTTCGGCCCCATGAAGAACGGCGGCTTCTCGACCGTGTCGTGGCCGATCGCGATGAGCAGGTCGGCGCGATCGACCGCTTTGTGCACGTAGTCGCCTTCCGACAGCGCCGCGGTGCCCATGTAGAGGTTGGAGCCGCCGGTCACCGAGCCCTTGCCCATCTGGGTGTTGAAGAACGGCAGGCGGGTGCGGCGCACGAAGTCCGACAGCGGCTCGACCAGCCGCGGTCGGCTCGAGCCGGCCCCGAGCATCACCAGCGGGCGCTTGGCGCGCAGGATCATGTCGGCGGCGCGGTCGAGCGCCTCCGGCGGCGCCACCGGCCGCTCGATCGGGTGCGGCGGCACCAGCGGGATATCGTCGGTCTGCGCGCCGGCGACGTCCTCGGGAAGTTCGAGGTGCACCGGCCCAGGGCGCTCCTCCTGTGCGACCCGGAAGGCGTCGCGCACCAGCGTCGGGATGCTTTCGGGACTGACGATCTGCCGCGCCATCTTCGTGAGCGGCCGCATCGAGGCGATGACGTCGACGATCTGGAAACGCGCCTGCTTGGCGGTCATGATCGCCTTCTGGCCGGTGATCATGATCATCGGCATGGCGCCGAGATGCGCGTAGGCGGCGCCGGTCGAGAGGTTGAGCGCGCCCGGCCCGAGCGTCGAGATGCACACCCCGGCCTTGCCGGTCAGCCGTCCATGGGTTGCCGCCATGAAGGCGGCGGCCTGCTCGTGACGGGTGAGCACCAATTCGATGCGCGACGTGCGCAGCGACTCCACGACGTCGAGATTCTCCTCGCCCGGCACGCCGAAGATGCGGTCGACGCCCTCGTTCTCGAGCGCCGTAACCAGCAGGTCGGAACCCTTCGCCATATCGACCCCATTGTTCGTGACTCTGCCTCGGCGAAGCGGAGCCCTTCTCACGCGTTCCCGGCGGCCCGAACACCAACCGTGGGATGCGAGCCGGATCGTCGTCCCTGAGCTCCTCGGGCAGCAGGTCGGCGGGAATGTCCTGGTAGCAGACCGACCACACGAACCGTCGGATCGCCCGAGTGCCGACCGACGTCGTGCGGCTGTCCTAGGTGGCCGGGAATGGCCCACCATGGACCATCGCGTGGCTGACTTCAACGCCGGTCGGCTCGCCGGTGATCGGCATCCTGAGCCTTGTTGCCAAGGCAGCGCGCGCGGGCCTCAACCCGCGCGGCGCGGCGCGTCCCGGTTCAGAAGTCCCCAGGAGGCGAGCAGCCGCTGCAGTGCCGCCTGTTGGCGGTCCGTCAGCGGCCAGGCCGAAGGCGGCCGCGTCGGCCCGCAATCCTCGCCCATCAGCTGCAGCGCCGCCTTCACGGCCGTTACGTTGGTGCCGTTCTGCTCCTCGGCACGAATTTCCTCGAAGCCGTTCATGACGTCGATCAGCCGCATGGCGCCCGGATAGTCGCCGGCGTCGAGCGCGGCATGAATGGCGACCGAATGCTCCGGCCACACATTGATGAGGCCGGAGGTGAAGCCGCGCGCACCGACGGCGCAAAGCGGAGGCGCCCAGGTCTCGGCCAAGCCGCCGACCCACACGATTTCCGGGTCACAGCGGCGGATCGCCTCCGCCAGACGCAGTGGGGTCGGGCATGCCCACTTCACTCCCGCCACACCCGGCGTGCGGCACAGCTGCGCGATGGTGTCGAGGCCGATCCCGTCGTTGCGCAGGTAGAGCATCAGCGGCAGGCCCTGCGCGGCGTCGGCGATCCGCTGCACGTATGCGACCACGCCGCGCGGAGAAACGAACGGATCGGGAGGCTGATGCACCATCAGCGCCGCGGCCCCGGCGGCGCGCGAGGCGCGGGCCAGCGCACAGGCATCGTTGATGCTGCGTCCGACGCCGGCCAGGAGCGGCGCGCGCCCGCCGATCAGCTCGGCAACGGCATTGACCATGGCCTCGGCTTCCGCCGTGGTCAGGCCGTAGAACTCGCCGGTATTGCCGTTGGCGACCAGGATGTGCACGCCGGCATCGATGGCGCGATCCACGATCGGCTTCAATCGCGTCGGCGCCACGCGATCCTGCGCGTCGAACGGGGTCACCAAGATCCCGGATATACCCGTCAAGGCCTTCTGGAGTTTTGGATCTATTGCCATGTTGGAGCTTCCCTCAATGAATTTCCGGCTCGGGGATGCCGCCCGCACCCTCCAGGAAATCGAAGTCGCAGCCTTCGTTGGCCTGGCGCGTGTGCTGCGCGAACATCCGGTAGTACCCACGTGGGTAATCGCGGGGCGGCGGCTTGAAGGCCTTGACCCGCGCGGCGATCTCGTCGTCGCTCAAGTGAACGTGGATCGAGCGCCTGGGCACGTCGACCGTGATGGTATCGCCGGTACGCACCGCAGCGAGCGGGCCCCCGACCTGCGACTCCGGCGCAACGTGCAGGATGCAGGCGCCATAGCTGGTGCCGCTCATGCGCGCGTCGGAGACGCGCAGCATGTCGCGCACGCCTTGCCGCAGTAGCTTTTTCGGGATCGGCAGCATGCCCCACTCCGGCATGCCCGGTCCGCCCTTGGGACCGGCATTGCGCAACACCATGACGTGGTCGGCGGTGACGTCGAGGTCGAGGTCGTTCACGGCTTTCGACATTTCGTCATAGCTGTCGAACACGATCGCCGGCCCGGAATGCTGCAGCAGCCGCGGATCGGCGGCCGGCGGCTTGATCACGCAGCCGTCGGGGGCGAGGTTGCCGTAGAGGATCGCGGTGCCGCCCGATGCCGCGATCGGATCGTTAAGCGGTCGGATGACGTCGTCGTTGTAGACCTGCGCGTCCCCGATCGCCGCTTCCAGCGTGTCGCCCGTCACCGTGCGCGCATCGAGATGCAGCATCGATCTGAGCCGCGACAGGAAGGCGCGCGTGCCTCCGGCGATGTGAAGGTCCTCCATCAGCCATTTGCCGGATGGACGCAGATTGAGGATGACCGGCACGCGTGCGGCAAACTCGTCGAAGTCGTTCAGGCTGATCGGCACACCGGCGCGGCGGGCCATGGCGACGAGATGCACCATCGCGTTGGTCGAGCCGGCCATCGCGCTATGGACCACCAGCGCATTCTCGACCGACTTGCGCGTGACGATGTCGCGCGGCTTGAGGTCCTCCCAGACCATCTCGACGATGCGCCGCCCGCATAGCGACGCCATGCGCGGGTGCGCCGCGTCGGCCGCCGGGATCGACGCCGCGCCCGGCAGCGTGAGACCGAGCGCCTCCGCGATCGTGGTCATGGTCGAGGCGGTCCCCATGGTCATGCAGGTGCCGGCCGAGCGCGCGATTCCGGCCTCCATGTCGTTCCACTGGGCCTCGCTGATGTTGCCGGCTTCCTTCTCGGCCCAATACTTCCAAACGTCGGAGCCCGATCCGAGAATGTTGCCGCCGAAGTGCCCGCGCATCATCGGGCCGGCCGGCATGAAGATCACCGGCAGGTTCATGGAGATGCCGCCCATGATCGTCGCCGGCGTGGTCTTGTCGCAGCCGCCCATCAGCACGGCGCCGTCGACCGGATGCGAGCGCAACAGCTCCTCGGTCTCCATGGCCAAGAAGTTGCGGTAGAGCATGCTGGTCGGCTTGACGAACTGCTCGGACAGCGACATCGCCGGCAGCTCGACCGGGAACCCCCCGGCTTGCCAGATGCCGCGCTTGATATCCTCGACGCGCGCGGGGAAATGGGTGTGGCACTGCGCGAGGTCGCTCCAGGTATTGATGATGCCGATCACCGGCTTGCCGAGAAAATCCTCGCGCGCATAGCCCATCTGCAGCCCGCGCGAGCGGTGGCCGAACGCGCGCAGGTCGGTCGCGCCGAACCAGCGCTGGCTTCTCAGCTCCTGTAACGCCTTTCGCTTCGTCATGCGCGCTCCTCAGCACAGTTCCGGCCCAAGACGTGAATGCCCGCACCGGCGGCGGTGTCTCCAGGCAGGCACGAGCTTTACATTCAGTCGACCTTTGCGCCGGAGGACTTTGCGACCGCGCGGCCCCTATCGCCCCTTCGCTTTGCGCCATGCGGCGAAATCCGTTCGGGTCTTCTCCTCGGTCGCCGGATACAGCCCGAGGATCGAGCGGCCCTTCATCACCTGTTCGGCGACGAAGTCCTCGAAGGCGGTCATCTCGAGCCCTTCGTCCGCGAGCTCGTCGGCGAGATGAGCCGGAACCACGACGACGCCGTCATGATCTCCCACGATCACGTCGCCCGGCCACACCGGCGCGTCTCCGCAGCCGATCGGCACGTTGATGTCGAGCGCCTGGTGCACCGTCAAGTTGGTCGGCGCGGACGGCCGGCTGTGAAAAGCGGGCATCGCAAGCTTGGCGATGTCGTGGGAGTCGCGGAAGCCACCGTCGGTGACGACCCCGGCGACGCCGCGCTGCATCAGACGCGAAACCAGAATCGATCCGGCAGAAGCGGCGCGCGGATCCTTGCGGCTGTCGATCACGAAAACCGCGCCGGCCGGGCACTCTTCGATCGCCTTGCGCTGCGGATGCGACCGATCCTGGAATACCGTAATCGGGTTGAGATCCTCGCGCGCCGGTATGTAGCGCAGCGTGAACGCCTCGCCCACCATCGGCAGCGCGTCCGGATTAAGCGGATAGACGCCCTGGATCATCTGGTTGCGGAAGCCACGCTTGAACAGCGCCGTGGTCAACGTGGCGGTGCTGACGGTTTTCAGCTTGTCGCGTGTTTGCGGGCTTAGTTTTGCCATCTGACGCCCTCCTCGGAAAATTCGCCGGCGCGCGCCCCCGCGGGTGCACCGAAGCTCGCTACCCTACTCTATCTTCATGGAAGGCCTGCTCGCGCTTCCTGCTGACGGCCGGCAGCATGACGATGCCAATCAATACTGCCGACAATATCAGCATGGCGAGGCTGATCGGGCGCGCGACCAGGATGGTCGGGTCCCCCTTCGAAATCAGCAGCGCACGCCGCAGGAACTCCTCCATCATCGGGTCAGGATGAAGGCCAGCAGCATCGGGGCCGGCTCGGCGTCGAGCTTGCGGAATATGTATCCGAGCAGGCGGAACAGCGCCACCAGATAGAGGTCGAAATTGCTGTGGTTGAGGCTGAACACGCCGGTCGCGCAGAACATCAGGAATGCCAGGTACAGCAAGTGGTACGGGGCCGTGGCGGCACCGCCGCCAACCCGTGAGCGGTGACCGCCTTGGGTTTTGCTATCGCGGCCCGCCTTAAATCCCAGGTTGCCGGACGGAAAGCCCCTGATACGCCGGCGACGCAGGGTGATGGGCATGGAAAAACCGCGTGCTCGCGTGCGGTGCGGAGTTCTGCTAGCGATTCCTCGCTCGAGTTGCAGCAGGCACGTTTGTCATAACGGAGCGGGGAACCGCAGGAATACCGATGCTCAAGTTGGTGCAGTCGCTGCGTCGGTTTCTGGATGAATCCATCGGTTGGAACCGGCTCGGGCTCCTTCTGAGCCTCGCGATCATTGCGATCGCCTTTATCGTGCTGTTCCGAATGCTGCAGGACCTCGAAGTCGACGAGGTCGTGGATGCGCTGCGCAGCACACCGCCATCGCACATCGCCCTCGCCGGCCTCGCGGTCGCCGCCGCCTATTTCACCCTCACCTTCTACGACCTGTTCGCGCTTCGCACGATCGGTCGCTACGACGTCCCGTACCGGGTGGCCGCGCTCGCCGCCTTCACCAGCTATTCGATCGGCCACAACATCGGCGCCAGCGTGTTCACCGGCGGCGCAGTCCGATACCGCATCTATTCGGCGTGGGGGCTCAGTGCCGTGGATGTCGCCAAGATCTGCTTCGTGGCCGGGCTCACGTTCTGGCTCGGCAATGCCACGGTTCTGGGCCTTGGCATCGCCTATGATCCGCTCGCGGCGACCGCGGTCGATCAGCTGCCGCCGTGGCTGAACCGCGCCTTTGCGTTGCTCGCCCTGCTCGTCGTCGCCGGCTATGTCGCCTGGGTCTGGCGCAAGCCGCGCCTGATCGGACGCAACGGCTGGACCGTCACGCTGCCGGGGGGGCCGCTGACGCTGCTGCAGATCGGCATCGGCATCGTCGATCTCAGCTTCTGCGCGCTGGCGATGTGGATCCTGATACCGGCGGAGCCGCATATCGGCTTCGTCACGCTCGCCGTGGTCTTTGTCTCGGCGACGCTGCTGGGGTTTGCCAGCCACGCACCCGGCGGCATCGGGGTGTTCGATGCGGCCATGCTCACGGCGCTTTGGCAGTTCGACAAGGAACAGCTGATCGCCGGCTTGCTGCTGTTCCGGCTGCTCTACTATTTCATGCCTTTTGGGCTCGCGCTTGCCATCCTCGGCATCCGCGAACTGTGGTTGAATTTTGCGCGCAATCAGCCGCTTGCCGGCGAGCCCCCGGCGCCGGCGGCGGCACCGATTGGGCCGCCGCTCGCCGATTCCGACGCGTCGCGACCGGACCTGCTCGCGACGCCGAAACCGAGGACGAAAAAGCCACCGTAGGCTGGTTGCGGCTGACGGCAGCGTCCGATCGGCCGCAACCACGGAAACGCAATGGCCCGCCATGACGCTCGGCGATGAATCCGGCGAACGCGGTATCGTGGCGAAGCTCAGGTCGCGGGCGACGCCGACCAACCTCGTGGTCGCTGCGGCGGCAGCAGTCTTCCTTGCGCTCGCGCTCGCCGGCGCGACGCCGCCGCTCGCCGCTCTGGCCGGCTTTGCGGTCATCGCCGCTGTCGCCCTTTATGGCCCGCAGACGCGACCCACCACCGAGTCGGTGTCGGCGACCGCCGAGAGTGCGGCGATACCGGGCGCGGCGCCGGCGGCCGACGCCCTGATTGCCGCACTCCCCGACCCGGTTGTGGTGCTCGACCGCAACGGCCTGGTTGTGGCCTTCAATTCCGGCGCCCGCGCCATCGCGCCTGCCTTGCAGCGCGGGGAACCCGCATCGCTTGCGTTGCGCATGCCCGCCGTCGTCGATGCGATCCGCCGCGCCGTGGCAAGCGGCGAAGCCCAGAGCGCCGAATTTTCCGAGCGGGTCCCGATCGACCGCTGGTATGCGGCGCAGCTGATACCGGTTCCGTCGGCGCCGGGGGACGCTCCGGATGGCCGCTTGCTGCTGACGCTGCATGACCTCACCCCGCTGCGGCGCAGCGAGGAGATGCGCGCCGATTTCGTCGCCAACGCCAGTCACGAGCTGCGCACGCCGCTGGCCTCGCTGGCGGGGTTCATCGATACGCTGCAAGGGTCGGCGCGCGACGACGCGGCCGCGCGCGAACGTTTCCTCGCGATCATGAAGGGGCAAGCGCGCCGGATGGCGCGGCTGATCGACGATCTGTTGTCGCTGTCACGTATCGAGCTCAATGCGCACATCCAGCCGGAAACGCCGACCGAACTCATGCCGATCGTGCAGCAGGTGGTCGACAGTCTGCAGATGCTGGCGCGCGAACGCGGGGTCGAGGTCGCGATCTCGGGGCCACCCGAGCCGCTGACGGCGCTGGGCGATCGCGACGAGCTCAGCCGCGTGTTCGAGAACCTGGTCGAGAACGCGCTGAAGTACGGGGCCTCCGGTAAGCGGGTCGATATCGCGGTCGCGCGCGGCGACGCCTCGGACACAAGCGGCGGCGAGGCGGTCATATCGGTGCGGGACTACGGCCCGGGCATTGCCCGCGAGCACCTGCCGCGGCTGACCGAGCGGTTCTACCGCGTCGACGTCGGGCAGAGCCGCGCCGAGGGCGGCACCGGGCTCGGCCTTGCTCTGGTCAAGCACATCCTCAACCGCCATCGCGGCCGGCTCGCGATCGACAGCGAGTGGGGCGCGGGCTCAGTGTTCACGGTCCGCCTGCCAGTCGCGGAGGGGCATTCCACCAAGCCGAATATCACTTAAGTTACAATTGGTTGGTTGGTCATCATACTGTCACGCAGCGGTCGTAAAACAACCGCGTGCGGCGGCTAAACACCCTCGGCGGCTTCGCGGGCGGAACGGGCAGGACCCGAGCCCCAAGACCCCGCGAAACCCGCCGAACAAGCTCAAGAGACAACCCGACCAGAACCGTTCCGGCCGTCCAGCCATAGCCGGAACCCATAACAAGGAGAGGTCCCGTGAAACCCGTAACAACGTTCGCTGCGGCATCGATAGCACTTGCGATCGCGGCCGGTTCGGCTGCGGCCGCCGATATCTCCGGCGCCGGCGCCACCTTCCCCTACCCGATCTACGCGAAGTGGGCCGACACCTATAAAAAGGAGACCGGGGTCGGTCTGAACTACCAGTCGATCGGATCCGGCGGCGGCATCAAGCAGATCCAGAACAAGACCGTCACCTTCGGGGCGAGCGACATGCCGCTGAAGGCCGAGCAGTTGCAGAAGGATGGTCTGGTGCAGTTCCCCATGGTGATGGGCGGCGTGGTGCCGGTCATCAACGTCGAGGGTATCAAAACCGGCGAAATCGTGCTCGACGGGCCGACCGTCGCCAGGATGTTCCTGGGCGAGATCAAGAGCTGGAACGACCCGGCGATCAAGAAGCTCAATGCCAACGTCAACCTGCCGGCGCAGCCGATCGTGATCGTGCACCGCTCCGACGGCTCGGGAACGACCTTCCTGTTCACCGACTACCTTGCGAAGGTCAGCCCCGACTGGAAGAGCAAGGTCGGCACCAACACCGCCGTGCAATGGCCGGCCGGGCTCGGCGCGAAGGGCAACGAAGGCGTCGCCAATAACGTGGCGCAGACCAAGGGCGCGATTGGATACGTCGAGTATGCCTATGCCAAGCAAAACAAGCTTCCTTACGCCAAGCTGATCAACAAGGACGGTCAGGCGGTCGAGCCGATCGCCGAGACCTTCATGGCCGCTGCGGCCAGCGCGGACTGGACCGGTACCCCCGGCTTCGGGGTCGTGCTCACCGACGAGGCGGGCGCGAAGTCGTGGCCGATCACCGGCGCGACCTTCATTCTGATGCACAAGCAGCCCAAGGACGCAGCCGCCGCCACCGAGGCGCTCAAATTCTTCGCCTGGGCCTACGCCAAGGGCGATAAGACGGCGCTCGAGCTCGACTACGTCCCGATGCCGGACAACGTGGTCGAGGCGGTCCAGAAGTCCTGGGCGCAGGAGATCAAGGACGCCGGCAACAAGCCGCTGCTCGCGGTCTCCAACTGAGCAGGAGCGGCGAAGCTACCGGGAGCGCCGGCTGCGCGCTCCCGGCTCGGCCGGCGCCGCAAAGGCCTTGTGCAAGGCGCGCGCGGCGTTCTAGACGGCTCCCCATTGCGATGCGAAGTGGTCGCTGGAAGGGGCCGGTGCATGGTTTCCGATCGGGAGCGATCCGTGACCGACCTTGCCTTGCAACGGAGCGCGCTTAGCATCCCGGCGCCCGGCGACCGCGCCCGCATGCTCGGCCGCTTGCGCATCGGCGACAAGACCTTCCGGTTGACCACGCGGATTGCCGCGCTTGCGGTGCTCGGGCTGCTCGGCGGTGTGATCCTCTCCCTGATCGAGGGTGCGATTCCGGCGTTGAGCGCATTCGGATTCGGCTTCCTGGTCGATCAGAGCTGGAATCCGGTGACGGAAAGGTTCGGGGCGCTGGCACCGATCTACGGCACCATCGTCACTTCGCTGATCGCAATGGGGTTTGCGGTCCCGCTCGGGATCGGCATTGCAATCTTCCTGACCGAGGTATGTCCGCTTTGGCTGCGCCGGCCGATCGGCATCGCGATCGAGCTGCTGGCCGGCATTCCGAGCATCATCTATGGCATCTGGGGCCTGTTCGTTTTTGCGCCGTTCCTGCAGCAGACGCTGCAACCGGCGCTGATCGACCTGTTCGGCCCGATCCCGGTGCTGTCCAGCCTGTTCGAGGGCCCGCCTTACGGGATCGGCATGCTCACCGCGGGCTTGATCCTCGCCATCATGGTGCTGCCGTTCGTGAGCGCGATCTCGCGCGACGTGTTCGAGGCCGTCCCAGTCGTCCTCAAGGAAGCGGCCTACGGCGTCGGCGCCACGCGTTGGGAGGTCGTCCGCAACGTGGTGATGCCCTACGCGCGGGTCGGGGTCATCGGCGGGGTGATGCTCGGCCTCGGTCGGGCGCTCGGCGAGACCATGGCAGTGACCTTCGTGATCGGCAATGCCCACAAGGTATCGAGCTCGATCCTGGCACCGGGCACGACGATCTCCGCCACCATCGCCAATGAATTCACCGAGGCGGTCGGCGACCTCTACACCTCGGCGCTGATTGCGCTCGGCCTGATCCTGTTCGTCATCACGTTCATCGTGCTGGCGATCGCGCGCTACCTGCTGCTGCGGATCGAGCGGAGGGTGGGATGACGATCGCGAGCCCGGTCTACGCCGCCCGCCGCCGCCGCAACCTCATCGCCATGGGCTTGTCGATCGCCGCGACGTTGTTCGGCCTGGGCTGGCTGGTGCTGATCCTCGGTGCCCTGCTGTGGGAAGGCTTTTCCGGACTGTCGCTGCGGGTGTTCACCGAAATGACGCCGCCACCCGGCGCCGACGGCGGGCTTCTCAATGCGATCATCGGCAGCCTGATCCTGACCGTGCTGGCGGTCCTGATCGGCACCCCGATCGGAATCCTGGCGGGAACCTACATGGCCGAGTATGGGCGCTATGACCGTCTCACCACCGTCGTGCGTTTCATCAACGACATCCTGTTGAGCGCGCCCTCGATCGTGGTCGGGCTGTTCATCTACGAGGTGATGGTGCGCCCGATGGGGCATTTCTCCGGTTGGGCCGGTGCGGTGGCGCTTTCGGTCATTGTCATACCGGTGGTCGTGCGCACGACCGAGGATATGCTCACGCTCGTTCCCGACCAGCTGCGCGAGGCGGCCGCATCGGTCGGCATGCCGCGCTCGGTGATGATCACGCGCATCGCCTACCGGGCCGCGCGCGCCGGAATGATCACCGGCGTGCTGCTCGCGGTCGCACGCATCAGCGGGGAGACCGCGCCGCTGTTGTTCACGGCGCTCAACAACCAGTTCTGGTCGGTCAACCTCAATGCGCCGATCGCGAGCCTGCCCGCCGTCATTTTTCAGTTCGCGCTTAGTCCCTATCAGGACTGGCAGAAGCTCGCCTGGACCGGGGCGTTGGTGATCACGTTCACGGTGCTGCTGCTGAGCGTGGTCGCGCGGGCGCTTACCGCCAAGGGGCCGTCCTCATGAACACCCGAACCGTGATCGCATCCGACATTCTGCACCGGCCGAGCGGGGTGGCGGACGTGACCGAAAAGGTCTCGATCCGCGATCTGAGCTTCTACTATGGCGACAATCGCGCCCTCAAGGGCATCTCGCTGCCGCTCTACGCCCGCAAGGTCTCGGCCTTCATCGGCCCTTCCGGATGCGGGAAATCGACGCTGCTGCGCGTCCTCAACCGCATCTACGATCTCTATCCCCGGCAGCGCGCCGAAGGCGAAGTCCTGCTCGACGGCGAGGACATCCTTTCGTCTTCGCAAGACGTCAACCTGCTGCGCGCCCGCATCGGCATGGTGTTTCAGAAGCCGACCCCGTTCCCAATGTCGATCTACGAGAACATCGCGTTCGGCATTCGGCTCTACGAGCGGCTGTCGCGCGCCGAGGTCGACCAGCGCGTCGAATCCGCGCTGCGACGCGCGGCGCTCTGGGAAGAGGTCAAGAACAAGCTCGGCGCCAACGGCTTGAGCCTTTCGGGCGGCCAGCAGCAGCGGCTGTGCATTGCCCGCACGGTTGCGGTCAGGCCCGAGGTGATCCTGCTCGACGAGCCCTGTTCGGCGCTCGACCCGATCTCGACCGCCAAGATCGAGGAGCTGATCGACGAGCTCAAGGCCGACTACACGATCGTGATCGTCACCCACAACATGCAGCAGGCGGCGCGCGTCTCCGACTTCACCGCCTTCATGTATCTCGGAGAGCTGATCGAGTTCGATACCACCAGCAAGATGTTCACCACGCCGAGTGACCGGCGCACGCAGGACTACATCACCGGCCGATTCGGATGATGCGCGCCCGCGCCAGGCAGAGGGAACGACCCCGATGACCGAACACACGATGAAGGCTTTCGATGCGGATCTGCAAGGCCTCGCCCGCAACGTCGCCGAGATGGGTGGCCTCGCCGAGAAGCTGATCGCGGAAGCGGTCGATGCGCTGGTCAAACGCGACACCAAGCTCGCCCAACAGGTGATCGCGGCCGATACCCTGATCGACACGTTGCAGCGCGACATCGAGGAAAAGGCGATCCTGACGATCGCGCGCCGCCAGCCGATGGCGGTCGATCTGCGCGAGATCGTCGCGGCGCTGCGCGTCTCCAACGATCTCGAGCGGATCGGGGATCTCGCCAAGAACATCGGCAAGCGCGTGGTCGCCCTGGGCAACGATTTCCGCGTCCACCCGGTGCTGCGCGGGCTCGAGCACATGGCCGACCTGGTGCTGGCCGCGTTGAAGCAGGTGCTCGACGCCTATGCGCGACGCGACGTCGCGCAGGCGCTCACCGTCTGGAAGGGCGACGAGGAGATCGACGCCGTGAACAACTCGCTGTTCCGCGAGCTGCTGACCTACATGATGGAAGACCCGCGCAACATCACGTTCTGCACGCACCTGCTGTTCTGCGCCAAGAACATCGAGCGCATGGGCGACCACGCGACCAACATCGCCGAGACGGTACACTACATGGTGGAGGGGCATGCGCTCCCCGATGAGCGCCCCAAGGGCGACACGACCAGCCTGACCGCCGTGCCGTTTCCGGGTTAGCCAGATAGCGAGGCCCTGATGACTCCGCGCATTCTGATCGTCGAGGATGAAGAACCTCTGACCCTGCTGCTGCGCTACAACCTCGAAGCCGAGGGCTACGACGTCGATGCCGCCGCCCGCGGCGACGAGGCCGAGATCAAGCTGCAGGAGAGCGCGCCGGATCTCGTGGTGCTCGACTGGATGCTGCCGGGGCTGTCCGGCATCGAGCTGTGCCGGCGGCTGCGTGCGCGCGCCGAGACCGAGCGGCTGCCGATCATCATGCTGACCGCGCGCGGCGAGGAATCCGAGCGCCTGCGGGGATTAACCACCGGCGCCGACGACTACATCGTCAAGCCGTTCTCGGTCCCGGAGTTTCTCGCCCGCATCCGGGCTCTGCTGCGACGGTCGAAGCCCGAGCGGCTCGCCGCCGTGCTCCGGGCGGGCGACATCGCCCTCGACCGCGAACGCCGCCGCGTGTTTCGTGGCGAGCGCGAGGTCGCCCTCGGCCCCACCGAGTTCCGGCTGCTGGAGTTCCTGATGCAGAACCCCGGTCGCGTGTACTCCCGCGACCAGTTGCTCGACGGCGTTTGGGGGCGCGACATCTACATCGACGAGCGCACCGTCGACGTCCATGTCGGGCGCTTGCGCAAGGCCTTGAACCGCGGCCGCAACCCGGATCCGATCCGGACGGTGCGCGGCTCGGGCTATTCGTTCGACGAGCGTTTCCTCAAAGGCGGCGAGCCGGCGACAAAAGCGGGCGCCGGGTAGCCGACGCCCGCAGCTGGACGCACGCGGGAGGAACCCCTTGACGCGTCAGGCTCGCAGCCGCCGGTCGCGACGGCGATCGTGCAGCGGCTGGTAGGCGCGGCGCCAGTGATAGCCGCAGTAGGGTGATCCCTCGACGGCCTTGCCGCCGCAGAAGAAGAAGTCGGGCGCGCCGGGATCGCCGCAGGGCCAGTGGCAGGTTGCTTCGGTCAGCTGCAGGATCGAGAGGCGCTGCCCGAGCGGAATGACGTTGTCCGCCATTTCCGTGACCGGTTCGGGCTCCGGATCGAGCTCGTGCAGAGCCCGCGGCGCCAGCGCCGTGTTGCCGCGGGTCGCCGGCCGCGGCGGCCGCATGAAATGCCCGGGCGGCCGTGGCTTGCGCGGCCGCGGCGCCGAAGAGGAGGGCGCCTTGGCGCGACCGGACAGCCCGAGGCGGTGCACCTTGCCGATCACGGCGTTGCGCGTGATGCCCCCGAACTCGGCCGCGATCTGGCTGGCGGAGAGTCCGTCCGACCACAGCTTCTTCAGCAACTCAACCCGCTCGTCCGTCCACGTCCAGGTCATGGGTCCGTTCCCTCGCCAAGCTGTGCGGCGTGCCCGCAGGCCTCGCAGAATCCCACCACGGTCCCCGACAGCCGTTCGGCCATTCGGGGCTGACGCCTACTGATGGTCCCAGGAGACGGTCCGCCGCACGAGATATCGTACCCGTCGTCATAAAAGCTACAATATCGCGTGACTCCCGCGCAAGAGTCCTCGGAATCATACGGATCTTTTCCCCAGCAATGTCGGCCCCAGTGCGACGCTAGCCGCCCAAACATCTCGGCGCGCCCGCCCGCGGCCGGCCTGCTCGCTTGCGGCCGAAGACGCCATCTCCGCGACACGGCGCAAAACTCGGCTTCTCGGCGCTGCGCTTGTCGCCGGGAGAAGCGCGCCGGAGCGATCCGGGCCCGGCGACCGCAGTGGGGGGGCTGGTGCAGGGCGCGAAAAAACCGCTGACCTCCCAAAGCCGCCGAACCCGTCGGTTGACAGCGAACGGCCGCGACATAATATGCGGCTACCGTGCCGCCCGCCGAGGCGGCATTATTCATTTTCGGCTTTGCTCGAACCGACGGATGGCGCCCGTGAGCTCGCATCTTCTGCCCACCTATGCGCGTGTCGACCTCGCGTTCGAGCGGGGTGACGGAGCCTGGCTCGTCGCCACCAACGGCGAGCGCTACCTCGACTTCACATCCGGCATTGCGGTCAATCTGCTCGGCCACGCGCATCCGCGTCTGGTCGAGGCGCTGACCGAGCAGGCGCAGAAGCTCTGGCACGTCTCCAATCTCTACCGCATCCCCGAGGGCGAGCGGCTGGCCGATCGGCTGTGCGCGGCGAGCTTCGCCGACAGGGTGTTCTTCACCAATTCCGGCGCCGAGGCGATGGAGTGCGCCATCAAGATGGCGCGCAAGTACCAATCGGCCAGCGGCAACCCCGAGCGTTTCCGCATCATCACCTTCGAGGGCGCCTTCCATGGCCGCACGCTGGCGACGCTGGCGGCGGGCGGACAGAAAAAATATCTCGACGGTTTCGGCCCGGTGGTGGAGGGGTTCGACCAGCTCGTCGCCGGCGACCTCGAAGCGGTCAAGCGCACGATCGGACCGGAGACAGCCGCGATCCTGGTCGAGCCGATCCAGGCGGAGGGCGGCGTGCGCGTGATCTCGACGCAATTCCTGAAAGGCCTGCGCCAGCTCTGCGACCAGCATGGGCTGCTGCTGATATTCGACGAAGTGCAGACTGGGATGGGGCGGACCGGGGAGCTGTTTGCGTACCAGCGCACCGGCGTCGTTCCTGACATCATGGCAGTCGCCAAGGGCATCGGCGGCGGCTATCCGCTGGGGGCCTGCCTCGGCACTGCCGAGGCCGCCAAAGGCATGACGACCGGCACCCACGGCTCGACGTTCGGCGGCAACCCCTTGGGGATGGCCATCGGCAATGCTGTGCTCGACGTCGTCCTGGCCCCCGGGTTCCTCGATCAGGTGAAACGCACCGCGCTGGTGCTCAAGCAGCGCCTGGCCGAGCTCAAGGACCGCCATCCGCAGGTCATTGCGGAGGTGCGCGGCGAGGGCTTGTTGATCGGCCTGCGCGCCGAGGTGCCCGCGGCCGAGCTTGTCGATGCGTTGCGCGCCGAGAAGATGATCACGGCGGCGGCCGGCGACAATGTCGTGCGGCTGCTGCCGCCGCTCATCGTCGGCGAGCAGGAGATCGCGGCGGCGCTCGCCAGCATCGACCGCGCCGCCACCCGGATCGAAGCTGCGCTCGAGCCACCGCGCAAGGTTCAAGGAGCAGCCGGGTGACTGCCGACGGCTTGCGGCATTTCCTCGACCTCACCGACATCCCCGCCCAGGACCTGCGGGGCATGATCGAGGCCGGCCGCACCATGAAGGCCCACTGGGTGCGCGACCGCGCCACGGCGGAGCGGCCACTTGCCGGCAAAACCCTGGCGATGGTCTTCGACAAGCCGTCGACGCGCACGCGCGTCTCGTTCGACATCGCCATGCGTCAGCTCGGCGGCGAATGCATCATGGTGACCGGCCAGGAGATGCAGCTCGGTCGCGGCGAGACCATCGCCGATACCGCGCGCGTCCTCTCGCGCTACGTCGACGCCATCATGATCCGCATCCTCGATCATGCGGCCTTGCTGGAGCTGGCGCGCCACGCCACCGTCCCGGTGATCAATGGCCTGACGCGGCTTTCGCATCCCTGCCAGGTCATGGCCGACGTCATGACCTTCGAGGAGCACCGTGGGCCGATCCACGGCAAGACCATCGCCTGGACCGGCGACGACAACAACGTGCTGGCATCCTGGATGCACGCCGCGGCGCGGTTCGAGTTCCGCCTGCAGGTCGCGACGCCTCCCGAGCTGGCGCCTAAGAAGCGGGTGCTGGACTGGATTCTCGCGTCAGGCGCCGCGATCGTCATCGGCCACGACGCCGAGCAGGCGGTGACCGGAGCCGATTGCGTCGTCACCGACACCTGGGTGTCGATGGGCGACAAGGAAAGCGAGCGCCGCCACAACCTGCTCAGGCCCTACCAGGTGAATGCGCGCCTGATGGCAAAAGCGAAGCACGACGCCATATTCATGCATTGCCTGCCGGCGCACCGGGGCGAAGAGGTCACCGACGAGGTGATCGACGGTCCGCAGTCGGTGGTCTTCGACGAGGCCGAGAACCGCCTGCATGCCCAGAAGGGCATTTTGGCGTGGTGCCTGCACGCGAGTAAGTAGCCGCCTCATGTGGCTCGCGGGCGGCGCGGCGGCTATGAGTGCCGCCACGTCAAGGCTTGGCATCGTCGCTTCAACTGCCTCGCCGACGAGGCCGCGCTGCACTCGAACACGACGGAACCCGGACCTTGCAATGACCGATATCGCAATTCCCGAACGGGCGCCTGCCAGAACATCGGCCGACGACACCGTGCTGCCGTTCCAGGTCGATGCCCTCGACCTGCGCGGACGGCTGGTGCGGCTCGGGCCCGCGGTCGACGACATCCTGAGCCGCCACAGCTATCCGGGGCCCGTGGCCAAGCTGTTGGGCGAAGCGGTGGTGCTCGGGGTGCTGCTGGGCTCCGCACTGAAGTTCGAGGGCCGCTTCATCCTGCAGACACAGACCGACGGGCCGGTGCGCATGCTGGTGGTCGATTTCACGACCCCCGGGAAGATCAGGGCGTGCGCCCGCTTCGACCGGGAGCGCGTCGCGGCCGCGATCGAAACCGGCGCGGCCACCGCCGGCACGCTGCTCGGCCATGGCCACCTCGCCATGACCATCGACCAAGGCACGGCGATGAGCCGCTATCAAGGCTTGGTGGCGCTGCAAGGCGGCGACCTCGAAGCGGCCGCGCACGAGTACTTCCGGCGCTCCGAACAAATTCCCACCCGGGTACGGTTGGCGGTCGCCGAGGAATTCCGCCCGGGCCCCGACGGGCTGCGCCATCGTTGGCGCGCCGGCGGCATCATGCTGCAGTTTCTCCCGAAGGCGACCGAGCGCATGCGGCAGGCCGATCTCGATCCCGGCGACGCACCGGAAGGCACGCGGCCGCACGTCGTGCCGGAGGACGATGCGTGGATCGAAGGCCGATCGCTGGTCGAGACGGTCCAGGATGTCGAGCTGATCGACCCGACGCTGTCGAACGAGCGGCTCGTCTACCGGCTGTTCCACGAGCGCGGCGTGCGCGTCTTTCGCTGCCGCGACTTGGCGGCCGAGTGCTCCTGCTCGCGCACCAAGATCACCGCCATGCTGCGCAGCTTCTCGACCGACGAGCGTGCCCACATGGTCGAGAACGGGGTGATCTCGGTCACCTGCGAGTTCTGCAACGGCACCTACGTGGTGCAGCCCGCCGAGGTGGAGCCGCAGGGCTGATTGCGATCGCGCGGCGCCTCGATCGTTTCGCTTCAGCGGGCAACGCCGACGTTCTTGCTGCCTCGGCTGCGGCGCGCGATGTCAGTTGATCACGCGCTCGACGTCGGGAGCGTCGAGCGAGAAGGCCGGCACATCGATGTCGAAACTTTCGCCTTGCGCACTCACCATGCCGTAGGTGCCGACCATGAAGCCGGAAGGCGTCGGGAGCGGTACGCCGCTGGTGTATTCGAACGATTGGCCCGGTTCGAGCACCGGCTCCTCGCCGACCACCCCGGCCCCCTTGACCTCTTGCAACCGCCCGAGCGCGTCGGTGATCCGCCAGTGCCGCGTCTTGAGCTGCACCGTCTCCCGTCCGCGATTGGCGATCTCGATCGTGTAGGCCCAGAAGTAAAGGCCCTCCTGGGGCGACGAGCGGTCGGGGATGAACCGCGGGGTCACCTTGACTTCGATGTCGCGGGTCAGGGCGCGATACATGGCTCTCGCTAACCCTATTCGGACCGAATTGCGAAGTAGTGAATCGCGTCTGTCGCCCTGATGCAATGGTTTGGACGCCGGAATGTCCACACCGCGGCTAGGCACTTGGACGCAGGGTGCGGCGCGCCGGCCGATAAAACGGCCTCGACGCGGCCACGATCCCCGCTTTCTGCTGGTTCTGCCCGTATTTGCCCGGATTTGACCTCGTGGCAGAAATGAGGCATTTGGTGGGAATCGGCACGTTCGTCTTATTGGCGCATTAACAAGACGCCGATACCGAACGGATCTGGGAGGCGGCTTGCCGCTGGATGCGGCATGGTCGAACAGGGTTGCAACAAGGGTACTCGATGACGCGACGGCTTATTTCGTCCTTTGCGCTTGTAATCGCTGCCCTTTCTTCTCCCGCCAGCGTGCAGGCCCAGCCGGCTCCGGCGGCGCCGGCGTGTACCGCGCCGGCCGAGTTCACGCGGCTGGGGCATGCGTTGACCCGCGTGGCGCGGCGCCTGGCAATGGGCGAGCCCATTACCATCGTGGCGATCGGCTCGTCCTCGACCTCCGGCGCTGGGGCGAGCTCGCCGGCCGCGACCTACCCGAGCCGGCTCGAAGCCGACCTCAAGGCGCGCTTTCCGGGGAGGACCATCCGGGTCTTGAACCGCGGGGTGGGCGGCGAGGATGCCATCCAGATGCTGGCGCGCTTCGACCGCGACGTTGCGGTCGAGCAGCCCGACCTGGTGCTGTGGCAGGTCGGCACCAATGCGGTGCTGCGCGACCATGCCATTGCCGGCGAGGCGCCGCTGATCCGGGAGGGCATCCGACGGCTGAAGGCGACGGGTGCCGACGTCGTGCTGATCGATCCGCAATATGCCCCCAAGGTGCTCGCCAAGGAGCATGACGCGGAAGGCATGGTCCGTCTCATCGGCGCGGAGGCGAAAGCCAGCAACATCGGCCTGTTCCAGCGCTTCGCCATCATGCGGCACTGGCACGAGCACCAGGGCATGGCGTTCGAGACGCTGCTCTCGGCCGACGGCCTGCACATGAACGACTGGAGCTACAGCTGCGTTGCCCGCCAGCTCGGCATCGCCATCGCGGACGCAGTCCGCAGCCCGGCGATCGCCGGCGGCGCCCCGCGGGCGCGGTAAATCATCGGCACACGGCTCACTCACCTGTCGGTGAAGGCTGCACCGCAGCAAATATAGTTTGAAATCTCACGCCGCCTCGAGTGCCGTCAGAACATCCTCGGCGATGTCGTCGGGGTGTTCGAGCCCGGCTGAGAGCCGCACCAATCCCTCCGTAATCCCGAGCTCGGCGCGCTGCGGCGGCGTCAGGCGCTGATGCGTGCTGGTCGCCGGATGGGTGATCAGGCTCTTGGCATCGCCGAGGTTGTTGGAGATGCGCACCAGCTTGAGCGCGTTCAGGAACCGGAACGTCGCGGCGCGGTCGCCGTCGAGTTCGAACGCAACCAGGGTCGAGCCGCCCTGCATCTGCCTGGCGACGGTCGCGGCCTGCGGATGGTCCGGCCGGCCCGGATAGATCAACCGCATGACCTTCGGGTGCCCGGCGAGCGCGTCCGCGACCGCCGCGGCAGCGGCGGTCTGCTGGCGCACACGCACCGGCAGCGTTTCGAGCCCCTTGAGCAGAACCCATGCGTTGAACGGCGAAAGGCTCGGCCCGGTCTGCCGCACGAACTGGTGGACGTTCGCGTGGATGAACGCCTCCGACCCGAGGATGACGCCCCCGAGGCAGCGCCCCTGCCCGTCGATGTGCTTGGTGGCCGAGTAGACGACGCAGTCGGCGCCGAACCGCAGCGGGCTCTGGTAGAGTGGCGTTGCAAAGACGTTGTCGACCACCAGCGTGGCGCCGGCGGCGTGCGCGATCTGCGCCACCGCCGCGATGTCGATCACCTCCAGGGTCGGATTGGTCGGCGTTTCCAGAAACAACGACTTGGTGTTGGGCCGCAGCGCGGCCCGCCATTGGGCGAGGTCGACGCCGTCGACCAGCGTCGTGCCGATGCCGTAGCGCGGCAGCAGATCCTCGACGATGTAGCGGCAGGATCCGAACAGCGCCTTGGCGGCGACCACGTGGTCGCCGGCCCGAAGTTGCCCCATCAGCGAAGCGGTGACCGCCGCCATCCCGCTTGCGGTCGCGCGCGCGGCTTCCGCGCCTTCGAGCGCCGCCATCCGGGCCTCGAACATGGCGACGGTCGGGTTGGAGAAGCGCGAGTACTGGAAGCCCGGATCGGCGCCGGTGAAGCGCGCCTCGCACTGTTCGGCGCTGTCGTAGACGTAGCCTTGCGTGACGAACATCGCCTCGCAGTTCTCGCCGAACTGCGACCGCAGGATGCCGGCATGGACCAGACGGGTTTCCGGGCGGTAGCGCTCAAAAGTGGACGCGGACATCACGGGCCTCCCCTTGGGCCAACGAAAAACCCGGCCGGGCGAAATGCCAGAGCCGGGTCCACGCGTCCCCGGCCTTTTAGCGACTTGTTTTACGTGGCTGCAAGCCGGCCGGCTCAAATGACCACGGAACAAGGGCGCTCTTAGCCGCCCCCCGAGCTTCCGTCAAGGCAACGGCGGTCGCACTTCGCGGGCGGCCTGACTATCTCCGTTGGTGTGGAAAGCGCGGATAGCGGCCGGCGCGAACCCGAAAAGGTTGCCGGCCCTCCGGCGCTGTGATTCAAGGTGGATGGACCAAGCCTGCGAAAGTGCCAGTCCGAATGTTGACAGCTCAGCCCTCGTTGACCGGCCTGCAGTTTGAATCCGCCGCCGCGGACGTGCGCAGCTTGCCGGTCAGCGATCGCAGGTCGAAGAGCGGGCTGCTGCCTCGCCAGCGCATCCGCGCGATGGTCGAGCGCAAGATGATCTCGGCGCTGAGCGAGATCGAGGAATCGCAACTGCAACCGGCCAGTCTCGACCTGCGGCTTGGGGCGCGCGCTTACCGCATTCGCGCGAGCTTTCTGCCCGGCCGCGACAAGAAGGTCTCCGATCAGCTCTCCGCCCTGAAGTACGACGAGATCGCGCTCGACGACGGCGCGATCCTGGAGCGCGGCTGCGTGTATCTGGTCGAGCTGCAGGAGCATCTGCAGCTGCCGGAGAGCATTGCGGCGGTCGCCAATCCCAAGAGCTCCACCGGCCGGCTCGATGTCTTCACCAGATTGATCTCCAACGCGAGCGAGGTGTTCGACCGCGTCGACGCCAAATACGAGGGGCCGCTGTTTGCGGAAATCTCTCCGCGCAGCTTCAGCATCAAAGTCCGCAAGGGATCCCGGCTCAACCAGATCCGGTTTCGCCGGTTGAATTCCCAGCAGGAAGCGCACTGGGATTTCCGCATCGACGACCGGCTCCTGCGCCAGCGACACGAGCAGCGTCCGTTGGTCGACGGCGAATTGACGCTGCGTGACGGCCTGGTGCTGCGCGTGGGGCTTGCAGGCGACGACGCCTCCGAGCGCATCGTCGGCTACCGGGCACAGAAGTTCACCGACATCATCGACGTCGATTGCGTCGACGCGTACGAGATGGCCGACTACTGGGAGCCGATTCATGCGCGGCCAGACCGCCGGCTGATACTGGATCCTCATCAGTTCTACGTGTTGGCCTCGGCCGAGCGCTTGCACGTGCCGCCCGACCTGGCGGCCGAGATGGTTCCGATCGATCCCGCGATGGGAGAGTTTCGGGTTCACTACGCCGGTTTCTTCGACCCGGGATTTGGCTACACCGAGCATGGGCAGCCCGGCAGCCGCGCGGTACTCGAGGTGAGAAGCCACGAGGTGCCGTTCATCCTGGAAGACGGGCAGATCATCGGTCGGCTGGTGTTCGAGCGGCTGTCGGAAGCGCCGGACGTCCTATACGGACAGACCGCGACGTCCAACTATCAGGGACAGGGACTGAAGCTGTCCAAGCACTTCCGCGCCTGAGGCGCGTGGCCCGCGCCGCAACTCTTGCGGCCCAAGGCTTCGCCTCGCTATGCTGCGGCCCTCCGGCGGACCCACCGGCGCGAACAGACCACAAGGAACAACGGCTGCCGTCGGGACACGGGATCGGGATGCCGCAGACAGAACGGCTGAGAGTGCGGGTCGACCGCGGCCGCTGCCAGGGCCACGCCCGTTGCAACGCGCTTGCTCCCGAGCTGTTCCAGCTCGACGAGCTCGGCCATGCGCACGAGATCGGCGACGGCGTCGTGCCGCCCGCACTCAACGACAAGGCATGGCTCGCCAAGGCCAACTGCCCCGAGCTCGCCATCGACGTCATCGAGGAATGAGAGGACAGATGAGCAGGCGCCCGCCGGTGACCGATTGGGCCACCGACTTCGACCATCTCGATCCGCGCTGGATCAAGAATCCGTTTCCGATCTGGGAGGAGCTGCGCTCGAGCTGCCCGATCGCCCATACCGGCCGCTACATGGGCGTGTATTTCCCGAGCCGCTACGAGGACGTGCGCGCCATCTCCTACGACACCGAGCACTTCTCCTCGCGCCGCATCGTGGTGCGCGAGGAGCCGCCGCCGCGCATACCGGCCCCGCCGATCACCTCCGACCCGCCGAACCATGCGGCGGAGAAGCATGTGCTGCTGCCGCCGTTCACGCCGGCCGCGATCAAGCGGCACGAGCCGCGCACGCGGCAGATCTGCCGCGACCTCGTTGCGCGTTTCGCCGGCGGCAGCGGCTGCGACGCGGCGGTCGACTATGCGCAGGAGATTCCGGTGCGCGTGATCGCCCACATGCTGGGCGTGCCGGAGGATGACGGCGACCTGTTCCGCAAATGGATCCACGAAGTTTTGGAGCTCGGCATCACCGACATGGCGGCGCTGATGCGCGCCGTCGGCGAGATGACGGCGTATTTCGCGGCCGAGCTTGCCAAGCGCCGGGCCGCGCCCACCGACGACCTGATCAGCTACCTGATGAACGCCCGGCTCGAAGGCGAGCCGATGGCCGACGAGCACGTCATCAACACGCTGCGGCTGCTGTTGATCGCCGGCATCGACACCACCTGGAGCGCGATCGGCTCCTGCCTCTGGCATCTCGCCACCCATGCGGACGACCGCCGGCGGCTGGCGGCGGAGCCGCAGCGCATTCCGACCGCGGTCGAGGAGTTCCTGCGCGCCTACGCGCCGGTGACGATGGCGCGCGAGGTGGTCAAGGAGACGCAGATCAACGGCTGCCCGTTCAAGCCGGGCGAGATGGTGTTGCTGTCGTTTCCGGCCGCCAACCGCGACCCGGCGGTGTTCCCGGACGCCGACCGCGTGGTCATCGATCGCGCGCAGAACCGGCACGCCGCGTTCGGCCTCGGCATCCACCGCTGCATCGGCTCGAACCTTGCGCGCATGGAGATCAACGTCGCGCTCGCCGAATGGCTGGCGCTGGTGCCGGACTTCCATCTCAAGCCGGGCGCCGAGGTCACCTGGTCCGAAGGCACGGTGCGCGGCCCGCGCCGCCTGCCGGTGGTGTTCGGCTAGCGCCCTCTTACTATTACCTCTCCCCGCTTGCGGGGAGAGGTCGGTCCGAGCGGATGCGAGGACCGAGTAAGGGGGCTTCCACGACCGAGTTCATTCGACGAAGCCCCTCACCCGGCTCGGCGCGTTGCGCGCCTCGCCGACCTCTCCCCGCAGGCGGGGCGAGGTCAAGCCGACGGTTCTGCCCGCCCGACGACCTCCCGGCGCAGCGCCGCGACCTCGGCGCGCAGTTCGCGGATCTCAACCAGCAGCGGCGCGGTCTCCCCGTGCACGATCTCGCGCTCCGCCGCGATCTCGGCCGCCGTTTCCTTCTCGACCTCGCTCTGCATCGCGTTGACGATGATGCCGATGAACAGGTTGAGAATGGTGAACGTGGTGCCGATGATGAAGGGGATGAAGAACAGCCACGAATACGGGTACTTCTCCATCACCGGCCGCACCACGCCGTCGACCCAACCCTCCAGCGTCATGATGGTGAACAGCGTGAACAGCGAGGCCGGCAGCGTGCCGAACAGGGCGGGAAAATCCTCGCCGAACAGGTTCACCGCCATGACGGCGCAGACGTAGTAGATCAAGCCGATCAAGAGCACGATCGATCCCATCCCGGGCAGCGCGCCGATCAGCCCGCCGACCACGCGCCGGAGCGACGGCACCACCGTGATCAGCCGCAGCAGGCGCAGCACGCGCAGCGCGCGCAGCACCGTGAACGCTTCGGCCGCAGGCGCGAGCGAGATGCCGATCACCAGGAAGTCGAACACGTTCCAGCCGTCGCGGAAGAACGCCGCGCGCTGCAGCGCCATGCGGCTCAAGAGCTCGATCACGAAAACCGCGAGGATCGCCTGGTCGAGCACGCGCAGCAGCGTTCCCCAGCGCGCCGTCACGGTTTGGCTGGTCTCCAGGCCGAGGGTTACGGCGTTGACGACGATGAGCGTCATGATGACGCGCTCGGTCCATGGATTCTCGATGATCCCGCGCAAGCGGTGCATGTCAGTCCCCCGCCTGGTCATTGCCGGGGTCGGCCGGCCCTGAACCTGGCAATCCATCCCAAATGCGCACGTTGTTTTTTCAAGATCGATGCGCGGGTCAAGCCCGCGGGCGTTGGAAAGCGGCGATCCGTCAGCGCTTGCCGTCGCCGATGTGCCGCGCCAAATCCCGGCGCAGGGCGGCGACTTCCTCCTTCAGCTCCAGGATCCGCCGCATCAGCGGCTCGGTCTCCTCCTGCATGACTTCGCGCTCGGCTTCGAGCTCGGCCGCAACCGCCTTCTCGTGCTCGCGCTGCATGGCGCCGACGATGACGCCGATGAACAGGTTCAGCACCATGAAGGTGGTGCCGATGATGAACGGGATGAAGAACAGCCAGGCATAGGGCCGCGTCTGCATGATCGGGCGCACGATGCCATCGACCCAGCCCTCGAGCGTCATGATCGTGAACAGCGTGAACAGCGAGCGTGGCAGCGTACCGAACAGCTGCGGGAACTCGTCGCCGTAGAGGTTGGTCGCGATCACGGCGCACACGTAATAGATCAGTGCGATCAGGACCACGATCGACCCCATGCCCGGCAGCGAGGCGACGAGCCCGTTGACCACCCGCTGCAACGTCGGCACCGCCGTGATCAGCCGCAGCAGGCGCAGCACGCGCAGCGCGCGCAGCACCGCGAAGGCTCCGGTCGCCGGCGCCAGCGCGATCCCGACCACGATGAAGTCGAACACGTTCCACCCATCGCGGAAGAACGCCCCCCGCAGCACGTAGAGCCGCGCCAGGATCTCCACCACGAACACCGCCAGCACGACGGCGTCGACCGTTTCGAGGATCGGCCCGAATCGCGCCATCGCGACGTCACTGGTCTCGATCCCGAGCGTGATCGCGTTGAGCACGATCAGCGCCATGATGAACCGGTCGGTTCGCGGGTCCTGGACGATTCTGCTTAGCCACTCGCGCAAGGCTGCCTCCTGCTGGCGGGAATGGATCCGGCCCGGCATGGTAGCGGGGGCAGTGGGCGAAGTCGTGGGCTGCGTACGGCGCGCCGCGAGCATTGGCTATGCTCGGCCGCACGCGGGCGCAGTGCAGCGGTAGAACGTTTCGCCGTTGTGTTGGCTCTACTCTTGGCCGTCATCGCATCGGCCAACTTGGCCTTCGATTTCTCCGAGCGTGTCCGAGAACGTCAGGAAGCTCTGCGAGAACCCCACGACCTCGCGGCCGTGCCGAAATATCAGGCCGAGGCGAAGGCCTGCGCCAGGGAGTTCGCCCCGTCATTCGTGACTTGCAGCACCAAAACTATTCAATGCGCGGCGCTGCCGCCGAGTTGAGCAAGCGCGAGGTGGAAACGCCGCGCGGCGGCACCTGGCACCCGCAGCTTGTCAACCGCATCGTGCGGCGGCTCGCTCGCTGCGCAGCGACTTCTCCTATAGCCGCCACCCCCAGCGTCTCCCCTCGCCTGCTCTGGCGTCCTCACGGATGTTTTACCGCCGGCTGGAAACCCGTCCGGCGACCCCTCCGTATCTCGCCGCGTGTGACCGCATCGAATGGATGGCCGTCATGACACTGTACAAGCTTCGCATTGCCCTCGCTTCGACCATCCTGGCTCTCGCGGCCGTGTCGGCCACTGCAGACAGCGCGTCGGCGCGGTCCGGGGCTGGCAGTAGTTCCCATCAGATCGTTGGCAGCAAGCCGACATCCATTTCAGGGCTTAGGAGGGCCATCATGATGCTGTACGGCGCCGCCCCGGTCCTGGCAGGGCCTGTTGGACAAACTGAGGGGATCGCCGGCAACTGGCAGGGCCGGTCAGCGATTGAGCCGCGCGTCCAGCTTGCCTGTCTGCCGGTATGCAGTGACGGCTCTGCGCGGGCGGTCCCCCGAGACCGTCGTCGCCCCCAACTGCCTCTATAGCGCATGCGCATGTCTGCAAGAGGCCCGCCGACAGGCCAGGGGCCGCCGCCGATTCGTAGATCCGGTGTCGGGCGTTCCGGACGGCATCGCTTGCGGGGATGCAAGCGAGCTGTGTTCTGCGCCCGGAGTGAAAAACAGCCGAAAAGGAAACTGCCATGAATCTTGCTGCCAAGGCGTGCATTCGTCCAAGGATTTCGACCGCCGCCCGGCCCGCGGTCACGCGAACTCGCGTGCACCGTCATGCCGCCAGCGCGCTTGCCGCGGCGCTGATCGGTATTGCCACTGTCTTCACCGTCACCACCGCGGTAGCGCAGTCGCGCCTCGATACGGTCCGGCAGCGCGGCATCTTGCTTTGCGGCTCGCATCAGGGACTCGCTGGATTCGGCATCCCGGACGCGCAGGGCAACTGGACCGGGTTCGACGTGGACCTCTGTCGCGCGGTCGCCGCCGCAATCTTCGACGATCCGAGGAAGGTTCGCTTCGTCCCGCTTTCGGCCAAAGACCGGTTCACCGCGCTGCAATCCGGCGACGTCGATGTGCTGTCCCGCAACACGACGTGGACGATGTCGCGCGACACGCAACTCGGCCTCGATTTCGCTGCCGTGACCTACTACGACGGCCAGGCATTCATGGTCCGGAACAAGCTCGGGATCGCTTCCGCCAAGGAGCTGAATGGCGCGTCGATCTGCGTCGCGCAGGGGACCACGAACGAGCTCAACGTCGCGGACTACTTCCGGGCCGCAGGCTGGAAGTATCAAGTGGTGACCTTCGCGACCAACGAGGAAACGATTAAGGCGTATGACTCAGGCCGCTGCGATTCAATCACGTCCGACGCTTCGACGCTCGCCAGCCAAAGGCTCGTGCTGGCCAATCCGACGGAGCACGCCGTCCTACCCGACATCATCTCGAAGGAGCCGCTCGGCCCGGTGGTTCGCCATGGCGACAACCAATGGGCGGATATCATTCGCTGGACGCACATGGCGATGGTGAATGCCGAAGAGCTCGGCATCTCCCGGGACAACGTCGATGACATGAAGCGGTCCACCAATCCCGAGATCAAGCGCCTGCTCGGAACGGAGGGCAAATTCGGCGAGGCGATCGGTCTCAGCAACGACTGGGCCTATCGGATCATCAAGCACATCGGGAACTACGGGGAGAGTTTCGAAAGAAACCTCGGCGGCGGCTCTCCGTTGCGAACGCCCCGTGGACTCAATGCGCTCTGGAGCAGAGGCGGGCTGCAATACGGAATTCCGGTCCGTTAACACCGAGACCGACACGGGCGCATGTCTTGTGCGGTACAAGCGCCGGCGGTCTTAACTCGAAGCCGCCAGCGGCGAACTCACCGGCTCGGCGCGGGTGCTCCGCGCCGGGCCGATCTTTCTCGCCCCCCGGACCATCACTCGGCATGGTCCCTTTGATACTTTGTCCAAAATTGCGGCGGGGCGCAGCGCGGCACACGCGCATCGAAGACGGCCTCAATTCTCCCGTATCTCAGCTTGCGCGCGTCGCGCCTGAGATTTCGCGGAACGCGCCGAATTGCTTCTTCTCCTCACCCGTAACAACGTTCAGATTATTCACGGCGCTCGCCCCTTCGGCGCGGTATCCGAAGCAACATTCCGGGGTAGATGCGGTTAGGATCATCAATTTTGTCGCGGTTTGCTTCGAAAATCGGCTGCCATTCATTGGCAGCGCCGTATGCTTTCTTGGCCACGCGACCAAGGGTGTCTCCTCTTTTCACTTCGTATGTATCTATGATGTCTGGAGCTGATACTCCGGCATCGCCCAGGCCAAACTCTTCAGGTGTCAGATCCTTCAGCAATGGTGCCACGGCATCCAAAGTTTTCGGGCGATATCGAACCTTGTCCTTGAGGCTTTCCGCCTTCTCCAACCACCTGCGTTTGGCCGCGATGCTGACCTCGTGCAACGACTGCGGGCCTGGCAGACGGTCCGCCCCGGCGATCCGATTCATGACGCGGTAGAGCAGCCCAGGGTCCTCGGAATTCTCCAGATGCTCCTGGTAGTTCGGCGAGAGCTCAAAGATCCTCGAGTGAGCACCGCCATCCAGCGTCAGGCCTGCCGCTCGGGCGCCATCCAGCACCCATTCGAGCGCGAGGTCTGATAGGCCTCTGCGTTCGCCTCCGCCGCCGACGGAGCTATGAACTCCTGGAAACCATTGTTGCTGGTAGGGCGCATCCACGTCGGCCGATTGTTTTCCTGCGGCCTCGTTAAGCGAGTCGAGATTGTCCCAAAGCGTCGGCCGAAAGTCGAGGCGACGCTCATCAATCGCGACCGCGTGCCGCGCACTCTTTACGAATGCCGACAAACTGGTGTCGTGAAACTGATGCTTCTCGTTGAACCATCCAAGATAAGCGTACCGGATAGGGATCCCAAGCGCCCCGACGGTATCCCACACGCCGACGTACTCGACACGAAGCCGAGGCGCTGGGCTTTGGGCGTAGCCCGCAATATTGGTCAGGCGCCATTCGTGCTCCGCGTCGGACAGGCATATAGCCGGCGAATAGTCACGCCTGAAGCGCATCATCTTTTCGCGAAAGGCATCGGACGCTTCACGCTGCTTGTACAACGCGATCCCCTCATTCACCCTCGCCGCTTCTTTGCGAAGCAGAATGCCGCACGTGTTCAACAAACCCACAAACGAGCGGGCCGTGTACGCTCCGCGAGAGAAGCCGAACACATAGATCTGGTCGCCGGGGGTGTAGTTGAAGATCAAGAAGCGGTAACCGTCACCCAGATTCTTCACCAGACCGGTACCAAATATGCCTCCGCTAAAGTGCTCATGCTCTCCGGTGCCCACCCCATCGTCATAGAAAATGGCCTGAGCAACGCCCTCGTTTGAGAACGGCAGGACGCTTTCGGCGGCAATAACCACATTGGTCGGATGCGGGGAATCAAGACGGTTCCAGGTGCCGTCAAAGCAAAACACCAAGCGTTTCATCGCAGGTAGCGCCGAATCGAGAGGCTGTATCGAGGATAGCCGATTCGGCCTCCACAAACCGGTCGCGCCGATGATGGTGTCTTGGCATTGTCCCACGAGGCGGCGTCGTGCAGGACGAACGGGGCTAGCGGACGGACCCGTCGTGGTGGCGCATTCGCGATCGAGCATGCCATTCGCCGCCGCTCATCCGAGGTGATCGACGCGATCCGATCGCGGCTGCGGCCGATGGAATAGAACAGTTGCCGGCCTGGCCCTGTGCAGC